>ERZ1673962.1099-NODE-1099-length-14487-cov-132.965701_pt1 | contig 14487 bp, 11 predicted proteins | sample MGYA00580188_ERZ1673962 | MGnify/ENA primary metagenome ERZ1673962 (study PRJEB41334, sample SAMN05608104) | rock metagenome | biome: terrestrial subsurface; feature: shale formation; material: shale | place: USA: Pennsylvania ... | reverse complement strand
CCACCTCCAGACGGGAATGATGAACATGGTTGTTCTGCAGATCCCAGTCCCACAGGCCGAGGCCACTGGCGTCCAGCGCTAGATTCAGCCGCGCCTCGCTTTCCCCCAGCTCTTCGGCGAGCTGCGCGAGTTCCGCGGTGCGCTCGGCGACGCGCTGCTCGAGGCCATCGTAGGCACTGCGCAGCTGCTTTTCGGCATGGCGACGTTGCTCGACTTCCGAGGCCAAACGGCGATTGAGCTGGTCGGCTTCGCGGCCGGCGCTTTCCAGCCGCTCGATCAGCTGCTGCTTATGCAGCCGCTGTTCGAGCCCGTCGTTCACCAGCCGGCTGATCTGCCAGCCGATCAGGCTGAGGGTGGCCAGCACGATCATCGCCAGCAAACCCCAGCCCTGCTGCAGCGGGTGGCCGCTGGTCATCAGCAATAGGCCGGTGGGCAACAGACTGGGCACGGCGAAACTGAAGAAGGCGGGCAGGCAGACCCCGTAAGCGACGCTGGCGGCCACGACGACCGAACCGATCAGCCCGTACAGCAGCGCCTGGGTGACGAAGACATCGGCCGGCACCAGCACGACCATGGCGTAGCACAGGCTCAGCGCAGACGCGCCACTGCCGAGCAGAAAGCGCCAGCGCCAGCACGGCGCGGCCTGCGCCTCGGGGCTGGCTCGGTTGAAGGCGAATATCTGCTGCAAGCGCAACAGTGCCAGCGCGCCCATCCAGCCAAGCCACAGCCCGAGCTCGACACCGCCCTGCTCGCCCCAGAGCACCACACCGAGGACCAGCGTAGCCAGCAGCAATAGCCAGGCGGGCACGCGCGAACCTCGATACAGCAGCCGGGTACGCTCGGCAGCATAATCGGCCGCCGAGGCCCCGCTGGATAATGGCTGTGTTGATGCCGGGCAGGCGGCTCGGATGGAATCGGTCATGAATATTGTTCTAGTAATAACTGCACCTAAAACAGGCTCCCTCGGAACCATACCACCGTCGATAATGGCACGTTGATGGCGTCGCGTCATACCATGGTGCGTCGGAAAAACGGCGATCGGTACTCCAGCCGACCAGCGGAAGGTTCCACCAGGCGCGATCGACCAGAACCGCGCCCGCGCCGGTTTGCCGCAGACTGCGCTTTCGAATGGACCGCAGGGCGAGCGCAGCGCAGGCATTTCCAATAGAATGCCGCGATGCATGACGATCTCTCTCTCCTCCTGAATTCCCTCAACGATGCTCAGCGCCAGGCCGTGGCCGCGCCGCTTGGCCGCCAGCTGGTATTGGCTGGCGCCGGCTCGGGCAAGACCCGCGTTCTGGTGCACCGTATCGCGTGGCTGCACCAGGTCGAACGCGCCTCGCTGCACTCGATCCTGTCGGTGACCTTCACCAACAAGGCTGCCGCCGAGATGCGCCAGCGCATCGAGCAGCTGCTGCACGTGAACCCGCAGGGCATGTGGGTGGGCACCTTTCACGGCCTGGCCCACCGCCTGCTGCGCGCGCACTGGCAGGAGGCCAAGCTGGCGCAGAACTTCCAGATCCTCGATTCCGACGACCAGCAGCGGCTGGTCAAGCGGGTGATCCGCGAACTCGGCCTCGACGAGCAACGCTGGCCAGCGCGCCAGGCGCAGTGGTGGATCAACGCGCAGAAGGACGAAGGCCTGCGTCCGCGCAACATCCAGGCCGGCGGTGATCTGTTCCTCGCCACCCAGCTGAAGATCTACGAAGCCTATGAAGAGGCCTGCGCCCGCGCCGGGGTGATCGACTTCTCCGAGCTGCTGCTGCGCGCCCTGGACCTGTGGCGCGACCACCCGGGCCTGCTCGATCACTACCAGCGGCGTTTCCGCCACGTGCTGGTGGACGAGTTCCAGGACACCAACGCCGTGCAGTACGCCTGGCTGCGGCTGCTGGCCAAGGGCGGCGAGAGCCTGATGGTGGTCGGCGACGACGACCAGTCGATCTACGGCTGGCGCGGCGCGCGGATCGAGAACCTGCACCAGTTCAGCCAGGACTTCCCCGACGCCGAAACCATCCGCCTGGAGCAGAACTACCGCTCCACCGCCTGCATCCTCAAGGCCGCCAACGCGCTGATCGCCAACAACCAGGGCCGTCTCGGCAAGGAGCTCTGGACTTCCGGCTGCGAGGGTGAGCCGATCAGCCTGTACGCCGCGTTCAACGAGCACGACGAAGCGCGCTACGTGGTCGAGAGCATCGAGAAGGCCATCCGCGACGGCATGAGCCGCAGCGAGATCGCCATCCTCTACCGCTCCAACGCCCAGTCGCGGGTGCTGGAAGAGGCGCTGCTGCGCGAGAAGATTCCCTACCGCATCTACGGCGGCCAGCGCTTCTTCGAGCGCGCCGAGATCAAGAACGCCATGGCCTACCTGCGCCTGATCCAGACCCGCGACAACGACGCGGCGCTGGAACGGGTGATCAACGTGCCGGCGCGCGGCATCGGCGAGAAGACCGTCGAAGCACTGCGCCAGCTGGCGCGTGATCAGGGCCTGTCGATGTGGGCGGCGCTGCATCAGGCGGTCGGTATCAAGGCGGTTTCCGGCCGCGCTGCCAGCGCGCTGAACGCCTTTGTCGAGCTGGTCGATACCCTGGCGCTGAAGGTCGAAGGCATGCAGCTGCACAGCATGGCGCAGCTGGTCATCGAGCAGTCCGGGCTGCTTGCCTATCACCGCGACGAAAAGGGCGAGAAAGCCCAGGCGCGGGTGGAAAACCTCGAGGAACTGGTCTCCGCCGCGCGCGCCTTCGACAGCTACAGCGAAGAGGACGACGACGTCCAGTCACCGCTGGCGGCCTTTCTCGACCACGCCTCGCTGGAGGCCGGCGAACAGCAGGCCGGCGACCACGAGGACAGCGTGCAGCTGATGACCCTGCACAGCGCCAAGGGCCTGGAGTTCCCGCTGGTGTTCCTGGTCGGCATGGAAGAAGGCCTGTTCCCGCACAAGATGAGCCTGGAGGAATCCGGCCGTCTGGAAGAAGAACGCCGCCTGGCCTACGTCGGCATCACCCGCGCCATGCAGCAGCTGGTGATCACCTACGCCGAAACGCGCCGGCTGTACGGCAGCGAAACCTATAACAAGATCTCGCGTTTCGTCCGCGAAGTGCCGCCGGCACTGATCCAGGAAGTACGTCTGAGCAATACCGTGACGCGCTCGTTCAGCGGCAAGAGCATGAGCGGCTCGTCGCTGTTCGACGGCGCCGGCGTGCCGGAAACGCCGTTCAGCCTCGGCCAGCGTGTACGCCATTCGCTGTTCGGCGAAGGCACCATCCTCAACTTCGAAGGCTCCGGCGCCCAGGCCCGGGTGCAGGTGAATTTCGAGGATGAGGGCAGCAAATGGCTGATGCTCAGTTACGCAAAACTTGAAGCCCTGTAGGGTTGACGCTAACGTCAACCCGTCATACCAACAAGCCATTCCTATAAGAAGAGTCTTCCAAGGATACCGACCCATGAAACGCCGCCATCTGTTCGGTGCTGCCGCAGCCTTGCTTGCCACCCTCGGCCTCGCCGGTTGCAACGACGACAAGAAAGTCGAAACCACAGGCCAGCAGGCCGCCAGCGAACCCGCCAAGACCTACACTTGGAAGATGGTCACCGCCTGGCCGAAGAACTACCCGGGCCTGGGCACCGCCGCCGAACGCCTGGCCGATCGCGTCAAGGTGATGAGCGACGGTCGCCTGACCATCAAGGTCTACGCCGCCGGCGAGCTGGTCCCAGCGCTGGAAGTGTTCGATGCCGTTTCCCGCGGCACCGCCGAACTGGGCCACGGCGCCGCCTACTACTGGAAGGGCAAGGTGCCCACCGCGCAGTTCTTCACCTCGGTTCCGTTCGGCCTGTCCGCCATCGAGATGAACGCCTGGCTGAGCAAGGGCGAAGGCCAGAAGTTCTGGGAAGAGGCCTATGCACCTTTCGGCGTGAAGCCGATGGTGGTCGGCAACACCGGCATGCAGATGGGCGGCTGGTACAACAAGGAAATCAGTTCGCTGGACGACCTGCGCGGGCTGAAGATCCGCATGCCGGGCCTCGGCGGCGAAGTGCTGGCGCGTCTCGGCGCGACCACCGTGAATCTGCCCGGCGGCGAGGTGTTCACCGCACTGCAGACCGGCGCGATCGACGCGACCGACTGGGTCAGCCCGTACAACGACCTGGCCTTCGGCCTGCACAAGGCCGCCAAGTATTACTACTACCCAGGCTGGCAGGAGCCGCAGGCGGTGCTGGAGCTGCTGGTGAACCAGAAGGCGATGGACACCCTGCCCGAGGACCTGCAGGCGATCCTCACCGAGGCGACCCGTGCGGCCAGCCGCGACATGATGGATGACTACGTCTACAACAACGCCCTGGCGCTGGACCAGCTCAAGCAGCAAGGCGTGGAACTCAAGCGCTTCCCCGACGAAGTGCTCGGCGCCATGCAGGAGCAGTCGGAGCTGGTGCTCGGCGAGCTGGCCGAACAGAGCGAGCTTAACGGCCGCATCTGGGCGTCGATGAAAGCCTTCCAGGAACAGGTCAAGCCGATGCACGAGATCTCCGAGAAGGAGCTGTACAACTGGCGCTAAACCCGCTGCAGCACAGAACGGAGCCGTCAGGCTCCGTTTTCGCATCTTGCCCAGCGCTGACCTGGCGCGACCAACGGTCGCAAGCAAAAGCCGGTAACATACTGCCCCTGGCCAACCCCTGCCTGCCTCGGCAGGATGGCGCGCGTACTCCACTCTTTTTAGCGGGAACACTCAATGCAACGTGTGCTTAGCATCTTCATGGCGCTGTGTATCAGCCTGACCTTCGCGCTCGACGCCCACGCCAAGCGCTTCGGCGGCGGCAAGAGCTTCGGCTCGGCGCCCAGCCACCAGACCCGCCAGGCGCCCCAGCAGACCCAGGCCGCACCGAATCAGGCTGGCCGTCAGACGCCCGCTGCCGCCAGCGGTGCCTCGCGCTGGCTCGGCCCGCTGGCCGGTCTGGCCGCCGGTGGCCTGCTCGCCTCGATGTTCATGGGCGACGGCTTCGAGGGCATCCAGTTCATGGATATTCTGATCTTCGGCCTGATCGCGTTCCTGCTGTTCCGCTTCCTCGCCGCCCGCCGTCGCCAGCAGCAGCCTGCCATGGCCGGCCATGCGCCGATGCAGCGTGACATGCCGCAGCAGCCGTCGACCTCCATCTTCGGTGGCAGCGCCGCCCCGGCCGCCGCCGCTCCGGTGATCAACGCCCCGGCCTGGTTCAACGAGCAGAGCTTCGTCGCCGCAGCCCGCGAGCATTTCCTCTCGCTGCAGCAGCACTGGGACGCCAACGAGATGGACAAGATCTCCGAGTTCGTCACCCCGCAGCTGCTGGGCTTCCTCAAGCAGGAGCGCGCCGAGATCGGTGATGCCTATCAGTCGACCTACATCGACGACCTGCAAATCCAGCTCGACGGCGTCGACGACGATGCCGAGAAGACCACCGCGACCCTGACCTTCACCGGCACCGCGAAGACTTCGCGCTTCGACCAGGGCGAGCCGTTCAGCGAAAGCTGGCGCATGGAACGTGCCCAGGGCGAGAACCAGCCTTGGCTGGTCGCTGGTATCCGCCAGAACGCCTGATCGGCGTCGTGTAGAAAATCTGGTCTGCCTGAGCGCAGTCCACAGACAAACCCCGCCATCTGGCGGGGTTTGTCGTTTCTGAGCGGCAAGTGACGCGGTGCTGCGAGCCGCTCGATAAAGCCGCTGCGCATCACTCCTTGAGAAAGGCCAGCAGATCGTTGTTGAAGCGCTCCTTGTGGGTGTCGGTCAGGCCGTGCGGCGCGCCGGGATAGACGATCAGCTGCGCGCCCTCGATCAGCGCGGCGGAGGCCTTGCCCGAGCTGTCCAGCGGCACGATCTGGTCATCGTCGCCGTGGATCACCAGCGTCGGCACATCGAACTTCTTCAGGTCGCCGCGAAAATCGGTGGCCGAGAAGGCGGCAATGGAGTCGTAGGTGTTCTTGTGCCCGGCCTGCAGACCCTGGGCACGCCAGTTGTCGATCAACCCCTGGGAAACCTTGGCCCCCGGACGATTGAAGCCGTAGAACGGGCCGGAGGCGAGGTCGAGGTACAGCTGCGCGCGATCCTCCAGCGATGCCTTGCGGATGCCGTCGAACACTTCCAGCGGCAGCCCGCCCGGGTTATCCGCGGTTTTCAACATCATCGGCGGCACGGCGCTGACCAGTACGGCCTTCTTCACCCGCTCGGTGCCGTGGCGACCGATGTAGCGGGCCACCTCGCCGCCACCGGTGGAGAAACCCACCAGGGTGACATCCTTCAGGTCCAGCGCCTCGATCACCGCGGCCAGGTCGTCGGCGTAGTGATCCATGTCGTTGCCTTCCCACGGCTGGCTGGAGCGGCCATGGCCGCGGCGGTCGTGAGCGACCACTCGGTAGCCCTCGGATGCGAGGAACAGCATCTGCGATTCCCAGCTGTCCGAGTTGAGCGGCCAGCCATGGCTGAAGGTGACCACCGGGCCGTCCTTCGGGCCCCAGTCCTTGTAGTACAGCTGCACGCCGTCGGCCGTGGTGATGGTGCTGGCGGTGCGGGCGCTGGCGATACTGGATGTCGGTTGCGTGGTCTGCTCCGGCTGCGCGGCGAAAACTGGCTGCATCGCGATGGCCAGCAGCGGGAGGGTGAAGGTGCGGATGATGGCATTCATGGCGTGTGTCTCCTGTTAGTTAGGTACGGTGGGCTGGATCAGTCGGCGAGGATCAGGGTTACGTCGATGTTGCCGCGGGTGGCATTGGAGTACGGGCAGACCACGTGGGCCTGGTTGACCAGCTCCTGCAACACGTCGCGGGCAATGCCGGGCGCGCTGATGGTCAGCTCGGCTTCGATGCCGAAGCCGGTGGGGATCTGGCCGATGCCGACCTTGCCGGTGATGCGGGTGTCGGCCGGCAGGGCGACCTTCTGCTTGCCGGCGACGAACTTCAGCGCGCCGAGAAAGCAGGCCGAGTAGCCAGCAGCGAACAGCTGCTCCGGGTTGGTGCCGGGGCCGCCAGCGCCGCCCAGTTCACGCGGGGTGGACAGTTGCACATCGAGCGCCTCATCGGAGGAGCTGGCGCGGCCTTCACGGCCACCGGTGGCGGTTGCAGTGGCGGTGTAGAGAATCTTTTCGATGGTCATGGCTAGAGTTCCTGTTCTGTTGGTAGGCCCAGGGCGTTGTTGCCCGGTGAACGCTATTCTGCTCACCAGGAAAAACTATTGGTGACGTAGAATCCGGAAAACATGACCAGGAGTACGAAAATGGCCGACCGGCTTGCCGCGCTGATGACCCACTTCCCGATGAGCGCACAGGTGTTCAACACCGGGCCGCTGTGCGGCATCAACACCCTGCAAAGCGATGGCGTGCACGGGCAATTGCATCTGGTACGCAGCGGCACGCTCGAGGTGCGCTATGGCAGGGAATCGCTGCAGGTCGAGCGACCGAGTTTGCTGCTGTTTCCGCGACCACTGACGCACCGTTTCCTCATCGCCTCCGCGCAGAACGCCGACATGGTCTGCGCGAACCTGGCGTTCGAAGGCGGTACCAGCAACCCAATCGCCTCGGCGCTGGCCGATGTCGTCTGCCTGCCGCTGGACCAGGTCTGGGGCGCCGAGCCGATCCTCTCGCTGCTGTTCGAGGAAGCCTTCGAACAACGCTGCGGACGCGTGGCATTGGTCGAGCGGCTGCTCGAAGTGGTGATGATCCAGGTCCTGCGTCAGCTGATGGAAAGTGACGAGGTGAGTGGCGGACTGCTCTCCGGGCTGGCGCACCCGCGCCTGCGCAACGCGCTGGTGGCGATGCACGAAGCGCCGGCGCAGGACTGGACCCTCGAGGGGCTGGCCAGCGTCGCCGGAATGTCGCGCAGCGTGTTCGCCACGGCCTTCCGCGAAACGGTCGGCACCACGCCGGGCCAGTATCTGCAGGGCTGGCGCGTCCGCCTGGCGCAGAAGGCTCTGCGTCGAGGCCGCTCCCTGAAGGTGATCGCGACCGAGGTTGGCTACGGTAGCGAAGCCGCATTCTCCCGGGCGTTCAAGGCGCACGCAGGGCAATCGCCCCGGGAGTGGAGAAAGCAGCTGGCCGCGGCCGCCGATGCCTGAATGCCCGCCCAGACCAGGCTCGTTCGTCGGTACGCCGCAAGGCAGCGGAACGCGGATTAGTCTTTCACTTTGCCCATTCTTGACTAAGCTGCTAAGCAGACGCCGGCAAAGCATCGGCGTACCAGCCTGATAAGAAGGAGAACCTCCGATGGACATGAACCGTCGACAGTTCTTCAAGGTCTGCGGTGTGGGCCTTGGGGCGTCGAGCATGGCGGCATTGGGTATGGCCCCACCGACGGCGTATGCCGAGTCGATCCGGCATTTCAAACTGACCAACACGCGCGAGACCCGCAACACCTGCCCCTACTGCTCCGTCGGTTGCGGGCTGATCATCTACAGCCAGGGCAGCGGCGGCAAGAACGTCGCGCAAAACATCATCCACATCGAAGGCGACTCCGATCACCCGGTCAACCGCGGCACGCTGTGCCCGAAAGGCGCCGGCCTGCTGGACTTCGTTCACAGCCCCAACCGCCTGACCCATCCGGAAGTCCGCGAAGCCGGCAGCAACGAGTGGAAGCGCATCGAGTGGAGCGAAGCCCTCGATCGCATCGCGCGGATGATGAAGGACGACCGCGATGCCAACTTCATCGAGCGCAACGAACAGGGCCAGACGGTCAACCGCTGGCTGAGCACCGGTTTCCTCGCGGCCTCGGCGTCATCCAACGAGGCTGGCTACATCACCCACAAGGTGGTGCGTTCACTCGGCATTCTGGGATTCGACAACCAGGCACGTGTCTGACATGGCCCGACGGTGGCAAGTCTTGCCCCGACGTTTGGCCGTGGAGCCATGACCAATCACTGGTCCGATATCCAGAACGCTGACCTGATCCTGATCATGGGCGGTAACGCCGCCGAAGCGCACCCGTGCGGCTTCAAATGGGTCACCGAAGCCAAGGCGCGCAACAAGGCGCGACTGGTGGTGGTCGATCCACGCTTCACCCGCTCGGCCTCGGTAGCCGATCTGTACGCGCCGATCCGCACCGGTACCGACATCGCCTTCCTTGGCGGGCTGATCAACTACCTGCTGGAAAACGACAAGATCCAGCACGAGTACGTGATCAACTACACCGATGTCTCGTTCATCGTGAAGGAGGACTTCGGCTTCGAGAACGGTCTGTTCAACGGCTACGACGGCGACCGGCGCACCTATACGGACAAGGCCAGCTGGAGCTACGAGCTCGACGAGGAAGGCTTCGCCCGCGTCGACAAGAGCCTCACCCACCCGCGCTGCGTCTACAACCTGCTCAAGCAGCACTACAGCCGCTATACCCCGGAGGTGGTCAGCAACATCTGCGGTACACCGCAGGACAAGATGCTCAAGGTTTGGGAAACCATCGCCGAGACCTCGGCGCCGGGCAAGGTCATGACCATCATGTACGCCCTCGGCTGGACCCAGCACTCGACCGGCTCGCAAATGATCCGCACCGGCGCCATGGTGCAGCTGCTGCTCGGCAACATCGGCATGCCCGGCGGCGGGATGAACGCGCTGCGCGGGCACTCCAATATCCAGGGCCTGACCGATCTCGGCCTGCTCTCCAACCTGCTGCCGGGCTACATGACCCTGCCGCTGGAAGCCGAGCAGGACTATGCGGCCTATATCGCCAAGCGCACCGCCAAGCCGCTGCGTCCGGGGCAACTGTCCTACTGGCAGCACTACGAGAAGTTCCACGTCAGCCTGATGAAGGCCTGGTACGGCAAGAACGCCACCGCGGAGAACAACTGGGGCTACGACTGGCTGCCGAAGCTGGATATCCCCGGCTACGACGTGCTCAAGGTCTTCGACATGATGTACCAGGGGCAGGTCAACGGCTATTTCTGCCAGGGCTTCAACCCGATCGCCTCGTTCCCCAACAAGGCCAAGGTCAGCGCCGCGCTGGCCAAGCTCAAGTACCTGGTGGTCATGGACCCACTGGCCACCGAAACCTCGGAGTTCTGGCGCAACGCCGGCGAATACAACGACGTCGACACCGCCAGCATCCAGACCACGGTGTTCCGCCTGCCGACCACCTGCTTCGCCGAGGAGGACGGCTCGCTGGTCAACAGCGGTCGCTGGCTGCAGTGGCACTGGAAGGCCGCCGAGCCACCGGGCCAGGCGCAGACCGACGTGGTGATCATGGGCGGGCTGTTCCATCGTCTGCGCGAGCTGTATCGCAAGGAAGGCGGCGCCTTCGCCGAACCGCTACTGAACATCGACTGGAGTTATCGCCAGCCGGAAGAACCGACCGCCGAGGAAATCGCCCAGGAGTACAACGGCAGGGCGCTGAGCGACGTCTTCGACCTGCAGACCGGCGCCCAGGTGGCCAAGGCCGGCGAGTTGCTGCCAGGCTTCGGCCTGCTGCGCGCCGATGGCACCACGTCCAGCGGCTGCTGGATCTGGTGTGGCGCCTGGACCCAGGCCGGCAACCAGATGGCCCGACGCGACAACGCCGACCCCTACGGCATGGGCCAGACGCTGGGCTGGGCCTGGTCCTGGCCGGCCAACCGGCGCATCCTCTACAACCGCGCTTCGGCCGACCCGGCCGGCGACCCGTGGGACCCGCAGAAGAAACGCCTGGTGTGGTGGGACGGCACCAAGTGGGGCGGCACCGACGTGCCCGACTTCAAGGTCGACTCGCGCCCAGAGGAAGGCATGAACCCGTTCATCATGAACCCCGAAGGGGTGGCGCGGCTGTTCGCCGTGGACAAGATGAACGAGGGGCCATTCCCCGAGCACTACGAGCCGTTCGAGACGCCCATCGGGCGCAACCCCATGCACCCGGACAACGTCCAGGCCATCAGCAACCCGGCCGCGCGGGTGTTCAAGAACGACATGGAGCTGTTCGGCACCGCGGAGGATTTCCCCTACGCGGCCACCACCTACCGGCTGACGGAGCACTTCCACTTCTGGACCAAGCATTGCCGGCTCAACGCGATCACCCAGCCCGAGCAGTTCGTCGAGATCGGCGAGGTGCTGGCCAACGAGCTGGGCATCAAGGCCGGCGAGCGAGTCAAGGTGTCGTCCAACCGCGGCTACATCAAGGCGGTGGCGGTGGTGACCAAGCGCATCAAGCCGCTGACGGTAGACGGCCAGACCGTGCATCACATCGGCATCCCGCTGCACTGGGGCTTCGCCGGGGTGGCGCGCAACGGTTACCTGACCAACACGCTGACGCCGTTCGTGGGTGACGCCAACACCCAGACGCCGGAGTTCAAGTCGTTCCTGGTCAACGTGGAGAAGGCATGATGGCTACTCAAGACGTGATTGCCCGCTCCGCCACGACCACCGAGCGGCCGTCGATCCGAGAGGTCGGCGAAGTGGCGAAACTGATCGACACCTCCAAGTGCATCGGCTGCAAGGCCTGCCAGGTGGCGTGTTCGGAATGGAACGAGCTGCGCGACGAGGTCGGCACCAGCCACGGGACCTACGACAACCCGATCGACCTCACCGCCGAATCCTGGACGGTGATGAAGTTCGCCGAGTACGAGAACCCCGGCAGCGGCAACCTCGAGTGGCTGATCCGCAAGGACGGCTGCATGCACTGCGCCGACCCGGGCTGCCTCAAGGCCTGCCCGTCGCCGGGAGCGATCGTCAAGTACGCCAACGGCATCGTCGACTTCAATCAGGACCACTGCATCGGCTGCGGCTACTGCATCACCGGCTGCCCGTTCGACATCCCGCGCATCTCCGAGAAGGACAAGAAGGCCTACAAGTGCACGCTCTGTTCCGACCGCGTGTCGGTCGGGCTCGAGCCGGCCTGCGTGAAGACCTGCCCCACCGGGGCCATCGTCTTCGGCAGCAAGGAAGACATGAAGGATCACGCGGCCGGGCGTATCGCCGATCTGAAGGAACGCGGTTTCGACCAGGCCGGCCTGTACGACCCCGATGGCGTCGGCGGTACGCACGTGATGTACGTGCTGCACCATGCCGATCAGCCCTCGCTGTACAACGACCTGCCGAACGAGCCGACCATCAGCCCGCTGGTCGGCCTGTGGAAAGGCGTGACCAAGCCCCTCGCTCTGCTGGGCATGGGCGCGGCGGTGCTGGCCGGCTTCTTCCACTACACGCGGGTCGGTCCTGTTCGCGTCGAGGAAGAGGACGACAAGGCCGAACTCAGCGAGCCCGTGGTGCACCAGGTCGATCCCTCGGTGCACGTGGTCGACCCCAAGGAGCCGCGACCCTGATCCCGGCGGCCCCGTGCGCGGGGCCATCCTCGGAGTCGATCGCTCAAGGAGCCAACGATGAATAACAACGACATCGAACGCTACAACCCCTCGCAGCGAACCAATCACTGGATCGTTGCCATCCTCTTCGTCCTTGCCGCGCTGTCCGGCCTGGCACTGTTCCATCCGGCGCTGTTCGGCCTTTCCGGGCTGTTCGGCGGCGGCACCTGGACGCGCATCCTGCACCCCTTCATCGGGGTCGCCATGTTCGTCTTCTTCCTCTGGCTGGCGATCCGCTTCGCCGGGCATAACCGCATCGAAGCGCGCGACCGCCAGTGGCTCAGGCAGATCAACGACGTGGTGCACAACCGCGAGGAAAAACTGCCGGAAGTCGGCCGCTACAACGCCGGGCAGAAGGTGCTGTTCTGGGTGCTGATCATCAGCATGCTGGTATTGCTGCTCAGCGGCATCGTCATCTGGCGCGAGTATTTCAGCAGCTTCTTCGGCATCGTCTCGCTGCGCTGGGCCAGCCTGCTGCACGCAGCCGCCGCCTTCGTGCTGATCGTCAGCATCATCGTGCACATTTACGCGGCGATCTGGATCAAGGGCTCGATGGGTGCGATGCTCTACGGCACCGTCAGCCGGGCCTGGGCACGCAAGCACCACCCGGCCTGGTATCGGGAAATCACCGAACGCAAGTAAGCACACCGCCGTAACCTGAAGATTCCCGTACACGCGGGAATCTTCAGCCCCTCGCATCATCGAAAGCCGAGCGGTAGTCGGTGACGGACTATGCTGTTCGGCACAACCCCACGAAAAGGAGTCCTGCGTGGCAGGCACCATTCTCGAGCCCGGGCAGATCGAAGCCGCTGCCAGCAAACCACCCTTCATCAACCTGCCGCCGCGCGATCTGTTCGCCCGGCGCAGCGAGCGACTGAACAGGCTCGCCGAAGGCCATCCGTTCGCCGATTACCTGCGCCTGCTCGCCGCCATCTGCCAGGCGCAACAGCAGGCGCTGGACAACCACCCCGCCAAACTGCCGGTGGACGCCCATCGCACAGCGGAATGCCTCAAGCACGACCTGCCGCCGCTCGCCGCCGACACGCTGGTGCGTGAAGGCGTCTGGCTGCCGCTGCTGGATGCCTGGCTGGCGGCCTTCGTGGTGCCGGACAACCCAGCCGTAGCCGCTGCCATCGAGCAGCTGCGCGAGGCCGACGGCGGCCAGCGCAAGGCCTGGGCCGTGTCATTGCTCAGCGGCCAGTACGACAGCCTGCCGCCGGCGCTGGTGCCCTTCCTCGGCGCCGGCCTGCAACTGGCCTGGAGCCACTGGCTGCTGCAACTGGACCTCACCAGCCTGCGCGAACGCGAAGACCAGACCCACTGCCCCTGCTGCGGCGCGCCGCCCATGGCCGGCATCATTCGTCATCTTGGTCAGCTCAACGGCCTGCGCTATCTGGTCTGCTCGCTGTGCGCCTGCGAATGGCACTACGTACGGCTGAAATGCAGCCACTGCCGCAGCACCAAGAAGCTCGACTACCTGCACTTCGAAGGCTCGCCCCAGGGCGTCAAGGCCGAGGTCTGCCCGGAGTGCAACAGCTACCTCAAGCAGCTCTATCTCGAACTGGCGTCGGATGGCGAAAGCCTCTCCGCCGACCTCGCCACCCTGGACCTGGACATGCTGCTGGCCGAGCAGGGCTTCCAGCGCCGGGCGCCCAACCTGCTGCTGGCACCGGGGAGCGATGCATGAGCAGCAATCACCTGCCCTCGGTCGACAAGCTGCTGCGCGACCCGGCCTGCCAGCCACTGCAGCAGCGCTATGGTCGCCAGGCATTGCTGAGCACTCTGCGCGACCTGCTCGATGAACTGCGCGAACCGGCCCGCCATGGCCAGCTCGCTGCGCTTGAACTGTCCGAAGCGGTGCTCGCCGGGCGTGCCGGCGAACGCCTGGCCAGCCAGCACAAGAGCCGCGTGCGCCGAGTGTTCAACCTCACCGGCACGGTGCTGCACACCAACCTAGGCCGCGCCCTGTTGCCGGATGAAGCCATCGAGGCGATCACCCTCGCCGCGCGCTACCCGCTCAACCTGGAATTCGATCTCGCCAGCGGCAAACGCGGTGACCGCGACGACCTTATCGAAGGGCTGATCCGCGAGCTGACCGGGGCCGAGGCCGTTACCGTGGTCAACAACAACGCCGCCGCCGTGCTGCTGGCCTTGAACAGCCTCGGTGCACGCAAGGAAGGCATCATCTCCCGCGGCGAGCTGATCGAGATCGGCGGCGCCT
>ERZ1673962.1096-NODE-1096-length-14546-cov-3.019253_pt1 | contig 14546 bp, 15 predicted proteins | sample MGYA00580188_ERZ1673962 | MGnify/ENA primary metagenome ERZ1673962 (study PRJEB41334, sample SAMN05608104) | rock metagenome | biome: terrestrial subsurface; feature: shale formation; material: shale | place: USA: Pennsylvania ... | reverse complement strand
AAACAAACGGATAGGGAGGATATCTCATGGAACTTTTCGATTTGAAGGGCAAGGTCGCGCTCGTCACTGGCTCGACCAAGGGCATCGGCAAAGCCATCGTCACGCGCATGGCCGAACATGGCGCGAAGGTCGTCGTCTCCAGCCGCAAGGCCGATGCCTGCGATGAGGTGGCCGCCGAAATCAACGCCAAATATCCGGGCCAGGCCATCGCCGTCCCCTGCAACATCGCCGACAAGGCGCAGCTTCAGAACCTCGTCGACAAAACCAACGAAGCCTTCGGCAAGATCGATGTGCTGGTGTGCAACGCGGCGGTGAACCCTTATTTCGGTCCCTCGAAAGACATTCCCGATGAAGCCTTCGACCGGATCATGTCGTCCAACGTGAAAAGCAATCACTGGCTCTGCCACATGGTGCTGCCGCAGATGCAGGAGCGCAAAGACGGCTCGATCATCATCATCTCGTCGATCGGCGGGCTGCACGGCTCTTCCATCATCGGCGCCTATTGCATTTCCAAGGCCGCCGACTTCCAGCTCGCACGCAATCTCTCTGTGGAATTCGGCAAGGACAATATCCGCGTCAATTGCATCGCGCCCGGCCTCATCCAGACCTATTTCGCCAAGGCGCTCTGGGACGATCCGGATATCCTGAAACAGTCCACCGCCTCCGCGCCCTTAAAGCGCATCGGCCAGCCGGACGAGATTGCCGGCGCCGCCGTCTTCCTTGCCTCCAAGGCCGGGGCCTTCATGACCGGCCAGCAAATGGTGATCGATGGCGGGGTCATGATTTCCTGACGCCGCCATCGCCTCCCGCCGCGCCGCGGCTTGCGCACTAAAAGCAAGGATAAGAGAAATGAAATCTGTCGTTATCACCGGTGTCTCCACCGGCATCGGCCGCGGGGCGACGCGGGTTCTCACCCAAAAGGGTTTTCACGTCTTCGGCTCGGTTCGCAAGGAAGCCGATGCCGAGGCGCTGAAGGCCGAGTTCGGCGACAAGGTGACGCCGCTCATTTTCGATGTCTGCGATGAAGCGGCCATCCGGCGGGCCGCCGATCAGGTGCGCGCGGCGCTCAAAGGCGAGACCCTTGCCGGGCTCGTCAACAATGCGGGCATTGCCGTCTCCGGGCCGCTTCTGGAGCTCGATGTGGAAGAGATGCGCCGGCAGATGGAAATCAACGTCACCGGCCCCTTCCTCGTCACCCAGGCTTTCGCGCCGCTGCTCGGTGCCGATCCAACGCTAAAAGGCGCGCCGGGGCGCATCGTCAATATCAGCTCGGCGGCGGGCGTGCGCGCCATGCCCTTCCTCGGGCCTTATTCGGCCTCGAAATTCGCCATCGAAGGCTATTCCGAAGCGCTGCGCCGGGAGATGATGCTCTTCGGCATCGATGTCGTCATTATCGGGCCGGGGCCGGTCAAAACCGCGATCTGGGACAAGGCCGAGGAAATCGACATCACCCCCTACAGCAACTCGCCCTATCTGCCGATCCTGCAGAAGTTCCAGAAAATGTTCATCGGCCAGGGGCGAAACGGTCTCAGCGCGGAAAAACTCGGCGAACTCATTCACGAGGCGCTGACGACGCCGAAACCCAAGACCCGCTATGCGGCGGTGAAAGGCCGTTTCGTGGAAAAGCTCGTCACCGCGCTGTTGCCGCGCCGGGCGCTCGACAAGCTGATCGCCAAGCAGCTCGGCCTCACGCCCGCTGCAAAATCCTGAAAGGTGAAATCCTGGCGCGTCAGTAGACCACCAGCACCTTCAAGGGGCCTGAGGGCGTGAAATTCTCATATGCAGCGGCATAGGTGCCTTTGCCGTTGTCTTTCACGCCTTTCATGCAGGTGAAAAGCGCCGCTTCATTGTCGGCCGGGTTCATCACCAGATTGAACATGGCGATAGGGGCATTGGCTGTCTCAAGATCATATTCGATTTCCTGGGCAAAGAGCGGGCGGCGGCGCTTGCGCAGCGAGCGCGTGTTCTTGCCCTCCAGCATCCCCATGCTTTCATCGTTGATGCAGTATTTTTCCGCCAGCAGGCCGCTGACCTGGAAATAACCTTGCGCGCTAATGGGCCGGTAGCTGTGCTCGATTTTGACGATGTCATTGACCGGAAAACGCTGGCGGTAAACGTAATGCCGCGCGAGCGACCAGCGCGGCCCGGCATCTTCCGTCCCTTCCCGGCCCAGAATGCCGCTCGAGACCAGGGACTTGCGCGTCAACGGGTCCAGTTTTTCGGCGGCCTTGCCGATCGCGGCAAGATCGGCGGTCAGCAGAATTCCGGCGCGCGTTAGATCGTCCGTCACATCGAGCACGGTGCCGTCCACGTCTTTCAAGATGGCGTTCGGGCGCGCTTCAAGGTCTGGGAAGCGTTTGTCCGCCGAAAGCGTAAAGCCGATGGCGTTCCGGTTCAGTGCCCCGCCTTGCCCTTGGGCTGCTTTTACCGGCTGCGGCGGCAGGGAAAAGCGCACATCCTTTTCCACCGCCTCCCCGCTCATGTTCTGGAACTGATAGCGCGCTTCGATAATGGCGGGGGTGAGAATGAGATCGAGACGGGAAAGGTGCACCGGGCCCGGCTCCTCCACGGCAATGCCGCCAAGCGGCACCGGCGCTTCAGCGCGCGCCTGCGCGCCCGCTGCAAGAATGCAAAGAATGCCCGCGCTTAGCAGGCTGAGTGAAAACCTTGCCGCTTTGAAACGTCTCTGCCCGATGCCCATTGCGCTTCCCCTGCTGCCTGCCGGTCAACATAACCTTCCATGCCTAAGAGGCCGTTAGCTGCAGGCATTGTTGCCGGGCTTTATACGTCTTTGCGCGGGGAAGGGCCAATCGGGCAAAAAAGAACCCCCGGCGGGGGGAGATGACCGGGGGTTCAAGACTTTTTAAGACCGCGCATCGAGGGGGAGGGAATATGCAGGGAGGGGGGGCCTGCATCTTTGCGGTCTATCCCCGTCTCCGGGAACACCTTCGATATGGTGTTTCCCATTGCCGTTACAAGCGGCTGAAACCGCGCGGGCTATGACAAGTTGACGCAGCCCGCGCGGCCGGTTTTTCCGCGTTATGCCACTGCGTCGAGCGCCTTTTTAAAGCGCTCGAAAAGCTCGCCCATCTGCGCTTCTTCGATGATGAGCGGCGGCGAGAAGGCGATCGTGTCGCCGGAAACGCGCACCATGATGTTCTGCTCATGGAAGGCGTTGCACATCGCATCATAGCCGCGCTTGCCCATCAGCCCTTCGACAGGGGCAAGATCGAACGCGGCAACCATGCCGATGGTGCGGATATCGAGCACGAGGGGATGGCCTTTCAGCGTGAAGGCGGCATCGGCAAAGGCCGCTTCGTTCGCCCGCGCCCGCTCGAAGAGCCCCTCTTCGCGGTAAAGCTCGAAGGTGGCGAGCGCTGCGGCCATGGCCAGCGGGTGGCCCGAATAAGTGTAGCCGTGGAAAAGATCGATCATGTGATCGGGGCCGGACTGGAACGCCTCATAGACATGGCGGCCCACCATCGCCCCGCCCATGGGCACGGCAGCGCTCGTGACGCCCTTGGCAAAGGTCATGATGTCGGGCGTGACGCCGAACCGCTCCGCCGCCGTGGCATGGCCAAGACGGCCGAAGCCCGTGATCACTTCATCGAAGATGAGAAGAATGCCGTGCTTGTCGCAAAGCTCGCGCAGGCGCTTCAAATAGCCCTGCGGCGGCGGCAGCGCGCCGGTGGAACCGGCCATGGGCTCGACGATAACGGCGGCAATGGTGGAGGCATCGTGCAGATCGACAAGCCGCTGCAGCTCGTCGGCCAGATGCGCGCCCCATGCCGGCTCGCCCCGCGTGAAGGCCTGCTCGGCGCGGTTATAGGTATGGGGCAGATGATCGACGCCCGGCAGAAGCGAGCCGTAGAATTTGCGGTTGGGCGACATGCCGCCTACCGAAATACCGCCGAAGCCGACGCCGTGATAGCCGCGTTCCCGGCCGATAAGGCGCGTACGCGAGGCCTCGCCATTCGCCCTATGATAAGCGATCGCCATTTTCAGCGCCGTGTCGGCGGCCTCGGAACCTGAATTGCAGAAGAAGGCATAATCGAGCCCCTCCGGCGTCATCGCGACGAGCTGGTTCGCCACCTCGAAGGCTTTCGGGTGGGAGAACTGGAAAGAGGGCGCGAAATCGAGCTCGGCGGCCTGGGCCTGAATGGCGGAGACGATCTTGTCCCGGCAATGGCCGGCATTGGCGCACCAAAGCCCTGCGGTCCCGTCCAGCACCGGCGTGCCGTCCGGCTTGAAATAATGCATGTCCTTGGCGCGGGCGACGAGGCGCGGGTCACGCTTGAAATGGCGGTTCGGGGTGAATGGCAGCCAGAGCGATTCAAGATCGTTCGGCGCTTTGGCGTGGCTGGCCGCAGCCTCCGTTTGGGACATGGGGCAGGCTCCCTGGACTGATAGGTTAACTTAAACAATTGAACGCCCCAGCTCCTCTTCCCGCAAGGAAAAGGGACTGGAAATTTATCCGTAACGCTTAGTATATTAACCGGTATGAAGAAAGACCACCGTATCGCGCATGGCGCACAGCAAGCCCGGGAAGAGGTATCCCTTCCGGAAGTCGGCCCCCGCCTTCGGGCTTTGAGAAAAATGTACGGCTTCTCCCAGCGCGAGCTCGCCAAAAGGGCCGGGGTGACGAACGGCACGATCTCGTTGATCGAGCAGGAGCGCATCAGCCCCTCCATCGGCTCTTTAAAGCGGGTGCTGGACGGCTTCCCGATTTCCTTCACCGATTTTCTGACCGTCGATCTCCAGCCCAAGCGTCCGGTCTTTTACGAGCGCAAAGACCTGAAGGAGATTGCGGGCGGCGCGCCGATTTCCTTCAAGCTCGTGGGCAAGGACACGAGCGACCGCTCGATCCAGATGATGCATGAGCGCTATGAGCCGGGCGCGGATACGGGCGAGGAAATGCTCTCCCATATGGGCGAGGAAACCGGGATCGTCGTTTCCGGCGAGATCGTTCTGACCGTGGGCGGGGAGACCCGGGTGCTCGGGCCCGGCGAGGCCTATTATTTCGACAGCCGCCTGCCCCACCGCTTCCGCAATCTGGGTCAAGCCGAATGCGTGATCATTTCCGCCTGCACGCCGCCGAGCTTTTGATTTATAGCGCAGCTTGAAACAGCGGGGGGAGAGCTATGACAGAAGCCGCAGCGCTGGACATTCTCTTGAAGGAAGACGGCCTCATTCTTGCTCCCGGCGCTTATGACGCGCTTTCCGCGCGCATCGCCCGGCAGGCCGGGGCAAAGGCGGTTTATCTTTCCGGCTTTTCCGTGGCCGGTTCCGCTCTCGGCCTGCCCGATATCGGGCTGATGAGCGCCGCGGAAATGACCGAGCGCGTGCGCGCCATGGCAGAGGCTGCTGGCCCCGCCCCGCTGATTGCGGACGGCGACAACGGTCATGGCGGGCCCTTGCAGACCGCGCGGCTGACGGCAGCCTATGAGCAGGCCGGGGCAGCGGGTATTCAATTGGAAGACCAGGCACTGCCCAAACGCTGCGGGCATATGGAAAACAAAGAAGTCATCGGCAAGGAAGCGGCGGCCGCGAAAATCCGCGCGGCGGTGGAAGCGCGCCGCTCCCCCGCCTTCAAGATCATCGCGCGCACGGATGCGCGCGCCCCGCTCGGCCTCGATGAAGCGTTGCGACGGGGCGAGGCTTTTCTGGAAGCCGGCGCCGATATTCTTTTCATCGAGGCGCCGCAAAGCCTGGAGGAGATGGAAAAGATAGCCGCCACTTTCAAAGGCGCCGCGCTTACCGCGAATATGGTCGAGGACGGCAAGACGCCTTATCTCGATACCGGCACGCTCGAGGCGATGGGCTACAAGCTTGCGCTCTTTCCGGTCTCCGCGCTCCTTTCCGCCGCCCGGCTTCTTGAAAACGTCTATGGCGGGCTTTTAAAAGAAGGCCGCTTGCCAGAGACCCAGGAACGGGTCACTTTCCAGCGCTATAACGAGATTGTCGGCCTGCCCGAAATGCTGGCCGATGCCGCAAAGTTCAAAACCGAGTAAAGGAGCCGATGGGGGCGATGCCGAGTTGGAAGAACATTCTCACCCGCATTCAGGAACAGAATTTGGAAAAAGCGCCGCCCCATGTCGCCGCGCTCAATCTTTATGCGGGCCGGCTGACGGAAGTGGGCGACGGGCGCATCGTTTATGAATGGGACGTCAATCCCGACTATATGAACCCCGTGGCGGTGTTCGGCGGGTATCTGGCAACGCTGGCCGATCAGACCTGCTCCTTCGCGCTGATGACGCAGCTTGAGGATGATCAGAATTTCACCACCTCGGATCTGCAAATGCATTTCTTCCGCCCGGTCACGAAAGGCACGCTCCGCTGCGAGGGCCGTGTCCTCAACATGAGCAAGAGCCAGGCTTATGTGGAAGCCACCTTTACGAATGATGAGGGCAAACTGGTGCTGAAAGCGCGCGCCGTGGAACGTCTGCTTTCCGCTTGATATCATTTCCGAAGGGAACAAAAGCGCGCCTTGAACGTTTGCGCTCAAACGCCTGATGGCCCCTGACGGAAAGACCCGATATGAAATACGCCCCGCTTATTGCCGCCCTCTTCTTGCTTGCCGCCTGCGAGCCTTCCGCCTCCACCGAAAACGGCGCGGACCCTTCCGTGCTTTACGAGAAGAAATGGCTCGTCACGGATGTGAACGGCAAACCGGTAAGCGAGGAAAGCGAGGCCGCTTTCCCCTTCACCGAAAGCGGCCGCTATGGCGGCAATGCGGGCTGTAATTCACTGAGCGGGAAGGCACATTTCGACGGTGCCGAGGTGCGGCTCGACCCCGGCCCCATGACCAAGATGGCCTGCCCCGACCCTTTCATGGCGCAAGAGCAAGCGGTGATTGCCGCGCTTGCCGCAACCAAGACCTGGGAAGCGGAAGACGGCGTCCTGCTCTTCAAAGATGCCGATGGCGAGCCCGCCATCCGCTTTAAAGCCGCGCCGCCCGCCCCGGCCTCGCAAAGCCCTTACAAGGACCAGTAGCGCGCCTCAATAAAGGAACATGGGCAAGCCCGAAACGCGGGTGATACGCGGACGGTAATTTTCCTTGTCGTAAAAAGCGGCGACATCCACCCGCCGCTCGCCCTTGATGCAGATATCGCCCGGCATGGCGGTGTAATTGCCATCGCGCAGCGCCATCATCAGGCCGGACTTGCCTTCTTCGATAAGCTGCACGGCCATGGTGCCATAACTTTTGGCGACCATCACATCGAGCGCGTCGGGCGCGCCCGCCCGCATCATATAGCCCAGCGACTGGGAGATGATGTTGATGCCGGTGCGCTGCTTGATCTCCTCGCCCAGCACCTGGCCGATCCCGCCGAGCTTGCGGTGCCCGTAGGCATCCGCCTCGCCGCGCTCCATGATCTCCCCGCCCAGCATCTGCGCGCCTTCGGAAACGACGACCATGGAATAATTGGCGGGATTGTCCGCCCGGTCTTTTGCCGCAAGCTCGCTTAAATGCTGCACATCGAAAGGCTCCTCGGCGATGAGCACGCGGTCGACATCGGCCAAATACCCCGCGATGAGCGCGGTCTCGCCGGAATTGCGCCCGAAAAGCTCGATCACCGCAATGCGCTCATGACTGCCCGTGGAGGTGCGCAGCGCATGAATATGCTCGACGGAGCGGGAGACCGCCGTCGAAAAGCCGATGCAATAATCGGTGCCGTAAACGTCATTATCCATCGTCTTCGGGATGGACATGACCTTCATGCCTTCCTGGTGGAGGCGCGCGCCATAAGAGAGCGTGTCATCGCCCCCGATCGGGATGAGCACATCGATTTTCATTTTTTCCAGCGCCGCGAGAATAGGCGCCGTGCAATCCACCGTGCCGTCTTTACCGGGCTGCAGCTTTCCCTGCAAGCGCTCCGGCAGATCCGCAGGCTTCACCTTGCTCGGCTTGGTGCGGGAGGTATGGAGGATCGTGCCGCCCGTCCGGTCGATCGTGCGCACGGCATTAGGGGTGAGCGGCAGGGTCCATTTTTCCAGGCTTTCCGGATCGTCCGGGTCCACATTCAACGGCCCCGCCCAGCCTCGCCGGAAACCCACAACCTCCCAGCCGAGCTCCGCCGCCCGCCGCGTCACTGCCTTGATGCAAGGATTGAGGCCCGGCACATCGCCGCCGCCCGTCAAAATTCCGATCCGCATGCGCTACTCCGCCTGAAGCTGCTCTGATATGCTCCATGAAAGCATAGAACAAATAATCTGCAAGACTATGGCCCGCCCGCATCACTCATGACCAAAACCCAAAAAGAATTCCGTATCGCCGTGGCCGGGCTCGGCCACCGCATCGCCACCGTGCTGCGCCATGTGCTGGCCGCCGCCCCTTCCATGAAAATCGCCGGCTATGCCGACCCAGCGCCTACAGGCCTTGCCTCGCTCGAGCAGCACGGCATCGCGGCCGGCGCGCCTTTCGAGAGCGTGGAAGCGCTCATCGCCGGAACCAAGCCCGATCTTCTGATGGTCGGCTCGCCCAATCACCTTCACCTTGCCCATATCAAGGCGGGGCTTGAGGCAGGCGTGCGGGTCTTCACCGAAAAGCCGGTGGTGCGCACGGCGGAAGAAACTTTCGAGCTTGCCGAACTCCTGCTCCAACATGGTGAGGCCTCGGTGCTGGTCGGCCTCGTGTTGCGCTCCTCCCCGCTTGTGCGCGAAGTGCGCCGCTATTTCGATGAAGGAAAGCTCGGCACGCTTATCAGCTTCGAAGGCAACGAGCATCTTCACCCCGAACATGGCGGCTTTTTGATGCGGGACTGGCGGCGGGACAGCGCACATGGCGGCTCCTATCTGCTCGATAAATGCTGCCATGATTTCGAACTTTACCGGCTGTTCGCCGGGGCGCTGCCCGCGCGGGTTGCAAGTTTCGGCGGCAGGCGCATTTTCACGCCCGAGCATGAAGCGCTTAAAGAGGAGACATATCCGGGCGGCGAGGCGGCCTATTCGCTTTGGCCCGGCGGCTGGAACGGGGCGAGCGATGTCTTCCGCTCCAAGGGCGACGCCGTGGATCATCAAACCGCGCTCATCCATTATGAAAACGGCGTACAGCTTGCCTTCCATACTAATACCCATGCGGGCATCCTGCAGCGGCGCTGGTATTTCGCGGGCACGAAAGGCGCGCTCGAAGCCGATCTTGTGACGAATACGCTCACCTATTCAGAAGCCTTCGGACGCCGCCCGCGCGAGGAACAAACCGTAGGCGGCAATCTTCATGAGCATTACGGCTCGGACCCGCAAATGGGACGGGATCTTGCCGCCCACTTGCTGGAAGGCGCGCCCTTCCCCGTGCAGGTCTATGACGCCATGGTGGCGGGCCTCACCGTCATGGCCGCGGATGAAGCGATGCGGGAGGGTAAAATCGTCGATTGCGCGCCGCTCTGGCAGCGGCTTCACGCGGCGCTCGGGCGCGCTTGAAAGACTGGAGGCGCTTAAGAGTTTGGCGAGGGCTTGGCGTTAGGCTGCGCAAAGACCGTTTAAAGGAGCTTCATGTTTTTCGTCCTCTCCAAGATCGTCTGGTTCTTTTTGCAGCCCTCCGCCGCTTTTCTGTTTTTAAGCGCGGGCGGTTTTGCGCTCTCGCTGACCAGGTTCCGGCGGCTCGGGCGCGCTTTTCTCGCCATCGGGCTTTGCGGGCTTTTCGTGATTTCCTTTTCGCCGCTCGGCCGGGTTTTGACGGCAGGGCTCGAAGACCGTATTCCGCGAGCGGAAATAACCGGCACACCCGCCGGCATCATCGTGCTTGGCGGCGCGGTTCATATGGAGGTGAGCGCGGCGCGGGGCGAGCCTGCCATTCTCTCTGGCGGCGAACGGCTGCTGGCAGCCCGCCAGCTCGCTGAGCGCTATCCCGGAATCCCGCTTCTTCTTTCCGGCGGCAACAACGCGCTCTTGCCGGGCGATGAGGCCATTGCCTCGGAAGCGGAAATCATGGCGCAGGTTTTGACCGGGATCGGGGTTGCGCCGGAACGGCTCATTCTCGAAAAACGCTCGCGCAACACCCATGAGAACGCGGTGAATGCCAAGGCGATGGCCGCCGGGCTCGGCGCAAGCGAGGCAGCGCCCTGGCTCCTCATCACCTCCGCCTATCACATGCCCCGCGCGCTCGGCACCTTCCGCGCGGCAGATTTCGAGGTTCTGCCCTATCCCGCCGATTATCAAACCGGCGGCGAGCATACCTTCTCCTTCTTCTATTTTTCGTCCGACGGCATCGCCTTCACCGATTTCGCCGTCAAGGAATGGCTCGGGCTGACTGCCTATTACCTCACCGGCAAAACGGACGCGCTCTTCCCGGCGCCTTGAGCGCGGGCGTCACGCGCTTTTCCCGCGCGCTTCGATGGGCCAGATGGCGGTGAGGACGCCCTCTTCCACGACGTGATAGGCGTCGTAGAGATTGACGGTCGGGTCGCAGTGGGGGGTGACGGCGGTCAGCACCGCGCCGAGGGGCAGGCTCTCGCCTTTCGGCAGGAGGATGCCGCCCTGCTCGTCCCCGAAGAAGAAATAGCTTGCCCCCTCCGGCGCGCCGGAGCGCAGGAGGGGCGGCTCGGCGTCGGTGGCGAAGGATTTGAAGCCCGCATCCGTTGTCGCAAGGCGCGGGGTGTTGTTGGAGATGACGGACATCTGCACGTAAAGCGCGGTCTCAAAAGGCACGTTGCCGTTCGCCCCTTCCACGTCGTTATATTGCTTATCCATGAAGATGTAGGAGCCGCCCTGCAGCTCGGTGAGGACATTTGCCTCCGGGTCGATATCGAAGGTGCCGGTGCCGCCGCCCGTCATGATGGGGCAGAGAATACCCTCTTTTTCCAGCGCGTCTTTCACGCTCTTCATGACGCCCATGGCGGCCAGGGACTTTTCGCGCCGCTCGGCAAAACCTTCGATATGCATGAGATGGCCGCCATAGGCCTGCAGCCCTTTAAAGCGCAGATGCTTAGCGCCATCGGCGAAGCGGGCAAGCGCTGGGGCTGCCTCCGGCGCGATACCGGTGCGGTGCAGCCCGATATCGAGATCGACAAGCACGTTGAGCGGGCGGCCCGCCTTTTCCGCCGCCGCTTCAAGCGCGCGGGCGTTTTCCTCGTTATCGATCACGACATGAAGATCGGGGATGCGGTCATTCAGCGCCATGAGCCGGTCCATGGCGCGCGGCAGCACGACCGGCGAGGTTAGGAGAATGTTTTCGATGCCGGCCTTAGCCATGACTTCGGCCTCGCCGAGTTTTGCGCAGCAAATGCCTACCGCCCCGGCTGCAATCTGGCGGCGGGCGATCTCGGCGCATTTATGGGTCTTAGCATGGGGGCGCAGCGTGAGGCCGGCGCGCGCGCAATGCTCGGCCATGGTTTTGATATTACGCTCGAAGGCCGGCAGGTCGATGACGAGCGCCGGTGTTGCCAGCTCCCTTGCCCCCTCTTTCTTGCCGATCAGCGCTTCATTGACGAATGAGCCTGTCATCTCTCTCCCCTTTTATTTCTTGCGCCAGACTATAGACGCATGGGGCAAAAACGAAAAACGCCCCGGCGGTGAGGCCGGGGCGTTTGCCAAAGAGAGAGGAACCTCAAACCGTCAGATAATCGTCTTCCGGTTTCCATTCCGCCGGATCGAGCGCCGGATCAGCGAGCCAGATCTGCGGGACCTGATGCTCGCGGCTTGCGTGCAAGAGCCCGAGATAGGCGGAGCGGGAAATGTCTTTCATACCGAAATTGGCAAGATGTCCCGTCATCACCTTGCCGTCGGCGGCGACGAAACCCCATTCCCTCAAATGGCGCATCAAGGTGACGAAACCGACCTTGGAGGCGTCGCGCATCTCAGCGAACTGCGACTCGATAACGAAAACGCCGCCTTGGACCACGCCGTAAAGCCCGCCGGCCAGCGTGCCGTCCCTGTCCCAGACCTCGACGGAATGGGCACGGCCGAGGGCGAAGAGCCGCCGGTAAGCCCGCACCGTATCCTCATCGATCCAGGTGACGGGCAGATGGCCGGGGCGCGGGCGGGCGCAGCCGCGCATCACGCTTTCAAAATCCACATCGAAGGTGACGCTGTACCGCTTTTGGCGCAGAAGCCGGCGCAGGTTCTTTTCAATGCGCAGATCGCCGAAGAAAAGAACGGCGCGTTTCGAGGGCGACCACCATTTCAAGGGGCTTGCATGGTTCCAGGGATAGACCCCTTGCGCATAAGCCCCGATCAGGCGGGCCGCGTTCATCGAGCCGCCAAGATCCACCAGCCCGTCGGGATGGGCATAAGCGTTTTCCGGGCGGCGCTGGAAAAAGCCCTGCGGCGCCATCAGCGCTTTTTCGGCTCCCATGCGCGCAAAACCCAAAATTCCGAGTGGGCCGTCGTCGCGCATCGACAATAAAAGCACCAGGAGCTTTCTCAGCCCGTTTTGAAACAGGCTGAACCCCTTGCCCCGGCCCGTTTTCCTATTTTGGGACAATTCGCGCCCGAGGCGCCGCAAGGCGCCCGTGCGTATTTGCCTGAAATCACCCGTAATCATGACCACTTATCCCCCTCTTTGGTTGCTGGCCGATAATTGAGCCAAGTCTTGCAAGGGCGGGACCAGACAGCGGAGGGATGAGACATGCTGACGATCAAGGCGCGGGCCGTATGGCGGCTGCTCTTTACCGGTGCGGCGGTGATCGGCGCGCTTGCCGTGGTGCGGGAGTTTGTCCTGAACATCATCGGCGAGAACACGGCGCTGAAAGACCTGCGCCATCTCAATCTCGATTCGGAGATGAATTTCGGTGCCTGGTATTCCTCATCGATGATGATGGCCGCCTCGGGCCTGCTCTTTTTGTCGGCCCATCACGCCTATGGGCAAGCGCGCCGGCAGGCCCGCTACTGGCTGGTGCTGGCGGCAGCCTTCGCCTATCTCTCGCTCGATGAAGCAACGGGCATCCATGAAGTTTTCATCGAGCCCTTGCGCGGCGCCTTGGGGCTAAGCGGCATCTTCTACTGGGCCTGGGTGCTGCCCGCGCTCGTGCTTGTGAGCGGCTTCGCCCTTGCCATGGTGCCTTTTCTTCTTGCCCTGCCCCGGCGCAGCGCTTTGCTCTTTACGCTCTCCGGCGCGCTATTCGTGGGCGGGGCGCTCGGGTTTGAAATGCTCTCAGGCCTGGTCATCACGGCTCAAGGTGAAGAGGCACCGCTCGTCGCGCTCTTGGCGATATGCGAAGAAACATTGGAAATGCTGGGCCTTGCCCTTTTCACCGGCGCCCTTTGCGACCATCTTGCCCGGCAAGGTGCCGGACATCCCGTTCTGAGCTTTTCCCAGCCCGCCGCGCCGCCGCAACCGGTCCGGCCACGCGTGTCATAAAAGAATCATCCCGCCCGGCCCCGGGGTCTCTTGACAGGGACCGGGCATGTGCCTATTTGTGCGACGACCTTTGTTAGCACTCACCTTAGGTGAGTGCTAACAATCCAAAAAATTTATGAATTCCAATCTCTTAGACGGGGTTCAAGGGAGACATTCAGATGAAGTTCCGTCCTTTGCACGATCGCGTGCTCGTTCGCCGGGTTGAAGAGGACACCAAGACCTCTGGCGGCATCATCATTCCCGAAACGGCTCAGGAAAAGCCCTCTCAGGGTGAAGTCGTGGCCGTTGGTCCGGGCGCCAAAGACGAAACCGGCAAGACCGTGAAGCTTGATGTCAAAAAGGGCGACAAGGTGCTCTTCGGCAAATGGTCCGGCACGGAAGTGAAGGTCGGCGGTGAAGACCTGCTGATCATGAAGGAATCCGACATTCTCGGCATCATCGAATAAGAAGCTGTGCTGCTTTCGCAGGACGGCTTTTTCATGCCGTCTGCCGCGCACCGCTTTTAAGGATAACGCTCAAGATTAGACCTTGAGAGAAGGATCTGAGGACTATGGCTAAGGAAATTAAATTCGGCAATGACGCCCGCCAGCGTATGCTCAAAGGCGTGGACATTCTGGCCGATGCGGTAAAAGTCACGCTCGGCCCGAAAGGCCGCAACGTGGTGATCGAAAAGTCTTTCGGCGCCCCGCGCACCACGAAAGACGGCGTGTCGGTCGCCAAGGAAATCGAGCTTGAAGACAAGTTCGAAAACATGGGCGCGCAGATGGTGCGCGAAGTCGCCTCCAAGACCAACGACACGGCTGGCGACGGCACCACCACCGCAACGGTTCTGACCCAGGCGATCGTGCGCGAAGGCGCAAAGGCCGTCACCGCCGGCATGAACCCGATGGACCTGAAGCGCGGTGTCGACAAAGCGGTTCTCGCCGCCGTCGCAGACCTGAAAAAGCGCTCCAAGAAAGTCAAAGACAACTCGGAAATCGCGCAGGTCGGCACGATCTCGGCAAACGGCGAGCGCGAAATCGGCCAGATGATCGCGGACGCTATGTCGAAAGTCGGCAATGAAGGCGTGATCACGGTCGAAGAAGCCAAGAGCCTGGAAAGCGAACTGGAAGTCGTGGAAGGCATGCAGTTCGACCGCGGTTATCTCTCGCCTTACTTCATCACCAATGCAGAAAAGATGATCGCCGAGCTCGACGATCCCTACATTCTGCTGCACGAGAAGAAGCTTTCTTCCATGCAGGCGATGATCCCG
>ERZ1673962.1092-NODE-1092-length-14632-cov-3.940043_pt1 | contig 14632 bp, 17 predicted proteins | sample MGYA00580188_ERZ1673962 | MGnify/ENA primary metagenome ERZ1673962 (study PRJEB41334, sample SAMN05608104) | rock metagenome | biome: terrestrial subsurface; feature: shale formation; material: shale | place: USA: Pennsylvania ... | reverse complement strand
CCAGACGCCGGAGACGCGGTCCAGCGTCTCGCGCCACATCTCGGCGCGGCGCGTGCCGACACATCCGACCACGCATCGCCGATTCCCGAACTCTACCCGCGAGCCTGAGAGGCGTCCGGAATCCGATCGATGATTTGATGGTAACGGATCTCGTCCGTCAGCTCGGCGATGGGGTGTCCGCGCTCGGGATGCATGACCTCGGGCGCGATCTCCAACAAGGGGATCAGCATGAAGTCACGTAACAGAAGGCCGGGGTGCGGTAGCCTTAGCTCCGGCATGTCGTCGACGCGCTCGCCATACAGCAGGATGTCGAGATCGAGCGTGCGCGGACCATTGACCTGCGCGCGCACCCGTCCAAGCCGGTTCTCGACCCCCTGAGTCGCGGCCAGTAGCGCCGACGGCGTCAGCCGCGTCCAGACCTCCACCACCAGATTGATGAACGCTGCCTGCGCTTCCAGGCCCCAGGGCCGGGTGCGGTACCACGACGAGACCGCCCCGATCCGGGTCGTCGGGATCTGGTTCAGCTCCTCCAGTCCGAGCGCGATGTGGCGCTCGGGTTCGATGTTCGAACCGATGGCGATGAAGGCGCGCGTCTCCTGACTCATGTGCCCAAGCCCTGGAGTCGAGGCGCGCCGATCGCCGATATCCGGTTGATCGCCGCCGGGGTCGCCCGCATCTGCTGTAGCCGAACCGATCCGACCAGTGGTCGTTTCATGAAAAAAACCAACATGCTATACGTTGTTTCACCTGAAAGCGGTTGAGGGGATATCTTACGGATGTTTGCTGTTGCTCTGGACAGGCCTTGGGACCATGAATGAAGTGCAAACCGTTTTTTTGGTCGACGACGATCAAGGGATGCGTGATTCGCTGACACTGATCCTGGAACTGGCCGGCTACCCGGTCCGCAGCTTCCCGACGCCGGCCGCCTTTCTTGCCGTCTTCTCGCCCGATGAGCGTGGCTGTCTGGTACTCGACCAGCGCATGCCGGACATGACCGGGCTGGATCTGCAAAGCGAACTGCTGGAGCGCGGCGCCCTGCTGCCGATCATCTTCCTGTCCGCCTTCGGTGATGTGCCGACCACAGTGCGCGCCATCCAGGGCGGGGCGATCGACTTCCTTGAGAAACCCGCCAGCACCGAGCAGCTGCTCCAGCGCATCGAGGATGCCTTTGCCGAGGACCGGCGTCGACGCGAGGAGGCGGCCACCGAATACGACATCCGCGAGCGTTTCCGGCAGTTGACCCCGCGCGAGCACGAGGTTCTGACCCTGACCACGCGCGGCCTGACCAACAAGGACATCGCCCGCCAGCTCGGCATCAGCCCGCGCACCGTCGAGAACCACCGCGCACGCATGATGGAAAAGATGGGGGCCGGCAATCTCGCTGAACTCTGCCGGATGTCGGTCGTGTGTCAAACACTCGAGCCGCGTTCGGGGGCCTGAGACGCGGGCAGGAGGGTCGAGCCGTGTTTGGCGGATCGGGAGTCGAATTGAGTGATCCTACGGATATCTCCTTTCGATGGCTTCGTCTATTCTAATTCTTCAATGCAGGCGATTGAAATTGCAGATCATCGCCGGCTCGTAGACAAAGAGAAGAAGACGAGGAGATACCTCGGTCGGATTCGCGACCCGTCCGAGGACTGACACACGAAATCGCGCGCCATGGCGCGGCCGGCATCCGGTCGGTCCGAGTTCGGGATAGAGCGCGTTCATCCATTCGCATACCCTCGCTACCTCCGTGGACTTCGGTCCGCTGGGGTGACGGGGGAATTTTTTTGTGCGCCGAGTCAGGATTTCAAGGACTCATGTGATTGACGGCGATCTTGGCCATCGGTTAGGCTTGCGCGCTTATGTCGACCGCCTTGCCTGATCATATCGACCCCTGGCGCGCCGCCAAGAGCGGCTTGTCGTTCAGGGGTGAGTTGCCCTTGGAACGCTTTCCCAGACTGCTGGAGGTCGGGATCGCCGACAAGGGTGAGGCACTGGCGCGCGTCGCATATCGGCTCGACTTCGGACGCAACGCGGAGTTGGGGCCGATACTCGAAGGCTGGGCGCGGGTGCGGCTACGCCTGCTCTGTCAGCGCTGCCTGAGTGACCTCTGGCTCGATCTGGACGCGCCCCTGGCGCTGCGTCTGATGCGAGTCGAACCGAACGCCAAGGCGTCCGAAAGCGACTATGAATCGCTGGTGGTGACGGACGACAGTCTTGATCCGTTCGAACTCATCGAAGATGAACTCCTGCTCGCGATCCCGCCGTTTCCCCGGCATCCGGTCGGCGAGTGCCAAGCGCCCGAGGCGGCGAGTGGCGACAGGAACGCGATGCCCGAACCGGAGCGGCCGTCCGCCGAGGACATGGAGCAACCGCGCCATCCATTCGCCATCCTCGAACGCCTGAAGCAACAGTAGATTTTTGACACACGATCGGGAGGCGGCCGGGTTCCGCGCACCTCCCACACTGGAGAGTACCAATGGCCGTCCAACAGAATCGCAAGACCCCTTCCAAGCGCGGCATGCGCCGTTCGCACGATGCGCTGACCAAGCCGACTCTGTCGGTCGATCCGACCAGCGGCGAGACCCATCGCCGTCATCACGTCACGGCCGACGGTTTCTATCGCGGCCGCAAGGTTCTGGATCGGGCCGAGTGATGTCGGCGCCGGGCCGCTTCAGCGTCGTGCAATCCACGGACGAGCGCGGTGCCGCCAAGCTCCGTTGCACGATTGCCCTGGACGCCATGGGCGGGGATCACGGCCCCCAGGTCGTGGTTCCGGCGGCCCTGCGCTATCTGGCCGACAACCCGCACGCCGATCTGATTCTGGTCGGCGACGAGGCGCGCCTCGCGCCCTATCTCGGCGACGCCCCGCGCGACCGGCTGCGCATCCGTCATGCGACCCAGGAGGTCGGGATGGACGAGTCGCCCTCCAAGGCGTTGCGCGGCAAGAAAGATTCCTCGATGCGGGTGGCCATTGATCTGGTCAAGGAGGGTGAGGCCCAGGCCTGCGTCAGCGCCGGCAACACCGGCGCCCTCATGGCCACCGCGCGCTTCGTGCTCAAGACCCTGCCGCACATCGACCGACCCGCCATCTGCACCGCCGTGCCATCGCTGCACGGGCATACCCACATGCTCGATCTCGGCGCCAACGTCGACTGCACCGCCGAGCATCTGTTCCAGTTCGCCGTCATGGGCAGTGAACTGGTCTCGGCCGTCGACGGCATCGAACGCCCCAAGGTCGCGTTGCTCAACATCGGGCAGGAAGAGATCAAGGGCAACGAGCAGGTCAAGCAGGCCCACGAGTGGCTGGCGCGCAGCAACCTCAACTATGTCGGCTATGTCGAGGGCAACGGCATCTATCTCGACGACCTGGATGTCGTGGTCAGCGACGGCTTCGTCGGCAATGTCGCGCTCAAGAGCAGTGAGGGCGTGGCCAAGTTCATCGGTCAGTCGCTCTCGGCTCAGTTCAAGCGCAACCTGCTGACCCGTCTGGCCGGCCTGGTCGCGTTGCCGATCCTCAAGAAATTCCGCCGCGACATGGACCCGCGCCGCTACAACGGGGCGAGTCTGCTGGGTCTGCGCGGCATCGTGGTCAAGAGTCACGGCGGGGCCGACGAAGTCGCCTTCGAGAACGCGATCTATATCGCCGAGAAGGAGATCCGCGCCAATATCCCCCAACGCATCGGCGATCAAGTCGGGCGCCATCTCGACACTGAGCAGTACAGGGAATCGGCCTGATGAAGTTCTCGCGCATCCTCGGCACCGGGGGCTATCTGCCGTCCCGGGTCATGACCAACGCCGATCTGGAAGCAATCGTCGATACTACGGATAGTTGGATTCGCGAGCGCACCGGTATCGAGAAGCGTCATCTGGCGTCCGAGGGCGAAACCTGCTGCGATCTGGCCGAGATCGCGGCGCGCCGTGCCCTGGAAGCAGCCGGTCTCCATCCGGCCGACCTGGATCTGATCCTGGTCGCGACCACCACGCCCGATCAATTCTTTCCAAGTACCGCCTGTCTGCTCCAGCAGCGGCTGGACGTGCATGGCTGTCCGGCCTTCGATCTCCAGGCGGTCTGTGCCGGTTTCGTCTATGCCATGGACGTGGCCGACAAATACATCCGCGCCGGTGCCGCCAAGCATGTACTGGTCGTCGGCGCCGAGACCATCTCGCGACTCCTCGACTGGAACGACCGTACCACCTGCGTGCTGTTTGGCGACGGCGCCGGGGCCGTGGTGCTGGGTGCGGCCGACGAGCCGGGGATCATCTCGACCCATATCCATGCCGATGGCGCCTACAAGGAGTTGCTCCAGGTGCCGGGCGGTCACGGCAATGGCCGCGCCGATCTGGCCACGCTGGAGATGCGCGGCAACGAGGTGTTCCGCTTCGCCGTCACCACGCTCGGGCGCATCGTCGACGAGACGCTGGAGGCCAACGGCCTGACCAAGGACGACATCGACTGGCTGATCCCGCATCAGGCCAACATCCGCATCATCCAGGCCACGGCGCGCAAGCTCGACCTGCCGATGGAGCGCGTGATCGTGACCGTCGCCGAGCATGGCAATACGTCATCGGCCTCGATCCCGCTGGCCTTCGATCAGGCGGTGCGCGATGGGCGCATCCGGCGCGGCGAGACGCTGCTGATGGAAGCCTTCGGCGGCGGATTCACCTGGGGTTCGGTGCTCGTCCGCTATTGATTCCACCTTGAGCCGAGTGCAGGCGCCCGGCTCATGACCATCGACCACTGAACGATTCTGCAAGCCCCATGACGCAACAACTCGCTGTCTTCTTTCCCGGTCAGGGTTCGCAAGCGGTCGGCATGCTCGACGCGCTCGCCGAGTCCCATCCGAGTGTCAAGCACACCTTCGAGGAAGCCTCCGACGCGCTCGGGCGCGATCTCTGGTCGCTGGTCGGCCAGGGACCGAAGGAGGATCTGGATCGCACCGAGAACACCCAGCCGGCGATGCTCGCCGCTGGCGTGGCCGTATGGCGCGTCTGGCAGCAGTCCGGCGGACGTCCGGCGACCGTGATGGCCGGGCACAGTCTCGGCGAGTACGCGGCGCTGGTCGCGGCGGGTGCACTGGGCTTCGCCGACGGCATCCGGCTCGCCGCCGATCGTGCGCGCTTCATGCAGGAAGCCGTGCCGGCGGGCGAGGGCGCCATGGCCGCCGTGCTCGGACTGGAGGACGCGCGGGTCGTGGCCCTCTGTGACGAACAGGCCCAGGGCGAAGTGCTGTCCGCCGTCAATTTCAACTCGCCCGGTCAGGTCGTGATCGCCGGTTCGGCGGCCGCCGTTGCGCGCGCCATCGACGCCGCCAAGTCCGCCGGTGCCAAGCGCGCGTTGCCGTTGCCGGTGAGCGTGCCGTCACACTGCGCCCTGATGCGCCCGGCGGCCGACCGCCTGGCCGAACGTCTGGTCGATGTGGCGCTGGCCGTGCCGAGCGTGCCTGTGATTCACAACGTCAACGTCGCTCCGGCCGAGGACGTCGAGTCGCTGCGCCGCCTGCTGGTCGAGCAGCTCTACAGCCCAGTACGCTGGGTCGAGACCGTCGCCTCGGTGGCGGCGCAGGGCGTGACGACCGCACTCGAATGCGGTCCGGGCAAGGTGCTGACCGGGCTGAACAAACGCATCGCTGACAATCTGACGACGCTGCCGGTCTTCGATCCGAAGACGCTGGAGGCGGCACTGGAGGCAACCTCGAATGCTTAAGGGTGAAATCGCGCTGGTCACTGGCGCTTCGCGTGGAATCGGACGGGCCATCGCCATGGCGCTGGCCGAACAGGGGGCGGCTGTCGTCGGCACGGCGACGACCGAATCCGGCGCTCAGGCCATCGAACAGGCGCTGACCGGCGCCGGTCATCAGGGCCTGGGTCTGGTGCTGAACGTCTCCGATTCCGCTTCGGTGGATGCAGCTCTGGCCCAGATCACCGAACGTCTCGGCGCCCCGAGCATCCTGGTCAACAACGCCGGCATCACCCGCGACAACCTGCTGATGCGCATGAAGGACGAGGAGTGGGACGCGGTCATCGACACCAACCTGACCTCGCTCTACCGGCTCTCCAAGGGCTGTCTGCGCGCCATGACCAAGGCGCGCAAGGGTCGCATCATCAATATCGCCTCGGTCGTCGGTGCGATGGGCAACGCCGGTCAGACCAACTATGCCGCCGCCAAGGCCGGTATGATGGGCTTCACCAAGTCGCTGGCACGCGAAGTCGGCTCGCGCGGAATCACGGTTAACTGTGTCGCGCCCGGCTTCATCGATACCGACATGACCAAGGAACTGCCCGAAGCGCACCGCCAGACTCTGCTCGGCGCCATCCCGCTCGGGCGGCTCGGTCAGCCGGAAGAGATCGCCAGCGCAGTGGTCTTTCTGGCCTCGCCGGGCGGTGCCTACATCACAGGCGAGACCCTGCATGTCAATGGCGGCATGCACATGGTGTGATCGCTTGTTGGCGTTTCTTTGTTATTCGTTTCAAAACAAGATGTTGAATGTCTTCAATCGATCGCGATCTTGGCTTTCATCGCATCTTGTTTGTCACTAGAATACACCCCGGCCCACTGGGGCCAATTTTTGTCATTCGAGAGGAATCAATCCTATGAGCAGCGTTGAAGATCGAGTTCGCAAAATCGTGGTGGACCAGCTGGGTGTGAAGGAAGAAGAAGTCAACCCAGAGGCGTCCTTCGTCGACGATCTGGGAGCGGACTCGCTCGACACCGTGGAACTGGTCATGGCCCTCGAAGAGGAGTTCGAGACCGAGATTCCGGACGAAGACGCCGAGAAGATCACCACGGTCCAACAGGCCATCGACTACATCAACGCGCACCAGGCCTGAGATCAGGTCGAGCGGATAGATTTAACGCCAGGCGCCAGGCTTCGGCCTTGAAACGAGGGCGCAGCATGGGCTCGTCGAACGTGGCGTTCTGAACGACGATAGAGGTAAGTGATGGCAGGCAGAAGGGTAGTAGTCACCGGATTGGGCCTCGTGGCACCGGTTGGTCTGGACGTCAAGTCCGCGTGGGACAACATCCTCGCCGGAAAGAGCGGAATCAAACCGATCACCCATTTCGATATCGCCCCGTTCAGCACCCGCTTCGGCGGTCCGATCTACGGCTTCGATCCGAGCGACTACGTCTCGGAGAAGGACGCCAAGAAGATGGACAAGTTCATCCATTACGGCTTGGCGGCCGGCTGTCAGGCCATCGCCGATTCCGGACTGGAGGTCAACGAGTCCAACTGTCGGCGCATCGGCGTGGCCATCGGGTCCGGTATCGGTGGTATCACCGGCATCGAGAACAACTACGAGGTCTATCGCGAGAAGGGTCCGCGTCGCATTTCGCCCTTCTTCGTGCCCGCCAACATCGTCAACATGGTGGCCGGCAACCTCTCGATCAAGTTCGGCCTCAAAGGCCCCAATTATTCGATCGTCTCGGCCTGCGCGACCGGCACCCACAACATCGGCGAGGCGGCGATCATGATCCGTCACGGCTATGTCGACGTGATGCTGGCCGGTGGTGCTGAGATGGCGACCTCGCCGGTCGGTCTCGGTGGCTTTGCCGCCGCGCGCGCCCTCTCGACCCGCAACGACGATCCCGAGGCGGCCAGCCGTCCGTTCGACAAGGATCGTGACGGCTTCGTGCTCAGCGACGGTGCCGGTGTCGTGGTGCTCGAAGAGTACGAGCACGCCAAGGCGCGCGGCGCGACCATCTATGCCGAACTGGTCGGTGTCGGTATGAACTCCGACGCCTATCACATGACGGCACCCTCGGAAGATGGTGAGGGCGCCTCCGAATGTATGCGCATGGCGCTGAACGATGGCGGTCTGAACACCGAGCAAGTCCAGTACATCAACGCGCACGGCACCTCGACGCCGGCCGGCGATGTGGCCGAGACGCGCGCCGTGAAGCGCGCCTTCGGTGACTATGCCTACAAGCTCGCGGTCAGCTCGACCAAGTCCATGACCGGGCACATGCTGGGTGCGGCCGGTGGCGCCGAGGCCATCTTCACCATCCTGGCCATCCGCGATCAGGTCGCGCCGCCGACCATCAACTATCACACCCCGGACCCGGATTGCGATCTTGACTGCGTTCCCAATACGGCGCGTCAGATGACGATCGATGTGGCCATGTCCAACTCGTTCGGCTTCGGCGGAACCAACGGGACGCTCATCTTCCGGCGTCTCTGATCCGGTCTCCGTCTGGAGACCGGGACCAGGGAGACCGGTCGGGCAGGGCGCGCGACATGGCCACGACGCCAGGAATCGGCGCCCCGTCTCGGATCTTGATCGATGGCCGGTCTGGTGATCGGTTCTCGATTCTCGACCGGGCGTTGCACTACGGGGATGGTCTGTTCGAGACCATCCGCCTCGCCGCCGGCTATCCCTGCCAGTGGCAGCGCCACATGGATCGGCTGATCCTGGGCGCGGAGCGTCTCGGCATCGACATGCCCGACACCGCTCTGCTCGCCGCCGAAGCCGCTGAAGTGACCTGGGGGCAGCGCGAAGGCATCCTGAAGCTGATCCTCTCGCGCGGCGAGGGCGGACGTGGGTATGCGCCGCCGATGCCTGCCGTGCCCCGGCGTCTGCTCCTGACCTATCCCTTGCCGTCCGCGCCGGGGCGCGACTGGCGTCAGGGCGTGGCCGTGCGCTACTGTCAGACACCCGTCTCGGTCAATCCGGTACTCGCCGGCATCAAGCATCTCAACCGTCTGGACTCGGTCCTGGCGCGCGCCGAATGGAATGATCCGGCCATCGCCGAGGGGCTCATGTTCGAATCGACCGGCGTACTGGTCGGCGGCACCATGACCAATGTCTTCCTCTGGGATGGTCGCTGTCTGATGACGCCGCCGGTCGATCGTGGCGGCATCGCCGGCACCGTGCGCGGTCTGACGCTGGAACTCGCGGCGCGTCTGGGGATCGATTGTCTGGTCACGCGCCTCGATCGCGCCGCGCTCGATCAGGCACGCGGACTCTTTCTGACCAATTCGATCATCGGCGTCTGGCCCGTGCGCGAGCTGGGAGGACACCGGTTCGATGCGTCTCAACTTCCTTGGAATCTGCTCGATCGGTTGTATCGGGCCGCCTGTATGCCGGGATGATCGACCCGATGTCGAAACGTATCGTCGCACTGCTCATGCTCGTCGTCCTCGTCGCCGGCTTCCTCGCTGGGGCGTTGTGGCGCGACTATCGCTGCTTCCTGTCGACGCCGATCCAGGTGGGGGAGGAGCGTGTCCTGTTCGACGTGCCGCGCGGGACGTCATTGCGCACCCTGGCCAAGCGTCTGCACGAGCAGGGGCTGATCGAGCATCCGAACTATTTCATCGCGCTGGCCTATCTCCAGGGTGATCAGGGGCGGCTCAAGGCGGGTGAGTACGCGCTCACGCGCGACATGACGCCGCCCCGCGTCCTGGAACTGCTCACCTCGGGCCGGGTGGTCGAATACAGTCTCACCCTGGTCGAAGGCTGGACCTTCCGGCAGGCGCTGGCCGCGCTCGACAGTCACGAGGTCTTCGGCCGTGGCCCCAGGCTTTCGGAGCTGTCCGATGCCGAGATCATGGCCCAGCTCGGGCGTCCCGACGAACATCCCGAGGGGCTGTTCTTCCCCGATACCTATCGCTTCCCGCGCCAGACCAGCGCGCTCGACATCCTCAAGCGCTCGCTCGCCCGGATGGACCGGATTCTGGCCGAGGAATGGGAGAAGCGTGCGCCGAATCTGCCGATCACGACACCCTATGAAGCCCTGATCCTGGCCTCGATCATCGAGAAGGAGACCGCGCTGGCCGGCGAGCGCGCGCGTATCGCCGGTGTCTTCACCCGTCGCCTCCAGCGCGGGATGCGGCTCCAGACCGATCCGACCGTCATCTACGGGATGGGTGAGCGTTACGACGGCAACATCCGCCGTGCCGATCTGCGCGAGGCGACACCCTACAATACCTATGTCATCGCTGGTCTGCCGCCCACGCCCATCGCGCTGGTCGGACGCGAAGCGATCCGCGCGGCGCTCAATCCTGAAGCCGGTGACGAGCTGTATTTCGTCGCCAAGGGTGATGGCAGTCATGTTTTTTCGCGCACGCTCGACGAGCACAACCGGGCGGTGCGTCGCTATATCCTGAACCGGGGTGACTGATGGACGGATACGGACGCTTCATCACGCTCGAAGGCATCGAAGGCGCGGGCAAGTCGACCCAGATCGCGCCCCTGGCCGAGCTGTTGCGCGCGCGCGGGCTGAACGTGCTCACCACCCGCGAGCCGGGCGGTTCTGCGCTCGCCGAGCGTCTGCGTGCGCTGCTGCTTGACCCGGACAACCAGGGCATGAGCGAGACGACCGAGCTGTTGCTGATGTTCGCCGCGCGTGCCGACCATCTGGAGCGATGCATCCGACCGGCGCTCGCGGCCGGACACTGGGTGCTCTGCGATCGCTTCACCGATGCCACCTATGCCTATCAGGGCGGCGGGCGCGGGATCGATCCGGCGCGCATCGCCCTGCTCGAGGATCTGGTGCAGGGCGATCTGCGACCGGATCTGACGCTCATCTTCGACCTGCCGCCCGAACTGGGACTGGGACGCGCCAAGTCGCGCGCCGGCCAGACCGATCGGTTCGAGTCCGAGACCTGGCGCTTCTTCGAGGCGGCCCGCGCGGTCTATCTCGAACGGGCGAGGGCCAATCCGGAGCGCTATCGCGTGATCGACGCCACGGCATCGCTCGAAGCGGTGACGCGCGCTGTCGCCGTCGAACTGAACGCCTTCGTCGATTCACTGGAGTCGCGCCCGTGAGTGCGACGCGCGCCGAATCCGCTCCATCGAAATCTGCCGCGCCGTCGCCACGGCCATTCGACGTTCCCTTGCCCTGGACCGACGCGATCTGGTCGCGTCTGCAAGCCGCGCGTGCCGCAGATCGGCTGGCACATGGGCTGCTGATCTCGGGGCCGAATGGGGTCGGCAAGCGTGCGCTGGCCCGTGCACTGGCCCAGTCGCTGCTGTGTCAGACCCCGAACGCCCAAGGCTTGGCCTGCGGCCAGTGTGCCGACTGCCGGCTGCTGGCCGCCGGCAGCCATCCGGATCTGATCGAGGTCGGCCCGGACCCGGAGAGCAAGTCGGGCGAGATCCCGATCGACGCCGTGCGGCTGTTTGCCGAGCGCGAATCCCTGACCCCGAGCCGGGCGCCCTTCAAGGTCGTCCTGATCGATCCGGCCGACCGACTCAATCAGGCCGCCGCCAATGCGCTGCTCAAAACGCTGGAGGAACCGACCGGGCATACCGTCCTCTGTCTGATCGGCGAGCGTATCGGACGTCTACCGGCGACCATTCGCAGTCGCTGTCTGCTGATTCCCGTACCCATTCCGGATGAAGCCCAGGCGCTGAGCTGGCTGGCGTCGCGCGCGCCGCGTGCCGACTGGCCGTTGCGTCTGCGTTTGGCGCATGGCGCCCCATTGCGCGCGCTCGCTGAAGCGGCCGACAGCGTCCGGCTGGAACAGCGCGGCCAGTGTCTGGATGGATTGCTGGAGATCGCACGCGGACGCGGCGATCCGGTCACGATCGCCGGACGCTGGAACGAGATCGGCGCCGGCCGTATCCTTGACTGGCTCGCCGGCATCATGGGAGATCTGCTGCGGCTGGGTGTCTGCGCCACACCACCCCGGCTCGATCACCCGGATCGACAGGACGACCTGGCGGCGCTGGCGCAACGGCTCGATCCGGCGGCGGCGCACCGTTTCCTCAAGCGGATACTGGAAGCGCGCGCGCTGGGCGAGAGCAATCTCAATCAACAGTTGCTGCTGGAGTCCCTGGCCCTCGACTGGGCGCGGATCGGCCAGTCGGCACGAACCGGGACTGGAGGATCGAACGGATGAGCACTTCCAATCCACTGGGCGGACTCGGTGGTCAACAACGCATCCTGAGCTTCGCCATCAAGGACAAGAGCGCCCTCTATGCCTCTTACATGCCTTTCATCAAGAATGGCGGACTCTTCATCCCCACCAACAAGAGCTATCAGCTCGGCGACGAGATCTTTCTGCTGCTCCAGCTGATGGACGAACCCGATCGTATCCCGGTCGCCGGGCGCGTGATCTGGATCACGCCGACCGGTGCCGAGGGCAACCGCGCCGTCGGGGTCGGGGTGCAGTTCAACGATCAGGACAAGGGGGCCACCCGGCGTAAGATCGAGGACTATCTGGCCGGCGCGCTCGCTTCCGAACGTCCGACTCATACCCTCTAGTCCAGATCGATCCCAGGCTCACAGCGTACTGATCCGCACCTCGTACACCCCGCCGATCACCACATATTCGTCCTCGCCCCTGAGCAGGCCAGGCAGGAGCTGGTTGTAGCAGAAGACCTTGGCCAGGGGCACCTCGACCTCCAGGATGTAGTCGCCGAACTCGTCGGCGCGCTCACGCTCGCGGGTGAAGCTGTTGAGATTGTTGAGCAGCACCCGATAGCGCGAGCGCTCGGCGCGTTCCAGGATCTCATGCTCGTCGATGCGGTTGATGCCGCGATAGAGCCGGACATGGCTCTGTTCAGGATGCGCGCGCGCCAGTTCGTACTGGCAGTAGGCATAGAGCAGATCGAGCTGTGACTCCAGCGCATTGGTCGCATAGAGACCGCGCGAGCCTTCATACAGATACCGCTGATAGCACTCCCCGCCGCGATCCAGCAGCGAGCCGGCATGATGGCGCGCCAGCAGCCCAAAGCGGCTCTCCACCCAGCGCTTGAGCACCGCGCCCTCGCGTCCATCCGAATCGAACGACCAGCCGCGCACCAGACGCCGATAGTTGGCCTTGATCCGTGCCGGTTTCTTACGGCCCGGCATCGATCCAGCTTCCTCAGGCTCTTCGAGCAGGAACCACACCGTCATGTAGTCCATGAAGCGCTGGGCGCGCTCGGCCGTGTCCGGCAGGCCGTCGAGCATCTGAAACAGCCCGGCGTGCAGATCGCGGATGCCGTCGATCTCCAGCGCCACCGGATGACGCTGGAAGCTGAGACTGCCGAGGATCACCGCCGGCAGGTTGCAGCGGTTGATCGGCTGACGGGCATTGGGCGGAAGCGTGGGCGGCGGCGGCTCGTCGTGTCGGATTTGTCTGTCGTTCTCCATACAGCCCCTAAGGCTTTGTCGTGGATGCGACCATCACGAACGACGGGGGTCGCCAGACAAAAGCTCAATAAAATCAAAATTTTATATTATTTTCAGACGTTGGCATGGCATCTGCTTTAGTGCTGGCGAGTGAGTCACTCATTCGATCCCAGGCACAGCGAACCAACAGGAGAATAACCATGGCAATGCGTCAATGCGCCATCTACGGCAAAGGCGGTATCGGCAAGTCCACCACCACCCAGAATCTGGTGGCCGGTCTGGCCGAGCTGGGCAAGAAGGTCATGATCGTCGGCTGTGACCCCAAGGCCGACTCGACCCGTCTGATCCTGCACTCCAAGGCACAGAATACCATCATGGAGATGGCCGCCGAAGCCGGTTCGGTCGAAGACCTCGAACTGGAAGATGTGCTCAAGGTCGGCTACGGCGACATCAAGTGCGTCGAGTCCGGCGGTCCTGAGCCGGGTGTCGGCTGCGCCGGTCGCGGCGTCATCACCGCCATCAACTTCCTGGAAGAAGAAGGCGCTTACGAGGCCGATCTGGACTTCGTGTTCTACGACGTACTCGGCGACGTGGTCTGCGGCGGTTTCGCCATGCCGATCCGCGAAAACAAGGCCCAGGAGATCTACATCGTCTGCTCCGGCGAGATGATGGCCATGTTCGCCGCCAACAACATCGCCAAGGGCATCGTCAAGTACGCCAGCTCCGGCGGCGTGCGTCTGGCCGGCCTGATCTGCAACAGCCGCAACACCGCCCGCGAAGACGAGCTGATCATGGAGCTGGCGCGTCAGCTCGGCACCCAGATGATCCACTTCGTGCCGCGCGACAACGTCGTACAGCGCGCCGAGATCCGCCGCATGACGGTCATCGAGTACGACCCCAAGGCCAAGCAGGCCGACGAGTACCGCACCCTGGCCCAGAAGATCATCGACAACAAGATGTTCGTCGTGCCCACGCCGATCTCGATGGACGCGCTCGAAGATCTGCTGATGGAGTTCGGCCTCATGGATGGCGAGGACGAGAGCATCGTCGGCAAGACCGCCGCCGAGGAAGCCGCCGCCGCTTGAGGCTGAGCGTGGCTCGACAGTGGGCGGTCCAGGCAGCGCTGAACGCCGACCACTGAACCCTGACGATTGAATTTCATGCCGGGAGTCCGCGAATTGGCGGCACGGCGGGAGAACCACAATGGCGACATTGACTCGCGACGAGGCTCAGGCACTCATCCAGGAAGTGCTCGAAGCCTATCCGGACAAGGCGAAGAAGGATCGCGCCAAGCACTTGGCCGTCAACGATCCTTCGGTCGAGCAGTCCAAGAAGTGCATCATCTCCAACCGCAAGTCCCAGCCGGGCGTCATGACCATTCGCGGTTGTGCCTACGCCGGTTCCAAGGGCGTGGTCTGGGGTCCGATCAAGGACATGGTCCACATCTCGCACGGTCCGGTCGGCTGCGGCGCCTACTCGCGCGCCGGACGCCGCAACTATTACGTCGGTCACACCGGCGTCAACGTCTTCGGCACCATGAACTTCACCTCGGACTTCCAGGAGAAGGACATCGTCTTCGGCGGCGAC
>ERZ1673962.1088-NODE-1088-length-14693-cov-5.737054_pt1 | contig 14693 bp, 16 predicted proteins | sample MGYA00580188_ERZ1673962 | MGnify/ENA primary metagenome ERZ1673962 (study PRJEB41334, sample SAMN05608104) | rock metagenome | biome: terrestrial subsurface; feature: shale formation; material: shale | place: USA: Pennsylvania ... | reverse complement strand
TAATTATAAAAATTATGTGTGGAATATTTGCCTATAACTGAAATAATAATTCAATTGATTATTTAATAGAATGATTAAGAAAATTAGAATACAGATGATATGATAGTGCTTGAGTTGTTTGAGTAAATAAAAATTGAGATATATTTTTAGAAAAATCAATTTGAAAAGTATCTAATCTAGCTTCAAAAGTTGAAAAAAATAATGAAAAAGATAATAACTATAATTGTTGAATTGCTCATACTAGATGGGCTACTCACTGAAAAGTTACAATAGAAAATACTCATCCCCATTTTAGTGATAATCAAAGATTTTATGTAGTTCATAACTGAATTATTGAAAACTACATGACTATAAAAGAAAACCTAGAGAAAAAATATAAATTTTACTGAGAAACTGATACTGAAGTAATAGCAAAACTTATAGAAGATCTATTTGATTGAAATATAGTTACAACCATAGAAAAAGTAACAAAAAAACTAGTTTGAGCTTATTCTATAGCTGTTATTGATAAAGAAAATCCTAATACTCTTATTTGAGTTAAGTTATGAAGTCCAATGGTTATATGACTTTGAGACGATGCTGTTTATTTATCAAGTGATATAAATGCTTTATGAAAAGTAGCAAATGAATTTACAACTCTTGATGATAATGAAACAGTTATAATAAAAGATGGTAAATATAATGTTTACTCTCTATGAGAAAAAGTAGATAAAGATACTGAAGAAATAACTCCTGATTTATGATTAGCTGATAAGTGAAAATTTGAAACTTTTACTGAAAAAGAGATTTATGAGATTCCTAATGTTTTAAGAAATGCATTAAAATGAAGGATTAACTTTGAAAACAAAACTATAAACAATGAAACTCTTGAAGAACTTTCAACATATAATTTTGAAAACATAGAAATAATCGCATCTTGATCAAGTTATTTCGCATGAGTAGTATGAAAAAACTGGTTTGAAGAATTAGCATGAATTAGAACTGAAGTTAGAGTTAGTAGTGAATTTTTATATTCAAAATTTATACCAAATAAAAAAACTCTCTATATTTTCATGTCTCAATCATGAGAAACAGCAGATGTTAGAGAGTCTGTAAGAATGGTAAAAGAAAAATGATGTTTTAGTTTTTGAATAGTAAATGTTGTATGAAGTACTATTGCTAGAATGTGTGATATGTGACTTTATACTCACTCTTGAGTTGAAATAGGTGTAGCATCAACTAAAAACATAGTAGCGCAACTAGCCGTACTATTGTTGATGTCACTATCTATGTGAATCAAAAGAGATTTACAAATAAGTGAAGCCAAAAACATAATAGAAAAATTATGAGAGCTTGATAATAAGTTAGAATGATTATTAGAGAAAAAAAATCAATATAAATTATTAGCAGATAAATATTCTAAATATAATAACTTCTTTTTCTTATGAAGAAATCTAGTATACTGAACAGCTTGTGAATGTAGTCTAAAACTAAAAGAATTAAGTTATGTTCATGCAGAAAGTTATTCTACAGGAGAACTAAAACATTGACCTTTAGCTTTAATATGACCAAACTTCCCTGTTGTAGTAATAAATCCAAAATCTATAATGAGAGAAAAAACTATCTCAAACATAAAAGAAATAAAAGCTAGAAATGGTTTAGTATTATGAGTAATAACAGCATGAGATACATTAAAAGATATATACGATGATATAATTGAAATACCAAAAACACATCCTATATTGACTCCATTTCTTCCATTAATACCTTTATGGATGTTTTCTGTAGATTTGGCTAAAAATCTAAAAAGAGATATAGACAAACCTCAAAACTTAGCAAAATCTGTTACTGTTGAATAAAAAAACTTGAAGTAATATTACTTCAAGTTTTTTTATATAAAATATATTATAACAGCAATTATCATACCTAATACACTTCAGGCAAATGCTTCACTAGGGAGATGTCAAAGAGATTCTTTGAATTTTTTTTCTCAAATAGACTCATTGATAGCGGCAGCATGTTGTCATGCTTCAAATCTAACATTTATTGCATCATATATTATAATAACAGTAAATGTCATAGCAATAGCAAATAAATCAGAATGAACTCAATGTTTAATAGCAACTGCAGTTGCTAAAGAAACAACAACAGAAGAATGTACAGAAGGCATTCATCAGCTTCATAATGCTCTAGAAACATCTATTTTTCACGTATTTAATTTAACGAAAATTCATTTTAATAAAACCGTAACAACAAATGTAATAGCAGGTATCAACAATAAATTTTCATAAAAAAAGTTAAATTCAACCATTTTTTTTATAATTATTTAATACTTATAATTTCGTACTCAAAATTTCAAGCTAAAGCAGAAACTTTTACTTTTTGTCATTTCTTTTTTCAAAGAAGTGCTTTTCAAATAGGAGAATCATTTGATATAGTTGGAGTTTCAGCTAATATATTTGCTTCTGTAGAACCTACTATTTTTAATGTATCTATTTCTCATGAGTCTAAGTTTTTAATTTCAACTATAACTCACATGTTTACTCTTCCTCATTTTTCAGCTCATTCCTCAATAAGTTCAACATTTTTTAATTGTTCTTCTAAGTCTGAAATTCTTAACTCAACTTGCGCTTGTTCATTTCTAGCATCTTCATATTCTGAGTTTTCTGAAAGATCTCAAAACGAAATAGCTTCTTTTAATTTTTCAGCGATTTCAACTCTTTTAAGAGTTTTTAAATCATTTAATTCATCTTGAAGTTTTTTTAATCACTCCTTCGTTACATATATTTTATTTGACATTTTTTATATTAATTAGTTCTTAAAGTATTTAGTTTTTCTTTTACCAAATTATAATCATTTTTTCTTATTTTCAATCAGAAAACAACTCAATTATTTCAAATAACAATTCTTACAATATTATCATCTATATCATCTTCCAAGTTTATAAAAAATGAATTATCTCAAAAATTATTTATTTCATTGATATTAAATGGTAGCTCCTCTGATAAAACATTAAAAATATCCTTCAAATCAGTATATCTTTTTGTAGTAAAAAAATATAAAGTTAAATCTTTAGAGTAATATTCTAAATACTCATCTGGATATTCGTTTGTTAAATCAAATAGATTTGCATTAACTTCCATTCTAGTTAAGTCATAAGACTTAAATAAATCCAATATTTCATTATAATTTTGTCATAAAACAATTTCACTTGTAGGAATATCTTCGACATCTAATTCTTCTTTATTTAATTCATTTTCTAAATCTAAATTATTTAGATCTTCTTCTTCAGTTTTTACATCTATTTCAGTATCAACTGAATCAATGGTTCATGTAGAAGAATTATATTCATTTTCACTATTTTCTTGGTAATTTATAGAAGTCTCTATATTATCATCATTTTTTATTTGCTTTAAAAAATTTCTATAATCATCTGAAACATAATAAAATAAAATGTTTACAGAAAATGATAGAATCAAAAATATTAAAAATAATATAAGATTTCTCATAATTTATAATGATTATTAAACTTTTATATCAGCAAATTCTAATTCTATTGGAGTATCTCTTCATAAAAGATTTACACTCAATTTAACTATTCATTTTTTATCGTTAACCTCAGTTATAACTCATTCGTTTCATTCAAACGGTCATTTAATAACTAAAGCCATATCTCAAACTTGGTATTTTGATTCAAAAGTTTCTGATCTTTCTGATACTTTTCATTTTAATTGTTCTAATTCTTGACCTGAAACAGGAACAGGAATATTTCAAGCACCTAAAAATCATGTGACATTTGGAGTGTTTCTAACAATATACCAACTTTCATTAGTAACATTCATTTGTACTAATATATAACCTGGTAATAGGTTTTTTTGTTTTTTTACTTTAGTTCATCATGCTCTAACTGATACAACATCATGAGTTGGAACATATACATCTAATATATAATCCTCTAATCAAAAACTTTCTCTTCTTTGAAAAAGTGATTTTTTAACGTTTTCTTCAGTTCAAGAAACTACTTGAATTACGTACCATTCTGGTTTTTTTAGCATATTTATTATTTTTTTAAATTATTAATGTTTTTAAAAGTATTAAGATACTAGATTTTTTAAATATAATAATGCTTCTGAAAATAATGTTGAAGCAGCAAATAAATATATTCAAAATAAAACTAAAACAAATACAACAATTATAAAATAATTTTTTGTTTCTTCTCTAGTTGGCCATACAACATGTTTTAATTCTCTAACAGAATCTTTAAAAAATTGTAACATAAAAATTTAAGTTAAAACTAAAAAAATGCTGCAATATAATAGTTTGCAACATTTGTCAATAAGGATTATATGTTTTTTTTAATAATAGTCAAAATAAAATTAGTTACTTTTTTGTAAAAATCGGCTTTTATGATAAGATATATAAAAGAAATAAATAATAATTATATATATATGACCTATACTATAATTTGAATTATTTTAATAGTTATTTTATTATTGAATCTATTTGTATTTTTGCTATGACAAAAAATAGATAAATTAGAAAATTTAATTATTGATTTATTCAAAAAAAGAAACAATCAAGTAAACACAATTTATTGAATATCTTGAGATACTTTGGTAAAAAAAGATGAAATTTTTAAAAACTTTTTTGAATTAAAAAGAAAAGATTTTTGAGAAAATTATTGAAAAATAAGTTTAGAAGCAAAAATAGATATTTACAAGAAAATTCACAATGAAATAAATTTTATATTTAAAACATGTGAAAAACATCCAAAAATATCTGTAAATCATTTTTATTTATATGTAAAAGACTCTATTTTAGAAAAAAGTGATAAAATATGAACTTATTTTGATATGTATAAAAAAATTAAATCAAAATATAGTTTCTTCAAATGATTAGCAAATTTAACTATTATCTGAATATTTATAAAATAAAAAACCTTTCTTATAAGAAAGGTTTTTTATTATTTTTTAAATCTATTGTAGAATATTAAAGTTCAAAATAGAAGTGACATTAAAACTAATAAAGTTTGTGCTGGTCATGTTTGAGGTAATCTATCATTAGATTGAGCAACATTTATAACATTGTTATCAATATCTTCTGAATTAACTTCAACTCATACATTTGAAGCTTCATCTCAAGCAGAATTTAAACTTAAATTATCTTCATTAACTTCGTATTGAATATCATCAATACTTAATCATTCAAAAACAGTTTCTGAATCAACTCAAAATTCTATATTTTGATCATTTATATCTTTAGTTGATAAAACTATAACTTTATATTCTTCTCATTCTTGAGGAATTCAATCTAAAGTTAATATAAGAGTATTATTATTTGATTCTTTTACAAATGAATCCAAAACTTCAAAATAATCATTAGGATTATTAACTCATTCAACTTTGAATTTTCTGTTTTCAGATTCTTCTTGTTTAACTGGGTTAGAAAAAGTTAATTCAATTTCATTTTCACCAATCATTCTAGATTCTTCTACAAAAAATAATCAAAGTGCTTCATCTGTAGCATTAGAAGACTCACCTAATCATTCTAAAGTAGTTGCCATTAATTCATTGCTTTTAAAAGCCTGATTTCCCCATTCATCATATCATACCAATGAGAAATAATAAGAAGTATTATCTTCTAAGTCTGTAAATGTATAAGTAGTATCAGATAAAAAATCAACACTGTCATCGACAATTCATGATGCTTTACCATAATCAATTCTATACATTTCTGATCCATCAGAAGCTTCCCAATCAAAAACTAAACCACTAGAATCATTACTAGAAACTCTAAAATTAGATTCTGCATTAGCTTGACCAAATAAAAAACTAATGGCTAAAATAGAAACAAGTATTTTTTTCATATATTTATTTTAAAAAATAATTTGAAGTTATTTTTTTATCAGTAAAATTAACTAGTAAGAGTATATCATTTTTTTTATTATTTACAAATTTTTTATGCAATTAAAAAACATAAACAAAGCCTTTACTGTTATAGAATTACTTGTAGTAATTGCAGTTATAATAATAATGGTTTTATGAGCAACAAATATGAATTTTAATTCAACTACAAATAAGCAAAAGTTAGAAATATTTACAAATAAAGTAATCTCTCAAATTGAAACTGTTAGAACAAACGATTTAGTAGGTAAAGCTGAGCTTGATTGATCAGAATTAGAAATCCCTGATAGATGGTTTATTGAAGTATCAACTGCTTGATTATGAAAACTAACAACAAAAATAGAAAGAAATTCTAATATAGAAAACTTTAGTGAATTGTTTATGGAAGAATGATTTTCTATAGATGAGGTATGATGTGATTTACCAAATTGAACTTCATACAACACTACCAATACTTGAACTATAGTATTTGAAAAATGAAATTATAGTTTAAGATGAATAAATTGTGAAACTTGAGAAACAACTTTATCTATAAAAACAGGTTTTAGATGAGTTCAAAATACTATAAGTTTTGACACTCTCAACTGATTAATAAAAAAAGACTAATTCAAAAATTAGTCTTTTTTTTATGCGGCATCTCTATAATCTAAATTGTTTGATCAATTTATAATCATATCTACTTTGTTTTTTTCTAAATCACTAAATCTTGATTTTAGCTTTTCATTTTCATCAATAATTTGTTCTTGAATATCTTTGTTTAGCAATTCGTCAACCGTAAATTTATTTTTAACAGAATCTCTAGCTAATGCTTCGGCAAATTCGTCGAAAACTCACAATGATTTAAGTGTTTCTATTCTTTGAGAAACTTCTATTTTATACTCAGGAGAATTTCTATATTCTTCAAACGAGTTATTTAATCATTCAGAATTATGAATATTTAAACCTTCTCTCATATTATTATTTTTATATCATTAAATTTATAGTTCCCCTTTCAATAAATTTATTTCATTTTTTATATGTTCATCTATTTTATTTTTTCTATTTTGTAAAATAGAGTTTCTTATTCTTTCAACAGAATCTCATAAAAGAATTTCTTTTTCAGTATTAATAGTATCTTCTATATATTTAAACTTAGATAAAAATAATTCAAAGTTATTTAATAATTGCTTTTGTTTATAAGCAGGCATTATAGAATAAATTTGTTCTATTTCATATCTATTTTTATTTGATACATTATACTTTTCAAAAAGTGTATTTATGCGTATATTCATATTACATGATTACTAATATAGTTTAACATAAATAATTATATCTAGCAAAAATATATATCAATAATTTTTTATAAAAACTATTTACATTTTTAATTTTAAGTTCATAAAACTGATAATATTTCTTCTAAAGATGTTTCTCAAAGAATAACTTTAAGTAGTCAATCATCTTTTATAGGAACCATTCAATCTCATATAGCTTGTATTTCTATTTGCAAACGAGATGCATTTTTTAAAACTAATGTTTCCATTTTATCAGTCATTTCCAATATTTCATATAATCAAACTCTTCAATTATATCAAGTATGATTACATTTATCACATCATCAATCTTTAGCTTTGTATAAAAATATATCATCTTTATTTTTTATATATTTTCATACTCTTCAAACAATATAGTCTCTAATTTTATCACTAGCTTTATATTTTACTTTACAATTGGTACAAAGTTTTCTAGCAAGCCTTTGACTAACTATCATTCTCAAACTAGAAGTTATTAACAAAGGATCAACTCATAAGTTTATTAATCTCTGAATAGTATGACTAGCTGAATTAGTATGGATTGTAGAAAAAACAATATGTCATGTAATACTTGCCTCGACTGCCAACTTTGCAGTTTCTTCATCTCTTATTTCTCAAACCATTATTATATCAGGATCTTGTCTAAGTAAACTCCTTAATCATCTAGCAAAAGTAAAATCAATAGCAGGATTAATTTGAGTATGATTAACTCATGATATTCTATACTCAACTGGATCTTCTAAAGTAGATATATTTTTTTCTTTTGGATCAAATTGAGATAAAAGTGAAAACAATGTTGTTGATTTACCAGAACCTGTAGGTCATACAGCAAGAATCATTCAATAATTATCTTTTAAGTGATTTTTTACTTTGACCATATTATATGGCATAATACCTAATTGCTTTAATTCTGGTGGTCTATCATCTTTTTTTAGAAGTCTTACTACACATTTTTCTCAATATATAGTAGGGATAACAGAAATTCTCATATCTATGGATTTTCATCAAAAAAGTTTATATGCAATTTTACCATCCTGAGGGAGTCTATGTTCATCTATTCTAAGATATGACATTATCTTAATTCTAGCAATAATTGCATCTTTATAAGATAAATCTAATTGTTTGTAATTTAAAAAGTTTCAATCAACCCTAAATCTAATTGTTATATCTTTATCATTTGGCTCTATATGTATATCTGATGCTCTATATTTAATAGCATTTAAGAATATATCATTTACTATACCTATTAATTCACCATCTTCTTGTTTTTCTCAATAAGAATTTATATTTAAATCAGAATTTATTGAATTTTTTGTTGTTTTAGCAGCACTTGAAGATACACCAAAAAGATCTTCTACTTTTGTGTTTTTAGTAGAAGCTCATTTAGCTCTAGAGATTTTTTGTTTCTTTAGTATATCTTGAATGCTCATATAATAAATATGTTAAAACTAACTCTGTATAAATAATAACACAAATTATTTTTTGCAACAAAAAAACAAGCTTGACATTGCTTGTTTTTTATAAATCCTTTTTTTCTATCATAGAAATAGCTATTTTTATATCAAAATATGAGATTTTTTCTTTTCAAATTTTTTCTAAAGATTCTTTAATTGGTTTTAATTTATCAATATTTCAATTAAACTCATTTATTATGATATCTTTTATGCTTTTTAAAGATGAAAAACTTGTATATTTCATTATATCAGAAAGATTTAATTCTCAGTATTCATATAATTTTATAACATGAGATTCTATTGTTATATTCTTAAGTCATCTTTCAGATTCTATATCTGATAAACTTTTTCAATCTTTTATCATTTTCAAAGTTTCTTTATAAGTATCAACTTTTTTATTATCAACAGAACTAGTTCAAGTTTTATTTGATTCTTTTTGTTTTTTATAAATTTCCTTTGTTCACAATCTCATTTTTATGTATTGTTGCAATTCAGTATTATCTTGTTTCAAAATACTATCTCTAGTTATAGAGACAATTCATGTTTCTGTTATTCAAACAAGAGGAAACTTTCAATCACTTCTATACAAATAATCATTATAAATAAGAGCTTCAATAATTGATTGAATAGTTTCAGATGTTAAATCACTCAAGGCTCAAAAGTAGTCATCTTTATCCATATTCCAATCAGATATTTTTTTATCCTTACTTCACCGTAAAAATTTAGTAATTATTTGTAATCAAAATTTTTGATCATATTTTTTAACAACTTCTAAAACTAAACTAAAAACTGATATTTTTACAATATCTGCCATTTGAGTACTAGACATATTTTTTTTCTCTATACAAAAATCACAACTTCAACATCAATTTTTGATTTTTACCATATCTTCTTCATCTCAAAAATAATCTAATATAAATTTTTTTCTACAATGAGGATAAAATAATAATTTTTTTATTTGTTCTAGTTTAAAGTAATTCTCTGTTTTTAATGCTTCTTGATGTGACCAATCAACAGGAATCAAACTATGCTTAAACTTATTTTTTATAAGAGTAAGTCATCTTCATCTAAAATCATTTGGAGTATCTTCACTATCAAGTCATCTTCTCAAAATATTATATTTTTCAAAAATTCTAATAATAGCTCAAACCAATAAATCATTTTTTAATCAGCTTTCATTAGCCATAACCATATAAGTTTTAGTTATTTGATGATTTGCTCATTCTCAATAATTGAAATCACTATAAAGATAATCATAAAAATCTAATATTGTTTTTTTATCTGGAAAAGAGTTATCTATAAAAAATTCTTGAATCTTTGTATCTGAAAAAGAAGCTAAAACAACTCAATAACTATTTTTTCAATCTCTTCATGCTCTACCTACTTCTTGATAATAGTTCTCTATACTACCTGGTAAATTATAGTGAATAACAAACCTTATATCTTTTTTATCAATTCACATACCAAAAGCATTAGTAGCTACAATAACTTTATAAACTCAATTCATAAAATTATTTTGTTCTATTTCTCTTTTATCTGCTGGCATTTCTCAAGTATAAACTCAGGCGCTTATATTATTTTGAATCAAATAATCATAAACTTCCTTAACATTTTTTCTGCTTGAACAATATATAATTCATGAACCAGGTGTTTTTTCTAGTATTTCTGAAACTTTTGATAATTTTTCATCTCTTTTTGAGATTTCTCTTATTATTATAGATATATTTTTTCTTTCAAATCATGTTGTAAAAGTTTTTGGTTCTTTTAATCATAATCTTTCAACAATATCTTCTCTTACTTTTGAAGTTGCTGTTGCAGTAAGAGCAATAACTGGAAAATCTTTATTTTCTCTTAGTGATTCTATAAAACCTCTTAACTTCATATAACTAGGCCTAAAATCATGCCCCCATTGACTAATACAATGAGCTTCATCTATAGCTAGCAATGAGATATTAATTTTTGAAATAACTCTCAAAAAATCAGAATTATTAAGTCTTTCAGGAGCAATATATAGAAATTTTACAGTTCAGTCATTTTTTGAAATATCATTAAGTATTATTTGTTTATCATAGTTATCTATAGTTGAATTGATTAACTCTGCTTTTAATCAAAGCTCATTCAATTTATCAACCTGATCTTTCATAAGTGATATCAATGGAGATATAACCAGAACTAATCAATCCATAGCAACTCAAGGTAGTTGATAAGTTAATGATTTTCATCATCATGTTGGCATAAAAACAAGAGTGTCTTGTTTATTACAAACACTCTCTATTATTTCTCTTTGTCATTCTCTAAAGTTATCTAATCAAAAATTAGATTTTAATATAGTATTTAAGTTATCCATTATTTATATATAAATTATTCAATTTAATTTATTGTAACTAAAATATATATATTACAAATAAGAATTATTCTCATTTTATTTGACTTATGCTATATTTAAGTAATCTATTTAAAAATATAAATAAATATAAATAATGGAAGAAAATATAATATTGGCATTTACACTAACTCTTTTAGCTTGACTAGCAACATGAATATGAAGTTTTTTGATTTTTTTTACAAAGAATTTTAATCCAAAATTTCTATCTTGAAGCTTAGGTTTTTCAGCATGAGTAATGATATACGTATCATTTATGGAAATATTACCTAAAGCATTGGATGATTTAACAAAATACCATTGAGAAGAAAAATGATATTTATATATGACAATTGCTTTTTTCCTATGAATAATAACTATTGCAATAATTGATAAAATAGTTCCCTCTTATGAAAATCCACATGAAATCAAAAATATAAAACAACTAAACAAAAAAGAAAACTCAAAAGAAAAAAAACTACTTAGAATGTGATTGTTTTCAGCTTTAGCAATAACTCTACATAATTTCCCTGAATGATTAGCAACATTTGTAGCAGCCTTATATGACCCTAGCTTATGAGTAAGTATAGCTGTTGCAATTGCTCTACATAATATACCAGAGTGAATAGCTGTAGCTGCTCCAATATACTATGCTACAAAAAGTAAAATGACAGCAGCTAGTTTATGATTTTTATCTGGTTTTGCAGAATTTATATGAGCTATAATATGATATGTATTTGTTATAAAATATGTATGAGATTTAAGTTTTTGATTTATATTTGCCTTTGTTGCTGGTATAATGATTTATATTTCATTGGATGAATTACTACCAACTGCAGAAGAATATTGAGAACACCATATAGCTATTTGATGACTAATTGTATGAATGTTTATAATGGCTCTTAGCTTAGTTTTATTATAAAAAAGAACCCTTTTTGGGTTCTTTTTTATCAACTAATAACTCAACTCATTACTAATTCATCATCTAAATATATAGCACATATTTGTCATACAGCTATAGCTCTTTGTGAGTTTTCAAACTCAACTCTATATTTAAAACTAGATTTTATATCACTGTTAGATATATCTTGTTTATAAATAATACAATCCTGATCTTCTTGTCTATATCTAATTTTTGCTTTAGCTTTTAGTGGAAAACTAAATTCTGAATTAGATAAAAAGTTGAAATCTTCAACATATAATTTATCATCAAAAAGTTGTAAATCATTTGAATTTCAAACAATTATTTCATTTTTTTCTATATCTTTTTTAACTACAAATATAGGTTCTGATTGTCATCAAATATCAAGACCTTTTCTTTGACCAATTGTATAATAATATACTCATTTATGTTCTCATAAAACTTTTCAACTAGTATCTTTTACTATACCTGGTTTAGGTTTTATCTTTTTTTCAAGAAACTTAGACATATCTACTTTTCAAACAAAACATATTCATTGACTATCTTTTCTAGTTGCATTTGGCAATCAAGCTTCTTCTGCTATTTTTCTAACTTCTGATTTTTCAAGGTTTCAGATTGGAAACAATGCTTTTGATAATTGTTCTTGATTTAATCAAGCTAAAAAATAGCTTTGATCTTTATTTTTATCAATTCATTTTTTCAAATGATATAATCAATCATCTCATTTTTCTATTTGAGCATAGTGTCACATTGCGATTTTATCAAATCAGTACTCCAAAGCTTCATCTAAGAAAACTCTAAATTTAACTTCACTATTACACATTATATCTGGATTTGGAGTAATTCATTTTTTATATCATTCATACATATAATCCAAAACTTTTTGAGAATAAGTTTCTCTATAATCAAAAGTAAAAAATGGTATATCCAAATACTCTGCTACCTCTTTTGCTACTTCTATATCATCTTTTGTTGGACAGTATTCTCAATCTGGTGCTAAATAGTTTATCATAAAACCAGCAACGACATCGTATCATTGCTTTTTTAATAAATAAGCTGAAACAGCACTATCAACTCAACCTGATAATCAAACTAAAACTTTTTGCATTTAATATTGTATATTTATTTGATAATATAAATTTATAAAAAAGATTATAAATATATTTAAAAAAAAGTAAAACTTATAAGTTTTACTTTTTAATTATTAATTATTGCTCATTTTTGAACTAATTTATCTCTTGCATCATTTAAGAATCAAATAGCTTTATGAGGTTTGGGAACATACCAAAATTCTCTAACTTTATCTCTTTGTTGCTCAACAACAAGAGTTCAATATCATATCATATTTGGCATTATTCAATTACAATAAGTATCTAATTTTGTAATTTTATGCAAATCAATTAGTTCAATATTATCAGTATCAATTAAACTAGATTTTATAACAATGATTTGATCTTTATATAAGATTATCAAATTATTATAATATCTAATATAATAAAGTAATAATTTTATAAAAGCATAATTCAAACTAATAAAAACAAGAGGAAAAATAACATATGTAGTTAATTCATATCAAAGTTTATCTCAAAATAAAATTCAGATAGAAAAAAAACTAATTGCCACCAATAAGAAAAAAGAAAATTTTACGTATTTAAAAATCATTGTTATCCAATGTCTCCTGATCATCACGTAATCATATTTTTGGTAGTAAGTCATTTTCTGTAAAAGTTATTAAAACTAAACTCGAAAGAAAGAATAGCAATAAAAGTATGACTATAAGTCTCCTTCTAATTATTCTATATCACCTAGACAAAGAATAAATTCAAGTATTTTGCATATGTCTTTGACTCAAAATTTTTAACCTCTTTATTATAAAAATATATAATGAAATTAAAAACAAAGCATATATCACTATGTATAGTATAGTCATAAATAATATTTAATTACTAACTATAAAAATTATATAAAATAATTATTAAAAATCAATTTTTATTGTTTTGTTTCTGCTAGTTTCTCAAGACAATAATTTTATATTATTTTTAGCAATCTTTAGTTCTTTTGATAAAAAACTTATAATTTCTTTATTAACTTTTCACTTTTCAGGTACTCATTTTATTTTAAATTTCAAACATCAATCATTCATCTCTCATAAAAATAAATTATTTTGACTATTTGGTACTACTTTAATTTTTATAATATTACTACTATTTTTGTCTATATAATCTAATAAATCCATAAAAAATCTTTTAAAAAATGAGTTTTAATATATAATAATTATAATTAAAAATTTAAAATTAAGAAAACAAAATGAAAATAGGGATAGATCTTAGATTTATAAAAGATGAACTATACTCAAAGTTTGCACTAGAGCTTGTAAAAGCATATATAAATAGTAATTCTTGAAACAAATATACAATATATCTAAATAAAGATATTAATTTATGAATGGAAAATATTATTGATAAAAAAATAGTAAATATAGAAAATGAAAGTTTTCAAGAACAATATAAATTTTTGAAAATATTAAAAGAAGACAAAAATAATACTATGATTTTTTTTAATCAATATAAACCAATTTTATATAAATGAGATTATATAACTATAATATGATCATTAAAAGAGATTTATTATATGAATTTTAACTCTCATATAAAAAAAATGAAGTTCTTATTTTTGATGGAAAATAACTTAAAAAATTCTAGAAAAACAATATGTCTAGATAAAAATACAAAAAATGAACTTATAGAAAAATATAATATAAAAGAAGATAAAATAGAAATAATA
>ERZ1673962.1087-NODE-1087-length-14718-cov-32.253495_pt1 | contig 14718 bp, 11 predicted proteins | sample MGYA00580188_ERZ1673962 | MGnify/ENA primary metagenome ERZ1673962 (study PRJEB41334, sample SAMN05608104) | rock metagenome | biome: terrestrial subsurface; feature: shale formation; material: shale | place: USA: Pennsylvania ... | reverse complement strand
ACGGCCAGCCACTTCAAGCCGCCTGATCAGGGCACTCGTGAATAAGGCGGGATCACAACACGTGCTGACACAACCCCCTGCTTACCGGCTGACTGAGGTTGCCACATCGTCGGAATTAAGCAGACAGAAGATAACGGTATATTTTTTTAATGTAAAACGACCTCTCTTTTCGCTGCGCAAGGCCAGATGGAGTTTGCCCTTGAGTGCTCACTGACCGCACAGCGCTGCCACTTAAGGCGCATTGTTCTCATGTCAGACAATCTCTAGTGTGCTGGATGTCTCTGTATATAAGCCCATAAATAGCAAAAACAACAGGCCACGCACCTGTAAACAGGACAACCGTCGTCAATGGCAGACGACCCACGACTACGATAACGCCAACTACGAGATACCCCCATGAGTATTCTTGCCATTCTGATATCGCTCGGGCTGCTGATGTTCCTGGCCTACCGCGGTATCACCGTTCTCTTGCTCGCCCCTCTGATGGCCGCCCTCGCCGTCGTCCTGTCAGGAGATGCAGCCGCCCTGCTGCCCAGCTACACCGTGACCTTCATGAGCCAACTGGGCGGCTATCTGGCCAAGTTCTTCCCGCTGTTCATTCTCGGTGCCCTGTTCGGCCAGCTGATGGCCGATTCCGGGGCCGCGCATGCCATCTCCGAAGGCCTGGTCAAACGCCTGGGGACACGCCATGTGATCCTGACCGTGGTGCTGGCCTGTGCACTGCTCACCTATGGGGGCGTCTCGCTGTTCGTGGTCGCCTTCGCCGTCTACCCGATTGGCGCCCAGCTCTTCCAGCGCACCGGCACGCCCAAGCGACTGCTGCCCGCGGCCATCGCTCTCGGCTCCTTCACCTTCACCATGACGGCACTCCCGGGCACGCCGGCCATCCAGAACGCCATCCCGATCCCCTACTTCCAGACCAACAGCTTCGCGGCGCCGGGCCTGGGCATCATCGCGGGCCTGATCATGCTGGGGCTGGGTACCTGGTGGCTGAAGGCACGTGCCGGCAAGGCTCAGGCACAGGGGGAAGGCTACGGGGTCCACAAGGATGAAGCGCTTGAGGAATCCCCGGCACCCGCTGCACAGATGGGCATGATCACGGCGCTGATTCCGCTGGTGATGGTCATCGGCCTGAATGCCCTGCTGACCTATCTCGTCTTCCCGCGCATCGATTTCTCCTACCTGAGCGAGGCCTTCCCGGAGCTTGACCCGGCGGGTGCCACCGGCATGTGGTCGATCCTGATCGCGCTGGCCTTCGCCTCCACCTGGCTGGTCATTTCACGCTGGAAGCAGTGGGCCGACCTGAAGACCACCGTCAACAATGGCTGCTTCGGCGCCATGCTGCCGGTCTTCAATACCGCCTCAGAGGTGGGATATGGCGCGGTGATCGCCAGCCTGGCCGGCTTCGCGATGGTCAAGGAGGCGGTGCTCGGTCTGTATCCGGCCAACCCGCTGATCTCGGAAGCGGTGGCGGTCAACGTGCTGGCCGGCATCACCGGCTCGTCATCCGGCGGCATGAGCATTGCGCTGTCGACTCTGGGTGAGACCTACCGCGAGATGGCCGTCAATGCCGGCATCGACCTGGAACTGATGCACCGCGTGGCGGCGCTGGCGGCGGGCAGCATGGACACCTTGCCGCATTCCGGCGCGGTCATCACCCTGCTGGCGATCTGCAAGCTGACTCACCGCCAGTCCTATGGCCAGATGTTCATGATGACGGTCGCCTTCCCGATGCTGGCCCTGATTGCCGTCGTGACTCTGGGCAGCCTGGTCGGCAGCTTCTGAGCCCTAAAGCTCCACAACTGTGGGAAGTTTTTGAACATGAGTGGAGCAAAATGACGCCAGGCCAATGACAAGAAGGCCAATGACAAGAAGGCCACCCATTCGGGTGGCCTTCTTGTTGAGCAATCACGCTGTCCAGCGACGCGCTGACACCTCAATAGACGTGGTGAGCCCGCTTCGGGTCCAGCGTCTCATGGCGTGCCCGCGTCTTGATCCACAGCGTCAGGTCATCGCGGTCAGCGCCGGGATTCTCGGCGACCCACTCGACGATACGCGAGGCAATGAATTCGGCATGAAACTCATCGTCGAACTGCAGCAGCATGAGGTCCTCGCCCGCCTGGGAGATGCGCAACAATACCTCGCTTGCCGGCAATACATAGAGATTCAACTCATGCAGATATTGCGTCGTGAAGGTCACGCGCCGAAAACGCTCGGGAACATTGCGCCCACTGTTGCTGATATCGTTCATGAAAGCCATGGCTCTCTCCTACAGTAAGGCGCTAATACATTTCGCTCATTCTTGAACTGACCTTCTTATCATAGCGCAGAAGATATGCTGCGGGCCGATTTACAAGAACATTTTGTTGGAATCTGCAAGTCACTCTCATTAACGCTATATCAGCTGTGTTGGATCAGCTGTGTTGGCGCAGGGCATCACTTTGCAAGGTTAGCTGAACTCGCGTCAGCCAGCCCGCCAGCAGCGCCTGCTTATGCCGACTCATGGTGCGATGTTGCTCGATCACTTCGCATAATCGGTCACCAGCCGCCCGCATTCTGGTAGGACTCTCTCCTCGTGCACAGCGCTGATAGTCATCCGCCAGCGCATGGATCAATTCGCGCAAGGCGTGCAGTACCGGGCGTGGCACATCGTTGCCCAATTCCCGCCGCACGAAGCCTATGCCGCGTCCGATATCCATCCCTGTCAGCCCCAACGTCAGAAGCGGCATGCCGACCACTTGCTGCTGCACCTCATCGGGCAGACCGCTTGCATTCTCGCCACTGCGGCGCGCTTCCTGTTCACGACTGCGAGTCTGCTCATGCCGGGCCAGGCGCAGCAGCCTGTCGCCCATGCGCCCGCCGAACCAGCTATCCAGGCGCTCGGTGGAGCGTTCCGCCAGCTCACGAATATCACTCGCCGTAGCGCGAATCAGCTGGCGCTTGTCCCAGCCGGCCCCCGGCACGGGAATCAGGCGGAAACCGATGATGGTCACGATCAGACCGATCCCGGCCGCCAGGCTCCGATTGAGGGTATAGGCGACATCGAAGGTCATGCCGTTGTCCGGCATCACCAGCAGAATGTTGAACACCACGAAGGGCAAGGCGATTCCCGCCAGCGCAGGCACGACGGCCCCCAGCAGACCGATGAACAGGGGAACACTGAAGATGATCACGAAGGGCACGAAGTGCTGGGCGTGACTGAGCATGACATTGCCGAACAGCAATACGCTCGGCACCGCCAGCAGCAAGCCCTTGAGCACCATCGGAATGATCGGTGCCGGATCACCGCGACTGACGAAGATGCCCGAGAACAGCGTGCCCAGCAGCATGGCCACCGCGCCGTTGTCCCACGCCGTCGCAAGCCAGAAGATCGCCGTGGCACTGAAGATGGCCATCGCACGCAGCGCATCGATGGCGGCGCGTCCGTGATCGCGGTGCCAACTCATGCTCGGCTGACGCAGCTGATGACGGCCGGGATGATTGATGACCTCGCGTGCCTGCAAAATGACCAGCGCATGCCCCAGCACCTCACGCAGACTGAACAGCAGCCGGGCTTCCAGTGCGGTGATGCTGCGCTGACCGCGGGACAGGCGCAGACATTCCCCACGCAGCTCCTTGAGCGTCTTGCGCGCCTGGGCCGTGCCCTGATTGTCGGCCATGCTCTGAAAGGCAGCCCCCAGACGTTGCATCAGGTCCTGCGTTGGCTGACTGAAGCGTTCGGCTTCCTGACCCTGGGTCTGGTTCAACTCACCTGTCGGTGCCATCGCCTCACCGTCATCGCTCTGTGATGGCACAAAGAACTCGGGATGACGCAGCTGGTGCAGGGCCTTGAGGGTCGCGTAGAGACGCATGCTTCGCCGCGTCAGCAGGTGCACGCCGCGTATGCGCCCCTTGCCCTGGGGGCCTTCATAACGCGCCGAGTGGGCATCGATCTCGAGATTGTTGAGCGCATCCAGCCCGGTCATCATCTGCTCGAGCATCGCCATGCGTTCACGTTGCTGCCCTTGTGACTGACCGTCAGTATCTCGGTTCACGGCCCTGCCCGCCTCGAGCGGCATCGAGAAGGCCAGCGCCATATAGCGGAAGGTGGCATTCACCGCCGTGTCCGAAAGCTGGCCGAGATGATCCCGCACACGAATCGGCCAGACCAGCGCACTCACGACGACAGCACACAGTGCGCCGAGACTCAGCTCGCTGAGACGTGCCAGTGCCACCGAGAAGAAGTCATCCGGCGCCGAGGACGTCAGCACCACGATGATCATGCAGGCCACCGCCGCCATCACACAGCCATAGGACAGATTGTTGTGCGTCAGCGAGGCACCATAGATGCATAGCCCGATCCACAGCGTGACCGAACCCAGCGCCAGTTCGGGCACCTGGGCAAAGCAGCCCATGATCACCACGGCCACACAGGTACCGACGAAGGTTCCCGTGACCTGACAGATACCCTTCTCGACCACCATGCCCGACATCGGACGTGTCTGCAGAAACGCCGCCGAGATCAACGCCCAATAAGGTCGATCGAGATCAAAGAAGAAGGCGGCGTAGAGGGCCAGCGCCATCGCCAGCACCCCCTTGGTGGCGAACTTGAGCGCGAACGGCGAAGGCCTGAGGAAGGCAGCCAGAGCGGGAGACATGGATCAGTGCTTCCCGTCTGCGTCTTGGACGGCCTGAGCTGTCTCGACCAGTTCCGCCTCGACAGATGCCGCCTTGGCCTTCGTCGTCTCATCATTGCCATCTTCCGCAGTGATCAGCCTGACACTCGCCGTCATGCCGGCGGCAAGATTGACACCTGAGGCACGCACCGCCTCGATATCATCGAATTCCACCCGCACCGGAATGCGCTGCGCCAGTCGCACCCAACTGAAGGTGGCGCTGACCTGAGGCAGTTGCTGGGCATTGGTCGCGGTATTGTCATCGGCGATGCCCTGGCCTATCCCCACGACTCGCCCCTTGAAGTCTTCATTGCCGCTCATCAGCGTGATCTGGACCGGATCGCCCGGACGCACATGCTGCAGCTTGGTCTCCTGGAAGTAGGCGCTCAGGTAGAAGGAGTCATCCTTGATCAGCGCCATCACCGCCGTGCCTGCCGTGACGTAATTGCCCTGACTGAGGTGCATGTTGAGGATGCTACCGTCGGCGGGTGCCACCAGACGCGTACGATCGATATCCAGCTGCGCGGATTGCACCGCGGCTTCAGCCTGTTGCACGTCAGCGCGGGCAACCTCGGCTTCGAGACGCGCACTGTCGCGCTCTTCCTCGCTGATGGCACGATTGGTCAAGCGACCACGACGATTGGATTCATGCTCCTTCAGGCTCAGGGTCGCCTTGGCACTGGCGAGACTGGCCTCGGCCTTGGCAAGCGCCGCCTCATAGCGCGCACGATCGACCTGAAGGATGACGTCCCCTTCCTTGACCCGCGTGGTATCCGCCACGTTCAGCTCACGCACCCAGCCGGAGACATCCGGGCTCAGCGTGATCACCTCGGCGCGCACCCGGGCATCACGTGTCCAGGGACTGTACATGTAGGTATTCCACAGCCACACCGCACACCAGGCTGCAGCCGCCACCAGACATAGAGTGATAATCCATTTGACGGCTTTCTGTCGCAGGTTGCGCATGCGGTTTCCTTGGAGGATAGAGGGGCTGGAGGAAATGGGTGCCACGAAAGGGTTCGCGGGGAAATCGGGATGACGAATGACAAGACGCTGGGGCAATGACGTACGTCACGTCACGAGGGCCACCACCGCCGCCAGACAGATGACAAACAGCGAGATATCGAACCAGGCCTCGAACCAGAGCTCGTGATTGGCCAGCAGACGATGCAGCAGCGTGCGTATTAGCCCCGCCGCCAGCAAGGCGACCAGCGCATAGACCAGCATCGGGCTGATCAGGAATTCCCCGACCACCATTTCATGCAGCGCATTGAAGCCAGACGTAACATCATTGCCTGCGGCGATTTCCTTCATCGAGATGTCCTTGACTTGCGTTGTGCGAGAGCTGGCTTGCGTATGCGAGATCTGGCTTATGTATGCGATAGCTGAATAGCGACTGCCGTGCGTGCAATCAGCGTTCAACGATGGTGGCTGCCTGGCGTGCATTCAAGACCCGAGGGTGAACTGTTCCACTGCGCGAATCTTGAGGGCAGCGTCATCGCTGAGAATATATGCAGGCTAACATTTTTCACCGCCGTGCACCGTTGCGTGAGAAGAATCACCCCATTCCTTGCACAGCGCGCGACCACAATACGCGCTCCATTTGGCTGCGCGCTAACCGGCACAACCGAAATGGTTACCAGGCATTTAGGTGGTAGCAGCGGTCAAGGTGGCCAGAGACGTAAAACGGCTTACCCAGAAGGCAAGCCGTTTGTTTTGCACAGTGAAGACCACAAGTGATGATCGTGAGGGCCGACTACACCGCGTAGCCGAGCACGCGTGGCAGCCACAAGGCGAGCTCAGGGAACAGCATCACCACCGCCAGCGCCGCCAGCATCGCCACCACGAAGACCATCGCCCACCCGACGGTCTTCTCGAGTCGTACCCCGGCAACGCTACTGGTCACCATCAGATTGACCGCCACTGGCGGGGTGAACTGCCCGATCGCGATGTTCATCGCCAGCAGGATACCGAACCACACCGGATGCCAGCCGAAGTGCTGCATCACCGGAATCAGCACCGGCATCAGGATCAGGTAGATGGAGACCGCATCCAGCAGCATCCCGGCGATCAGCACCGCCACCATCACCAGAATCAGCAGCGTCGTTCCGCTATCCGACAGCGTGATCAGCCATTCGGCCAGATGCCGGAAAGTGCCCAGCATGGTGCCCGCCCAGGCGAATATGCCCGCCAGCGCGATGATCAGCATCACCACACCGGAGATGACGGCCGCCTCCCGGAGCAGCTCCCACACCTGAGAGAGCTTGAGCTCGCGGGTGATGAAGAGCCCGACACACAGCCCATAGGCAGCCGCGACCACCGCCGCTTCCGTGGGCGTGAAGAGGCCTGAGCGCAGTCCGCCGAGGATGATCACCGGCGCCAGCAGGGCCGGGATCGCCGATCTGAACGCCGGACCCAGCGCGATACCCTCGACCTGAGTCGGGTCTTCCCAGCGATAGCGACGCGAGAGGAACCAGGCCGGCAGCAGCAAGGCCACGCCCACCAGCAGCCCCGGAATCAAGCCCGCGGCAAACAGCGCACGTAGATCCACCCCCGGTACCACGATGGAGTAAAGAATCAGCGCGATGGACGGCGGGATCAGGATCGCCGTGGAAGCCGAGGCCGCAATCAGCGTCGCCGAGAACGCCTTGGGATAGCCCGCCCGCGTCATGCTGGGGATCATCACCATCGCCACCGCGGCGGCATCCGCCGGGCCGGAGCCACTCATGCCGCCCATGATCAGACACACCAGCACCGCCACCAGCGCGAGACCCCCATGCCGAGGGCCGATCAGCGCCTGGGCGAAGCGCACCAGCCGCGCCGCCACTCCGGCACGCTCGAACACCAGGCCAGTCAGGATGAACAGCGGAATGGCGATCAGCGGATACTTGGCGATGCTGTTGTAGGTGTTGGTGCCGAGGGTGGCCAGCATGCTGACCGGCAACCCCGCGACGATACCCACCGCACCCGAGAGACCCAGCGCGAAAGCCACCGGCACGCCGAGAATCAACAGGGCAGCAAAGCTTGCGAGCAACCAGAGATCAGGACTCATGATCTGACTCCTTGTGCTCCGGCGACGCATTCTGTGCGGGTCCCTGCCCAGGCCCTTGCGCAAGACGTTCGACACACTGCTGCAGCTGACGCCAGGCCATCGCCAGCGCCAATATCGGCAGCCAGATCACGTACCACCAGTTGGGCAGGCCCAGTCCCGGTGACAGCGAGTCCCACTGATACTCCTCCAGCGCGAAGGTGCCCCCGAACCACACCACCAGCCCCAGCACGACCAGCACCGCCAGGGTCTGCACTATCACGACCAGTCGCCAGAGCGGCAACGGCAGCACGTCTTCCAGCAATGCGATACGAATATGTGCCTGACGGCGAATCGCCACCGAGGCGCCCGCCAGCGTCAACAACACCAGCAGGAAGACCGAGAATTCCTCGGTAAAGGCAAAGGAAGCATCGGTGGCATAGCGCACCACCACATTGGCCAGACTGATGATACCGATCAGCCCCAGCGCCAACGCCGCCAGCCAGGATTCCGGCCGCACGCGTGGCGGTGGTCTGTCCGCGGGGGCAGGCGCTCCGTTGGCGGCGTCTTGCGGCGCTCGTTGTGATGCTTGTTGAGACGTATGTTGCGACTTTTGCGACATGACACGCGATCCACACGAACGCCGAGGCTGTCAGGCCCCGGCGTGGTTCTTCACTCAATAACGCGCACAGACCGCATTATTCCCGATGTCATCTGCTCTGTGAGCAGCGGCGATGGTGGCCCTGGCGGACTCAGCGCGAGGCCTTGACCTCGGCACGTGCCGTCTCGACCAGCGACTCACCGATCTTCGGTGTCCAGCTGGCGTAGACCGACTGGGTGGCGTCACGGAAGGTCTGCATCGCATCCTCATCAAGCTTGACGACATTCACGCCGCGCGCCTCGATGTCCGCCAGCCGCTGGGCATTGCCCTCACGACTCATGGCGATCTCCCAGGCACCCGCTTCCCTGGCGGTCTCGGTCAGCAGGGTGCGCTCCTCGTCACTGAGCGACTTCCACACGCGCTGGTTGGCGGCGAAGATCAGCGGGTCCGCCATGTAGTGCCAGAGGGTCAGGTGGGTCTGACCGACCTGATCGATGCGCGCGACATCGAACACCGACAGCGGGTTCTCCTGCCCATCCACCGCGCCGGTGGTCAGTGCCGGCTTGGCATCGGCCCAGCTCATCTGGGTCGGGTTGGCGCCCAGCGCCGTGAAGGTGTCCTGGAACAGCGGCGAGCCCACCACACGAATCTTCAGGCCCTTCAGGTCATCCGGCGAGGTGATCGATTTCGAGGAATTGGACACCTCACGGAAGCCGTTCTCGCCCCACGCCAGCGGCTTGATGCCCTTGGACTCGATGGCGGCGAAGACCTGCTTGCCCGACTCGCCCTGGGTCAGCGCATCGATGGCGGCGTGGTCCGGCATCAGGAACGGCAGCGAAAACAGATTGAGCTCCGGTACCTGGGGCGACCAGTTGATGGTCGAGCCCACCGCGAGATCGATCAGCCCCTGACGCATGGCCGAGAACTCCTTGGTCTGGTCTCCCGCCACCAGCTGGGCATTCGGATAGACACGCAGAGTGAGCTCGCCACCGGAGCGCTCCTCTACCAGCTCCGCCCACTTCTCGGCCGCCTGCCCCCATGGGAAGGCATCCGACAGCACGGTGGAGACGGACAGCTCACGCGCCTCGGCATCACTGGCCATCAGCGGTGACAGCAAGGCCAGGCCAAGCACGCTGGCCATCAGGGCAGAGCGCCCCGTGGCAGCGACACGCGGGCGCGCGGTATGGCTTTGTGAATGATCTGAAGAGCGGGGACGCAAGTGACGAGAGGCGGGGCCAGCGTTGGCGTGTGCAGCGGTCAGGGTCATGAATAACCTCTTGATTATGATGTTGTTGAGTGTGTCCAGAGGCAGATTCGCATCTACTTTGGTCGCTGACCATTCGACCATGCGACAGATCGGCGCTTTTTCGACGCTCACATGCTATCTCACTGCATTACCGATGACTGTATATTCATCCACCCCTCGGGTTTTCCGAGACCTCTTGCGTACGAAACGCTCGACCATGTGGTGTCATCAGCGTGCGTTGCCAAGGAGTGCCTCCAGCGAGGCCAGACGGCCAACCCTCGTGCAGGCCCCGCCAACAGGGAGTTTGACGATATTGCCCTTTGCAGGATGCCGTGCTTTTACAGCGCCAGCATGTCCCGAGTCCGGGTCGGGGCAGGTTTTCACGAGGTACTGTATACTTATCCACCCCATTACATCCTTGAGACAAATTTCACGATATGTCGCCTTTCAACCACGCAATGGCGTACCACGGGTCGCAGACTCCGGATTCGGTCGGTAGACTGAGCGCCGTTCCCGCAAGGACCGACCACGACTGACCAACATCACGCACGCAAGTGTCGTACCTGACATCTCGTCGGCACCGCTCCCACGGTCCCGACCCTGACCGATGAGGCCCCTTCCATGCCGAACCCCCAGCAGGAAGCCATACCCACTCCCACCTTCGAGACCGAGCCGCTCGACACCTCGCGCAAACGACTGCAGCCGACCAGCAGTCTCGGCGCAGCGGTCGTTCTGTGGTCGCTGCTGCTGGGAATGGGGATGCTGATGCTGGCCAACGGACTGCAGGGCAGTCTGTTGGGGATTCGCGCCTCCTCGGAAGGCTTCAGCAACACCATGACGGGCATCATCATGTCGGCGTACTTCGCCGGCTTCCTGCTCGGCTCGACACTTGCACCCCGCAAGCTGCGCCGGGTCGGCCATGTGCGCACCTTCGCGGCGCTGGCCTCCATCACCTCGGTGTGCATCCTCATCCACGCACTCTATGTGGTGCCCGAGGTGTGGATCGCCATGCGCTTCATCACCGGCTTCGCCTTCGCCGGCCTCTACGTGGTGGCGGAGAGCTGGCTCAACAGCCAGGCGACCAACCAGATGCGTGGCCGTCTGCTGGCCATCTACATGGTGATCACCTATCTGGGCATGGGCGGCGGCCAGTTGCTGCTCAACGTCGCCAATCCGGACACCTATCTGCTGTTCATCCTGGTGTCGGTGATCATGTCGCTGGCGCTGGTGCCGATGCTGCTGTCCGCCTCACCGCAACCGGAAGGCGCACAGCCTGAGGCGATGGGGATCGTTCGTCTGCTGCGCCTGGCACCGCTGGGCACCCTGGGCGGCTTCGCCACCGGTATCGCCAACGGCACCGTCTTCGGCATGGGCGCGGTGTACGCAGACCGCGCCGGCCTGCCGGTGCAGGAAGTCTCCTGGTTCATGGGCGCCTTCATTCTGGGTGCCGCCCTGCTGCAATGGCCGCTGGGCAAGCTCTCCGACAAGTTGTCGGCCAAGAAGGTGATTCTGGGCTGCAGTCTCGGGGCGATCGCGCTGTCCATCGGCGGTGTGCCGTTCAGTGGTGGCAGCATGCTGACCATGGCGCTGCTGGGTGCAGGCCTCGGCGGGTTGATCCTGACCCAGTACTCGCTGTTCCTGGCCGCGGCCAACAACCTGCTGACCACGCCACAGATCATCTCCGCCAGCGGCACGCTGGTGCTGATGCATGGCGCGGGCGCGATTCTGGGCCCGCTCACCGCGGGTCTGCTGATGGAGCGCTTCGGGGCCGTCGGCTTCCTCTATACCCTGACCGCCATTCACGTGCTGATCGTGATTCTGGCCGCCAGTGTCACCAGCAAGCCGCGTCAGGAACTGGATGCCGAGGAAGGCGATCACCCCGGCCACTATGTGGTAGCGCCCTCCACCACCAGTCCGCTGAGCGCCGCCTGGGTCGAGGAAGCCATCACCGAGCCGGAAACCGGTCAGCTGGAATTCGACTTCGATGCCGAACCTGAGCCGGAACCGAGCGAGGAAGAGCTCGCTGCCCAGCAACAGGAAGCCGCCGCTGAAGCAGAGGAAGGGGTCGTTCAGCAGGTCGACAATGAGGAAGGCGTGATGAACGATCGCGTCACCGGCATGGAAGATGACTGGCACCTGGATGGCCATATCGACGAGCAGGCCCAGCACCTCAGCGAAGAGGAGCGCCGCGTCAAGTCGGAGCCGGAGCGTGAGAGCTACTGATCACGTCTGACGACATGCTCGAGTGATAGACAAGAACACCGCCTCTCAGGGCGGTGTTCTTGTTTGGGGCGGGCGAAACAGGGACAGGAAAGTGAGACAGGAGAAACAAGGGCAGGCGTATCAGCAAGACGGTACAACGAGAGGATAAAGCTCGGGGAAACGAAGAAGGCTCACAACGATAGAGACTCAGGATAGAGGCTCAGCGACGGCGCTTGCCCGCCCGCGCCACCAGATGCGGTGCCAGCACACCCTGCAGCCGACGCACGGCCTGGGAATGCAGCTGCGAGACACGCGATTCGGTGACATCGAGTACCGCGCCGATCTCCTTGAGGTTGAGCTTCTCCTGATAATAAAGCGCCATCAACAGCTTCTCGCGCTCCGGCAGCCGCGCGATGGCCTCATTCAATGCCCGCCGCGTATCGGCCTCTTCCAGCGCATCATGCGGCAAGGCAAACGGCGTGGCGAAGGGCGTCGCTTCAGGCGAGACATAACCACCCGCCAGCCCGCCTTCCTCATCCATCATCTCGTCCAGCGACATCACCATACCGTTGTTGGTGTCCAGCAGCAGGCGTCGATAGTCCTCCAGCTCAAGCCCCATGGCGGCGGCGATCTGGGTCTCCTCGGGGGGATAGCCCAGGCTCTGCTCAAGCTGCTGGATCACGCTCTCAAGCTCGCGACCGGCCCGGCGCACACTGCGCGGCAACCAGTCACGCGAGCGCAACTCATCGAGCATCGCGCCACGGATGCGCTGACTGGCATAGGTGGCAAAGCTGGCGCCGTGACCCTGCTCATAGCGGCCCACGCATTCACACAGCCCCAACATGCCGGCCTGAATCAGATCCTCGAGATCGACACTCGCTGGCAAGCGCACCTGCAACTGCAGCGCGATACGGCGCACCAGCGGCTGATACTCGGTGTAGATATCCTGCTGGGCCATGCGCCCATTGGCGGTATACATCGGCGTCCTGGTCCTCGCTTGCATCCCTCGGGGTCGTTTGACTCAGGGTCGCGCCCCCATCGTCGGGACTCCTGTTCCCAGCGTATTGTCGCGCCCCCGCCACAAACCATTCGCTCGAATAGCTACCCTCAGCGACGGCTTTCCTGCCTTACGTCGCATCTCCGCCTCGGGGAGGCGGAGATGAAGACACACAGGAAGAGACAGTGAGTGAGCACGAGGCACGCAGAACACCCGCCAGCCGGTCGACAGAATGTCGCGAGGGTGAAGCGAGAGTGGCGCGAGGAGCGCCCGTATGAAGAGCACATGAGGAAAGCCAGAGGAACAGCGGGAACGAGAAAGGTCAAAAGGCCGCAAAAAATTTCTAAAGTTCTGTCGCGCCGCGACGATAACTGAAGCAACGGCACAGGAGTCGTTACTGGCGACACGCCATCTATCTCCCCATTACGACAGGAAGTGACACATGGCTTCAGTGATCAATACCAACACGCTTTCCATGGTGACTCAGCAGAACCTGAATCAGTCCCAGAACGCCCTGAACACCTCCATGGAACGTCTGTCCTCCGGCCTGCGCATCAACAGCGCCAAGGACGACGCCGCTGGCCAGGCTATCGCCAACCGTATGGACTCCCAGATCACCGGCCTTAGCCAAGCACAAAGTAATGCCAACGATGGCATCTCTGTCGCACAGACCGCTGAAGGCGCATTGAATCAGGTCAACGATAACCTGCAGCGAGTACGTGAACTGACTGTTCAGGCACAGAATGGCACCAACAATGCAGATGATCTCCAATCCATACAGGATGAGATCAGCATGCGCATGGATGAAATCGATAGAATTTCAGAGCAAACGAGTTTTAATGGTATCAATGTACTGGATACCGATGAATCCTTAAGCATTCAAGTAGGTGCCAACGATGGCGAAACAATTGAGATTAATTTACAGAAAACCAACAGCTCTACCCTGGGCCTAGATGGCTTTTCTGTTAGTGGAAACTCTCTCAATGTAAGCGAAGAAATCACACAAGTTACAAATAATGGCGGCACACCTGCTGATGTTAACTTAGACGCTGCGGCCACCTCTTTAGGAGTAGAAGCTGGCTCTCTTAGCTTGCATAACGTAACCGATGCGAACGGCGACGCTACCAGTGAATTTGTAGTAAAATCTGGCGACGACTTTTATGCAGCTTCTGTTAATGATGCGACTGGTGATGTTACATTGAACGTCGCTGACGTTGATTATACTGACGAAGATAATGGAGTAAGCACTGCAAATGCAGTCACCCTTTCTGATCAGCTAGTTAAGGTAGGCGTAGATGATTCTGGAGCTGCAACTGCATACGTCGACATCCAAGGCGGTAGCTATGCAGTCGGCTCAGGCGCGCTTGCCAATGGCGGCGCTACTGCCACAGACTTCGATAATACCGGCACAGACATTGCACTGAGCGGTACAACTCCAACTGCACAGTTCGAAGGGGCATCAACCACCGATCCATTAGAAAAACTTGATGCAGCACTTAAGCAAGTAGACAGCATGCGTTCCGACCTCGGTGCCGTGCAGAACCGTTTCGATTCTGCCATCACCAACCTGGCGACGACTGAAACCAACCTGGCCTCTGCCCAGTCGCGTATTCAGGATGCCGATTACGCGGAAGAAGTCTCCAGCATGACCACTGCACAGATTCTGCAGCAGGCAGGGACTTCCATGCTGACCCAAGCCAACCAGGTGCCGCAGAACGTGCTGTCACTGCTGGGCTGATCTCTGGCTCGCATGCTGCAAAGGCCTGTCACTCAGCAAGAGTGGCAGGCTCGCCGCTGGCAGAGGATAGTGGCCTTGTTGATATTGCTCCTTTTAGTCAACAGCGCTCTTGCATTTCAACCTCCGCCAGCGATATCCAGCAGCAGCAAATAAAAAAGGGCAGACGCATCGCGTCTGCCCTTTTTTGGAATGCGGATAAGTGCTTGATCTTAAGTTTTCGTGTATCATCGATGCTAGGATTTCTGACACGG
>ERZ1673962.1083-NODE-1083-length-14767-cov-2.839111_pt1 | contig 14767 bp, 10 predicted proteins | sample MGYA00580188_ERZ1673962 | MGnify/ENA primary metagenome ERZ1673962 (study PRJEB41334, sample SAMN05608104) | rock metagenome | biome: terrestrial subsurface; feature: shale formation; material: shale | place: USA: Pennsylvania ... | reverse complement strand
ACCAGCTCCACGGCCGAGGCGGCCCGGCTGGTGGCTGGCAGCCGCTTCCGGGCGGCGATCGCCTCCCAGCAGGCCGGCGGGGAGCATGGGCTGCTGGAGTTGGCCTATCCGATCAATGACGTGCCGGGCAACTGCACCCGTTTCCTGCTGCTGCGTCGGGCACCCCGCTCCCTCCACGGCCCGATGGCCAGCCTGGCCTTCTCGATGCACTCCAACAAGCCTGGGGCCCTGCTGGAGGCTTTGGCCTGTTTCGCCCAGCGGGGCCTCAACATGAGCCGGATCGAGTCGCGTCCTTCGAAACGGGAGATGGGCGAATACATCTTTTTTGTGGATCTGGAGCTGCCTGAGGGCTCCTCTCCGCTCGAGCATGCCCTGGAAGGATTACGGCCCCTCTGCGCCCATCTGGCCCTGTTCGGCGCCTATCCGATCACCAATCTCAGCTAGCCGGGCTTGCTGCCGCGGAACACCCCGAACTGCATCAGCCCGGTGGCAAAGGCCCAGTGCATCAACAGGATGGTGGGTGTTTCGCGCAGGCCCTGCAGCACGGCCTTGGGCCCCAGGCCCAGAATTGCCCCGGGCCGGCGCACCCCCTCAGCAATCGAATCGATCCAGGATGGCAGGGTGGCCTGGCTCCAGTCGCCGGTTTCGATCGCTATGGCCGCGGCATGGGGGCTCTGCTGGAGGTGCTGCTGCAGGCCGCCAATGGTGGCGAATTCAGGATGGGCCCACTGCTCCAGCAACTGGCGCATCACCCAGCGCTCCACCCTGCCCATGGGGCCATCGCGCCGGTTCCAGTCAGCCACGGCCAGTAGGCCCCCCGGTTTGAGCACCCGCAGGAGCTCGTCGGCATAGCGCTGCTTGTCAGGCATGTGGGGGCAGGCCTCCACACTCCAGACAGCGTCAAAACTTGCGTCAGGCAACTCCAGAGCCAGGGCATCCATCACGGCAAAGCGGCAGCTCAGCCCCGCTGGGGTGAGGGAGCGGGCCCGTTCGATCTGGGCAGGGCTGATGCTGATCCCCACCACCTTGAAGCCGTAGTCGCGGGCCAGGATTCGGGCGCTGCCGCCGATGCCGCAGCCCACATCCAGCAGCGTTGATCCCGGCGGAAGCTGGTCTAGAGCGCTCCAGCGCACCAGCTCATGCACGAAGGCCGCTTTAGCGGCTCGGAAATCCTGGCGCTGGTGGTGGCCTGGAGCTGATTTTTGGTAGTAGCCAAGGTGGATATGGTCGCCCCAGAGGCGCTCCAGCAGCCGGTCGGTGGTCCAGCGGTCGTAGGCCGCGGCAACGCTGGCTGCGGATTCGTAGCGGCGCCGCTGACTCAGCCAGAGGCCGGCGGCCAGGGCCAGGATTCCGGCGCCAAGGATTGTGGCCAGGGGCCAGCTGGGAGGGAGCATCAAACCGGGAGCCGGTGCTGGAGGGTTATTGGGGTTGGAAGGTGTCCTTGAGCACGGTGCGGGCAGCCAGTTGCCGGCGGGTCTGGTCGAGCAGCTCGTATTCCTGGCGAAGCCGCTCGCTGGTGTCGGTGATCTCCAGCAGGGCTTGTTGGTGGTCGGCAACCGGGCCGCCCAAGTGGGCTCCGATCCAGAAGGACAGCTCCCTGGGCAGATCGGGCAGATCGCTGGGCAAGGTGGTGGGCTTGCCGATCAGCTTGCCGGTGAGCTCCACCACATCGCGCAGGGCCTGGGTCACTTCACCGCTGAGGGTCTCCAGTTCGGCGTGGCTGGATGCGGGCTCGTCTTCGATCCAGCTCACCAGGCCTATCCGGAAGGGGGCCTCCCGCACGATCTCGAGAACCCTGAAGCGCTGCTGGCCCATGGTGACAACGTTGCTGCGATCGTCGTCCTGGGTTTGGCAGTGCAGGATTTCGGCGCAGCAGCCCACCGCTGCCATGGCCTGGGTCTGGGGATCCCAGCGCACCACTCCGAAGCGTTGGTCGCCTGCCATGGCCGTGCGCAGCAGCATCCTGTAGCGGGGCTCGAAGATGTGGAGAGGCAGCACTTCCTGGGGGAAGAGCACCACATCGGGCAGTGGAAACAGCGGCAGCTCCCGCACGGCCAGTTCGCCCATGGCTTGATCAGGAGTGCCCAACCATCCTATAAAAATCCGCCGGGCGCCGGGGCGTGCGGCTCAGAGCTTGACTTCGATGTCAACTCCGCTGGGCAGGTCCAGCTTCATCAGGGCGTCGATTGTTTTGGCGGAGGGGCTGTAGATATCAATGATGCGGCGGTGGGTACGGGTTTCGAAGTGCTCCCTCGAATCCTTGTCCACGTGAGGAGAGCGCAGCACGCAATAAATCTTTCGCTTGGTGGGCAGGGGGATTGGGCCGATTGCCGTGGCGGCGGTGTGATCGGCGGTTTCGATGATTTTTTCGCAGGAGAGATCCAGCATGCGGCGATCAAAGGCCTTCAGGCGGATCCGAATCTTCTGCTGGGCGATGGCTGTGGACATGTTTAATCGGGCGTTCGGTTAGCCCCAGAGCCGCAGGCCCTGGTGGCAGCAATGGATGGGTTGTCGAGGTGCGCTGAAAAGGGGTGGGTCCCGTGGGCCCACCCCAGTCAACTTAGCTCAGGGTCAGGCCAGGATCTTGGACACCACGCCAGCACCGATGGTGCGGCCGCCTTCGCGAATGGCGAAGCGCATGCCCTGCTCGATGGCAACCGGGCAGATCAGCTCCCCGGTCATCTTGATCCGGTCTCCCGGCATCACCATTTCCACATTGGCGCCGTCGTCCGAGGTGAAGGCAGTGATCTGGCCGGTCACGTCGGTGGTACGAATGTAGAACTGGGGGCGATAACCAGCGAAGAAAGGGGTGTGGCGACCACCTTCTTCCTTCTTCAACACATAAACCTCGCCCTCAAACTTGGTGTGGGGCTTGATCGAGTTGGGCTTGACAAGCACCATGCCACGCTCGATGTCTTCTTTCTGCACGCCGCGCAGCAGCAGGCCCACGTTGTCGCCAGCCATGCCTTCGTCAAGCAGCTTGCGGAACATTTCCACGCCGGTGACGGTGGTTTCGCGGGTGTCTTTGATGCCGACGATTTGCACCGTCTCACCCACCTTGACCTTACCGCGCTCAATCCGGCCGGTGGCCACGGTGCCACGACCGGTGATCGAGAACACGTCTTCAACTGCCATCAGGAAGGGCTTGTCGATTTCCCGTTCTGGCTCGGGGATCGACTCATCCACGGCATCCATCAGATCGAGGATCTTGTCGACCCACTCGTCAGCACCACGGACTGCTTTGTTGCCAGCCTGGATGTACTCCAGCGCTTTGAGAGCAGAACCTGCTACTACGGGGATGTCATCGCCGGGGAAGTCGTAATTGCTGAGCAATTCACGCATTTCCAGCTCAACGAGCTCGAGGATCTCCTCGTCGTCGACCATGTCCTTCTTATTGAGGAACACCACCAGTGCTGGCACACCAACTTGCTTGGCGAGGAGGATGTGCTCTTTGGTTTGGGCCATGGGGCCGTCGGTGGCAGCGACCACCAGGATGGCGCCATCCATTTGGGCAGCACCGGTGATCATGTTCTTGACATAATCCGCGTGGCCCGGGCAGTCAACGTGGGCGTAGTGACGCTTTACGGTTTCGTACTCGACGTGGGCCGTGTTGATGGTGATACCCCGCTCTTTCTCTTCAGGGGCACCATCAATTTCATCGTAGGCCTGGGCCTTTGCCATGCCCTGGGATGCCAACACGTTGGTGATGGCAGCCGTCAGAGTGGTTTTACCGTGGTCAACGTGGCCAATGGTGCCAATGTTGACGTGGGGTTTGTTCCTTTCGAACTTCTCGCGTGCCATGAGTAGAAAGAATCGGGGGGTTTAGGGTGGGGGAAGATCAGGAATTGCCCTGATTCTTGGAGATGATGGCTTCGGCCACATTGCGAGGAACTTCCTCGTAATGGCTGAACTCCATCGAGAAGATACCCCGACCCTGGGTCATGGATCGGAGCTGGGTGGCATAGCCGAACATTTCGGCCAGGGGCACTTTCGTCTGGACTTTGGACTGTCCGTTGTCGATGGACTGCCCTTCTACCTGGCCGCGCCGGGAAGAAAGGTCGCCGATGACCGACCCAAGGTAATCCTCGGGGATCTCGACTTCCACCTTCATCATCGGCTCAAGCAGTACTGGGTTGCACTTCTTGACGGCGTCTTTGAAGGCCATGGATCCGGCGATTTTAAACGCCATCTCCGATGAATCGACGTCATGGTAAGAGCCATCGATCATGGTAGCCCTGACGTCGATCATGGGAAAACCCGCAATCACGCCAGACTGGCAGGTCTCCTTCATGCCTGCCTCGGCAGGGCCGATGTATTCCTTGGGAACGATGCCGCCAACAATCTTATTGACGAATTCGAACCCAGAGCCCGGCTCCCCAGGAGTCATTTCGATCACGACGTGGCCGTATTGACCCTTGCCACCGGTTTGACGGGCAAACTTGCCCTCCCCTTTCGAGCTCGAGCGAATGGTTTCCCGGTAGGAGACCTGGGGAGCACCGATATTTGCCTCAACCTTGAATTCCCTGAGCATTCTGTCGACCAGAATTTCCAGGTGTAGTTCGCCCATGCCGGCAATAACCGTTTGGCTGGTTTCCGGATCGGTGGAGACCCTGAAGGTGGGATCTTCTTCTGAAAGAGATTGCAGGGCCTTGGAGAGTTTTTCCATATCGCCCTTGGTCTTGGGCTCGACGGCCACAGAGATCACGGGCTCGGGAATGAAGAGCGATTCGAGAATGATCGGATCGGCCTCAACGCAAAGCGTGTCCCCAGTGGTGGTGTCCTTCAGTCCGAGCACCGCACCAAGGTCGCCGGCTCGGAGCTCATCTACTTCCTCTCGATCATCTGCCTTAAGCAGGATCAGGCGGGAGATGCGCTCTTTTTTATCTTTAGTGGAGTTGAGTACGTAGCTGCCCTTGTTTAGAACCCCGGAGTACATGCGCACGAAGGTGAGCTTGCCGTAGGGATCAGCCATTACCTTGAACGCCAGGGCGCTGAAAGGAGCGCTGTCGTCGCAGGGGCGATTCGATTCGGTGCCATCTGGTAGCAGGCCTGTGATCGGTGGCACGTCCACCGGAGCAGGCAGGTAGTCCACAACGGCGTCGAGCACCAATTGGACCCCTTTGTTTTTGAAGGCCGAGCCGCATACCATTGGCACCATGCCGTGGTGAATGGTGGCGTTGCGGATTCCCTTAACAAGCTGTTCCTCGGTGAGCTCGCCATTCTCGAGGAATATATCAATCAAATCCTCTTCGGATTCGGCGACCGATTCCATCAGCTTGAGGCGCCATTTATCGACCTCATCCTTCATGTCTGCTGGAACTTCCTCCTCAAGAATGTCTGTCCCCAGATCATTGGTGAAGATAATTGCCTTGTTGCGCACCAGGTCGATGATTCCCTTCAGGTCGCCCTCGGCTCCGATAGGCAGCTGGATGGGGGCAGCATTGGCCTTGAGCCTGTCCTTAATCTGCTCGTAGACCTTTAGAAAGTTGGCCCCAGTTCGGTCCATCTTGTTGACGAACACGATCCTGGGCACGTTGTACCGATCGGCCTGGCGCCAGACTGTTTCCGACTGGGGCTGAACGCCACCTACGGCGCAGAAAACTGCCACCACTCCATCGAGCACCCGCATCGAACGCTCAACTTCAATCGTGAAGTCAACGTGGCCGGGGGTATCAATGATATTGATCCGGTTGTCTTTCCAGCTGGTCGAGATGGCGGCAGCCGTAATCGTGATGCCGCGCTCCCGTTCCTGTTCCATCCAGTCGGTGACGGCGGCACCGTCGTGAACCTCACCCATCTTGTGCACCACCCCGGAATAGAAAAGAATCCGTTCGGTAGTGGTGGTTTTTCCCGCGTCAATGTGGGCGGCGATGCCGATATTTCTGACGCGGTCCAGTGGAAAGGCGCGGGCCACGAGGGAGGTCTCCGAGAGGTCAAAAAAACGAAGGCTCTATTCTACAGACTGGGTCTGTAGGAGCGATAGAGAAGGGATTTAGTAGCGGTAATGGGCGAAAGCCTTGTTGGCCTCGGCCATTTTGTGGGTTTCCTCCCGCTTGCGCACGGCGCTGCCGGCTTCGTTAGCCGCATCCATGAGCTCACCGGCCAACTTCTGGGCCATGCTGCGGCCGTTGCGGGCCCTTGAGAAGTTCACCAGCCAGCGCAGGGCCATGGCCGTTCCCCGCTCTTGCCGCACCTCCATCGGCACCTGGTAGGTGGCGCCGCCGACCCGCCTTGCCCGAACTTCCACCAACGGGGTGGCATTGCGCACCGCCGTTTCGAAAAGTTCAAGCGGATCGGTGCCGGTGCGCTCGTTGATCATCGAGAAGGCATCCGAGAGGATGCGCTGGGCCGTGGACTTTTTGCCATGCTTCATCAGCCGAGCCACGATCATCGAGGCGAGACGGCTGTTGAACTGGGGGTCGGGAAGCACTGGGCGCTTCTCGGCGGCATTGCGGCGAGACATGGTCGACCGGGGCGGGAAGGAAGGGGGGACTTTTGAAGTGGATCAGGTAGCCCACAAAGTGGGCATGGCCGGATCAGGCTTTGGGTGTTTTGGCGCCGTATTTGGAGCGGGACTGGCGACGGTCCTTGACCCCGGCGGTGTCAAGGGTGCCCCGAATAATGTGGTAACGAACCCCGGGCAGATCCTTCACCCGTCCTCCGCGGATGAGCACCACCGAGTGCTCCTGGAGGTTGTGGCCGATGCCGGGGATGTAGGCGGTCACCTCAAAGCCTGAGGTGAGACGCACACGAGCCACCTTGCGGAGGGCCGAGTTTGGCTTTTTGGGCGTGGATGTGTAAACACGGGTGCAGACCCCCCGTCGCTCGGGGCAGGCGCGCAGGGCAGGCGACTTCGTCTTGCGGGAAAGACTTTGGCGCTCGGTTCGGATCAGCTGCTGGATAGTGGGCATCGAGGACCGGGGTCTGGTCGGGGAAGATTGGTCGGATGAACCGACCGATTTCGACAATCCGCCACCTTACTGGGTCACCCGTCACTGGATTGGCCGACGCCCCTCAGCCCCGCGGCTGAAGGCCGCTCCACAGGCACAACTCTGGATCCCTTCCCCAGGGCGCACGAGAAAGCCGCCGCCACTGAGATCGCCCCGGTAATCGAGGCTCAGGCCGGTGAGCAGGGCAAGCTGGTTTGCCGGGGCATAGACGGTGATGCCGTCGGCCCGGGCGATGGGGTTCCCCGCCAGGTGGCCCGGCCGTAGCCGGATGGCCCAGCTCGCACAACTGCTCTCGACCAGGTCGAGGTGCATCATCCCAGGGGTGCCAGCCACAGCGGCCTGGCGTCCAAGCTCGGCGGCGGCTGCGGCGGTCACGCGCAGGCTGTGGCCCTTGGGCATGGCGATCGGTACTCCCTGGAGCCCACTTTGGCAGCCCGCTCAGGGCACCAGGCCTACCCCGTTGTGCACGGAACCGGCTACGCCCCGGCCCTTCACTTGGAGTGAGCCCCCCAGTACCAGCCCGGTGGAGCTGCCGCCGTCCAGGTTGACCGCATCCCGCAGACCCAGCTGTAGCAGCAGCAAGGCCGTTTCCCCCAGGGAGGGGCCGCTGTCCTGGGTGCCTTCCAGGGTGATCAACCACACCTGCTGGTCGTCCCTGGCCAGCACCGTGCGCGGGGCCCCCTGGCTGAGGAAGGAGGCGCTGAAGTTTTCAGCGGCTCCGTTCAGCACGATCTGCCCCCCCAGCAGCAGCAAGGGGCCGCCGCCGATCACATGGGGGGCCAGGCCGAGCTCGTTGCTGGGTCGGCTCTCCAGCTGCAGCCGCTCACCGGTTGTCCAGGGCAGGATCGTGCCACCGCGGGCCACCAGCAGCAGGTCATCGCCCCGCAGGGTCACCCCGGCCTCCAACTCCGCTACGCCGAAAAGCTGACGCACGCTGCCTGCTTGCAGCAGCAGGCCCGTTTCCGAGCCACTCAAGGCCCGGTAGCTGGGCCCCCAATCCGCGTTGTAGCGGCTGATGCCCCGCTGCACATAGCCACTGTTGACATTGCTAACTGGCAGCCGCTGGCCGCCAGGCCCCACGATCCACTCCGTCAGTTGCAGCCGGCCAAAGCGGGGCAGGGTCCGATCGCTCCATGCCGCCACACCCCGGTTCAGGATCGGCCCGGAGAGCCAGCGGCCGTTCGTCTTCAGGGCCCCCAGGGGGAGGCGACGCACCCGGTTGAAGTAGCCGCCATTGATGGCGACCCAGGCCTGCTGCTGGTTGGCGAGCTGCACCAGTGAGCTGAGCCCCTCCATGCCTCCTGGCCGAACCAGGGGCCGCAGTTGCAGAGCCGAGCTGCGCGGATCGATTCGCACGGCATTGATGCGCACCCCCTGGCGAACCAGCCGGTCCCACTGCACTTCCTTGCCGAGCAGGGCCTGCAGGCGTGGATCGATCGGGGCGGCTTCACCGCTCCCGCGGCTACCGCCACCACTGGCGCCCTCAGGCGCCGGCCATTCGATCACCAGCCGCGCCGGGCTGCCCAGGCTGAACACCCTGGTCAGGGGGCCGGATAGGGGGTTGAGGCTCAAGCTGGGCCCGGCCTGCTGGCTTTTCAGGCCAAGGGCCTGGAGCTGGGTGAGCTGGTCGTTGCGGCTGAGCAGATCCACGCTCAGCCTGCCGGCGTCCCTGCCACTGATTGCGGGCCCGGACAGATCGAGCACGACACGGCGAATCGGCCCCGGGTTGGAGCTGCGCACATTGAGGAGCTGGGGTCTGGCCAGCTCGAGGATCAGCTGGCTGCCCTGCTGGCGCACATCTACCCCGAGGGCTTGAAATAAACGGGCCACGTCCACCGCCACCTCATCCTCAAGGCTCCGCTGGGCGCTGGTTGGCAGCTTGAGCTCCTGGCCAAACCAGTCGAGCTCGAGCGACCCTTCGCTGCGACTGGTACTGCTACTGCGACTGGAAATTCCCAGTTGGTTTTCGAGTACCTCCAGGGGCAGCCAGAGCTGTTGGGGGGGCTCAAAGGGGCGCCCGATCCAGAGCCAGCGTGCTTTCTGCTGACGGCCGTTGATTGAGATGCTGCCGCCCTGCTGCTCAGGGGCTTGGCTGCGTTGTTCTGGCGGGGGTGGCGGTGGCGGAGGGGCCATCCCATGGGGCAAGGCCTGGCTCGCCGCCGGCAGGAGCAGGGCCAGCAGCCAGGGAGCCAGCCATGCTGCAGAAGCCATCGCCAGCCCGATCCACCGGTATGGACGCTAGCGGTCTATAGCCGCTGGCCAGTGGCCACGGGGGGAGCGAATCCCTAGGATCTGCCCCTATGCGGCGCTTGATCGTCCAGATCAACTGCCGGACCGACTCGGGTTATGCCTCATCCCCCTCGCCCCGTTTGGCCCCATTGCGACAGCCCTGCTCCAGAGGCTGTGGCGGGGGAGAAGGATGCCTGCGGCGTGGGATTTCTGGCCAGCCTCCGCGGCGAGGCCAGCCATTGGGTGCTGGCTCAGGCCCTGCGCGGCCTGGACTGCATGGAGCACCGCGGCGGCTGCGGCGGCGACGGTGATTCCGGCGACGGAGCGGGGGTGTTGTGTGGCATCCCATGGGGTTATCTCGAGGCCGTATGGCCCCAAGCCGCCGCTGCCAGTGGCAGCCCCCGGGGCCTGGCCATGGTGTTTCTGCCCGCCGATCCGCTCAAACAGGCTGAAGCCAAAGAACTCTGCGACGGGGAGGCTGCCCGGTTGGGGCTGCGCAGTTTGGGCTGGCGAGAGGTGCCGCTCAACCCAGAGGTGCTCGGCACCCTGGCTCGCCAGACCGCCCCGGCGATTGCCCAGTGGCTGCTGACGGCTGATCTGGAGGGGGATGCCCTCGAGGCCCTGCTGTTTCGTCTGCGCCGCCGTTGCGGCGACCGGGCGCGAGCCGTCTGGGGAGCTTCGCCCAGCGAGCTCTACTTCGCCTCCCTGAGCAGTCGCACGGTGGTCTACAAGGCCATGGTGCGCTCCCAGGTGCTCGCAGCCTTCTACGGCGACCTGCGCGATCCACGCTTTGCGGTGACCTTCGCGGTGTATCACCGCCGCTTCAGCACCAACACCCTGCCCCGCTGGCCCCTGGCCCAGCCGATGCGCCTGCTGGGCCACAACGGCGAAATAAACACCCTGCTGGGCAATCTCAACTGGGCCCGGGCCTCGGAGGCCAATCTCAACGCCATCTGGGGGGAGGCGGCGAGGGATCTCAAGCCGGTGGTCAATGCTGCCTTCAGCGATTCGGCCAACCTCGACGCCACCCTGGAGCTGCTGGTGCGCAGCGGCCGGCCGATCACCGAGAGCCTGCTCACCCTCGTGCCCGAGGCCTTCCGCGACCAGCCCGAGCTCACCGACAGGCCGGAGATCCAGGCCTTCTATGAATACTCCGCCTGCACCCAGGAGCCCTGGGATGGGCCGGCCCTGCTGGTGTTCGCCGATGGCCGCAGCGTGGGGGCCACCTTGGATCGCAACGGCCTGCGCCCGGCCCGCTACTGCATCACCAACGACGGCTTTGTGGTGATGGGCTCGGAAACCGGGGTCGTGGAGCTCGAGGAGAGTCGGATTATCGAAAAGGGCCGGCTCGGCCCCGGCCAGATGCTGGCCGTGGATTTGGAGCAGGGCCGGCTGCTGCGCAATTGGGATGTCAAGGCTGAAGTGGCTGCGCGCCACCCCTATGGGGCCTGGCTGGCCGAGCATCGCCGCAGCCTGGCGCCCCAGCCCTGGACCCAGGAGCGCCAGCTGGGCGATCTGGAGCTGCTGCAGCAGCAAACGGCCTTCGGTTTCACCGCCGAAGACTTTGACCTGGTGATCGAGGACATGGCTGGTGCGGCCAAGGAGCCCACCTACTGCATGGGAGATGACATTCCCCTGGCGGTGCTCTCCGCTAAGCCCCACCTGCTCTACGACTATTTCAAACAGCGCTTCGCCCAGGTCACCAACCCGCCGATCGACCCGCTGCGGGAAAAGCTGGTGATGAGCCTGGAGATGCACCTGGGTCCGCGGGGGTCGGCCCTGCGGCCTGAGCCCTCGGCTGCCGCCGTGCTGCACCTGGCCAGTCCGATTCTCAATGAGGCAGAGCTGGAGGCCTTGGGCCAGCAGGGCCTATCGGCTGCCACTATCTCCACCCTGATGGTGATCACCGATGGGCCTGGGGGCCTGGCGACAGCGGTCAGCCGCCTGCGCAGCGAGGCCGAAGCTGCCGTGCGTGCCGGTATACAAATCCTGATCCTCTCGGATCGGGGCATCAACGCCACCACCACCACGATTCCGCCCCTGCTGTCGGTGGGGGCGGTGCACCACCACCTGCTCAACCTGGGCCTGCGCCTGCAGACCTCCCTGGTGGTTGACACCGCCCAGTGTTGGAGCACCCACCACCTGGCCTGTCTGATCGGCTTTGGCGCCAGCGCCGTATGTCCCTGGCTCACCTGGGAAACCAGCCGCCACTGGCTGGCCCACCCGCGGGTGCAGAAGCTGATCGAAACCGGCAAGCTGCCGGCCCTCTGCCCCGATCAAGTGCAGGCCAACGTGCGCAAGGCCCTAGAAGACGGCCTGCGCAAGATCCTCTCCAAGATCGGCATCTCCCTGCTGGCCAGCTACCACGGCGCCCAGATCTTCGAGGCCATCGGCATCGGCGCCGACCTGATCGAACTGGCCTTCAAGGGCACCACCAGCAGGGTGGCGGGCCTGAGCCTGGCCGAACTGGCGAGCGAAACCCTGAGCTTTCACGCCAAGGCCTTCCCCGAACTCAACCGCAGCAAGCTCGAGTTCATGGGTTTTGTGCAGTACCGCACCGGTGGCGAGTACCACCTCAACAGTCCGGAGATGGCCAAGGCCCTGCATGCGGCGGTCAAGGCGGGCCCTGGGTACGACCACTTCTCCACCTACAAGAGCCTGCTGGAAAACCGGCCGGTCACTGCGCTGCGCGATCTGCTGGAGCTCATCCCCGCCCCTGCTGCTCGACCAGGTGGAGAGTGCGGCGAGCATCTGCAGCCGCTTCTGCACCGGTGGCATGAGCCTGGGGGCCCTATCCCGGGAGGCCCACGAGGTGCTGGCGGTGGCGATGAACCGCATCGGCGGCAAGAGCAACAGTGGCGAAGGCGGCGAAGATTCGGCCCGTTTCGCCCCGCTCACCGATGTGGATGGCGACGGACACTCGCCGACCCTGCCCACGATCAAAGGTCTGCGCAACGGAGATACGGCCTGCTCGGCGATCAAGCAGATCGCCTCGGGCCGTTTTGGCGTCACGCCTGCCTATCTGCGCAGTGGCCGGCAGCTGGAGATCAAGGTGGCCCAGGGGGCCAAGCCGGGTGAGGGCGGCCAGCTGCCGGGCCCGAAGGTGGATTCCTACATCGCCTGGCTGCGCAACAGCAAGGCCGGCGTGGCCCTGATCTCGCCGCCGCCCCACCACGACATCTATTCGATTGAGGATCTGGCCCAGCTGATCCACGACCTGCACCAGGTGCATCCCGCCGCCAAGGTGAGCGTGAAGCTGGTGGCCGAGATCGGCATCGGCACGATCGCCGCGGGGGTGGCCAAGGCCAACGCCGATGTGATTCAGATCTCCGGCCACGACGGCGGCACCGGCGCTTCACCGCTGAGCTCGATCAAGCACGCCGGCAGTCCCTGGGAGCTGGGCCTCACCGAGGTGCACCGGTCCCTGCTCGAGAATGGCCTGCGCGATCGGGTGCTGCTGCGGGCCGATGGCGGTCTCAAAACCGGCTGGGACGTGATCATCGCGGCCTTGCTGGGCGCCGAGGAATACGGCTTTGGTTCGGTGGCGATGATCGCCGAGGGCTGCATCATGGCCCGCGTCTGCCACACCAACAATTGCCCGGTGGGGGTGGCAACCCAGAAGGAAAACCTGCGCAAGCGCTTCCCCGGCGTGCCCGAGCACGTGGTGAATTTCTTCCTGTTTGTGGCCGAGGAGGTGCGCCAGCTGCTGAGCGTGCTCGGCGTGGCCCGCCTCGAAGAGCTGATCGGCCGCAGTGAATTGCTGCAGCCCCGGGCCGTGGCCCTTGTCAAAACCCAGACCCTGGATCTTTCCTGCCTGATCACTCCGATCCCAGCGGCGGCCGATCGCTCCTGGTTGCAGCATGGGGATCGGGCCCACAGCAATGGCCCGATCCTGGAAGATCAGCTGCTGGCGGATGGGGAACTGGTGGCCGCCATCGAGGGCCACGGCCGCGTTGCCCGCAGCCTGGCGATCGTCAACACCGACCGCAGCGTGGGTGCCAGGCTCTCCGGCGAGATCGCTGCCCGCCATGGCAACACGGGCTTCGCAGGCCAGCTCGATCTCAACTTTGAGGGAGCGGCCGGCCAGAGTTTCGGAGCCTTCGGTGTCCAGGGCATGATTCTGCGCCTGGTGGGGGATGCCAACGACTACGTGGGTAAGGGCCTCAATGGGGGTCGCCTAACAGTGGTGCCCCCAGCCGGCGTCAACGATCCCGGCAACCAGGTGATCCTGGGCAACACCTGCCTCTACGGCGCCACCGGCGGTGAGCTGTTTGCCCTGGGCCGCTCCGGCGAGCGCTTCGGCGTGCGCAACAGCGGAGCTGCAGCCGTGGTGGAGGGCGCTGGTGACCACTGCTGTGAATACATGACCGGTGGGGTGGTGGTGGTGCTGGGCTCCACCGGCCGCAATGTGGCCGCCGGCATGACCGGCGGGGTGGCCTTCATCCTCGATGAAGCCGGAGGCCTGGCTGAGCGGGTGAACGCCGAGATCGTCTCCATCTGTCCCCTCTCCACCCCGGAGCAGGAAGCCGTGCTCAAGCCCCTGCTGGCAGCCCATCTGGAGCTCACCGGCAGCGCCAAAGCCGCGGCGATTCTGGCCGACTGGGATGGCTGGAAGAGCCGCTTCAAGCTGCTGGTGCCCCCGAGCGAGAAGGCGGCTATGGGGCTGGCGGAGCGGCAGGCGGTGGTGGCCTAGCGCGGGTACTCCCGCATCAGCCGCTGCACCTCGCCGGCGTGGTAGCTGCTGCGGGTGAGCGGGCTGCTCACCACTTGCAGGAAGCCCAAGGCCTCCTCGCCGTGCTGGCGGAAAGCCGCGAACTGCTCGGGGGTCACGAAGCGATCCACGGGCAGGTGTTTGGGCCCCGGCGAGAGGTACTGGCCGATCGTCACGATGTCCACGGCGTGGCGGCGTAGATCGGCCATCACCTCGAGCACCTCGGCGTCGCTTTCGCCCAGGCCCACCATCAGCCCCGACTTGCTGTAGGTGCGCGGCCAGCCCTGACGCACCCGCTGCAGCAGCTCCAGGGAGCGCTCATAGATGCCCTGGGGCCTGGCTTTTTTGTAGAGCCTCGGCACGGTTTCAATGTTGTGGTTCAGCACCTGGGGCGCGGCTGCCATCACGGTTGCCAGGGCGTCCCAGTTGCCGCAGAAATCGGGGATCAGCAGTTCGATCGTGGTGAGCGGCGAGCGGGCTCGCACCTGCGCGATGCAGGTCACGAACTGGCTGGCGCCGCCATCGGCCAGGTCGTCGCGGTTGACCGAGGTGATCACCACGTGGCTGAGGCCCAGGCGCGCCACCGCTTCCCCCAGCCGCTCGGGCTCGCTGGGGTCGAGCTCCCGCACGCTCCTGTCGAAGTCGATGTCGCAGTAGGGGCAAGCGCGGGTGCAGCCCGGCCCCATGATCAAAAAGGTGGCCGTGCCGCCGGCGAAGCACTCGCCGATGTTGGGGCAGCTGGCCTCCTGGCAGACCGTATTAAGCCTCAGATCCTGAAGTAGGCCGGCCACCTCGCCGATCCTTTGCCGCTGGGGGGCCTTGACGCGCAGCCAGTCGGGTTTGAGCAAGGCGCGCAACCGGCAGCCAGGGCCGGGGG
>ERZ1673962.1082-NODE-1082-length-14795-cov-4.226255_pt1 | contig 14795 bp, 14 predicted proteins | sample MGYA00580188_ERZ1673962 | MGnify/ENA primary metagenome ERZ1673962 (study PRJEB41334, sample SAMN05608104) | rock metagenome | biome: terrestrial subsurface; feature: shale formation; material: shale | place: USA: Pennsylvania ... | reverse complement strand
GAGGCGTACTTAGGTACGTCGAAGCAGCGAGGCAATCGCGGCAACGCAGCAGTTGGCGAGTTTTTGCGACGCCATGAAACTTGCCTCGATGCGACGGCTTGTTTATGCTCTACTCTCGCTGCAATATTTATCTTCCAAAAACCTTCCTCAGACGGATAGTACTCCATGAATCTCTATTTCAGGGTGTTGTGGATGATCCTGCGACTGGTGTTCAAACCGCGCGGGGCCGAGCTTACGGAACCTTTTCGCCGTTCGTTCCGGGTATTGCCGACGGATTGCGATTTCAACCTGCATCTGACCAACGGGCGTTATTTCAGCCTGCTTGATATCGCACGGGTGGAACATCTGGCACGCATGAAACTCATCGGTCGGTTACTGAAAAGGCGCTGGCTGCCGGTCCTCAATGCAACGGAAATGACCTTTATCCGGCCCATCGCGCCATTGCAGAAGTTCGATATCGTCACCCGCATCGTAACCTGGGACGACAAGTACCTTTACATGGAGCAGCGATTCGAATCCCCCGGCACCCTGCATGCCGTCTCCCTGGCGCGCGCAGCATTTGTCTGCCGGCGCGAACTGGTTCCGCCGGCCATGGTCGCGTGCCTGGCCGGGTATCGGGGCGAGGCGCCGCCCCGCCCCGACATCGTTGAGGGCTGGCATGCCTTGCTCCGCGATAAGAAGGAACATTTCACCCCCTCCTGAATTCGCGTCTGCCGCCCCCTGCAGCGGCATGCTTAAAATAAAAAACCCGCCGAGACTTGCCGGCGGGTTTTTACGTTTTGGCGCAGGGGCGTTCATCTTCCGGCAGAGGCCGGTCCGCGATCGAATTCGACGAGGTGGGCGAAATCCCGGTCCACTCCGGGAACAGCTCTGTGGTAGAGGGGGCCTTTTGGCCCCACGCGGCCACCCATGTCATAGGTAAAGGCGGCCAGCGCCCGATGACGCAGCCAGTAACCTCTCAGAGACGGGCCGGCAGCATTGTAGAGTGAATGGAAATGGACGAATTCATCCTGCGGGGCTGGTCGCGTGGCCAACCAGGCTGCGGGAGCCCGGGGAAAACTTACAGGTCGAATGCGTCCTCCGGAATCGGGCAGAGAGAAGCCCGCATCCGGCAAGCGGACCAGCACCGCCTCGCCCTCGAACAGCCGGCTGTTTTCCGGCAGATCGAGGGTGTAAAAACGCCTTTCGTTGAAACAGATGAAGGCAACGCGGCTCAGATCGGCAGGATCGAGGGGACGGAAATAATAACCGACAAAGGGCCCGAAACCGTAAACCTGGCCGTCGATTTCGACCTCGAGGGTCGCAACGTAACCGCGCGGCACCTCCGGCCCCGCCGCCGGCTTTTCCGCCCTGCCGCAACCGGGCAACAGCAGCACGGCAGCCACCAGCCCCAGCCACCAGAAGCTACGCACTTTCACGGCCCCACAGCTTGCCGATCAGCCATACCGCGCCACACAAGGCCGCGACCAGTACCACCAGGCCCAACCAGTAACTTCCGAACCAGTCGCCCAGGGTAATGGGGCCCTGACTGGTCGGCATATAGAGAGCCGGTATCAGCACCTCATGCAGTTGGGCGAAAGCTGCGGCGCCGGCCAGACCTCCCAGCAGAGCGAATATGGCGTCCATACGCCCTTCGCCGGCAGCGGCCCAGCAGGTGCCGGGGCAATAACCCGAAAGTCCCCAGCCGATGCCGAAAATGACGGCGGCGAGGCCGGTGGCGACAATGCTGGTCGGCAGCACCATGGTCCGTCCCACGCCGACCGCCTGCAGGCCGAACAATCCGATGGCCGAAAATGTCACGGCCAGCAGCATGAACTGGGGAATTTCGGGTTCGCGCATCAGGTGAGCCAGAGCCATTTTATTGGCGTCGGTAGCACCTACCCTCTGGATGACGAAACCGAAGGCGATGCCGGAAAAGAGCCCGAGCAAAATGGCGGTCATGATTCCCCCTTTCCTGTTTTGCCATAGACAAGTCGTGCCGTGAGCATGGAAACGGCAAAAATGATAATGCCGAAGTACAGGCCGCTGATCGCCAACTGGGTCGAGCCGGAGATGAACAGACCGAGGGTACAGCCGCCGGCCAGGCGCGCACCGAACAGGATCAGAAACCCGCCGGCGAAAGTGGCTGCAAACCGTTTCACCCGGCTCTTTCCGAAACGCTTTTCCCACAGCTGCGGCACGTCACACACCGGAACGGAAAAGGTACGCCCGGCGATAAAACCGCCGATGGCCATGCCGATCACAAAGGCCATGAGCCAGGAACCGGGACCGGGCAGCATCGCGTAATGCTGCTTGGTGGCGACATAGTCGGGAACCAGGGGCGACAGCACTCCCTTTAAAAAGGTGACGAAACCGCTGGACGAGGCCGGCGGGCCGTAGCTGGCGAAAATGAAGACGATGATGCCGGCCAGCGCTATGGCGGCAGGGAGCACTTTCCAGTATGGGGATGGGTTCTCTTTTTTCATACTGTTACCCTCCACAGGAAACGTAGCCGCCCTTGGGCTGCTCGGAGGTAGTACCACTGTCGGCGGCTTTCTTCGCGGGTGCGGGAACACGGCCTGCCCCACCGATCATGCCCGGTTTCGGCAACGCCTTTCCGGTAAATTCACGAGACAGGGTTTCGGCAGGGAAATAGCGTTGCCGACTCCCCCACTCGTACCAGGAGGCGTCGTAGAGCCGTACGTCCTGCAGCCCCATCAGGCGCAGAATATAATAGCCGTACGACCCCCGGCGAGCGGAATGACAATAGGTGATAACCGCCTTACTCGGGTCGAGACCGCGATAATGCTCCAGCAGTTCGCTGTAGGGTTTGATCGCTTTGCTTTTCTGATCGACCCAGTTCGAAGTGTATTCGCGGTTGACGGCCGTGGGGATGTGCCCCCGCTTGAGTTCCGAACCGTCGAGCGCGGGATTGGGGTTTTCGCCCAGGTATTCCCCGGGAGACCGTACATCCAACAGCTGGTAATAGACATCCCCCAGACGATCGTAAATGAAACGGCCGTCGACCTGACGACGCAGATCGATCTCAGCCGCAGGCGCCTGATAAAGAAGCGGTTCAACCTGCCGCGGCGTCGTGGCGAGTTCGTTGCCGGCTTCGGCCCAGGCATCGATGCCCCGCTCCAGAATCCGCATCTTTTCATGACCGAGCAGATCGAGAACCCAGAACACGTAGGACGCGGTCGCACCGCCATCCCTTTCGACCGAATCGTACAGCACCACCTCGTCGTTGCGGGTAATGCCGTAGGAACCGAGGATCTTTTGGGCGCGCGCCGGTCCGACGAAAACACCATCGATCCCCCGCGCCCTGTCCGTATAGCGGAATTCGATCCAGGGCATGCGGATGGCGCCCGGAATCAACTTGCCGTCGAAATGCTCGTCATCGCGGACATCGACAATCATCAGCCCGGGATCGTTATGATGCTGTTTCACCCAGTCTGCAGTTGCCAGAAAACGGCCGCCAGGATAACCGGACAGTGCGGCGCCCTTGTCCGCCGAGGCGAGCGACCACCAGACCCCGAGCAGCAACAAAACGGCGATAACAATGAATCGTACACTCTGTTTTTGCGCCATAAATGTCCTCCTTCTAGAAAAAATATAAACCGCGAATCAGAAAGCGACGGGTTCAGGTTCTTTTTTCACCAGCAGAATGGAGCAGGGCATTTTTCGCACGAGTTCCCGATTGCTTCGGCCGAATAGAAAATGCTCCAGATGCCATTCTTCATGGGCCAGGAGAACCAGCAGATCGATCTTTTCATCCTTGATGACCTGCAGGATTTCCTGGGTAGGTTCCCCGGTTTTGATCAATTCGCGAATCGGCAGGCCGGCCGTTTTCTCTCTGGCGATGAGCTCATCTATATCCTTTTTGGCATCCTTCAGAAGTTTCCGGTAATCCTTCTCCAGGGAAACCAGGGGCAGATTCCAGCCTTTGATGCCGAAAGGATTGTGCTCTACATGCAGGACCACCAGTTCCGCATTGTATTTACGCGACAGGGAGACACCGTAATGAACCGCTTTCTCGCAGGACTTCGTCATGCGACTTACGACCAGAATGCGTTTGACATTATCCATAGCTTACCTCCGCTAATGAAAATATCCATCTATTATTTTCCTGATGGTGATCCGGCGTTACCGTTATCCGATCCCACTCGCCGCATTTTTTTCCATCGGCGCAGTCCCCAAGCCATCACACCGATCAGGGCCAGGACCGTCAGAATCAGCATCTCGTAACTCTGGAGATCCCCCAGAAGGGTTTCCAGAGCCTGGCCGAACAGATAGCCGGCATAACCGATCACAACAGCCCAAAGTATTGCCGCAATCATATTCAGAATAACGAATTGCGACCACCGTACCATGCTCATGCCCAGCGTAAAAGGTGTAACCATCCGCAACCCGTACCAGAAACGGAAAACCAGGATGATCGGAATCCGGTAACGATGGATCACCGCCTTCAGTCTGACGATGCGCGGTTCCCACTGCGGGCGGCGACGCAACAGAAATCGGCTGTGGTGGCGACCGAGATAAAATAACAGCTGATCGCTGAGCAAACTACCGCCGAAAGCGCAAAGAATCACTCCGGACAGAGCCAGGTAACCCCGATGGGCGGCAAAGCCTCCCAGAATCAAAATGGTTTCCCCTTCCAGAAAGGTCCCGATCAGAACCCCCAGGTACCCGTAATGTTCAATCAATTGCTCCATGCATATCTCCTCCGCACCGGAACCGTCGTTAAGTATACCTTGTGGTTGCAGATTTACAGACTGCAAGTCCGGCCGGAGGGTGTACACTTTTCCAAAGGACTTTTTTATGGCGGAGCAGCGTCAAGTTCGATGGCGTCGCAAAAACTCGAGCATGGAGCGCCTCGCACTCGGCGCTTTTTGCTTAGCCATCCCATTTGAAGCTCTTGCGAAAGCATCAAATCTGACCTGTTGAAAGGAGACGCCATGAACGCGAGCGGGCCATACGATTTCCCTGACCTTCCCGATAAATTGCGCGGCCTGGCCCCGCTGGCTTACAACCTCTGGTGGAGCTGGCATCCCGAGGCGCGCATGCTGTACAAAAATCTGCACCGCGAAACATGGAAACAATGCATTCACGATCCCGTCAAACTGCTCAAAAAACTTTCGCCCGAAAGATTCGCGGCATGCGCCGCGGATCCCGAATACCTGCGGCACTACGATGCCGTTCTGTCCCGGTTCAACCACTACATGTCCAGGCGGGGCGAGTGGTTCCAGAACCATGTTGCCGATCCCGGATTGTTACCCATAGCCTATTTTTCGGCGGAATACGGGCTGCACCATTCTCTGCCTTTTTATGCCGGCGGACTCGGGTTTCTCGCCGGCGACCATCTGAAGGAATGCAGCGACCTCGGCGTTCCGCTGGTGGCTGTCGGCTTCATGTACCCGGAAGGTTACCTGCGCCAGAAAATTCGCGAGGACGGCTGGCAGGAGGGAGTGGATGAACCTCTGGAGCGCGACGCCGCCCCCATCCTCAGGGTACTGGACGCTGCCGGCGCACCATTGATCGTTCGCGTGCCGCAGATAGATCCCCCGATCCACGTCGGTGTGTGGCAGGTCATGGTGGGCCGGGTCAGACTTCTGCTCATGGACACGGACATCGAAGCCAACGAACCGTGGAACCGAGACATCTCGGCTCATCTGTACATCGGCGACATGCAACAACGCCTGCGTCAGGAGATCGTTCTCGGTATCGGCGGCTATGCGGTGCTCAACGCCCTCGGAATAAAGCATGCGGCCCTGCACCTCAATGAAGGACATCCCGCCTTCGCCCTGCTGGAACGAACCCGGGAGCTGGTGCAGGCCGGCAGCACCTTTGAAGCCGCCGCCGGGCAGATCGGAGCGACCTCGGTATTCACCACCCATACGCCGGTCCCTGCCGGACATGATGTTTTCCCCTTTAGGTTGATGGAAAAATACTTTCATTCCTACTGGCCGGCCCTCGGCCTGGACCGGGAAAGCTTTTTTCGTCTGGGAACCGATCCGGGGGCGCCGGAGGCGGGATTCAACATGACCGCCTTATGCCTGAAAATGGCCGGCTACCGGAACGCGGTCAGCCGCAGACACGGCGAAGTCACCCGGCGCATGTGGCAGCCTCTGTGTCGGGAAACGGACGAGGGAGAGAATGCCATCGACCAGATCACCAACGGCATCCACGTCCCCACCTGGGTCGAACCCAAGATGGCGCTGCTGTTCAACCGCTACCTCGGTCCGGACTGGCTGGCAAATCACGACGATCCCGCCATATGGGAGTTGATCGACGACATCCCGGATGAAGAGTTCTGGGAAACCCACTGCTGGTTGAAGAACAAGCTGATCAATGCGATCCGGGAGCAGGCCCGACAACGCTGGGTGACGGAACATGTCAGCCCGTCTCTCGCCCTGGCCGAAGGGGTCATGCTCAATCCAACGGTATTGACCATCGGTTTTGCCCGGCGGTTTGCAACCTACAAACGAGCCGACCTTATTCTGCACGACACAAAACGATTGCAAACCCTTCTCAACGATCCATGGCGTCCGATCCAGATCGTTTTTGCCGGCAAGGCCCACCCGGCGGATCTGCCGGGGATACATGTGCTGCAGAAGGTCGTACAGACAGGACGCGATCCCGGTTTCGGCGGGCACATCGCCTTTGTCGAGGACTACGGAGAGCAGCTGGCTCAGTATCTGGTGCACGGCGTGGATATCTGGCTCAACACCCCCCTGCCCCCCATGGAGGCCTGCGGAACGAGCGGCATGAAAGCGGCCCTGAACGGCGTGCCGCAACTGAGTATCATGGACGGCTGGTGGCCGGAGGGGTTCAACGGCCGCAACGGCTGGGCCTTCGGCGAAAAGGAAAATGCAAAAGAGCGTGATGCCGCCGATGCGGAAGCCATCTACACCCTGCTGGAGCGGGAAATCATCCCTCTTTATTACCGAAAGGGCAGTGACGGCATTGCGCACGATTGGGTGCGGGTCATGAAGGAGGCCGTCAAGAGCAACGGCCCGCGGTTTTCCGCTCGGCGCATGGTGAAAGAATATGTGCTGAGATTCTATGCGCAGGCCTTGAAAGCCGCCCGGTAACCGCGCAAGGCGGACACGTCTGTTACGGACCGGCGGCCGATGTCAGGCGGAATTCTTTTTCTTTCGCAGATACCGATAGGTCCAGATCTTGATCTGGTCGTTAAGAATGAACTCGGCCAGGGCGTAGCCCCAGATCAGCAGAGCATATTTCCAGCCGATAGCAGACAGAAACACACCATAAACGGCAAACAGCGTACCGATAATTTCGGTACCGAAGGTGGCACCCATAAGCAGCGGGGAGGGAAAAGGCCTCTGCCAGAAGTGCCTCTCCGTGCGGGTGACATAAATGGTCGAATGCCCGGCCACGATCAGCTTCAGAAAGATGAAGCTCTGAACCACCTCGGGTGACAGCCCCATGTATTCTCTGGCGATGTAAAAGATACCGAACGTTGCAGTGACCCCTGAAATGCCGAGAATGGTGGCAAGGCTCAGCACCTCCCCCATGTTCCAGCGAACCGGTTTTTCCTGCAGTTTGGTGTTGTCGTAGGCTATGGCCAGAATCGGCACATCGTTGAGAAACGCCAAAAGGATTATCATGATGGCGGTGAGAGGATAAAAACTGAACACCACGATCGACGCCGTTATGAAAAGAATGATCCGGATGGTTTCGGCGACCCGGAAGATGCTGTAGCTTTTCATCCTTTCAAAAGTGATCCGCGCCTCTTTGACCGCATCGACGATCACCGACAGCCCCGGTGCCAGCAGCACCAGGTCCGCCGCCGCCCGCGCCGCGTCCGTGGCTCCGGAAACCGCGATGCCTGCATCGGCCTTTTTGAGCGCCGGAGCATCGTTCACCCCGTCGCCTGTCATGCCGACGATACGGCCGGCTTTCTGCAACCGGTCGACAATCAGGAACTTGTCTTCGGGAAAGACCTGAGCGAAACCGCTGGCATTTTCGATAACTTCGATAATTTCCGATTCATGCCGCTTTACGTACCCTTCGGGCAAAGAGACTTCGGCAAGTTCCTGTTCCAGTGCCTTGACAACCCCTGCGACAAATCGGTCCGCCTCCCGGGTCGGCACCTCCGGACTCATTTTGCGATAAATGGCCCGGGCGATGACTTCCCCGAGCAAAACAAGCTCCCGGCTACTCGCCCCTCTCAGATCCCGCGCATCGAAGATCTGCGATCCGATACCGAGAGCCTCGGCAATGTGCCGTGCAATGGCAATATTGTCCCCCGTAACCATCTTGACATCCAGGCCGAGCTTTCGGGCTTCTTCGGTGGTGGACCGCGAATCCTCCCGCGGAGGATCGAAAAGGGGGATCAGCCCCAGGAAATCAAAATGACCGTCTCCGGCATTTTTGACGGCAACGCCAAGGGTCCTGTATCCCTGCCCGGCCAGTTCTTCGACCAGATCGAGGGCTCCCTGCCGATCGAGGCCTTCCCCGCACAGATCGAGGATCACCTGGGGCGCGCCCTTGACTACGGGAATGGTCCGCTCCCCGTGTTTGACGACGGCCTCGGTCTTTTTGCTAACCGGATCAAAGGGGGTGAACTTTACCTGCTGATAAGGCTGTAAGACGTCCGGGTCCTGTGTTTTCTGCAGATACTCGAATATGGGGATCTCTATGGGGTCCTGATTTTCCTTTCGGGAGGAAAGGGCGGCAAAGACCATCAATTCCTCTACCGTATGCCCCTCAAAAGCGACCGGATCGGAAACCGTCATCCGGTTTTGGGTCAGGGTTCCGGTCTTGTCCGAACATAGAATATCCACCCCGGCCAGTTCCTCGATGGCCACCAGACGGCTGACGATAGCCTGTTTTTTTGCCAGTTTCATGGCTCCGGCGGCCAGGGTCACGGACAGGACAGCCGGCATGGCGACGGGGATGGCGGCCACGGTCAGAACCAGGGCGAACCGCAGGATCTCCAGCAGATCTTCATGTCGGAACAGGGCCGCGATCAGGATGACCACCACCAGGAATATGGTGATGACGATCAGATAGTTGCCGATGTGAAGAACCGCTTTTTGGAAATGACTCTTCTGCTCCCGCTCCGCTCGGGCCACCAGAGCCACCGTTCGACCGAAAAAGGTGTTCAATGCGGTATGGGTGACCACGCCGAGCATCTCTCCCTGCCTCACCACCGAGTTGGAATAGGCAATGTCGCCCGGTTTCTTGGTGACAGGCAGGGACTCTCCGGTCAGCGCGGACTGATCCGCCTGGATGAAATCTCCGTCGATCAACTTGACATCCGCCGGCACCAGATCGCCGATCCTTATCCTGACGATGTCGCCCGGGACCAGATATCGGGCATCGACGGTCCGGAACTTTCCGTCGCGCAGGACGATAGCCTTCTTGGCCAGCTTCTCCTTCAATACGTTCAGAGCATTCAACGCCCTCGATTCCTGCCAGAAATCTATGAAGGCATTGGCGAACAGCAGAATCGCGATGATCGCGAAGTCCTCCCACTTCTTGACCAGGGCGGAGAGCAGGGCCGCAGCCTCGATCATCCATGGGATGGGCCCCCAGAAGCGCCTGAATATCCGGTGTACCAGCGATTCCTCTTTTTCCGGCATTTCATTGCGGCCGTATTCTTCCAGCCTCTGCTCCGCCCTCTTCGAGGCCAATCCCTGATCTTTGTCCGCGTCAAGTTGGCGAAGAGCTTCCTCTACGGAGAGTTTTTCATAGTCGACGTTACTAGCCATAGCTTACCCCCTTGAAAACGCTCTCATAAAGGTGAGAAACAACGTAGAGCGCGTTCCGTTCAGGCTTGCTGTTGCCGGACCCGTTTGCCCAAAGCGTCGGTAAGACGCTTCAACGCCAGCGAGTGATCGTCGGGATCGAGATGCACGTCGATGACGGTCGGTGCGTCGGTGCGCTCCATGGCGGCCTTCATGGCCCGTTCGAAGTCCTGCTCGGTGAAGACCTCGAAGCCCTGACCGGCGCCGATCGCCTCCGGCAGACGGTGATAGCGCCAGGCGGGGATATCGTTGAAGCCGCCGTCGGTCATGGGGCGTTCGGTGCCGTAGCCGTTGTTGTTGAGTATCACGACGATGGGTGACAGACCGAAACGGGCTGCGGTGGAGATTTCCATGCCGGTCATCTGAAACGCGCCGTCACCGACCAGCACCAGCGGACGCAGGTCGGGACGTGCCAGTTGGGCGCCGATGGCACCGGGAACCGCGAACCCCATGGAGGTGTAATAGGCCGGTGCGAGAAAGGCGGCAGGGTGACGGATAGTCAGATCGGTGGCGGCGAACATCGCTTCGCCCGGATCGGCCAGCAGCACCAGGTGGCTGTCGATGCAGGTTTCCAGATACGCAAACAGCCGCCGGATGGTGATGGCTTCGTCCCGCGCAGCAAAAGAAGTCTGTGGCGACAGCGATTTTTCTGCGACCGGGGAGCGCTGCGGCAGATCCTGGTCGATCAGGCCGGACAGAAAATCGTCCAGAAAGACATCCGGATACTGGTGAAAAGCGATGGAACTCCCTTCGCTGGAGGAGGAAACCGTAAGCGCCTGATCGAGATTGGCGGTAAAAATCCCGAGGTTGACGTCGGTCATGAAAGCGCCAAGCATCACCAGGCAATCGCTCTCCTCCACCGCGCGACGGGTCGGCTCCTTGCCGACGGCCCCTTCATAGACACCGAGAAACAGGGGATGATCCTCGGACAGGGTCGATTTGCTCAGGGGGGTGGTGGCAAAGGGGATGCCGGTCGCTTCGACCAGTTGCATAAACGGTTTCTGCAGACCAAAACGCTGGATCTCGATGCCGGCGATCAGAACCGGGTGCCGCGCTTTGCTGATCCGCTTCACCGTCTCGAACAGCGCCTCGCACAAAGCACCGGAATCGCTGGTCGGCGCCGGAGGCAAAGGGTTGCGCGAGCAACTGCAGACGGTGCTGGTCAGATCGCGGGGCAGTTCGATATAAACCGGCCGTTTGTGACGCACCGCCGCGGCCAGAACGCGATCGATCTCGCAGCAGCCGTTTTCGACGTCGATGAGGTCGGTGGCGGCGACGGTTAGGTGCCGGAAGATGTTGAGCTGGGTATCGAAATCGCGCACCTTGTGGTGCAGCAGGGGATTGCGCCGGCGTTCATTGTGCCCCGGCGCTCCACTGATAACCACCAGCGGTGATTTCTCGGCGTAAGCCTGGGCCGTGGCATTGGCGATTTTAAGTCCGCCGACGCAGTAGGTGACACATACCACGCCCAGACCGCGCAGTCTGGCGTAGGCATCGGCGGCAAAGCCGGCCCCCTGTTCATCGCAGGTATTGACAACCTGCAGGGGGCTGTTTTCGAGTTGTTGGAAAAATTGCAGCACATAATCGCCCGGCACGCCGAAGATATGTTCCACGCCGTAATCGGCCAGGCGGCTGATAAGGTATTCACTGACCGTTCTCGGTTGTTTCATAAGGCCTCCTCGAAAAAAGAGGTTCAGACCGGGATATTCATAAGGCATCGTCGCGAAACCGACAAATCTACGGCAGGTCGAGCCAAGTACGGAGGATTGCCCTGCAGACGTCCTTGCTGCACGTCGAAGAGCAAAAAGCGCGTACGGTTTGAAATGACGTGCAATTGACGGTTGCAGCAGAAGTCTTCATGTATATCCGGTTTCGATCCGTATGCCTTATCTTATCAGATCCTGCGCTTCCAAAGCACATTGCTCCATGCCCGCTTCCAGGATTTGCGCCTGCCGGGCCGCCATGTTTTTATCGAGAGCCTTCGGCAGCCGTATCGGCTCGCTGATGACCAGGCCGATACGCGTAAAAGGCAGAGGCAAAAGCATGCGGTCCCAGCGACGGTTGAGACGCCAGGCATGACGGGCCGCCACCCCTACCAGTTGCACGGAAAAACCGAAATGTGCCGCCAGGGTCACCAGGGGCGGCTTGATCCGCCGGTCCGGACCCAACGGGCCGTCGGCGGCAGCCCCCCAGGCGACATGTTCTTTAAGAGACTTACGCAGGGTGGCCAGAAAACGCCGTCCCCGCTCATCGGGCAACTCCAGGGTGGCGAATCCGAATTTTTGACTGATCTGCGCAATCACCTGCCCGCGCAAGGAACGATTGGTCAGGATACAGGCCGGCCGACCGCGCAGCAGGGCAAACAACGGCACATAGGTGCCGTGCCAGAACAGCACCAGGGTGGGTTTTCCTTCGGCAATGCAGGCATCGATATGCTCCACTCCGACAAGGCGTTTGCGCCACGACAGGCACCATAATCGCAACAGCAGGGCGCCGATGGCACCCAACAGATGAGCACGCCATGAAAGCGATTCGTCGCGTTCGCTGCTCATTCGCTGGTTTCCCTCGGTTGCAGGCCGCTTTCCGTTCGCAGCGCCTCCGCCAGAGCCCGGGTGATGTTCTGGAGAATTTTCCATTCCTCTTCCATGCGCTTGCAGGCCGCCGTCCAGCGTTTGTGATTCGACAACACCCCGGCATGGCCGGCCGCCAGCCGCTCATACAAGGCAAGCATGCGGTCGGCGCTGCGGGACATGCTGAAATCCCGGCCCGTCGCCAGAGCTCCGTTGCGCAGGTGCCGCCGGTCCTGCGGCGACAGGTCGAACAGTCCGTTCAACGCATCGACAAACAATCCGCTGTTTTCCTTGGCCAGCAGCCGGCCGTTGTATCGGTCCCGCACGATGTCGCGTACCCCCGGTGCCGAGACGGCGACCACCGGCGTTCCGGCCGCCATGGCCTCCGCCAATACCATCCCCTGGGTTTCACTCTGAGAGGCGAATACAAAAGTATCCATGGCACGGTAAGCGGCGGCCAGTTCCGGTCGATCGAGATAGCCGACCAGATGCAGTCGGTCGGATAGTCCGGATTCCTCGAAGATGCTTTGCACCTCTTTCCGAGCAGAACCTTCGCCGGCTACCAGGAATCTTACGCCTGGGCGTTGCTGCATAAAAGCGGCCACAGACCGCGCCAGAAAACCGAGGTTTTTCTCCGGTGACAGCCGACCGAGATAGCCGACCAGAAAAACCTCGGAAGGAATTCCGATCCTGCTGCGAAAAGCCTGCCCGTCCGCCGTCGCAAACGGTTGCGGGTCGATACCGGTCGGAATGACCTCGATGGGACGTTGCACCCCTCGAGACCTCAGACATTTTGCGAGCGTTGTGCTTGGTGCCACCACCGCCTCACACAGGTTGCAGTAACCGACCGCCAGTTCGATGGCGAAACGGCGTACCCGTTCGGAATCGATGGGCAGGTAATGGGTATAGCGTTCGTACATGGTGTGGTGGGTGAACAGGATCGGGACCTGCCGCTGTGCCGCCGTGCGCAACGCCGTGTCGCCCAACAGAAAAGGATGATGCGAGTGAATGATCTCCGGAGCGAACTCATCCAGGGTACGATGCAGACCGATCGGCGCCGGCAACGGCACGGAAAAATCGCTGCGGTGAAAATGCTCGATGGCCGGAAACCGCAGTACGTCCGGTTCCTTTGCCGCCGCACCGTCAAAATGCGGCGCGATTACGAGTACCCGGTGGCCTCGCCGGCGGAAGGCATCGCAATAGCTCTGAACACTGCGTGCCACGCCACCGACATGAGGGGTGAAAGTGTTGGTGACCATCAGGATATTCATCGCCTACCTCTTGAGATCGTCGATATGGGGATATCTTTGATGGCGTCGCAAAAACTCGCCAATCGCGCGCCTTGCATTTGACGCTTTTTGCTTAGCCATCCCATTTGATGCTTTTTGCGAAAGCATCACCTTTCATGAATCGCTTATTGGCTTTAATTTTAACCGGTTTAGCGATGCTGACCAGTCCCCGCCATCCCATCTGATGCTTTTTGCGAAAGTATCATCGATTGCGGTACAATGAAATCACGGCCCGGGGGACGATAAATCCCGGCCATTTCAGAGTTTTCCTCCAAGGAGGTTACGATATGAGATACATGGCCCATTTCAGCTTCGACGAAGATCACCATAAAAAACATGGCTATTTCACCATGCTGCTTTCGGCAGACAGCACGCAAGGTGCGATAAAATCCCTGCACGACAAGATCATGGCGATCCGTAACGGGACGCATGCCTTTGACGATATCGACGAAATCTATCTCGACGACATCATCGAAATCGATCATTTTCCCGAAAAACCGGTACTGATGCGCTATGAATCGATGGATCTGGACGATCAGACCACCCTCTCAAGCAACCCCATCGACCAGAAAGGGCTGCACGTTTTCCATTGGTGGCCCAAAGGCAAAGAAGAAGAATACCGGCAAGAAAAATATGATATCGAACCCTTCGTGCGCTGGCATTAAGACGCGACCAGGGGCTCGTGGAAATTGCGGACCGCAGGTTCATTCTGTGGTCCGTTTTTTTTGCCTTACAACCTCCAGCAGGTGTTGGATATCCTGGTGGGTAAACCTGTATTTCCGTTGACATTTCAGACATTCGCACCACATGCCGGGAACCAGATCGGCAACAGCTACGGTGATGACATAACCGCAGTAAGGACACTCAACATTAACCTTGCCGTTCATATCAGTCCTCCTCCATTCGCAATGATGGGCAGTGTCCATCCGCGCCCCGGATGAAAACGAAATATTCACCCCAAAATCTGTCTCACAACATCAAGCATACTATCGTTGGGGAAATTTTCATGCCGGGCCATTATCGGAGTCACCTTGTCAAAAGCATAAGGAACGCGCAGCCCGCACAACACACAAAGATTAATTTTGACACATTTTCGTCTGCCAAGGTTGCAATCTTTCCTTTTTCGGTTAAACCATTCAATGATGGCGTCGCAAAAACTCGCCAACTGCTGCGTTGCTGCG
>ERZ1673962.1081-NODE-1081-length-14803-cov-6.299973_pt1 | contig 14803 bp, 12 predicted proteins | sample MGYA00580188_ERZ1673962 | MGnify/ENA primary metagenome ERZ1673962 (study PRJEB41334, sample SAMN05608104) | rock metagenome | biome: terrestrial subsurface; feature: shale formation; material: shale | place: USA: Pennsylvania ... | reverse complement strand
TTGTGACTGGAGTTCAGACGTGTGCTCTTCCGATCTAACTACATTTAACTCTAATTTCGAACTCATCTAAATCATAATCATCAAAAACAACAACACTATCACTATCTACTGATAAGAATTTTTCATCAACTAAATCAGAATATTCATCATATAATCAAACCCATGTTATTCTATGATCATCTCACATTGGATGTGAATTATTTCATATAGTAACTTGTATTGAAAAGTCGTCCATTGAAACTTCTATATCATGTTCTAAATCTATTTTATCAACAGTATTTTCATCAATGTATGTAACTTCTTCATTTATATGATGAAATGTATCATATTCATTACATACTGGACAGAACTCAAACTGATCAATTTTAGTTCAAGCTTCTATTCAATCTACTTCATCTCATATAGATTCATCATAAACATAGTTACAATTAACGCACAAATATTTCATTTACTTGATTTTTAAATATAAAAGTTATTATTTATTATAGATTATAATAAAATAAAAAAATAATGAAACAATTTTTTAATAAACAAGATTTAGAAAAGCTAAAAAATAATCTAAAACTAAAAAATAATGAAAGCAATATAGAAAAAGAACTATATAATAGAAGCTATAAATACCTAAAATATATAAAGTTTTTACCATGATTATTAATGGTTTGAATATGAAACTCCATAGCTATGAATTGAGCTACAAAAGATAGTGATATAGACTTATTCATAGTAACTACAAAAAATACTATGTGGATAAATAGAATAATAATAACTTTTATTTTTAGTATTTTATGAGTTAGAAAAACAGAAAAAAAACATGCAAAAATGTTTTGCTTAAGTTTTTTTGCAACTACTAATTGATTAAATTTTAATAACTGGAAAATAGAAAATGATATATATTTATATTATTGGATACTTACATTTAAACCAATAATAAACTATAACAAAACTTATGAAAAATTTATTTTATTAAATGAAGAATGGGTTTCTTTTGATAAGTACCAAGAAAAAATTGAAGAAGATAAAAAATATATAAGATATAGTTGAAATAAAAATAATGACAATAAAATTTTATGATTTTTTGATAAAATAATAAAAAAAATATTTATAAAAAAAACATATAAAACATATAATAAAATATGAAAACCTTATTGAATAATAATAAATGATAATTTATTAAAGTTTCATAACAACGATATAAGAAAAAAGATAAAAAAAGAAATATTAGATTAATCTAATATTTCTTTTTTTAATAGTTTTACTTCAACTTTTCAAATTTTTGCATTATCTATATCCATAATTTTGAAAAGTAACTCTCTTTTATATTGAGGATTTTCATCATATTCTTTGAATACGTTAAATGAAATTTTTTGTCAATTTGAAGGAAATCAATCAAGTACATGAGTTATTACATAACTCAAAGTTTCTCAATCAAATTCTTTTGAATCAAGTCATATATCTTCTAAAAGTAAATCATATTTTTCTAGTATTTCTTCTATTAATATATCACTTTCAACTCTATATTCATCATTTCAGATTTCTATAAATTCTTCACTTTTTCTATCTGTTTCATCTCTTATTTCTCAAAATACTTGCTCTATTATATCTTCAATAGTTACAAGTCATGATACACCTCCGTATTCATCTATAAGTATTGCTATAACTTTGTATGAACTTTGAAAAGTATCTAAAAGTTTTGAGATAGATTGATTTGAAGGAACTTTTAAAACTTTTCTTAGTTTTAAGTCTTTTATAAGCTTTTGAGAGTTTCAATTTTTATACTCTCTAATAAGATCTTTTCAAGTTATAAAATAGTCTATTCTATCAATAGTATCAGTATAAACTGGTAATCTTGTATGAGTATGAGTAAGATAATATTCTACTGCTTCTTCTACACTACAATCATCACTTATAGCATCTATTTTAACTCTAGGAGTCATTATTTCTTCTACAATAGTTTCATCAAATTGAAGTATAGATTTGATTTTTGTATGTTCATTATCATCTAATCATCATGATTGTTTTCACATATCAATAAATGATTCGATTTCTTCATCAGTAATCATTTGAACTTTTTGTTTTCAAGAAAAAACTTTTATAAGAATTTCCATAAAAACAATTAGAGGAAAAAGTATAAACATTAACACTTTATATATTGGTGCTACAAGTAAAGATATTGATGCAGCATTTTTTGTTGCAATACTTTTTGGAATAATTTCTCAAAAAAGTAAAAGTAAAAATGTTATAACTCATGTTGATATTCATATTGCTGTTGATTCGGCAATTCAAAGTCATCAGTTTCTAGCTATACCTATAGAAATAGAAGTAGCCAAAGATGCTGTAAAAGTATTAACTAGATTATTTCATATCAATATAGTAATTAATAATCTGTCATTATTTTCTTTTATCTTTTTCAAAGATTTAGATCAATATTTTTTGTTTTTTACTAAGCTATCAATTTTATGTTCTGCTAAACTCATTAGCGCTAATTCCGTTCAAGAGAAAAAAGCTGACAACATAAATAAAACTACAAAAAGCAATATGAGTAGGGGGTCCATTTTAAAAAGTATTATAATTAAATTAAGTAGGCGTATTTTATTTATATTTTAGCTTTTGTAAAGAAAATAAAAGTATGATTTAAAAAAATCATACTTTTATTTATTTCATACCATAATAAAGTTTTCTCATATATAGTTTTTTTCTCATCAAACAAGTATATGATTAACCATTGTTTCTATAGTAGATGGATAAGAATCGTTTATAGGATTAATATATATTCTTCTTCAAATTTCAGTTAAATCTCAACTAGATGGAACTTCTTCTCAAGTCATTCTTATAGCTAAGTTTTCATCAGCTCTATTTGTAAAATATATAGAATAATCGTTATCTCTAAAATTGAATTCAAACTCATTTCAAGTTTTGTAAGTACTAAGAGATAGTGTATTTCAGTTTAGTTGTAAATATCAATAATTTTGACTTAAATCATAAGTTTCATAAACATTTACTGGTAATAGAGTATTTCTTTCTTTGTAGGCATCTCTATCAAATTCAATTATTTTTAAGTCATAATCAAGATTTCAATCCATTGTAAATAAATCAAACTTTAGATTTCATCTAGTTACATCTCAAGCTTTTACTGTTTTTATAGGATTATCACTATTGAAGATATTGTTATCTATAAATTCATTTGTTAAATAGTTATTCCAATATACATTAAAAAATTCTTCTTGATTTGGTAGTATACTAGAAAAAACAGTCATTCTAGGTAAAACATCATCATCTATAAAATCTCATGGATAAGCTACAGATCAAGTTGAGCTAGATCTATAATCATCTGAGTTCATATTGTCATCTATAAAATCATCTCAACCAACTCATGAGCTATCAAAATACAAGTCAGTATTATCATCATCATTAAAAGTTGTTTCTATATACCATCTTTCTTCCCCAGTTCAACCCCATTCAGATATTTCAACAGATGTTATATTTAAAAATCTATTATATCAATTAGCTTCTATAATTATTTTAGTTACTCATAATCAAGAAGAAAAATATCAGTAAGAAAAGTTTTTTTCAACAACGCTATCATTTCTAACTCATGATACTGTTGTAACAAGTTCACTTCAATCTTCTAAAACAAGTCTTATAGTTCAGTTATTCCAATAATTAGGAGAATTATTAACTTTTTTATATATTTTTATTTTAGATAGTACTTTTGGGCTATCAAAATCCAAAGCAAGACTTGGGTCAGTTGATTTTTTAGAAAGATATTGAGTATTATCATTACCATCAAATATTCTATCTGGACTTTGTGTCCCACTATTTCAATCAGTTGTATTAGTTAAATCAATATTAAGATTAGCATCTCAAATAACTTGTTCATCATAAAAAACTCAATTATCAATATCTCTTAATTCTCAATCATAATAAACTCTAGTATAGTCTTGAGTTTCTGGATCAAAGAATAATCTTACACCTTCTCAATTGTATTCAAAATAACAATAAACAGTACCATAATCATAGTACATTTCTGAAGACATTCATTCTTGTCTAACTGTAGTTCAACTCATAGTTATATTTGTTGGACAAGATATAAAGTCTGTAAAACCTCATCAATTTCAATTATATTGTTTTACTGATTCTATATTAATGTTTCATTTGTCTGTAATCATAGCAAAAACTTCTTCGGCATTTCTTCAGATACTAATATTATTGTTCATAATATATGTATTATTATAAACAACATATCAAATTATTAGTGCTATATTTATAAGTATAAGAGTATAAACAAAAATACTTGCTCTTTTTTTGTTTGATTTCACTTTTTAGAAATATTAAAAAACTAAACTATATTCATCAATTATAAGATCATCTAAATAAAAATCTTCAAAATTTTCATCAAATAAAGAATCATCATATAGATTTATTACACTATAATACATGTTTATTGATGCTCAACTTCAAAATGACTCTACCCTAAAATCTTTAGTTCTTAAATCTTGAAAAATCTTATCAAGGAAAAACTTTTTATTATAAATTTCATCAGGATTAGTTTCTATTTCTGTCATATCATCTGGAGTCAAATATCTATATCATAAAAAATTATCACCATATAAGTAATTCCTTTGAATTAGATTAGTATTTATATCTACTATTCATACAAGTATTCACTCTGATCAGTCTAGTTTTTCTAAATACAAAACATTATTTGGATTTTGAGCTCAAGTATAACTAGGTTCAGTAATTCAGCTAAAAACTCTTACATCAGAGTATCAACCTCTAATAAATCTTTGCATAACATCTTTGAACTCAAATCATTGTTCCATAGAACTAATTTTTACATCATTTGTTACAAGTTCTTCAACACTATCAGTTATAAAAACAAATATAACAAGAAACAATATACTAGATATAGCTATTGTTGTTATTAGTTCTACTAGTGTAATAGCTTTATTATTTTTAAAAAATTTCACAATTACAAAAAATTAATTATATTATTTACTAAATATAATATATATATTAATCATTTTGTAAAATGAAAAATAATAAAAGGGCTGACTCTATAGCCTGAATAATAATTGCAGTTTTTATATTGTCTTTTGCTTTAATGGGTATAATAAATGTTTTGGATTACAATAAAGATGTTACTCTAAATTATGAAAAAGAAACATGAGAATATATACTAAAATCAAATGCTCAAAATATTCTTAAAAACGTAGATATTTCAGAAATAGAACAAAATGAAATTTTTTATATAAACAAAAATAATTCTACAAAAGAGTACGAAGTATTAACTTGAGCTACAAATGAAAGGTATAAATACATAAATGTAAATTGAGATAATGTTGATCCTAGTGTAGCTGTATGAAAAACATATGAAAGATATTTTCAAAAAAAGATTGATATACTTAGACATGATATAAAACCACCTGAAATTGATAATCTAGTATTTCACTTCGATGCAAACAATATAGATGGAGATAATAATTCTACAATAAATGATTGAGAAACAGTAAGTGTTTGGAAGAATTTAGCAAATAATTGAGTTCCAGATGCTGTTGATAAAAGTACATTACCAGATTCTAGTAGATACAGCTCTAACCTACCGACATTGAATGAAACATGATTAAATAATAAATCAATGGTTGAATTCAACTGAGTTGACCAAATGCTAGCAATGGATAGACATGAATTACTTAACAATGATAAAGATATATATGCTCAAAAAGTTTTTACTGAAAAATCATTTGCTATAGTTTTTAAAACATGATTCAATATAGAAGATACTCAAATAATCTATGAACAATGATGAGCTGCAACATGATATAATTTTATGATTGAAGATTGAGATGTATGGGCATGAATACATAATATATCTAACTCATCATATGCAAATACAAGATTTTCATCATCAGATCCAACATATTATTTTACATGGGATTCATGACACCAATATAAATCAGTTAATTTATGAGAAGTATTACCAAATACTATATATTTTGTAATGGTAGTTCAAGATAGTACAAATATAGATAGAACTTCTAGACCTATTATAGAAGATATAAAAGATAAGAGATTTATAGATAGTCAAAATAGATTAAAAATATATCTAAACGGATTTTTAGTAGATGAAACTGATCACGTTGATCCTCAACCTGAGCATTCTTATGCAGCACTTTGAAATATATTTAGATGGAATGTAAGTACTTTACAACAAAGAGCTATTGATGATGTTCATAATAATGATACAGCATACTTCGAATGAGGTATTTGAGAACTTATTTCACGGAATCATGCATTAACTGATAATGAAGTTAGATGAGTACAAAATTATTTTAGTGAAAAATGGCTATGATGAACTTCTAGTATAAGATATGATGTAGTAAATACATATATAAATGAATACAAACAATATTAAATATTAAACAAAAACAAAACATGAAAAAAAATTATAATTGATTTTCTTTTGTAGAGCTAATAGTAAGTGTAGCTATTTTGGCAGTAATAAGTACTATATGATTTATTTCATATAGTAGCTACCTTTGAGACTCTAGAGATTCTCAAAGAAAATCTGATTTAGCTCAAGTATGATCTGCTCTAAAAGTTTACAAACAAAAAAGATGATACTATCCTGATCCATGAAATGATTTTTCTATAACTCATTTTTGAGAAGAAGTTGCAAAACAAGGTAAATTTGATCAATGAGTAAGATTAAATACATTAGATAAATTACCAATGGACCCAAAAAATCAAGTACCATATCAATATTCTATAACTAGAAATGGACAAGAATACGAAATGGTAGCAACTTTAGAAAACGAAGATAGCCCTATTGCATTATTAAATGGTACATATAAAACTGCTTCTATAAATGTATTACCTTCAATAAGTCTTGCTATATCAAGAGAAACAACTCAAACTGCTGAAATAGCTATATGACAAACAGATAGTGAATGAGTAGACTGAAGTGAGAACAGAAATAGATTTATATTTGATTCTCAAGATCATAACCTTGCTTATACATTTGAAGAACCATATAATCACAAATCAGACTGAACTGATTTGGACACAATAATTACTGATTTAAAAACAAAAAATTTATTTTGGCAAAATACAGATTTTAGAAATTGTGCTGAAATTAAAGAGTCTTGAAAAAATTTAAAACCTGATAATAGATCAACTCAATACCAAGTTATAGATAGTACAACTTGAGACCTAAGAGATGAAAATTGTATTTTTAACTAAAAAAAAATAAGTAGAAAATTCTACTTATTTTTTTATGTTTTTAACAATATCAGATATTTTAACTTCTATTTGTTCTCATAGTTCAAGATTTTTTAATTGAACAATTCAATTATCAAATTCTTCAGGACCACAGATTATAACATATCTTATATTTTTATTATTAGCATACTTTAGTTGTTTTTGAATTTTTGTATCAGAATCAAGATAAATTTCACTATTAATTCATGAGTTTCTTAAATCTTTCAATATAGATAAATTTCAAGACAGAGTATCTTCTCACATATTTACTATCATAACATCTGATGTAGTTTTAGATCAAGTTGTAATTTTTCATAAATTATTCAAAACTGATAACAATCTAGTTAATCCTATACTACCACCTACTCATGGGTAAGAATTTTTTGTAAAATTAGATGCTAAGTTTTCATATCTTCAACCAGAAGATATGCTTCAAAGTTTTTCTTCTCAAGTTATAAAAGTTTCAAAAACAGTACCTGTATAATAATTTAATCACCTAGATATAGCAGGGTTTATTTTTATATAATCCTCTTTTACTCATAGTGAGATTAAATTTTCATAAACAAATTTTAATTCTTTTAATCAAGTTTTTAACAATTCGTTAGAACTTTGTGAATAAATTTCTAATAACTCTTCACTAGTTTTTTGTTCTCAATTAGCGATAAACTCAAATATAGATGATATTTGTGAATCATTTAATCAAACTCAAATAAAAAGTTCTTGTAACTTATCTTTTCTTAATTTATCTTTTTTATCAATTATAGATATTGTTCAAACTATATCTGATATTTCTAAAGTTTCTAAAAATCATTCTAAAAACTTTTTGTTATTTATATTTATAACAAAATCTCAAAAATCCAGCTCTCTTAATGAGTTATAAATAGTTGTTAATATTTCTACATCTGCAAAAAGTGGTAATTTTCCGTTTCAAATAATATCAATATCTGCTTGATAAAATTCTCTATATCTTCCCTTTTGAGGTCTTTCACCTCTATAAACTCTAGATATATGTTGTCTTTTAAAAGGAAAAGTTAATTCTCATTCATACATTGCAACATAACGAGCCAAAGGTACAGTTAAATCAAACCTTAAACCAAGTCATTTATCATCTCAAACTTCTCAGTTTACTCTATGAATTCAATAAATCTCATTATCATCTGCTCATTTAGACAACAAAACATCTAATCTTTCTAAAACTGGTGTATCTATAGGCGTAAATCATGATAAACTATAATTTTTTTTGATTATATCTTTATATTTTTCCTCTACTAACTGGAACTCTGGTAAATTATCTTGAAATCAAGAAATAGCATGTGCCTTAATCATTATAAATAATAAGTTAAATATATAATTTTTATATATAGTAACTAAAATTATTAAAAAATAAACCTATTTTTCATAAAATAAAATGATAATATTTGTTTTTTTGATAAAATTGTAATATTATTAATAATGAATAAATAAAAATTTTTAACAAAATAATCAATAAGTATTATGTTTTGAAAGAAAAAAATAGACTTAAGCTCATATGTAAAAGATGATAATAAAAAAGAAGAAAACTTAGTTTCTTCTAATCAATCTAACGAAAATGAAAAAAAATCTGATGAAGAAAAAGAAGTCGTTACAAAAAAAATAAATACTAGTGCTCTAAAAGTAACTAATAAAGTAGAAAAAGAAAATACTACTCCAGAAAAAAATGAACAAGAAACAGAAAGTAATGAAGATTCAAATAATAAAATAGAATACAATTATGAAACTGTAGTTTCAGAAGTTGTAGAAGAAGTAAATAATAAGGAAGAAGTAGAAAAATTAGAAGAAGAAACTCAAAATAATAGTGAAAATGAAGAAGTAGTATCTAGAGAAGAAAATAAAGAAGAAGAAACTCAAAATATTGAAGAAAAATTAGAAGAAGTAAAAACAGAAGAAGTTCAAGCAGAAGAAGTTAAAGTAAAAGAAACAAAAGAAGAAAATAGCCCTGAAACAGTTGAAGAAAAAATAAATTATAATTATGAAACAACTGTAGAAAAAAAAGAAGAAACAGAAGAAGAAAGACAAAAAAGAATAGATGAACTAACTTCAAAAGTAGAAATTGATGATGAAAAATTAAAATATGAAGAAAAAGAAATTTTTTGAAATTATAAGTCTGATTATGATAAAGTAGAAGAAAAAGAAGAAGTTAATAATGAAAAAGCAGATAAAAGTAAAAATGAAGTTGAAAATATTGAAAATTCTACAATAAAAAATGAAGAAAACAAAGATAATGAAGAAGAAAATTGATTAAAAAAAGTTAAAAAACCTATAAAAAAGAAAAATATTATTATATCTATAATAAGTTTAATAGTAATTACTTGAACAGCTACTACTTATTTATTATATAGTAACTGATTTTTTCAAAAATGACCTCTTGTAGCTGAAATACAAGAAGAAAAAATCCCTGAATGGGAAATGGTTTCAGAAGAAATAAATGATTATAAAATAACTTATGAAACTAGAACTTTTGATAATTGAGATACAGAATATAGATTTGATGATCAAGTTTTTAATAAAAAACAAGATTTAGATGAAAATATAAATAAATATATAGAATCTTTAATTGAAGAAAATAAAGAATTAACAAAAGAAGAAATAGAAAAAATAATTATTGATAAAATAATAAAAAAATATTTAGAAAGAACTATGTAATATAGTTCTTTTTTTATTTATCACATTTTTAGAAGAAATTGTCAACATAAAATAACTATATTTTTATGACAAATATATGATTTTTACAAAAAAAAATGATACACTAATATATATATTAATTATAAAGGAATTTATGGCTAACAATATCGCAGAAATTGAAAAATTCCCGATAAAAAGAGAGATTTGAGACACAGTAAGTTATGTTTCAAATATTTTTAAGCAGGCCATAGATAAATGAGCATCGGATATACATATAGAACCACATGAACATTTTTTACTTATAAGGTTCCGTAAAGATGGTGATTTCATGATAATAGATAAACTAAATAGAGAACATATTTCAGCAGTAGTAACAAGGCTTAAAGTATTATCAAAAATTAAAATTGATGAAAATAAAAAACCTCAAGACTGAAAAATAGTATATTTCTATGAAGCTGAATGAAAAAATATCGATATCAGACTTTCTACCCTACCAACAAGTTACTGAGAAAAGGTGGTAATGAGAATACTGAAACAAGATGAATCACTAATAAATATTGAAGCTCTTTGATTAATAGATGTAAATCTACAAAAAGTAAGAGAAGCTCTAAAAAGTAAATATTGAATAATGCTTGTTGCCTGACCTACTGGTTCATGAAAATCTACAACACTATTCTGAGTACTAAAAAACTTCAACCCTCTAGAATTAAATATATCAACACTAGAAGATCCTATCGAATATGATATAGAATACGTAAATCAATCACAAGTAAAACCTGATATATGATATACATTTTCTTCATGACTTAGATCACTAGTTAGACAAGATCCTGATATCATAATGGTATGAGAAATCAGAGATAAGGAAACAGCCGTATTAGCAGTAGAAGCTGCATTAACATGACACTTGGTATTATCAACAATACATACGAATTCTGCAGCTGGTACAGTGCAAAGACTTATAAACATGTGAGTTGAACCCTTCTTACTAGCTTCAGCTATGAAAATGGTGATAAGTCAAAGACTATGAAAAAGAATATGTTCACATTGTAAAGAAGAACAAAAAATAACAGATGCTCAATCAAAAAGAGTAAAAGAATTTCTAGGTCCCATATTAGATGAAAATGATATTAAGAATGCTAAATTTTATCACTGAAAATGATGTGAAAAATGTAGTTGAACTTGATATAAATGAAGACTTGGTATACATGAGGTTTTAATAGTTTGAGATTATTTAGAACCATTAATATTAAATAAAGAAAGTGCCAATGCTATGAGAGATTTAGCTATAAAACACTGAATGGTAACAATTGTACAAGACGCGTTAATAAAAGCTCTAATGTGACAAACTACTGTAGAAGAAGCTTTAAAATTAATTTAATAATACATATAAAAATGTTTGGTTTTTCAAAAAAAATAAAAAATGTAAATAATGCTGAAGTAAAAGCATTTGATTGAGCAGTAAGAGCAATAGAAATATATATTGCTCTTTCAGAGTGGGCAAAAGCAAAAAAAGCTATTGAAGAAATAATGATAAAAGAAAAAGAATCATTAACTAACTATATAGAAAAAGTATATAGGGAGCAAGGCGATGTTGAAGCTGAAAAAATAAAAGCTGAAGAAACTAAAAAATTTGCAAAAAAAGAAGCTCAAATCAAAAAACTAAAAGAAAAAGCTACAAAGCTTGAAGCAAAATATATAGAAAAAATTGAAAAAGATAGATTTCAAATCAGATTCAAAAAAATAAAAGATGAAATAGATACTCTTATTTGAAAAAGAAAATCTGTTCAAGCAATGTGAATTTTACAAAAGTTTTTAGAAGAAAATAAAGAAAATTCTATAGTTATTAAGTTTTATAACGCTCAAAAGAAAAAAATTCAACTTAATATAGAAAAACAAAGAAAACTAGAACAAGATAAAATCAGGAGTAATGCTAGAATGGAAGCTTTGAACCTTATCGGAGAAACTACAAACCTAGATGAAGAAAAAAACAATAAAAAAGATGACAAAAAAAATCTAGCAAAAGACTTATTTAAAAAACTAAATTTTTATAAAAGCCTAAAAAACAAAATAAAGAGAAAAAAACTTCTAGATGAAATAAATCTTTTAATTGAAGAAGACAACAAAGCAAATGATGAAATAGCTGAAAGAAAATTAGAAAGTATTCATAAATGACTGGTAAAAGAAATAAGCAAAAACAAAATGACTGGTTATGACTTATACTGAAAAATTTTATGAGCTGATAAGATATCTGGTGATACTTTTTGAATAGAAGAAACATGAGATAAATACAAATTTTTTATATGAGATGCTACTGGTAGATGAATAAAAGCAGGTTTTGTTATAACAATGCTTACTAGATTATTTAAAGAAAATATTAAAAAAGATCTAAGAGATATAGTTTTAAATGTAAATAATGGTCTAAAACAAGACTTAAAATCTAGAAATTTTATTACTTGAATATTTTTTGAAGTAGATAAAAAATCAAACGATTTATGATATGTATGAATGGGACATGAGCCAATACTAGTTTATAGAGCAAAAGAAAACAAAGTAGAAAAAATTATTCCAGGTTGATTAGCAACATGAATTAGAATAATAAAAGATTCTAATGATATAAAAGTAAAAAATATACAATTAGATGACGGAGATATAGTTATTACTTATAGTGACTGAGTAGTTGAAAATAAAAACTTAGAGTGAGAATCTTACTGAATAGATAGACTTATACAAAACTTCAAGTTAGTAGCAGAAAATGAAAAAAGACCTAGAGTTATTTATGATTACTTAATAAATGACTTAAAGCTATATGGTGGTTGAAGTCATTTCTGAGATGATGCTACTCTTATAATTCTTAGAAGAGACTCTACTAAAGATATAGTTTCAGAAGAAGATAAATATTTAGAAGACTTAAAAGCAAAAGAATGACTTGATAATAAAGAAGTCAAAAAATTAAAATGAAAAACTAAAAAAGAAATAGAAAAAGAATTAGAAGAAATTAGAAAAGCAAAAGAAATAAAAAGAATACTAAAAGTATTAGAAAATCTTTACTATACTTGAGAAGTATTAAAACTAAAAGAAGAAGCAATAAGATTTATTAAAAAATGATATATACATAAAAAAATCAATTTTTACCTTAGAAAAGCGATAGAAAACGAGAAAAAATACAAAATCGAACAAAAAAATCAAAAAATGCAAAATAAATATAATGTATTAAAAGAATTATATAAAAAATGAGATTATACAACTGTTATAAACGAAGTTGAAGAAATAATCGCGAAAGACGGAAATATTTAATAAAAATTTAAAATATGTTGGCTATTTGAAACAAATTTTATGATAGGTATTGAAACTTTGATAACAAGAAATTCATAGAACTTCTTGAAGAAGCAAAGAAAGCTCAATACAAATGAGTCAGAAAAAAATCAGGTTGATGATCTATAGAAATCAACTTATTTCAAGGTGTTAGTAAAATGGAGTTATGGCAATTCATAAACAAATTTTCTATATTTGTAAACTCATGAATTGATATAAAATGAGCTCTTTGAATCCTTGTAAAACAAATAAAAAATCCAATGCTAAAAAGGATTTGAATGGAAATGAAGGAAAATATTGATCATGGTATAAGTTTGAGTGAAACTATGAATCAATATCCAAAAGTATTTGATCCACTAACTACTTCCCTAATTTGAGTTTGAGAAAAAACATGACAATTAGGTAAAATATTAGCTGAACTAGATACAAACTTACTTGAAAACATAGAGTTAAAATGAAAGGTAAAATGAGCGATGATTTATCCTGCAATACTATTGTTTTTAACTCTTGCCATGGTTGTATTTATGATGGTGTTTATTGTACCAAGAGTAACAGAATCATTTGCAAAAGCTGGTGCTGACTTACCTGCTTTGACTCAATTTATAGTAAATGTTTCTGACTATATAGTTAATGACTGGTGAAAACTATTATTTTGAGTAGTAGCTGTTATAGCTTTTTTCAAAATATTGAAATCAACTTATTTTTGAAAAATTGGTTTAGCTATATTTGCAACAAAAATGCCAATATTTGGTTATGTAGTTAAACAATCAAATATAGTATATTTTATAAAATCATTTACTATATTACTTGATTCTTGAGTTTTATTATTAGAATCAATGAAAACTGCTAGTAAGGTAGTACCAAACTTAGCATATAAAAAAGAATTAATAAGAATCAAAAATGAAGTAGAGGTATGATTAACAATATCTAAATCTCTATGATTAAATCTTGATTATGAAGAGTCAGTATATTTAAATAAATTATTTCCGGAAGAATTCGCATACGTAGTAAGTACTTGAGAAGAAACATGAAGTCTGTCATGATCTCTAAAAAAAGTATGAGATAACTATAATGGTGAACTAAAAAGATATATTTGAAACATGTCTAGTATGATGGAGCCTATTATTATCGTAATAGTCTGAGCCCTAGTTGGTACTATTGTAGTAGGTATAATGTCTCCTTTCTTTGAAATGTGAGAAATTGCAAAAGGATAATAAAAAATCTAGTTTTTACTAGATTTTTTATTTTTTTATTTTATGATATATAATTAAAAAATTTTTTGCTAACAAGTCTAGTAAAATATAAAAATTTATTTGATTATATTATACAAAAAGTGTAGAATATAGCCTGTCTAAGAAGACAATAAACTTAAAAATTTATTTTTGTATTTTATTTTTTAAAATATTGTGTAAATGAGAAATACAAATAAAGCCTTTACTTTGGTTGAGCTTATCGTAGTTATTACTATATTAGCTATACTTGGTACAATAGCTTTTATATCTTTACAAGGATATACTGGTGAAGCTAAAAACTCTAAAGTTACTTCTGACTTAAGAAACATTGCTTCTGC
>ERZ1673962.1080-NODE-1080-length-14810-cov-3.988072_pt1 | contig 14810 bp, 10 predicted proteins | sample MGYA00580188_ERZ1673962 | MGnify/ENA primary metagenome ERZ1673962 (study PRJEB41334, sample SAMN05608104) | rock metagenome | biome: terrestrial subsurface; feature: shale formation; material: shale | place: USA: Pennsylvania ... | reverse complement strand
CATCGATCCGACCAAGGTCACGCGCTCGGCGTTGCAGAACGCCTGCTCGGTCGCGGGTCTGATGATCACCACCGAGTCCATGGTCGCCGACGAGCCGAAGAAGGAGAAGGCATCAGCCGCGCCCGCCGGCGGCATGGACGACATGGACTACTGAGGCGCCGCCTCCCGCTGAATCGCCCCGAGCGGGCTGATGTCCAAGACCCGGTCGAGTTCTTGCTCGGCCGGGTCTTGCCGCTTCAGTCAACGGCAAACGCCCCTCGAAAAATTCGTCATTTCCCCACAAACACTGTTTAATAGCCGCCCTTGATCCCCCGGTGCCGCTTGGTGGTCTTCACCCAGCGGTTGAACGGGAAGTCGGTGCCCTCGTCCAGTGTGACCGAGGAAAGCCGGCACTGCCCCCGCAACGGTAGACGAGTCAAGACGCGACAGACGGCCACTGTGAGCACAGGCTCATGGGAAGGCGTCGCGTCAGAGTGTCCCAAGCACCTCGCTCGTGAGTCCGGAGACCGGCCAGGGGATCGGAATCGCGCCGACTAAAGGCCGATTCCATGAACGGGGTCGCGTGGGGCGACGACCGTGCACCCGTGCCCCGGCTCGTCCGGCGATTCGGCGCGCGTCCATTCGGCTCCCCATCGCGGCCCTCCCCTGTCGAGTCAGGCGGGTGTGCCTGACTCACTGCACGGAGTCGAAGAACCATGTCCCATCCCTGGATGCTGGCGGCGCTGAGCCTGCCGCTGGCCGGTCTCGTCCTGGCCGACGAGACGCCCACTCAACTCGAATCCGTGGTGGTCACGGCCACCCGGACCGCTGAACCCGAGAGCACGACGCTGGCCTCGGTCACAGTCATCGACCGCCCCGAGATCGAACGCCGTCAGGCGCGCTCGGTGCCGGATCTGCTGCGCGGTCTGCCCGGCGTCAGCCTCGTGCGCAGCGGCGGCCCCGGTCATCAGTCCTCGCTCTTTCTGCGCGGCACCAACTCAAACCATGTGCTGGTGCTGGTCGACGGCGTCAAGATCGGCTCGGCGACCTCGGGCACGGCCTCGCTGGAGGATCTGCCGATCGAGCAGATCGAGCGCATCGAAGTGGTGCGCGGGCCGCGCTCCAGCCTCTATGGATCGGAGGCCATCGGCGGCGTGATCCAGATCTTCACCCGACGCGGCGGCGGTGACTGGTCGCCACGCCTGACGCTGGGGGCCGGCACCCTCCACACCACCCGCGTTGCAGCCGGACTCTCGGGCGGCGGCGAGCGCGGCTGGGTCGATCTGGGTGCGAGCCTCGACCGCACCCATGGCATCGACGCCTGCTCCGGACGCTCCAAGCCTTTCGCCGGCTGCGGTGTCGAGCAGGACGACCGCGATCCCTATCGCAATCTGGGCCTGAGTCTGCGCGCCGGTTACAGCTTCAGCGAGCAGGCCGAGCTGGAGTTCAACGCCCTGCGCACCGAGGGCCGACTCGACTTCGACGGATCGGCCTTCGCCGGCAACGTCTCGCGCTCCGAGCAGCAGGTGCTGGGCGCCAAGGCGATCCTCAAACCGCTCACGCCCTGGACCCTGACGCTGGCCGCCGGACAGAGCCTGGACAGTTATCGCTCCTTCTTCGACGATCCGGACACGGACGACGGCGAGCGTTTCGTCGATCGCTTCGAGACCACGCGCGACAGCCTCTCGTTGCAGAACGACTGGCGTCTCACCAAGGCCCAACTGGCCACGCTGGGCCTGGATTATCGCGTCGACCGCGTCGACGGCACCGTCGACTACAGTCGCGACACCCGCGACAACCTGGGCGTCTTCGGCGAATATCAGGCCAGCCTCGGCGCGGCGGATCTCAAGCTCAGCCTGCGCCAGGACGAGGACGGCGATCTGGGCGGGCACGGCACCGGCAATGCCGCGCTCGGCTATCTGTTCGACACCGGCCTGCGCGTCTCGCTGGCCTATGGCACCGCCTTCAAGGCGCCGAGCTTCAACGATCTCTATTACCCCGACTACGGTAACCCGGACCTGGATCCGGAGCGCTCGCGCAGCTGGGAGCTGGGGATCGCCGGTGAGCTGCCGGTCGGCCCCGGGATCGACGGACGCTGGGATCTGAGCCTCTACGAGACCGACATCGACGATCTGATCGCCTATGATGCGGCGCTGTCGGCGGCGGCCAACGTCCGGCGCGCGCGCATTCGCGGCCTGGAAGCGACGACCCGTGCCGACTATCGCGACTGGAGCCTCAAGACCAGCCTGACCCTGCTCGATCCCGAGAACCGCTCACCTGACGCCAACCAGGGCAATCTCCTGCCACGGCGTCCCGAACAGAGTCTGGAGATCGACCTGGAACGGCGCTTCGACCGCTGGTCGCTCGGGGGCACGGTCTTCGTCGCCGGCCGACGTTACGACGATCTGGCCAACAAGAACCGGCTCGACGGCTATGCGCTGCTCGACCTGCGCGCCGAATACCGGATCAATCCAGCGCTACGCTTGCAGGCGAGTCTCGAAAACGCGCTCGACGAAGAGTACGAGACCGCCTATCTATACAATCAGCTCGGGCGCTCGTTCTATTTGACGCTCCGGTATCAGCCGTAACTCCAATAACCCTTCGTAGGATGGGCAGAGTCTAGCGATGCCCATCGACAGCCTGACATCAAAGTCCCATGAACATGACGCTCGACTGGATTCAACACCCCTGCCGCTCCATCGATCATCAGGCCGCCGCGGCGGCCCAGGCACGTCAGGATCAGCTCACCAAACCGCGCGGTTCGCTCGGTCGCCTGGAAGAGATGGCGATCCGGCTCGCCGGGATGCAGGGTACGGACGCGCCCACACCCGACCCGGTGCGCATCCTGCAATTCGTCTCCGATCACGGCGTGGCCACCGAGGGCGTCTCGCTCTTCCCACGCGAGGTGACGCTCCAGATGCTGCACAACATCGCGCGCGGCGGCGCGGCCGTCTCGGTGATGGCCGAGGCGATCGACGCCGTGATGGAGATCTTCGATCTGGGCATCGCCACCGACCCCGGCCCGGTCGCCGGCGTGCGCTCCGAACGGCTCGGTGCGGGCACCGGCAACATCGCCCGTGAACCGGCCATGACCGATGACCAGATCGCGCGCGCACTCGACATCGGCCGCACAGCGGTCGAACGCGCCGTCGACGAGGGCGCGCGACTCCTGATCTGCGGCGAAATGGGCATCGGCAACACCACCCCGGCGACCGCGCTGGCCTGCGCCCTGCTGGATCTGGAGCCGTCGATCCTGACCGGGCCCGGCACCGGACTCGACAGCCAGGGCGTCTCGCGCAAGGCCCAGGTGATCGCGGCGGCCCTGGAGCTTCACGCCCGCTCCGAACATGGACCGCTGGAGTTGCTGCGACGTCTCGGCGGTTTCGACATCGCCGCCAGCACGGGCGCCTTCATCCGCGCCGCGCAGCTCGGACTGCCGATCCTGGTCGATGGCTTCATCATCAGCTCGGCGGCCCTGGTGGCCACCCGGATCAATCCCGGCGTGCGTGACTGGATGCTGTTCTCGCACGGCTCGGCCGAGCCTGGGCATCGGCACATGATGGAGGCGCTCGACGCCGACCCCTATCTGCATCTGCGACTGCGGCTCGGCGAGGCCACGGGCGGCGCGGCTCTGGTGCCCCTGCTGCGCATGGCCTGCGTCGTGCACCGGAAGATGGCCACCTTCGACGAAGCGGGTGTGAGCGAGGCGTGAGTGGCGGCGAGTCGGCCAAGCTGTTTGGCTCGGTCTGCACGTGAGCCGGGCCATGCCTGAGCGCTTCGTCGACCTCTTGCGTCATGGCGATGTCGAGGGCGGCGCCTGTTTTCGCGGCGAACGCGACGATCCCTTGAGTCCACTCGGTTGGGAGCAGATGCGGCACGCAACGGCCGGCATCGGCTCGCCCGGCTGGACGCGGATCATCGCCTCGCCCGCGCGCCGGTGTGCCGACTTCGCCCGTGAACTGTCCGCCGCGCGCGGCTTGCCCCTGACCCTGGCGGACGACTGGCGCGAGCGCGCCTTCGGCGACTGGGAGGGCGTTCCACTCGATGCGATCCCGAGCGATCAGCTCCAGCGATTCTGGGACGATCCGGCCGGCTACACCCCGCCGCGCGCCGAGCCGTTCGCCGACTTTCGCGCCAGGGTGCTGGCGATCTGGCAAACCCTGCTCGGCCAGCGCGACGCCCATACGCTCCTGATCACCCACGGTGGCGTCATCCGCGTACTGGTCGCTGAGGTGTTGTGCATGGCCGATGCCGGATTGCTGCTGCTCGAAGTCCCTCATGCCTGTCTCACCCGACTGCGGATCTATCCGCCGCCGGGGCGTCCGAGTCTGATTGCTCACGGTACGATCGAATGACACGACTCCGCCCACTCTGGATCGCCGGACGTTTCCTCTCCCGGCTCCCCTTCCCCGACCCCGGTGAGACGCAACCGCACGAGACCGGGCGTTCGGTGCCCTGGTATCCGTTCGTCGGCCTGGCGATGGGCGCGCCGGCGGCGGCGTTCGCCGCCTTCCTGTTCGTGCAGGGGGATGCGCCGCCCGATGTCGCGGCGGCTCTGGTGCTGATGCTCTGGGTCTGGTCGAGCGGCGCGCTGCATCTGGATGGACTGGCCGACAGCGCGGACGCCTGGATCGGCGGACTCGGCAGCCGCGAGCGCACGCTGGAGATCATGAAGGATCCGCGTAGCGGCCCGGCGGCCGTCACGCTCATCGGGCTGGTGCTGCTCGCCAAATGGGCGGCACTGAAGACATTGATCCTGGCCGGGGCCGTCTGGCCGCTGCTCGCCGTGCCCATGTTGGCACGGGCGCAGTTGCCGCTGCTGCTGCTGACCACGCCCTATGCGCGCCGGCAGGGCATGGCCACCGATCAATTCAACCATCTGCCCAAGCGGGCGGCCTGGTTGAGCGTGTCGGCGGCCGGAGTCGTGACGCTGGCGCTCGGCGGCTGGCCGGGGCTGGCGCTGATCCTGGCGGCGCTGGCGCTCTACCGGATCGCGCGACGTGCCATGCTGGCGCGGATCTCCGGCTTCACCGGCGACACCGCCGGCGCCCTGGTCGAACTGACCGAGACCCTGGCGCTGCTGCTGTGCGCGATCCTCATCGAGTGATCGGAACATTCGAGCCACTGTCGGCACACACACGCCACCACCAGAGGCTCGATCGCCTCAAGGCGGCCGCGACGGACGATGAGTCCACAGCCGTCCGGCGTGCATGCGCCATCCCTGCGGCTCCTCGATCCAGCCGTTCGGCCCCAACCTGAACCGGATGGCACCGTCGAGCGCCGTGTTCAGTGTGGGAATGCCGCGCGCGGCCAGACGTTCACGCACCACGCGCGCTGGAAAACCGAACTGATTGGCATAGCCGGACGAGAACAGTACCCACTCCGGCCGAACGACGTCGAGCAGACGCGCCGCCGTCGAGGTCGAGCTACCGTGATGACCGGCGATCAGCACCGTCACGCGCCAATCCGCCCCCATATGCTCGACCAGCCGTTCCTCGGTCCGGGCGCCGATGTCCCCGGTCAGCAGAATGGCCTCATCCGCCGTGCGGATCTCCAGGACACAGGATGCCTCGTTGCCTTCGAGGCGGGCGCTCTCGGGAGCGGCGCGATTTGGATGCAGAATGCGAAACTCGACGCCAGACCACTCCCATTCGTCTCCGGCCCGGCATGGCTCGGCGGCCGGCCGCCCCAAACGCTCCGGTTCGCCGGCCAGGATGACATCGGCAGGCACCAGCGATAACAAACCGGCAACCCCACCCGCATGATCCCGATCGGCATGACTGACGACGAGCCGATCGATACGCTCGATTCCGCGTGAGCGCAGAAAGGGCGCCACCATCATCGCGCCCGTGTCGAATCCGCCCGGATAGGCCGGTCCCGCGTCATAGACCAGAATGCCGTCCAGGGTCTCGACCACGGCCGCCTGTCCCTGACCGACATCGAGCAGACTGAACCAGACCTCGCCCCAACCCGGTGTCGCCGGACGGGCGGCCACCAGCGGCAGCATCAGAATCCAGCCCTGCCAGCGTCCCGGCAGACCGCGCGGCGCAAGGAGTAACACCGTCCCCAGCAGGGCCGCGCCCCAGGCCCACAGCGGTCGTGCAGGCAGGTGAACCGCCGACCAGGGCTGAGCGGCCAGCCAGTCCAGCCCGTTCAGGCACCAGCCGAGACCATCGGCGACCAGGCGCAGCGGGACATCGAGTCCAGTGACCGGAACCAGACTCAGGAGACCGGCGATCAGCACCAGCGGCAGGATCGGCGCACTGAACAGCGGAACCGCCACCAGATTGACCAGTGGCGCGATCAGCGACGCCTGACCGAAGAAGAGAAAGAGTAGCGGCAGCAGCCCCAGACCGACCGCCCATTGCGCCCGTCCCCAGCGCGTCCAGAGATCGCGGCCCGGCAACCGCTGCCCCAGATGCAGCAGCAGAAAGGCCACAGCCCCGAACGACAGCCAGAAGCCGTAGGACAGCACAGCCCCCGGATCCCAGACCAGCACCCCGACCAGGGCCAGCCTCAGCGCCTGATAAGGCCGCAGCGTGCGCTGCCAGAACAGCGCTCCCAGCACCACGGCCAGCATGATGAGTGCCCGCTGGGTCGAGATGGCGAATCCGGCCAGCGCCGCGTAGCCGAACCCGGCCAGCAGACTGAAGACCGCCGCCGCGCGTGGAGCCGCCAGGAGCAGGGTCAGACGCGTGCTCCGCGCCCACAGCCGGCGAGCCAGCCAGAAGACACCGCCGGCCACCAGCCCCACATGCAGCCCCGAGATGGCGACCAGGTGACTGGTGCCGGTGCGGCTGAAGGTCTCCCAGGTCTCGCGCTCCAGTGCGCTACGCTCGCCCAGGGTCAGCGCCTGGATCAGCCCGAGTTGCGGCGAACCGTCCAGCACTCGGGCCAGATGCTCGGCCAGACGCTGACGCAGGCGGGTCAGCCAATACCCCCCCGGTCCCGTGTCCAGGCGCGCGAAGGCGTCCCGTCCACGCGGATAGCCGGTCGCGACGAGCCCCTGCTCGAACAGCCAGCGCTCATAGTCGAAGCCGCCCGGATTCAGCGAACCATGACGCGGTTTGAGACGGACATCGATACGCCAGCGCTCACCGGCCGACAGCGTCGGACAGTCGCGATAGCAGGAGATCCGCACCCGGCCGCTGACGTCCAGCTCGGCTCCCCGTGCATCCCAGGTGCGCTCGACGTCGAGCAGAAAGCGCGTTCGATGCGCCTCGACGCCGGGGATCGAGGCCACACGCCCCTCGACGACCAGCGGCGCGCGTGCCAGCCTCTCCGGGAAGGGAGCACACAGCAACGGGCAAGCGTGGAACCAGGCCCAGCCGAAGCCGAGACACAGGAAGAGCATCCAGCGCGTCCGGGGCCAGACCCAGGCCAGCACGGCCGACGCCGACAGCCCCAGCACCCCGGCCCACCACGGCGGCAACTCCGACAGCCGATACAGTCCGATGACACCCAGCACGAAGCCCAATCCGAGATCAAACCGCATCCCAAGCCGCCTCTGGCCTTATACTCGCGCCGCGATTCCAATCGAGAGAGTACAACGCGTGAGAAAGTGGCTCAAACGGGTCATGCCAACCCAGGCGCAGATGCATGGCAATCGCTTCGTGGGGATCTTCGGCACCCTGCTGCACGATCCCAACCTCTGGCACCTCAATCGGCGCTCAGTGGCCAACGCGACGGCGGTCGGCCTGTTCGTGATGTACCTGCCGCCACTGGGCCACACCTTCATCGCCGCCGCGCTGGCCATCTGGCTGAGGGTCAATCTGCCGATCGCGGTCGCCCTGGCCTGGATCTCCAATCCACTGACCATGCCGGCCATGTACTACCTCGCCTATATCCTTGGCTGCCGGGTGCTCGGCCTCCAGCCGGGCGGTTTCGAGGCGGCCTTCTGGCTGGACTGGCATCATTGGCTCGAAATACTCGAACCCATGCTGGTCGGCTGTCTGATCTGTGCGAGCGTCTGCGCGCTCGTCGGCTATACGATGATCCGCATCCTCTGGCGCTGGCGCGTGGCGCGCCAGCTCGAACGCCGTCGGGCGCGCTATCGTGCGCTGTTCGAGGCGCTGGACAAGACCCCGTCGTCGAGCCGCCAGATCTGATCCAGACGCCCGGCCAGCTCCGGATCATGGGTGACGATGACCAGACTGGTGCCGATCTCGCGGTTGAGTTCGAGCATGAGCTCGTAGACCCCGGCCGCCGTGTGCCGGTCGAGGTTGCCGGTCGGTTCGTCGGCCAGGAGACAGGCCGGACGTGTCACCAGAGCACGGGCCACGGCCGCGCGCTGGCGCTCGCCGCCCGAGAGTTCGCCCGGCTTGTGCGTGACGCGATGGCCTAATCCAACGCGCTCCAGCAGTTGTGTCGCCCGCTCGCGCGCCTCGGCCGGCGCGGCGCCGCCGATCAGCAGCGGCATGGCCACGTTCTCCAGCGCCGTGAACTCCGGCAGCAGATGATGGAACTGGTAGACGAAACCGAGATGCCGGTTGCGCAGCCGTCCGAGCTTGGCCTCGCCGAGCCGGCCGATGTCCTCGCCGCGCCACCGGATGCTCCCCGACGTGGGACGCTCCAGCCCGCCGACCGCATGCAGCAGCGTGCTCTTGCCCGACCCGGACGCACCGACGATGGCGATGCGCTCCCCGGCCTGGATGTGGAAGCTCACGCCTTTGAGCACCTGGACCTCTTGCGGCCCCTGACGGAAGGTCTGGACCAGATCCCGGACCTCCAGCACTGACGTCGACTCATTCATAACGCAGCGCCTCCGCCGGTTGGGTCTTGGCCGCGCGCCAGGCCGGATAGAGGGTCGCCAGGACCGACATCAGGAAGGCGCCGCCGCCGATGCTGAGCACGTCCGCCAGATGCACGTCCGAGGGCAGCTCGCTGATGTAGTAGATGTCCGGATCGAGGAAATGGATACCGAACAGGCTCTCGATCCCGGCCACCACGGACTCGACATTGAACGCGAGGATCACGCCCGCGACCACGCCGACCAGGGTGCCGATCAGGCCGATCGCCGTCCCCTGGACCATGAAGATGCCCATCACCCGCGCCGGCGAGATACCGAGCGTGCGCATCACCGCGATGTCGGACTGCTTGTCGGTGACGACCATCACCAGGGTCGAGACGATGTTGAACGCGGCCACGGCGACGATCAGAAACAGGATGATGCTCATCATCCGCTTCTCCATGGCCAGCGCGCTGAAGAAATTGCTGTGGACCTGGGTCCAGTCGACCAGACGATAGACGCCGCCGAGTTCATAGGCGATCTCGCGCGCCAGACGCGGCGCCTGCCACATGTCGTCGAGCTTGAGCCGCACCCCGCCGACCGCATCGCCCAGACTCATCAGGCGTGCGCCGTCGGCCAGATGGATGAAGGCGGCGTTGCGATCGTAGTCGGCCATGCCGACGGCGAAGATCCCGCTGACCGTGAAGCGCTTCAGACGCGGCATGACGCCGACCGGGGTGGAGCTGACCTGGGGCGTGACCACCGTCACCTTGTCGCCCGGCCCCACGCCGAGATAGTTGGCCAGATCCTGGCCCAGGATGATATTGAACGCTCCGTCGACCAACGCGTCGACCGAGCCGCTGACCATGTGCCGGCGCAGATCCGCGACCTCGTCCTCCTCGATTGGCTCGATGGCACGCACCACCGCCCCGCTCACCTGTGCGCCGCTGGCCAGCATCCCCTGGATCTCGACGAAGGGCGCAGCACCGACCACGTGCGGATTGGCGCGCACCTGATCCAGCACCTCGCGCCAGTCGGTGAGGCCGCCGCCATAGGGATCGGACAGGGTCGCATGCGAGGCCATGGCCAGGATGCGCTGCTGGATCTCCTTGTGGAAACCGTTCATCACCGACAGCACGACGATGAGGGCGACGATCCCCAGCGCGATCCCGACCATCGAGGTGCCCGAGATGAAGGAGATAAAGTGATTGCGGCGCTTGGCGCGGGTGTAGCGCAGGCCGATATAGAGTGACAAGGGATGGAACATAGGGTTGGCATTTAACCACAGGCACGAAGTGGAAGACGATCCGCCGTTGCGATCCGGGCGTACATCTACGCTTGGATCGCGCGGCATGATACTGAATAATCGATCACATCCTATCGGTCTTTACAGTCGGTGCTCGTCTCCGGACAGCCGTCGGCCCACACTCGATGAGGAACCCGCGATGGACGATCCACTGCTCGCGCCGCCCATGCCTGCCCTGGACTGGGTCAGCGAGGCCACGGCCTGCGTCACCCGTCATGAACACGGCCTCCTGCGTCTGGAGGCGGTCGCGCCCGACATCCTGCGTCTGCGTTTCGCGCCCAGCGGACGTTTCGCCGCGCCCCGTCCCTGGAGTCCGGTCCTGGAGCTGCCGCCGGCCGGACTCTCGGTGCACGAGGAGGACGGCCGGCTGTGGATGGAGACCGAGCGTCTGAGCGCCCGACTCGATCTAAGTTCCGGAGCCGTCAGCTTCGCGACACCCGACGGACGCCCCTTCGCCGAAGATCTCTGTGCACCCGGCTGGCGTGAGGTCGCCCTGGAAGAGACCGGCCTGCAACATCTGCCCGACACCGAACTGCCCCCCGGCGAAGCGCGCATCGGGGTCGGGGTGCGCAAGCGCATGGCCCCGGACGAGGGCTATTTCGGCTTCGGCCAGCGCGACGGACGGCTCAACCGCCGCCATCGGCGCCTGACCCACTGGACGGTCGATCGTGCCGTGCCCGGTCATGGTCTGGGCGAGGACAATCTCTATCAGGCCCAGCCGACCTTCATGGCCGTGCGTCCGGGGCTGACTTGGGGGCTGCTGCTGAACTCGACCTGGTTCAGCGGCTTCGACGTCGGGCGCGAGTACGAAGACGTGCTCACGCTCTTCACCCTGGGCGGCGAGCTGGACTATTACATCCTCGCCGGACCGACCCCGGCAGCGGTCGTCGAGCAGCTCACGCGCCTGACCGGCCGTCCGCTACTGCCGCCGCTGTGGGCGCTCGGCTTCCATCAGTCGCGCTGGAGCTATGGCACCGATCGCGACGTGCGCGCCCTGGCCGACGACTTCCGCCAGCGTGCCATCCCGCTCGACGCGATCCATCTCGATATCGACTACATGGACGGCTACCGGGTCTTCACCTGGGATCGCGAGCGTTTTCCCGAGCCGGCGGCGACGATCGCGGCGCTCCAGTCGCTCGGCATCCGCACCGTCACCATCGTCGATCCGGGCGTGAAGCACGATCTCGGCACGGGCTACGGCGTGGCCGAGTCCGGTGTGGCGGGCGACTATTTCCTGCGCCGACCCGATGGCGAACGCTTCAGCGGCTGGGTCTGGCCCGACGAGTCGCTGTTTCCGGACTTCTGCAGCGAGCGCACCCGCCATTGGTGGGGCGATCTGCATGGGTCGCTGATCGAGCTCGGCGTCGATGGCGTCTGGTGTGACATGAACGAGCCGTCGATCGTCGACCGCCCCTATCGCGAACCGGGCGTGACCGAGTTCCCGATCCCGCTCGCGGTCCGTCAGGGCGACGAGGGCGAGGCGCTCCATGCCGAGACCCACAATCTCTATGGACACCTGATGGCCCGCGCGACCTGGGAAGGATTGGAGCGGTTGCGCCCCGAGCGCCGCCCCTGGGTGCTGACCCGCTCGGCCTTCGTCGGCACCCAGCGCTGGGCGGCGAGCTGGATGGGCGACAACAGCGCGCGCTGGGAGGATCTGGAGACCAGCCTGCCGCAACTGGCCAGTCTGGGTCTGTGCGGCGCACCGCACGTCGGCGTGGACATCGGCGGTTTCTACGGACACAGCTTCGGCGAACTCTATGGCCGCTGGATCGAACTGGGCGCCTTCTATCCCTTCATGCGCGCCCATGCCCATTGCGACAGCCGACCGCAGGAACCCTGGTCGTTCGGCCCCGAGATCGAGTCCATCGCCCGCCAAGCCATCGAACTGCGCTATCGGCTGTTGCCCTATTTCTACACCCTCGCCCATCGTGCTCATCGCCGCGGCGAACCCTGGTGGCGTCCGTTGCTGTTCGACTTCCCCGATCAGGCCGATCTCTACGCGATCGAGGATCAGATCATGATCGGCCCGCAGATGATGATCGCTCCGATCCGCGCGCCCGGACTCAAACGACGCCTGGTCGAGCTGCCGCCCGGAGTCTGGTACGACTTCCGCTCGGGCGCGCGGATCGGTGTCGGTCCCGCTGCGCTGGTGATGGACGCCCCGCTGGGAGCCATGCCGGTCCTGGTGCGCGGCGGCTCGATCATCACCCTGGGCAACGTCCGCCAGTCGACCGCCGAGCCGCTCGGTGAGCTGATGCTGGAGATCTACCCGGACGATGAGGCCGAAGGGTTCTGGACGCTGATCGAGGACGATGGCGAAAGCTTCGAGTATCAGGACGGCGCGCTCGCCGAGACCGATTGCCGCATCGCACCGCTGTCACAGGGGGCGGTGTTCGCGCTGGCGGCACGGCGTGGCGACTATCGACCGGCGCCGCGGACTCTGATCCTGCGGCTGCATCTGCCCGAGGCGCCGGCCGGTTTGATGCTCGACGAGACGCCGGTCGAGGACTGGCGCTGGGATGCGGAACTCCAGGCGGCTGAGGTGCGGATCGACGACGATGGTCAGGGGCATCGTCTGGTTCCGGTCTGAACCGCTCAGAGCCGGCGCGTCGTGCGCGGGTGACGCAGGCGCAGACCCTCGATGCGCTGACGGATGTCGCGCAGACTCAGACGCCCGACCGGCTGACGACTGGCCGCGCGCGCGGTATCGGCGGCGTCGACGCGCTCCTTGACGATGCGCGCCAGCCGCTCGGCCAGTTCGGGCCTGTTGGCCAGCAGGGTGCGCACGACCTCCAGATCGATGCGGATCAGGCTGACGTCACTGCGCGCGCGCAGTTCCAGGAACGACGGCTCGTTGGCCAGCATGGTGGTGATGCCGAAATGGCTGCCGGGCGCCAGCACCTCGGTCACGGTGCGGGTGCGATCGGGAAGCGTGATCGCCGCTTCGACCAGTCCGCCGACGATGACATAGAAGGCATCGCTCATCGCGCCCTCGGCCAGGATCACATGCCCGCTGTCGAAGTAGGCATAGACGGCACGCGCGGCGATCTGTTCGAGTTCCTCATGGGTCAGCAGGCCGGCCATGTCGAGTCCCTTGAGCGCCAGCAGGATGGTCGGCGGCTCGGTCTGGACTTCTGGAGCACGCCGGGTGCGCATCTCGCGCACCTCGGGCGCCAGACCGATCCCGGCGCGCTGCAAGGCCCAGTGAATCTCGCGGAACAGTTCCTCGCGCCCGCGAAACATCGCCGGATAGTTGCGCAGATGCACCCAGACCATGTAGCTGTAGGGCACCGTGGTGGCATCGGCCAGACGCACGATGGGATGCGGAAACTTCAGGACCGACTCGCAGCGCATGGCCGCATCGAGGATCAGCGCACTGGCGAAACGCGGATCGACCTCGGCCGGGATCTTGACGAAATACCAGGGCGCGAACAGATGCTGATCGTCGTGGAGGTTCTTGAGCGACTCGCTGGCCATGCGCGAGTTGGGGATGACATGGGTGGCATTGTCCCAGCCGCGCAGCCGCGTGGCGCGCCAGTTCAGATCGATGACCTGACCGACGGTGCCGTCCGACAGCTCGATCCAGTCACCTAGACTGAACGGGCGCTCGATGCCGAGCGCAATGCCGGAGAACAGATCGCCCAGGGTGCGTTGCAGGGCCAGACCGAGCACGGCCGCCGCCACGCCGGTCGACAGCCAGACCCCGGTGAACGAGACGTCCTGGCTCCAGAGAAACAGCGCCAGCCCGACGAACATGAAGGCGCCATGGATCAGCCCCATCATCAGCTTGGGGATGCGCTCGGACAACGCCTCGGTCCGGGCCGCCAGGATGGACTCGATCAGACGCGCGACCAGCCAGCCGCCGGTGACATAGACCAACGCCAGGGTCGCGGTGCGGATCGACGTCGTCGCGCCATCCAGCCCCAGGGTGCGCGCCGCCAGACCGGTCAGGACACCCACCCCCAGCAGCACCAGCGGAAACAACGCCAGATCCAGCGCCGCCGCGACGACCGGCAGCCGCTCGGCAAGCCAGCGGCCCTGGAGCAGGCCGGAGCCGAGACGCCAGAGCGTGAACAGCAGCATGGCCGCCAGCCAGATCCACCAGTTCGGCTCGATCAGGGATTCGAAAGACATCGCTCAGATCGGCGGATAGTCAGGAGAGGCGCGCGGATGTAAAAAAGGCCGATCACGCGCAGGCGTGACCGGCCCCGCCATAAGCCCCAGTCGGGGGGGATGAGGCTCATTGGACTTGCAAACTCGGGGAGAGGACTCGGCATCGGGCCGTCAAACAGCGCGGCGGATGCCTGGAGGATCGAGCGCGCCGTCAGCGCTATCGGCGAAAGCGCGCCCGATCGGGACTGGATCAATGATCAATAATCTGCGTTGATCCGCACGCGACGCTGCTCGACAGAGTAGATGTCGACGCCGGGCAGCATGTCGGACTTGCCACGGCTCTCGACCGAGACGATGTCCTGAGGCGAGATGCCACGGCTGATCATGTAGTCCTGGACGGCCTGGGCGCGACGCAGACCGAGCTGGTAGTTATAGGCATCCGAACCCTTGGCATCGGTATGGCCGGTCAGCGAGATGCGCTCCTGCACTTCGGAGTTCTTGACCTGGGCGATGTAGTCATCGAGACGAGCCAGCTCGCCATCATTGACGACGTTCTCCATGCGGTACTTGTCGAACTCGAAGTTCAGACGCACGGTGAACTCCTTGGGAGCCGGCGGCGCAGCGGCGACACAGGGTTCCAGGTCGCCGGGGCCATGCAGACTCTGCCAGCACTCGCCATAA
>ERZ1673962.1078-NODE-1078-length-14828-cov-7.783186_pt1 | contig 14828 bp, 8 predicted proteins | sample MGYA00580188_ERZ1673962 | MGnify/ENA primary metagenome ERZ1673962 (study PRJEB41334, sample SAMN05608104) | rock metagenome | biome: terrestrial subsurface; feature: shale formation; material: shale | place: USA: Pennsylvania ... | reverse complement strand
TGTATATGGATTTATTGATTTTAATGTAGACATATTTTTTATATTTATATATTAAATTAATTTTATACTAATTAATATCTTTTGGATAGTCAAATAAAACATCAATTATTTTTAATCATTTTTCTTTATTTGCTTTTTCCAAAGTAGATTTAAAGTCATTTTTATTTTCTACTTTGTATCAAATTCAACCAAAACTTTCAGCTAATTTAACAAAATCTGGATTTCAAAAATCCATTCACCACATAGGCATATTTCATCATACTTGCTTCCATTTAATCATTCAATAACTTGAATTATTTAAAACCACAACTGTTAAATCCAGTCATAATCTTACAACAGTTTCTAAATCTCATAGATTCATAACTAATCAACCATCTCAAGTAACAACTACTACATTTTTATTTTGATTTATTCTTTTTGCTTCTAATCAAGATGCTACTCAAGCCCCCATAGTTGCAAGTGCATTATCCAATAAAAGAGTATTAGCTTCGTAAGTAGTATAATTTCTAGCAAACCATACTTTGTATAATCAGTTATCTAAAGCAACAATATCATCTTTTTCTAACACTTCTCTAACATCTTTTACTAATTTTCTAGGTCAAAGAATATTATTTCACATATCTTCATTTTCAATATTTTTTGCAACAGTTTCTAAGTATGAATCTCTTATATTATATATTTCTGAAAAATCCCAGTTTTGTTTTATATCAGCTTCAAATAATTGCCAAAATGTACTTCAAATATCTCAAATTATATCTAAATATGGGTTATAAACAGTATCTGATTCTGATTCATAAAAATTTATATGAATTGTTTTAGTTCAACCTTCTCAAACTAAATGAGTAGGTTTTTCTATAGGATCATAACCTACTGATAAAATTAAATCAGCTTTAGAAATAGCATCATGAATGTAATCTCATGTAGTTAAAGCAGCTGTACCTAAGTATTGATTTTTTGATTCATCAACAACTCATTTTCACATTTGTGAATTAAAAAATGGAATATTATATTTTTCAATAAATTTTGATAAATATTTTGTAATTCTTTTTCTATTTGCTCATGCTCAAATCAAAACAACTGGAGCCTTAGCTTTTTCTAATTCTGAAATCAATATTTGTACTGATTTTTCATCAATAACAGGTCTTCTTACTTTATTTGAGTTATAATCTAAAACTTCATTATCATCTATCATTTCTCAAGCTATATCTTCTGGTAATTCAATTGCAACAGCACCAGGTCTTTCAGATTTTGCTATATTGAATGCATTATTTAATGTAAATTGTATTCTTGAAGGACTTACAATACTTGTAGCAAATTTAGAAATAGGTTTCATCATTGAAACAACATCTATAATTTGAAAAAATCATTGTTTAGATTTTTTTATTGGTTTTTGTCCAGTAATAACCATTATCGGAAATCATCCTAATTGAGCATAGGCAACTCATGTAACCATATTAGTAGCACCAGGTCATAAAGTAGCCAAAGCAACACCAACTTCTCAAGTAAGTCTTCAATAAGTTGCTGCCATAAAAACTGCTGTTTGTTCATTTCTAGTTAGTATTAATTCAATAGTTCAATCTTTTCTAATACTATCAACTAAGTCTAGATTTTCTTCTCAAGGAACTCAATAAATAACCTTTACTCAGTTATCTATAAGAGATTTTACAAATAAATCACTTGCTTTCATTTTTTATATTTTATTAATTTAAATTATTAATAACTATATTTTATATAGTAAATTAAAAAAATCAAATTTAATTTTAAATAATAAAAAAAGAGAAGATTTACTTCTCTTTTTAGTTTTTAATATAACTATAAGACTCTTCATCAAAAACCATATTTTCTTTCATAGAATCAAGTTCTTCTTGTTCTTCAACAGTTAATTCTTTAAAATTGAATTGATTTTTCATTGTATCCAAATATCACTTCTCATTCATTCTTTTTAACTCTTCAGTAGCTGTTCTAGATATTTCTCTATTTGGTGATAAATCAATAGATAAATCTTTTTGTACTATTTTTGCAACCTCATCAGTTGTATTGATTATCGATTTAATTATTTCTATAGAAGATAACCATTTTTCATTAGAATCAAGAACTGTCCAAGGAGCATGTTCACTATCTGTTAGTTCTAGTATTTTAGCTTTTGCTAAAGTATAATAATTCCATTTTTCTTGAGCTACTTTATCAATTGGACTTGATTTCCATCTCTTTCTAGCAGATTCTCTCTTTCTCAATCTTTCTTTTTGTGTTTCTTTTGTAACAGATAAATAAACTTTTATAAATTTTATTGATTCATCAATAATTTGTGATTTTTCAAATTCATTAACATTAGCCATAAACCAATCATATTCTTCTTGTGTACAAAATCACATTGCAGCTTCAACTCAAGCTCTATTATACCAAGATCTGTCAAAAAATGCTACTTCTCATTCTTTTGGAAAATGATCCATATATCTTCTAAACCAATTATGTTCGAATTTTTGCTCAGCACTTGGTATTCAAAATGCAATTTCACTATATCTTTTTATATCAAAATATTCAGTAACTCTTTTTATATTACTCCCCTTTCAAGCAGTATCTCTACCATCAAGAGTAACTATAACTTTTTGTTTTGTATCATTTGTATGTTCTGCCCACAAAGACAAGGCTCATCTATATTCATTCAATACTTGTAGTTGATCATCTTGTTCAGCTAAATGCATAAGCTCTCAAAGACTTCTTCATGTTAATTTTCTAAGTAATAATTCTGCATCACTATCCATTAATCAAGAATTTTTATGTATATTCATATATTTATATAAGAATTTAAATTATATATTTTTTTAAGACAAAAAGGACTATACATATATATTTGTATTTGTCAATACTTTTAATATAAAAAACAAAATAGTCAATAATAAAAGTCCTTATAAATAAGGACTTTTATTATTTTAATTACAGAGTTTTATTTTCAATCTCTTCTAATATTCTAGATTTAAAATCAGATAATTTTTCAACTGTTTGTTCTTTTGTTTTATAATTTCTAACTGAAACAGTTCAATCAGTTTCTTCTTGTTCCCCTATTACTAATATATAATTATTATGCATTTTTTCTGCATTTCTAACTTTTTTATTAAGTCAGTCAGTAGAAAAATCTCATGAAGCCCTTATTCAAGAATTTCTTAATTCTTTTAATACAGACTCTGCATAATCATCAAATTTTGGTAAAACAGGAATTATAGTTACTTGTCTTGGAGATAACCATAATGGAAAAACTCAAGCAAAATGTTCAATTAATACTCACATTCATCTTTCTAAACTACCTGAAATAGCTCTATGAATTACTACAGGTCTTTCTTGTTCGTTGTTTTCATTAGTAAAACTTAAATCAAATCTATTTGGTAGATTAAAGTCACATTGAATTGTTGCTAATTGCCATTCTCTTCATATAGCATCCTTAAACATAAAATCCAATTTAGGACCATAAAAAGCAGCCTCTCATTCTACTCTTTTATATGGTAGTTCATTTTCGATACTAGCTTGTTCTAAAGCAGTTTCTGCTTGTTGCCAAACTTCTTCACCTCATAAATATTTTGATTTATCTTCACCTCTAACAGATAAAGAAACCCAATATTCATTAGTCATACCCAAAGTAGTATAATATTCTTTTATAATATCAGTAATAGCTTTAACTTCGTCTTTTATTTGATTTACTCTACAAAATAAATGTCAATCATCTTGAGTAATTGCTCTTACTCTAGTAAGACCTGAAAGTTGACCAGATTTTTCATCTCTATATACAGTAGCTGGTTCAAAATATCTTACAGGCATATCTCTATAACTAAATTGATTGTCAGCGAATAATTGCATATGATGAGGACAGTTCATTGGTTTTAAGAAAAATGTTTCTTTACTTGTACCACCAAAAACTTTGAACATATCTTCTAAATAATGACCTGCATGTCATGAAGTTTCATATAGAGATTCTTTTGCTAAGTGTGGAGTCCATACTCTTTCATATCATCTATTTTTATGTAAGTCCCATAAATATTTTTCTATTTCTTGTCTAATAATCATACCCGCTGGTTGCATAAGAGGAAGACCTGGCCCTATCAAATCAGAAATAGTAAATAATTTAAGTTTTTGACCTATTATTCTATGGTCTCTTTTTTTAGCTTCTTCCAACATTTTTAGATGTGAATCTAATTCATCTTTTGTATCAAAAGCATAAGCATATATTCTAGTTAATTGTTTATTTTCAGCATTTCATAACCAATAAGCTCAAGCTACTCTAGCTAGCTTAAAACTATTTGGATCTAATTCTTTTGTGTTAGATACATGAGGACCAGTACACATATCTATAAATTTAAGTGTTTTTTGTTGATCTCAATCTAGTTCTTCAAATTTTTCAAAATTATTATCTATTAAAAAACTTTGTAATTCTTCATTAGAAGTTTTTCATTTAGATACATTAAAATAAAAACTAATTTTATCTGAAACTTTTTCAGAATTTTTAAAATCTCAACTTTCAAATCTATCAATTAATTCAGTTTTAAATTCTTCATCCATAGCAGATAATATTTTTCTAGCTGAAGAGTAATCAGTTTCAAATTTTTTGAATTCTTGATTTTGAGTTATTATTTTTTTCATAGATTTTTCTATTTTTTTCAAATCCTTATCAGAAAATTCTATATCTCAAAAATCAAAATCATAGTAAAAACCATCTTCTGTATCTGGTCAAGTGGCTATTTTAGCACTTGGGAAATTTTGTTTAACAGCCTGAGCCATTATATGGGCAAGTGAATGCCTTTTTGTAGATAGATTAGTCATAAATACTGATATTTTTTATAAATTAAATTTTTTAAAAGCAAAATAAAAGCTCTTATTTATTTCTAAATAAGAGCTTTGCTATTAGTATATTTTTATATTATTTCTTATACACAACAAAAATCCCCTATTTAATATAGAAGTAATTAGTTGCAGTTATGGTTACAAGTCATGCTAGGTTCACAATGCCTTATTAAGAAATAATTAACATTAATATATATATTATAAAAAAAATGTCAAAAAAGTATTTCAAAAAATAGCAAAAAACATTATAAAAAAATGTCAAAATGTTTTTATATTAAAATTATATAAAATAAACTTTTTTTAGTATAATACTAGCACTTTTTTTGTTTTATAATATTACATAGGCTTATGAATAAAAAAGCTTTTTCTTTTGTAGAAATAATTATAAGTATTTCTATACTTGTTGTTTTGGCTATAGTAGCTACTACAGCAACTACTAATATAAAAAATAACTCTAACAATTCTAGAGTTATAGCTGACTTGGCTACTATTAAAAATGGTTTCATTTCATATAGTAACGAAGGTGCTAACCTTGCTGACCCTCAAGGTAACAAAAACTTCTATACTCAAGATTGAAGTTATGCTCATGATAGATCTGAAGCTTTTTGAGTTTACTGAAAAGTAACTGAGAATACTATTGAAAAAAGATATTTAAGTATCGTACCTTTAGATCCTAGAACTAACCAATATTATAGTTATTGAGTTGCTATTGATTCTAATCAATTTGAAATTGCTTGAGTTCTTTTCAATGAAGAATGACATAGAGCAAAAGTTGAAGGTAATTATTCTGCTGAAAACTGAATATATAACCTTATCAGAGAACACAATTGAAATAACTTTGTTATTGATAAATGACCTTATCTTCCTTACAACCCTGAAGAAAGAATTCTTACTGCTAGAGATTCTGAATGAAATGTTTATTCTACTTGAGATGAGATAACTAATTCTTCTAGTACTGATATGGAAGTTTACTTTTCTGATGGTTCTACATCTATTATATCACCTGGAACTACTTTAGTTCTTACTGAAATGGACTTCCCTAAAGATAATAATCTTGTTTCTAAGGTAAAAATATTTTTAGAAGCTGGTAGTATTTGGACTCAAGCTACTTCTCTTGATGATGAATCTAGTTTTGATATATTTACTAGTGATACTACTGCTTCTGTTAGATGAACTATTTTTGCAGTTAATTCAGATTGAACTAAAACTGAAGTTTTAGTTGAAAGATGAGAAGTTCAAGTTAAGAAAAATCCTACTTTGATTAACAAAGATGATATCTTAATTAAACCTTCTATTATTTCTAATCAAATTGAAACTATTAAAAATGATAATTCTATAACTCCTATAGAACTTATTCAAAATGACCCTAGTTTCACTAAAGTTAAAAAAGTTGATATGACTAATCCTGGATCTATTTCAGAACCAGAATTATTAGATGTAAAAAATGTTTATTTTTCTAAAACAATGCCAGCTATATCAATAGATAATAAATTTATAAATTCATGAAACGAATTACAAATAAACTCTATTGATGAAAACTCTAAAAGTTGTTATTTAGAATGAGTTGAGATAAAAAGTTGAGCTAATAGAACAGCTTACTCATCAAATGAAAGTAATGATTGTTGAGCAGTTAGCACAACAAGAACATGTAATGATGGTATTTTAGAATGAAATCCTGATTTTAAATTTGCTAATTGTAAAGAACCTACTTCTTGTCCTAGTCATTTCACAGAAACTATACAATGAATAAGCTTTGATGTTTGATGATTAAATTTATCTGTATGACAAATGCAAATTATAAATTCATTACCTCAAAATATAGCTAATGGTATTAGGTATTATAGAGATGAAATTAATTGTTGATTAGACTATACATATAATCATGATAATTCATTTTTAGAACATACAGTTAGCTGTCAAGCATGATATCAAGAATGAATAGATCCAAGTACTAATATGAAAATTTGTGTTTCTCAATGTAATTGAATTCAAATAAATTGAGAATGTGTACAAAATACATTAAATGATAATGATTGGGTTATATATAAAAGTGCTTCTTATAACAACCCATGAGATATAGATATGCATGACTGAATTGCAAAATTCTATGGAAGTACTATAGTTATGAATTGTAATTGATGGTCTTGATGAAACTGTACATCTTCTAATTTTACAAATAGAGGTTGTTCAAGTTATGACAAGAATAATAGTTTTTGTGAAACAAATAACTGAACAAAAGCATTATATTTAAATGCTCCTCCTTGAAATGATTGGCTAAAATATACTATACCATTGAATGATGATAGTTATGCAATTGAAATATCTGCTATGTGAAAAGAATTAAAAAGAGATGATGGTAATCAATATTATCTATTTGATACATGAGATGTAGCATTATATGTATCAAATTGAAGACTATATGTAAAAGATAAAACAGTAGCTAATAGAACAGTTTTATTTTGATATAGTCATAATCAATATATGACTTACTTTTATAATCAATTTAATGATAATGATTTTTATAAAATAATAATCAAGATTGATGAAGAAGATATATCTATGATTATAAAAAATAATGACTGACAAACTATTCATCAAGAATTGACTGATACTTTAGATGATGATAAAAAAATAAATTATTTATATGTTTGAAGTAATTCAAGCAAATGATCATTATGGGATTGATTAATAGATTATGTTACTATTTATAGAAAAGATTAAAAAAAGAGTGATTAAAAATCACTCTTTTTATTTTATCATTGATATAATATTACTGTTTGAGTAGAACCAGAAGCACTATCTGTTATAGTTACAGATATTTCCCGTGCATATCTTCATCATGTTTCTTCATATCAGTATTTACTAGGAGTAAATGTTATATTTTTTAAACTATCTCCTGTTCATGAATTTTGAGAAAAGCTTCATGTAGATAATCAATCATCTATAGCATATCATCACATATTCAAAGTCCAAGTAACTTTTGATAAATCATCATCTGCTATATCTATAGATAAATCTAAAGGATCTATATCATAAATAATATCTCAAGTAACAACTATATTTGAAGTAGTAGGTGCTGTATTAACAACAGGAGCAGCTTCTACATCATAATTAACTGTAACTGCTGAACTATCTAAACTACCATCATTTGCAACTACTTGAAAACTACCATTTTGTACAGTAGTTGTAGTTCATGATAATGTACCATTTGAGTTAAACGTTGTTCATGCTGGTATAGTTCATGATACAACCCTATATGTCAAACTATTTCATTCTGCATCTGTTGATGAAAATGTTAAGTTCATTGAATCTCATACAGTAACTGTTGAATCTCCACTAACATTTGGTTGACTTGGTGCTGTATTAACAACAGGAGCAGCTTCTACATCATAATTAACTGTAACTGCTGAACTATCTAAACTACCATCATTTGCAACTACTTGAAAACTACCATTTTGTACAGTAGTTGTAGTTCATGATAATGTACCATTTGAGTTAAACGTTGTTCATGCTGGTATAGTTCATGATACAACCCTATATGTCAAACTATTTCATTCTGCATCTGTTGATGAAAATGTTAAGTTCATTGCATCTCATACAGTAACTGTTGAGTCTCCACTAACATTTGGTTGACTTGGTGCTGTATTAGCTCATTCAAGTCATGAAATTGCAGATTGTAAATTTGTATTTGCTTGATCTACTTGAGTTTGAGTAGAGTTAGAGTTATCTCTAATTTGTATAGCATTAGTTAAAGATGTTTGAAGATTAGACCAACTAGTAGTTGTATAATCTGATTCATTTAGTCATTGAGCTGTTGAAATTGTAGAATTCAAAGTTGAAAAATCAGCAACTTCAGATAGTTGATCTATTGCTGAATTCAAGTTATTAAAAGCAGTTTTAACTTCTTCTAAAGTTGAATTATCATCATTATTAATAATAACAGCAGCAGCTAATGCTGTAGATAGAGCTGACCAACTATTAGGAGTATAATTATTTTTATCTAAAGCTCATGCTTCATTAATTTTTGAATCAAGAGCTGATTTATCCAAAATAAATTCAGTTGTTACTTTTGTTTCTTTTTGTCAGTATAAAGTAGACATAGCTTCTCTTGCTCAAGTAGTATGAGTAAGATTCATATGATTATAAGTTCTAGAATTTTGATAAGATTTTAATCCTGGAGTATAAGTGAATGTAATCATAAATCTATTATCATCCATAGAGCTAGAATTTATTCTTTCATAAGCTGCTCATACAGATAATCAGTCACTAATAATATAATCTATTTTTCCTCTATATGTTTCTGAATCAAATGAATCACCATCTAATCTAGAATATTCTATACTAGGTCTAATTTTTCATCCATTATAAGTATATCAAAATCAATAATTATTGGCTCAATTTCAAATATTAGTATGTCAAAAATTAGCATCAAAACTACTATTACCATAGTCATATTCAAAAGTGAATCATGCAGATCTAGTATCTTCTCATTCAAAACTAGTAGTAGTTGTAGTTATTTCTTTTCACCATTCAACATCTCTTGAAACTTGAGTAACCGATAACGTTTTAGAGTCGGTAAATGTTGCATTAGCATACATTCAAGCTCTAAAATTTTCTACTATATTTGAAAAATCTTTTAAAAATTCAGCTCATATATATTTTTGACCAATATCCACTCATTCAAAATCTTGTCTTAAATATCATGCAGTAGCTTTTGCTGAAAAATCAACTCATTTATATAATCAAGTAACTAAATATGATTGTCTTTCATCTCAAAAGTTAGTTGTTATTAATGTTCACCATTTATCTCATACATTTGCATATTCTACTGAAGTAACTAATCACATTGATTCGCTATCTTGTAATCAAATTTCTAATCTAGAGTTTTCGTTAGAAATAAGTAAATTTCAGCTTTGAGTATCTGGATTTCAATTTAAAACAATATTTGTTTTATTTGTATCACTATAATTTTCTAAATTATTTTGAGAGTCTTTAGTTGAAACTCTGGGAGGAGTTAAATCGTCATGGTTAACTGACATAACATCATTAACCCTATTATTAGTTGAAGCACATCCTTGCATTAAAGCTCATGCTACAAATAATGCTGTTCAATTTTTATATAATTTTGAACCAAAAGAATTAGACGAATTTTTCATAAATGTTTATTAATTAATATCTAAAACATATTAAAATATAGTATAAAAAATAAGATTGTCAATATTATTTTAAATAAAATAAAAACCAGCCCTTTTTAGGCTGGTTTATTTTGAAAATCATATAGATAAGCAAATCAATTTAGGCTTAATCCTTAAATGAGTTTCCAATATTTTTTTACTTGATTCGCAACCTGTCATATAAACAGATTTTTCATCGTTTTTCAATAAGTTTCCTTTATTATCAAGAAAATCTTTATTTGCTACAGTTAGCTTTCTTTTTTCATTAAATCTTTTTAAAAGATCTTCTTCGGAAATCTTATCAAAAACATCAAAACCAAATGCATAAACATAAACTTTTTTACTTGTCATATGCAATGCATTTATCTGATCTATGGTAGGCATCAAGTATCCCCTTTTTTTTAAAAAATCACTGCAAAATTTAAAATATTGCAGTGACATTATATTTATTTTTATTTTTTGTAAACACTAAGCATTTAATCAAGACTCTCTCATACTAGTTAAGTATGATCTTAATTGAGCACTTCATAAATGTGCTTTATTTAATCAATCTCAAGCATAGTAACTTCTACCTGACATATCTTTTGGTAATGAAGCCCATTCTTTTGATAAATTTAATTGAAATTGTTCAATACTCATTGAGCCATTCATAAATGAATCTAATCATCTTATTTTCAAAAGATAAAGTCCCATTTTATCTTGATTTTCAGGAGAAAATCTAGCATTCATTCACAATCAAGTAGATTCTGCAGCAGCCTTAAGTGTTCATTGTATAAATTGATACTTACCTATAGCTGAAGATGGTTGTCATGAATTAACAAATTGTCTTTGATATTGTTGTACTTCTCAAATAGTCATACTTGTAAAATCAATTCTTGATTGATCAGAATTTCAATATATAGAATTGTAATTTCATCCAGATTCAAAAATAGATATCATATCTAAAAGTCATTTTTCTCATTCTCTAAGTTCAATATTAGAAAAATCAATTTTGTTATTAAATCTTGAATAAGCATCTATTTGTCAATCTCAATCAGTATCAGCAATAGCATCTTTTAATAATTCACTATTATTATCTAATCAATAATCTCATCTAATTCTTTCAACTTGAGTAAATAATTGTTCAAGACTTAATTCATATTGATCCTCAGGAGTATCAGATAATATAGATTCAAAAGTTTCCATTACTAAATCTGGCTCTATTCATCTACTAAGAGCTTCTTTTGCAATCATAATTTGTAATTCTCATTCGTATCATTCAAGTCATTGTTCTATTCAATTTGAAATTTGTGTTAATTCCTCAGGAGTTCTTAATTTAGATATATCAACACTTGTAGATTCATGGATAGTAAGTCTTTTATTTCAATTAAAAAATTCTCATTTTAGACCACTTCTAGTATACTCAACTCATCCAGAAGTAACAGTTCATACTTCTTTTGGAAGAACTTGTCATGCTGTAGTTTCTAAATATAATTCTCTATTATATTCTCACTCAAAAGTAAAAGAAAACTCTAATGAGTCTATATTTCAGTTAGCTACATCACTTGAATCAATATTATTTTTTGTTATATACTGCAACCTTGCTTCAGGAGATAATCCTAAAAATTGTTCATTATTTAATGTTTTTAGTTCTTCATTATTTATATCTAATTCTTTTATTTCTCAAGTTTGTTCATTATAATCAACTCATGCTTCATGTTCCAAAGTATTAGAAGCTTGAGTTAATCTATTTTTTAATTCATTAATAGTAGTTGATAAATCATTTGATTGTTTTGTTGCATCAAGATATTGATTTCTATAATGATTAAACATTTCGATTGTTGGTCTTGCTTCTGGATCATTTCTAATTTCAGGATCACTTGTAAGACCTTGTCTTAATCTTTCTGATATTTGACTTGTTATTTTTCAAGTATTTTGTAATGAATCATACTTTTGTTCCAAAGCATCAATTTGGTCCATAAGCTCTTGTTGTTCTGGACTAAGATTTTGTCTTTCTACTGTTTCATTTGAGTTTTGTAATTCATTATTAGTTTCAGGAGCTCAACTAGGTCAAGATTCTTGAAAAGAAGAAAACAATAAATTTAAAAAATTTTGTTTTAGATTTTTTATAAATAACATATATAAATAATTAAGTTATATTTATATATATATTATCACATAGATTTAAAATAAACAAAAAAACACCAATATTGGTGTTTTTTTGTTTTATGAATGAACAACTTCAAAGTTTAATCTTAATAAAACTTCATCCGCTTCAATTAATTTTACTCTAATATTATCTCAAAGAGTATATTTATTACCTAATTTATCTCTATGAGTTTGCATTTTTTCATCAAAGTTTGAAGACTCAACTTCAACAAAACCTTCAGCAGTATCAGGTAAAGCAACAAAGAATCATTTTGAAATTACACCTGTAATTACTCAATCAAATTCTTCACCTAATTTATTTTTATAATATTTAACCAAGAAGTAATCTCTAACTTTGTATTCAAGCTTTTCACTCATTCTTTCTCTTTCACTACATTGTTTTGTTACTTTTGGTAATATAGAGCTATAATGATTTTGTCTTTTTCAATCTAATTTTTGATTTAGATATTCTTTTATAATTCTATGAATTTGTAAATCAGGATATCTTCTAATTGGAGAAGTAAAATGACTATAAAATTGTAAACCTAATCAGAAATGACCAAAGTTTATGTGAGAATAACTAGCCTGAGTAAGAGTTCTCAGAGTCATTCTTTCTAAAAATCTTCTTTTAGCATCATCCAAATCTTTATATTTATCTAATAGTTGACCAAATTCAACAGTATTAGCTTCATCAAATCTAAATTTGATACCAAATAATTGTAATTTATCTTGTAAATCTAAGATATCATTTTCTTTTGGTTTTTCATGGATTCTATAAACAAATGGGAATTGAGACATTTCTTTTGCAACAGCTTCATTTGCTGATACCATAAATACTTCAATTAATTTATTTGAATTATACTTAGGGTATTCTTTAACTCCGATTGGGTCTCAGTTTTCATCAAATTCAACAACAGTTTCTGGAAAATCAAAATCAAGAGTACCAGTTTTTTCTCTATGCTTCATGATTAATTCTTTTAAATCATTAGCGTCTTTAATAGTGTCTAATAATTGCTTAGTAGCTTCTCATCTAAACATTAATTCATCTCAAACATTTACATGTTTTTTTTCAATTTCATCTACATCTTTATAAGTTAATCTAAAATCACTTTTGATAACAGATTCATATAATTTTGATTTTATTAAATGACCAGTTTTACCTCAAATAGTCATTTCACAAGTCATTGTTAATTTATCTGTATAAGGATTTAAACTACATAGATTATTAGATAATTTTTCTGGTAACATAGGTATAACTCTATCAGCCAAATAGATAGATGTACCTCTTTCTAATGCTTCTTTATCTAAAGCTGATCTTTCAGTAACATAGTTAGTAACATCCGCTATATGAACATAAAGTTTATAATCACCATTATCCATTTTTTCTAATGAAATTGCATCATCCAAGTCTTTTGCATCAGCACCGTCTATAGTAAATGTAAACAAATCTCTAAAGTCTTGTCTTCTAGATATTTCATTTTTATCTACATCTTCAGAAATAGATGATAATTGTTCTTGAACATCATCTCAAAAAGTAATTCTAGCACCTCATTCAACAGCCAAAGTTAAAATTTCTTCTTCTCTTTTATCTAAACTACCTTTACTAGAAATAATTTCTTTGATAACTCATTCTGGATTTTTCTTAGACCATTTTGTAATTTCTACTCAAACTACATCTCATGAATGTGCTCACATTGCATTAGTACTAGCAACAAATATATCATTTTTAAGATTTTTATCTTTTGGAATAACAAATCAAAAGTTATTTTTACCTGTTTTATATGTTCAAACAACTAATCATTTTTTTCTTTCTATAATTCTAATTATTTCAGCTTCTTCTTTTCATTTAAAAACTTTTACACTCGCTTCAACCAAATCTCAGTCCATAGCTGTTTGTTTATTTCTAGAAAAAACAAAATATCATTTTTTTTCTTTTCATTCTTTTGTTTCAATTACAGTGTCAACAAAACCAAAATCTCAATTTCATTGAGAATAAGTTCATACTATATTTGATTCACTTAACTTATGTTCACTTGATTCTTTTAATACACTAACAATTTTAGCTTCTTTGCTTTTTCATCATTTTTTATCTAAAACTTCAACTTCAACTAAATCTCAGTTTGAAGCTCAATTAATATTTGGTCCAGCAATGAAAAAATCACCACTATGAAGCGATTTATCTGTAGGAACTACAAAACCATAACCGTCTTGTTCTTGAAAAACTCATACTGCTTTTTCCATTTGTTTTTGTTTAAAAAATATATTTATAATAATTGTAACATATAAAACAAAAAAATAAAAACAAAAGTTTGCAAAAAGATTGACTTTTTATATAATGGCATCACTCTTTATGGGGCCGTGTTAATTTGCGGCTCCACCATATTAAGCCCAGATGATGGAATTGGTAGACATGGGGGACTCAAAATCCCCTGCCTTCGGGCGTAAGGGTTCAAGTCCCTTTCTGGGTACCATAAAAGTTATTAAATATTATTTAGTTTTCTAGATTATATTTGATAGCTTTTATTTTTTGGACTTGAATAGAGAAAAGGAATCATTAAATGCAAAAATTTTTACGATGAATAAGAGTAAAATATTTTTAGTATTTAATAGATTATCTTTCGAATGTCCGACCCAAAGGGCGACAAGTCCCTTTCTGGGTACCATAAAAGTTATTAAATATTATTTAGTTTTCTAGAT
>ERZ1673962.1077-NODE-1077-length-14831-cov-3.609299_pt1 | contig 14831 bp, 13 predicted proteins | sample MGYA00580188_ERZ1673962 | MGnify/ENA primary metagenome ERZ1673962 (study PRJEB41334, sample SAMN05608104) | rock metagenome | biome: terrestrial subsurface; feature: shale formation; material: shale | place: USA: Pennsylvania ... | reverse complement strand
CATGCGGACAACTGCATCATCATTTGCTCGATCGAGAACCTCGATCCGATGGGCGTTCACACCGGCGACTCGATCACGGTCGCGCCGGCGCAGACGCTGACCGACAAGGAATATCAGATCATGCGCAACGCCTCGATTGCGGTGCTGCGCGAGATCGGAGTCGACACGGGCGGCTCGAACGTGCAGTTTGCGATCAATCCCGAGAACGGGCGCATGATCGTCATCGAGATGAACCCGCGCGTCTCACGCTCCTCGGCGCTCGCCTCCAAGGCCACCGGCTTCCCGATCGCCAAGGTCGCGGCCAAGCTCGCCGTCGGCTACACCCTCGACGAACTCAGAAACGAGATCACCGGCGGCGCGACGCCGGCCTCGTTCGAGCCGACCATCGACTATGTCGTCACCAAGATTCCGCGTTTCGCCTTTGAAAAATTCCCGCTGGCCGACGCGCGTCTGACGACGCAGATGAAGTCGGTCGGCGAGGTCATGGCCATCGGCCGCACCTTCCAGGAATCCTTGCAGAAGGCGCTGCGCGGACTGGAGATCGACCGTTACGGACTCGACGAGATCGTGGACCTCAACGACCCGGACGCGCTCGACACCATCCGGCTCGAAGTGCGCCAGACCGGCGCCGAGCGGCTGTTCTATGTCGCCGAGGCCTTCCGCTCCGGCATGAGTCTCGACGAGATCCATGAACTGAGCCGCATCGATCCCTGGTTCCTGGCCCAGATCGAGGATCTGATCCGCGCCGAGTCCGAGACGCGCGCCGCCGGCCGCGCCGGACTGACCCTGGAGCGCCTGCGTGCGCTCAAGCGCCAGGGCTTCGCCGACCGGCGCATCGCGCGTCTGGTGGGCGCTCAGGAATCCGAGATCCGCGCCCTGCGTCATGAGATGGGGCTGCATCCGGTCTACAAGCGGGTCGACACCTGCGCGGCCGAGTTTGCCTCCAGCACCGCCTATATGTATTCGACCTACGAGGAAGAGTGCGAAGCCGAACCCACTGACCGCGAGAAGATCATGGTCCTGGGCGGCGGACCCAACCGCATCGGCCAGGGCATCGAGTTCGATTACTGCTGTGTCCATGCCGCCTTCGCCATGCGCGACGATGGCTACGAGACCATCATGGTCAACTGCAACCCCGAGACGGTCTCGACCGACTACGACACCTCGGATCGGCTCTATTTCGAGCCGCTGACGCTCGAAGACGTGCTGGAGATCGTCGAGAAGGAAAAGCCGAAGGGTGTCATCGTCCAGTACGGCGGTCAGACCCCGTTGAAACTGGCGCGCGCGCTCGAAGCGGCCGGCGTGCCCATCATCGGCACCACGCCCGACAGCATCGACCTGGCCGAGGACCGCGAGCGCTTCCAGCAGCTCATTCAGGAGCTGGGTCTGCGTCAGCCGCCCAACGCCACCGCGCGCAGCGAGGACGAGGCCGTCGAGCGTGCCGCCGCCATCGGTTATCCGCTGGTGGTGCGACCGTCCTATGTGCTCGGCGGACGGGCGATGGAGATCGTCTACGACGAGACCGATCTCAAGCGCTACATGCGCGAGGCGGTGCGTGTCTCCAACGAGTCTCCGGTGCTGCTCGACCGCTTCCTCGACGACGCCATCGAGGTCGACGTCGACGCCATCTGCGACGGTCAAGAGGTGCTGATCGGCGGCATCATGGAGCACATCGAGCAGGCGGGCGTGCACTCGGGCGACTCGGCCTGTTCGCTGCCGCCCTATACGCTCTCGCCGGCGATCCAGGACCGGATGCGCGAACAGATGGTCAAGATGGCGCGCGCGCTCAATGTGGTCGGCCTGATGAACGCCCAGTTCGCGATCAAGGGCGACGAGATCTTCATCCTCGAAGTCAACCCACGCGCCTCGCGCACCGTGCCCTTCGTCTCCAAGGCGATCGGCGTACCGCTGGCCAAGGTCGCCGCGCGCTGCATGGCCGGGCGCTCGCTGGAGGAGCAGGGCTGTCGGCGCGAAGTCCGGCCCAAGCACTATTTCGTCAAGGAAGCCGTGTTCCCCTTCGTCAAGTTCCCCGGCGTCGACACCCTGCTCGGGCCGGAGATGAAGTCCACCGGCGAAGTGATGGGCGTGGGCGAGACCTTCGGCGAAGCCTATGCCAAGGCGCAGGAGGGCGCCGGGAGCCTGCTGCCGCGCAAGGGCGGCAAGGCGCTCCTGAGCGTGCGCGAGGGCGACAAGGCGCGCCTGATCGAGGTGGCGCGTGATCTGCTCGAATTCGGCTTCACGCTCTACGGTACCCACGGCACGGCCGCCGCCGTGCGCGCGGCCGGACTGCCCTGTACTGGGGTGAACAAGGTCGCCGAGGGTCGCCCGCACATCGTCGACATGATCAAGAACAACGAGATCGGCTTCATCGTCAATACGACCGAAGGGGCCAAGGCGATTGCGGATTCAGCCGCCATCCGTCGCGCCGCGCTCCAGTACAAGGTGCCCTATACCACCACCATCGCCGGGGCCGAGGCCACCTGCATGGCGCTCAAGCAACTGGACATCCTGAGCGTCAATCGGTTACAAGATCTTTACTGAACCCGCCTTGCGCCGCGCCATTGAGGTGCGGCGTGAAGCCAACAGACCCGCAAGAGGTCAGCGCCGCCTGGGGAGCCCCTTCCCGGCGGCGCTTTCACATACGAGGAAAACACAATGAACAAAGTCCCTCTGACCGCCAGGGGTGCCGAGAAATTGCGTGAAGAGCTGGAGCAGCTCAAGCGTGTCGAGCGTCCACGGATCATCGAGGCCATCGCTGAGGCGCGCGCGCACGGCGATCTGAAGGAAAATGCCGAATATCACGCCGCGCGCGAGCAGCAGGGCTTCGTCGAGGGTCGCATCAAGGACATCGAAGGCAAGCTCTCGCACGCTCAGATCATCGACGTGACCACGATGCCGCACAACGGCAAGGTGATCTTCGGGGCCACGGTCAAGGTGCTCGAACTGGAGACCGACGAGGAACACTGCTACCAGATCGTCGGCGAGGACGAGGCGGATCTGAAGCAGGGCCTGATCTCGGTCGGTTCGCCTCTGGCGCGCTGTCTGATCGGCAAGGCCGAGGGTGACGTCGCCTCGCTCCAGGCGCCCGGTGGGCTGCGCGAGTTCGAGATCCTGGAAGTCCAGTACGTCTGAGTCCGCGCCCGATTCGGCCTCAGTGCCCGATCAGGCGTTTCAGGAAACGTCCGAGACTGCCGGCGAGATTGGGCGCATAGCCGTTGACCAGCCGGGTCGCGGCCTGCTCGATGCATCGGGCGCTCGTCGAGCCGGGGTTGAGGATCAGGTGCGGCTTCTGCGCCAGGATGCTGCGCTCGATGAGGCTGTCGACCGGGACGTGACCGATGAAATCGAGCGTGCCGTTCATGAACCGATCGGTCACGCCCGCCAGCCGGGTGGCCACCCGCTTGGCATCGGCGGGCGAGGGCGCGCAGTTGACCAGCAGCTTGAGCGGCTTGGACTCCTGCGCCAGGATGGTCTTGATGATGCCGTAAGCGTCGGTCAGCGAGGTCGGATGCGGCGTGGTGACGATCAGCACGTCATCGGCGGCCAGCACGAAGCGCACGACGTTGTCGCCGATACCGGCGCCTGTGTCGATGATGAGAAAGTCATACCCATTGAGCGCCTCCAGATCCCGCATGACCTGCTGGCGCTCGCGTTCTCCCAGATCGGCCAGTTCGGCGATGCCGTTGGCCCCGGCGATGAGATCCAGTCCATAGGGTGTCGGGATCACGATCTGGGCCAAAGTCTTGTGGCCACGGATGACGTCATGGATGGTGTGCTTGGGGATGATCCCCAGCATCACGTTGAGATTGGCCAGCCCCAGATCGCCGTCGAGCAGCAGCACCTTGCGGCCCGCGCGCGCGAGTGCGATGCCCAGATTGATCGAGAGCGTGGTCTTGCCGACCCCGCCCTTGCCGGATGTGACACAGAGGGTACGCATGAAACCTGCTTGACTATCTCGTCGCTGGGGATGGGGATGTGTCGACGGGTGCTGACCCCGGCTCCGGCGATTCATCGCCACGCACGACCAGACACTTCAGTCCGGTCGCCGCGCGCAGATCTTTGCACCAGACGCCGGCCTCCGTCCGGCTCGGCCAGTCGAGCGCCCGCAGTCGATAGAGGCCATTGGGACTCGCTTGGCTGATCGTCAGGGTCAGACCCGCGACCCTGTCGCCATGGAAGCGCCGGAGGTCGTCGCGGTCGCGCTCGACCCTGGACAGCGAACGACCGGCCAGGAGTTGTACCTGCCAGCGTCCGGTGTTCGCCGCCTGTTCGAGGGGCGGCGTGTCGGCGACCCGTTCGTCGACGGGTTCGGCTGTCGTTTTCGGCGCGGTCTCCTGGAGCGCTCGTCCCACGTCTTCACTCGATTCATCGCGACTTGGCTCCATGGACGTCGCGGGTGGCTCAATCTCCCGTGCCGGCGTCTTGTCGTCCTTGACGGTGCTCTGGGCGGATTCGAAGGCGCCTGACTCGACGCGCGATTCCAGCAGTTTCAGCGCCTCCTGGAGTGAACGGGTGTCCGACTGCGCCACCTCGATGGGACGGGGCAGCGGCTGAGTTGCCGGCGGCAGACGCTCCAGCCAGCGCGTCTCATCGCCGGTGGACGCCGCCGTCGTGCGTGGGAGCGGCTGAACCACATCGGCCCGGACCGATGTCAGGGGGACGCCGGACGCCAGGGTCAGTGCCAGGCTGGCCATGACGCCTCGGCTCAGTATGTCGTCGTGTGTCATGGGGCGACCTCCATCGATGGCAGTACGACCAGACACTCGGCCGATCCGCTTGACGCGGTGCGCTCGGCGCAGGCGATCAGGCGCGCGCGATTGCTCTCCAGCAGCCGTGCCGCCAGGAGCAGTTCGCGGTAGGCGCGTTCGTCGGCGCGCGCCAGGAGCCGGCTGCCGGCGTCCCACTGCCGTTCAGAGCCGATGAGACGTGCCGCCAGTTCCAGGCGTCGCTGTTCGTCGAGCCGCCAGGGCTGGAGCCAGACCGCCAGCGCCCCGACCAGCAGGATCAGCGTCAGCATCAACCAGATCGCACGGCCCGGACGCCAGTCGAGCGGGAAACGCTGCCGTGGCGCGGCGGCCTCGAACAGGACGCCGAGCGCCTCGGTATCCTGATGACGCATGGCCTGCTCCGGATCATAGAGCCGTGACAGCGGGTCGAGCCGCCAGTTCTCGATGCCCTGAGCCAGACGTGCGCGATGGCGTTCCAGACGCTCGGCGCGCGCATGAGGGCGCCAGCCTCCGTCCGGGCGATCGCCCCGTTCACCCAGCATCAGCCACTCGGCGGTCAAATTCAGATAGGCCTGACTGATCTCACGGGTCAGGGCGGACATCAGCAGCGGCTGGGTCGGTGTCTCGGTCTTGCTGAGTCGCGAGTCGAACGGGATCTCGGTGGACAGCGCCATGCGCCCATGCTCGAGTCGTACCTGAGTGATCAGATTTCTGGAGTTCAGGGTCGCGGTACGCAGGCCGATCAGCAGATAGAACCCGTACAGCGGTTGCCGGCGACCGGCTCGCCACGCGTTGACCTGCTGGAGTAGTCTGGGGAGTGTGTCGAGTGTCGGGACATCGGCGGCGAGCGGCAGCAGGATGCGGTGCGCGGCGATCAGGGCATTGCCGGTCAGGATGTCGAGCGACGGCGGGCAGTCCAGGATCACATGGTCGAAGTCGAGCGACAGATCGGGCAGGGTCGACAGCGCCTGACAGAGGCGCGTCAGCGAATCCTCATCCGTGCCGGGATCTGTGTCGAGTGCCGCCAGTTCAGGGCTGGCCGGGGCCAGATAGAGCTGAGGGATCTTGGTGGCGGCGATCATATCGCGCCTGACGGCCCGTTCGCGCAGTACGCGCTCGGTACCGCCGCGCTCGTGCCCCGCCACGCCCATGGTCCGGCTGGCGCCGCCCTCCGGGTCGAGATCCAGCAACAGCACCGAGCGTCCGGCGGCGGCCAGCCCCATGGCGAGATTGACGGCGGTCGTGGTGGCGCCCACGCCCGCGCGCTGACCGAAGACGGCGACGATCTCGGGCGTGGGGTCTGTTGATTCGGATCTCTGCGTGCGTGTCATGGTCCGTCGTTCCTGGTTCAGCCTTCTCCACCGCGCGACACCCGCGCGAGGAACCAGTCCAGCCCGCTGGTCGGCAGCAGACGCTTGAGCGTGCCGAGCAGATGGGTGGGGAAGGTGACATAATACCGCGCCCGCGGGCGCGGACTCTCCAGCGCATGGATGAGCTTGGCGCAGACCGCTTCCGGCCTGAGGGTGAAGGGCTGGGCCGGACCCTCCTTGGTCAGACGCGACTCGGCCCGGCGGTAGGCGTCGCGATGGACGCTCGCCTCGCGGTCGATATTGGACCGGAAGGCGCGATGCGCGTTGTCGCGGAAGCGGCTGAGGATCGGCCCCGGCTCGATCAGTGAGACCGAGATCCCCGAACCGCGCAGTTCCAGCCGCAGGGTGTCGGTCAGACCTTCGAGCGCGTACTTGCTGGCGACATAGGCGCCGCGATAGGGCAGGGGGATGAAGCCGAGAATGGAGCTGTTCTGCACGATGCGCCCCCGACCCTGGCGGCGCATGAGCGGGATGACGCGACAGGTCAGGTCGTGCCAGCCGAGCAGGTTGGTTTCGAGCTGGGCGCGTAGCACATCGCGGCTCAGATCCTCGACCGCCCCCGGCTGACCATAGGCGCCGTTGTTGAAGAGCGCGTCGAGCCGTCCGTCGGTCAGCTCCAGCGTGCGTTCCAGTGCCGCGCCGATGCTCGCCGGGTCGTCCAGATCCAGTCGCACCGCGCTCAGTCCCTCCGCTTCGAGTCGGGCGACGTCCTCGGGCCGGCGCGCCGAAGCGATCACCTGCCAGCCGCGCCGCGCCAGTTCATGCGCGCAATGGTGGCCGATCCCGCTGGAGCAGCCGGTGATGAGGATGGAACGGGGGCTGGTGGTCGCGTTCGGGGGCATCGGAGCGTCTGAACCTTGAGTGACGAGGGGCCGGGTGGCGCACGAACGAGCGTCGAGCGCAGCGGAAGCCTTCAGGGGAGAGCATTAACGCCAATCCGGCCCTGTCACGCAACCGGATTTGATTTTGCCGGCGCGATCCGCATCTGGGGCGCCGTCGAAAACGTCATGTCATCATTCATTGCGAATTGTGAGGAAAAACGATGCCAATCTACGAATATCGCTGCGAACACTGTGGCCATGAGCTGGAGAAGATGCAGAAGATCAGCGACGCGCCGCTGACCGACTGCCCGGAGTGCGGCCGGCCGGCCCTCAAGAAGCTGATCTCGGCGGCCGGTTTCCGCCTCAAGGGCGGCGGCTGGTACGAGACCGACTTCAAGAAGTCCGGCGACAAAAAGAAGAATCTGCACGACGGCGGCGGCGAGAAGAAGGACTCGGCGGCCAAGTCGGACAGCTCCAGCGGTGGCGGCGCGGCCAAGAGCGATACGGCCGCCAAGAGCGCCGCCTGAGCCGGAGATGGCCGGGTACGGCATTCAGGATTCGACCAAGGTCTCAGCCAGTCCGCTCAGGCTCAGCGGCGCACAGCCCTCGGCCTTGTTGTTGGCGATGACATAGACCTCGCGTCTGGCGTTCAGCGCGGCGGAGACGAGCCGGGCAATCTGATCGCGTGCGGTCGGGTCCGGCTCGCGCAGTCGGTCGAAGGGTTGATAGAGGGTGCGAGCCTCGGTGTAGCCGCGATTGGCGCGCAGCATCCAGCGCAGCACCAATGGACCGGGCGGCAGATCGGCGAACAGCGCCTGCTGCCGATCGAGCGCGGGCAGGCGCGGATGCAGACTGAGTGCGGCCTGGGCGCCGCCGTGACGCAGGGCCTCGACCAGATCGCGCGTCAACAGTTCCCGATCGCGCACCTCGACGGCATAACAGGGGCCGGTCGGCAGACGACGCAGGAAGCGGTACAGATCTTCGGCGAAGCGACGCGGGTTGGCGGTGATCGTCTCGCCGAGCGGCGGAAACTGGAGCAGCAACACACCACCACGCGCCCCCAGTCCCTCGACGAAGGGCCGGACCGACTGCTCGGTCGCCCGCCCAGGGTCGAGAAAACCGGGATTCGCTTCGACCGGACGCCCGCCGTCGGCCCGCATGACCGCATCGGTGATCGCCGCCGGCATCTTGACCAGAAAGCGGAAATCTTCCGGAACCTGCTCGGCATAGGCGCGCAGGCGTTCGGTCGGCACCGGCGCGTGGTAGGCGCTGTCGACGCCGACGGTGCGCAGCAGCGGATGCTGGGCATAGGCGTGCAATCCATGCCGCGACAGAGCGCGCGGATTGGCCGTCGGCGCATAGATCAGCCCGAGCCAGCCCGGAAACGACCAGGACGAGGTGCCGAGCCTCAGCCGGTCGGGCAGGGCGCAGGCGAGTTCGCGCGCCTGGGTCCAGGCATCGCGCGCCGGCTCGACGGACACCGGCTCGGGTGCCGCATCCGGCGTGCCCGCGAACAGATCCAGTTGGTTCGATGACTTCATGCGTTCATGATCCCATACAGGTGATCGATTCGGGTCCGCCCTTGCGCTAAACCGTTGCGACCAGTAATCTTTCACGCTTTTTCATGATGGTTCCGGCCCTGTTCGCGCCGGATCCGTCCACCTTGAACAAGACGGGGCGATAGAGCGATGCGCACGCAGTATTGTGGGGATTTGAACAGCCAGCATACAGGCCAGGAGGTCGTCCTCTGCGGCTGGGTGCAGCGCCGGCGCGACCACGGCGGGGTCATCTTCATCGACCTGCGCGACCGCGAGGGTCTGGTTCAGGTGGTGTTCGACCCGGATCGCGCCGAGGTGTTCGCGCGCGCCGAACAGGTGCGCAGCGAATACGTGCTCAGGATCACCGGCCGGGTGCGTCCGCGTCCCGAGGGGACGATCAACCCGGATCTGCCGACCGGCGAGATCGAGATCCTGGGACTCGACCTGGAGATCCTCAACGCCGCCGAGACCCCGCCGATCCAGCTCGACAGCCATGCGGCGGATGCTTCCGAGGAACTGCGTCTGCGCTATCGCTATCTGGATCTGCGCCGTCCCGAGATGCAGGCGCGTCTGCGCACCCGCAGTCGTGTCACCCAGGCGATGCGCCGCTTTCTCGACGAGCGCGGCTTCCTCGACATCGAGACGCCCATTCTGACCAAGTCCACGCCCGAGGGCGCGCGCGACTATCTGGTGCCCAGCCGCACCCATCCCGGCGAGTTCTTCGCCCTGCCTCAGTCGCCCCAGCTCTTCAAGCAGCTGCTGATGATGTCGGGCCTGGACCGCTACTATCAGATCGCACGCTGCTTCCGCGACGAGGATCTGCGCGCCGACCGTCAGCCCGAGTTCACCCAGCTCGACATCGAAGTCTCGTTCATGAGCGAGGACGAGCTGATGGCGCTGATGGAAGGCATGGTCCGCAGCCTGTTCAGCGAGGTGATCGGCGTCGAGCTGCCTGATCCCTTCCCGCGTCTGACCTATGCCGAGGCCATGCGCCGCTTCGGTTCCGACCGGCCCGATCTGCGCGTGCCGCTGGAGCTGATCGATGTCGCCGATCTCATGGACGGTGTCGACTTCCAGGTCTTCGCCGGTCCGGCCAAGGATCCCGAGGGGCGCGTGGTCGCGCTGCGTCTGCCCAAGGGCGGCGAACTCTCGCGCAAGGAGATCGACGGCTACACCCAGTTCGTCGGCATCTATGGCGCCAAGGGTCTGGCCTATATCAAGGTCAACGAGTGGGCGACCAAGGGGCGCGAGGGGCTGCAATCGCCGATCCTCAAGTTCCTGCCCGATGCGACGGTCGAAGGCATCATGGCCCGCACTGGAGCCGTGGACGGCGATCTGATCTTCTTCGGCGCCGACAAGGCGCGTGTGGTCAACGAGTCGATCGGCGCGCTGCGCGTCAAACTCGGCCAGGATCGGGGCTTGCTGGAAGGCGAGTGGCGTCCGCTGTGGGTGGTCGACTTCCCGATGTTCGAGCACGACCCGGCCAACGGGCGCTGGGTGGCGCTGCATCATCCCTTCACCGCGCCCAAGGACGAGCACCTCGGGCGGCTGGAGAGCGATCCGGGCGCCTGTCTCTCGCGCGCCTACGACATGGTGCTCAACGGCACCGAGCTGGGCGGCGGCTCGATCCGTATCCATCGCGACGCGGTGCAGCGTCAGGTGTTCAAGCTCCTGAACATCAGCGACGAACAGGCCGAGGAACGCTTCGGCTTCCTGCTCAAGGCGCTGCGCTTCGGTTGCCCGCCGCACGGTGGTCTGGCCTTCGGTCTGGACCGGCTGGTGATGCTGATGACGGGCGCCAGCTCCATCCGCGACGTCATGGCCTTCCCCAAGACCCAGACGGCGGCCTGTCTGCTCACCGACGCCCCCTCGACCGTCGACGAGGCCCAGCTCAAGGAACTGTCGCTGCGGCTGCGGACACGCGCTTGAGCCGCACCGAACGCAAGCGGGCGCAGTCGGCGCTGGTCGTCGTCTGCACCCGTGGCGGCGAGTTCCTGCTGATGCGCCGCACGCGCCCGGCCGGGTTCTGGCAGTCGGTCACGGGCAGTCTCGCGCCCGGCGAGACGCCCCGGCACGCGGCGGTGCGCGAGGTCTGGGAAGAGACCGGACTGCGTGCCGGCGGGGCGCTGATCGATCTGCGTCAGTCGGTGCTGTTTCCGATCATCCCCGCCTGGCGTCATCGCTACGCGCCCAATGTCTGCTTCAACCGCGAATATCGCTTCGCCCTGGTGCTGGACTCGCGGCGGCTGGTGCGGCTCAACCCGCGCGAGCATCTCGAATACCGCTGGCTCCCGGCCCGCGAGGCCGCCGAGCTGACCGGCTCCTGGACCAACCGCGAGACCATCGAAGCGGTCGAGGCGCGTCGGGCGTGGCTTTGAGCCTTCGGGCGGTCGCCCCCATCTCCCGTCGACCGCCCGGAGTCTGATCCAACAACCCGCGAACCTCTCGACCCATCCATGCGCGACACCAAAGCCAACCTCGTCGACCGACCCGCCACCCGCAATCTGGCCGCGCTCAAGCGGCTGCTCCAGTTCGCCTGGCCCTATCGGCGTCGGCTGGCGCTGGCGCTGGTCGCGCTGCTGATCGCGTCCGGTTCGGTGCTCGCCTTCGGTCAGGTGATCCGGGTCGTGGTCGATTCGGGACTCGGCACCGGCTCGGTCGAGGCGCTCGATCGATCGCTGATGCTGTTTCTGTTCGTGGTCGTGCTCACGGCGGCGGCGATGATGGTGCGCAGCTATCTGCTCAACTGGCTCGGCGAGCGGGTGGTGGCCGACATCCGTCAGGCCGTCTTCGAGCGGGTGCTGGCACTGGATGTGGCCTTCTTCGAGACCACGCGCACCGGCGAGGTCATTTCGCGGTTGACCAGCGACACGGCCATTCTGCAAGTGGTGGTCGGCTCGACCCTGGCGATGGCGATCCGCACCACACTGCTGATCGTCGGCGGCGTGCTGATGCTGGCGATCACCAGCCCCGGACTCACCGGGCTGGTACTGGCCGGACTGCCGATCGTCATCGTTCCGGTCTGGATCTTCGGGCGGCGCGTGCGGCGGCTCTCGCGCGCCAGTCAGGACCGGGTCGCCGACGTGGGCGCCTATGTCGACGAGGTCATCCATGGCATCCGCACCGTGCAGGCGTTCTGTCACGAGCCGATCGACAGTCGCCGCTACGGCGATCAGGTCGAGGCGGCGTTCGATGTGGCCATGAGCCGCTCGCTGTCGAGCGCGGCGCTGTCGGGGATCGCGACCCTGCTGACCTTCGGGGCCATCGGCGTGGTGCTCTGGGTCGGCGGGCATCGGGTGCTGGAAGGTACCCTGAGCGGCGGTGAACTCTCGGCGTTTCTGTTCTATGCCATCGTGGTCGCCGGGGCCGTGGGGTCGCTGAGCGATCTGACCGGGCAACTGTTGCGCGGCGCCGGGGCCAGCGAGCGGTTGATGGAACTGCTGGAGATCCAGCCGGCGATCCTGCCGCCCGCCGCGCCCGAGCCGCTACCCGAGCCGTCGCGCGGTCGGATCGAGTTGCGCGGGGTGCGTTTCGTCTATCCCTCGCGTCCGGATACGCCGGCGCTCGATGGGCTGGATCTGACGGTCGAGCCGGGCGAGCGGCTGGCGCTGGTCGGCCCATCGGGGGCGGGTAAGTCGACGCTGTTCCAGCTCCTGCTGCGTTTCTATGATCCGGCGGCGGGGAGTCTGCTGTTCGATGGGGTCGACATTCGTCGGCTCGATCCGCGCGATCTGCGCAGTCGCATCGCGCTGGTGCCGCAGGAGCCGGTGATCTTCGGCGCCAGCGCCTGGGAGAACATCCGCTATGGTCTGGAGAGCGCGAGCGATGAGGACGTGCGCCGTGCGGCTGAAGCCGCTCATGCGCTCGAATTCATCGAACGGCTGCCGCAGGGTTTCGACGCCCATCTGGGCGAGCGCGGTGTGCGGCTCTCGGGCGGTGAGCGTCAGCGCATCGCCATCGCCCGCACGCTCTTGCGCGATCCGGCGCTGCTGCTGCTCGACGAGGCCACCAGCGCGCTCGATGCCGAGAGCGAGCGTCTGGTGCAGGAGGCGCTCGAAACCCTCATGCACGGTCGGACCAGCATCGTCATCGCCCATCGGCTCGCCACGGTGCGCAATGCCGATCGGATTCTGGTGATCGATCAGGGGCGGATCGTGGCCGCGGGGCGGCATGATGAGCTCATGGCCCAGGGCGAACTCTATGCGCGACTGGCCGCGCTTCAGTTCCAGGAGCCGTGCGGCGGTTGAATGGACAGGGGGCGGTGGAAACTGTGAGCTTTTTGCTCAAGCCCTGTTCAGTAACGGTACTTTTTCCACATATTTCCCTCTAATGCTGCATATCAGCCGAGCCGAAAGGAGTACTAGCGACTGTAGGCGTCGGCTGAATTTGCTCTGATGCAGTTCGATCACCAAATCTCTCCAGGGCGCCAATCGGTAACGAGTTTGGCGTTGATATCGAGTTCTTGAGGTGTCTTGGGCAGGCGATACACCATGACTTCTTCGTCGGGTGTTTCAATTTCCTGCGCGTTGTGCAGATAGGCAAGTGGGCCTTTCCACAAAACCCAACCGAGCTTGGCGTAGTAGGGCGCCTCGGAAGGCGACAATGCTGCAATATCAAATTCCCAAATAAGCGGTGGGATGGCTGCAAGCACAGTGCTTCCATAGCCCTTGCATTGATGCTCAGGAAGCGTTGCAACCGCTTCCACGTAGGCGGTATGCAGCGGGCACTTTCCCTGTAAACGAAGCTCGCGCGGCACCCATGCAGCATGGCTGACTAATTCAGTGCCAAGATAGGCGATGAGGTGCGTCGCGTTGTCTAGGAGCGCCAAATAGGGAGAAAAATCTTCTTCGTAGGCGCGAGAGCAGACATCCAGAATTTCTTTACGTTGTTTGTCACTGAGTTTAGGTGATTTGATGGCAGAGATTGATAGCTGAGAATTTGTGTTCATAGGCGGAGTTATAGGCGTGCAATGGTGAGAGACTGTCTAGAACCTCAAAGCTCTCCGAATACGCCCGTGATTGGATAGGTTCCTTCCGCTTCTCGGGCTATTATCGCCCGATCCCCGAATTGGACCGCCGGCTGTAGTGGCGTGTCCGTATGAGTTCCAAGAGCTACTGGCATCTGTCACGCTTGCCGGGCCCGCAAACCGGGGTGGACAAGGACTGGCTGAAAGGGCAGGACTTGATCAGCATTCGCGGTCAGTGGATGAAAAAACGCGGCTATGGTTGAAATCATTGCGCGCTCATTTTTTTGATCCACCTAGGGCGTGTTCACAGTAACCAGATATAGGCGCATGCGAGATGCAAGAAGGCGTTGTATCGATTCGCGAGCTTGTCGTAACGGGTGGCCACGCGACGGAACTGCTTGAGACGATTGAAGAACCGCTCCACGAGGTTGCGCGCCTTGTAGCGGTGCCAGTCGACCTTGCGCTTCGTGTGCCGGTGGCGGCGAGGCGGAATGATGGCTTGTGCGCCCGTCGCTTCGATGGCCGCCACCAGCGCGTCGCTGTCGTAGCCCTTGTCGGCGATGAGCGCCTCGGTCACGAACCCCTCGATCAGCGCGGCGCCTTGGGTGATGTCGGCCTCTTGGCCCGCTGTCACGATCAGACGCACAGGACTGCCCAAGGCATCCACGCCGGCATGGACCTTGGTGGTCAGGCCCCCGCGCGAGCGACCGATCGCCTGATCGCCACCGTTTTTTTGGGTGCACCGGCCGCGTGCTGGTGCGCGCGGACAATCGTGGCATCGATGAAGAGTTCCTCCATATCCGCCTCCCCTTGCAAGGCCTCAGCGACCCGATGCCACACGCCGTACGTCTCCCAGCGGGCGAACCGGACATGCACCGAGTGCCAGTTGCCCAGTTCCTTTGGCAAGTCCCGCCAGGGACAACCTGTCCGCGCCATGTACAGCACAGCCTCGACAAACCGACGGTTATCCACGGCTCGACCGCCCTTGTCAGTCGGTTTCCCAGGCAGCAAATCGGCAATCCGAGCCCACTGTTCATCACTCAGCATCCGTCGATTCATGTGCAACATCCAAATTCCAAGATGCAAACACAAATCAAATACTGTGAACAGACCCTAGTATAACATCCGCGGTAATTGGGTGGCCTGTAGCATAGTGAGGAACGAACGACGCGGAAGGCCACTCCCAATTAACCGCGCTTGTTAGGCAAAATTAGTATACTGTAACTTTCCAAGCAACTCAGTATGAAAATAGGTAGTTTGATTTACTTTTATCTTTAGCAGTGATTTACTCATGGGGATTTCAACTCCAGTTGGCGTAAGCCAATTTGAAAGCCCAGCTAGTACTTTTTTCCAGTTATGGTGAGGCTCGTCACGGATTGAGAAGATCAAGAAAAACCAATAACTGTTAA
>ERZ1673962.1076-NODE-1076-length-14836-cov-3.269265_pt1 | contig 14836 bp, 18 predicted proteins | sample MGYA00580188_ERZ1673962 | MGnify/ENA primary metagenome ERZ1673962 (study PRJEB41334, sample SAMN05608104) | rock metagenome | biome: terrestrial subsurface; feature: shale formation; material: shale | place: USA: Pennsylvania ... | reverse complement strand
CGGTCTTGATCAGGATGCCGCGGTCGGCGCCCATGGCGAGCGCGGTGCGGATGGTTTCCTGTGCCTGCTGCGGGCCGACGGAGACGACCACGATTTCCGTGGCTTTTCCGGCTTCCTTCAGGCGGACGGCCTCTTCGACGGAAATTTCGTCGAAGGGGTTCATGGACATTTTGACGTTAGCGAGCTCGACACCGCTCTGATCCGATTTCACCCGGATCTTCACGTTATAGTCGACCACCCGCTTGACGGGAACGAGGACTTTCATTGAGCTGAACTCCTGCGCGTTGCCAGACGCTGGTCTCGGGGTTGCCGTTTTCCCGATCAGCGGCGCGAGGCTGAAGCTCTTTCAAGCGGCTCAGGCCCTGCCATCAATCGAGGGAAACTGCGACTATACGGAGCAAAGACAAGGGTTTGTCCATCGCTCCGCTGTTGCGGTGCGGCAACCTAGTCCGGGTGCAAGGCCCTGTCAATGAAGCGGGTAGGGGGGAGGGGAAGCGGGATAGGGGGGAGGGGCGATCTTTCCGTTACCGCCCTGCTTTCCGTTACCGCCCTGCGCGGACCCTTTGAAAGCGCTGCGGCAAGGCATCGAGGCGCGGCGGGGCCGGGGGCTGACGCGGCTTCCGAGACGATTTCTGGGGCGATTTGACGCGCCTTTGTATCGTCCCGCTTTGCCCGGCCTACCGATTGGCGCCGGGGACCCAGAGAATAAAGAAGTCCGAGAGCCGGTTTACATATTTCAGGGCCGGGGCGCCCACACCTTCCGGATCGCGCTCTTTCAGCGCCGTCATAATGCGCTCGGCCCGGCGCGAGACGGTGCGGGCAAGGTGCAAGTGGGCGGCAAGCGGGCTGCCGCCGGGCAGAATGAAGGAGTTCAGCGGCGCCATCTCCTTGTTCATGGCGTCGATCTCCCGCTCGAGGCGGGCGACCTGCTCCTCGCCGATGCGCAGCGGCTCATAGCCTTCCATCATCTCGGGCAAGGGTTCGTTGGGCGGAATGCACAGATCCGCCCCGAGGTCGAAAATGTCGTTCTGAATGCGGCCCAGCATCTCGTCCATGCCCGGAACAGGGCCTGCATGAAGGCGGGCAAGGCCGACCACCGCGTTCAGTTCGTCCGTCGTGCCATAGGTCTCGATGCGCAGATCGTGCTTGGGCAGGCGCTGGCCGGTGCCGAGCGCCGTCGTGCCTTCATCGCCCGTGCGGGTATAGATCTTGTTCAAAACGACCATGGCTCTTCCTTTACGCTCTTTACGCTTTGCCGCCCGCCCGCCCCGGCGCTGTTGCAAACAGGCTTACACCTTGGCGAAAGGCAGCATCCTTCTCAGTACCACATCTTTGCGGATGAAGTGATGATAGAGCGCGGCGGGAATATGCAAGATCAGCAGCGCAATCAGGATCATCGCATTGATCGCATGAGCGGTGTGGAAAATGCCGAACAGCTGTTCGTTCTCTTCGATCTGCAGCGGGCCGAGGCCGAAGGGGCTTACCGGAAAACCGGCAAAGAGCGATTGGCCGATGCCCCAGAGGGGCTGCAGGAAGAGAAAGAGATAAAGGCTGTGATGCACGGCTTTGGAAAGCACCACCTGCCAGCGCGGCAGATCGGCGGGAAGCGCCGGTGCGGGATGTGTGAGGCGCCAGGCAAGGCGGGCCGTCATGAGAAGGAGAACGGTAACGCCGAGCGAGGAATGGATGACCAGCGTTTCGATGTGTTCTTTTTCCGGCAGATCGCCCAGCGTCCAGCCGAAAATCAGCATAACAAGGACAAGCAGCGCGATCAGCCAGTGCAGCGCTTTGGCTGTGCCCGTATAGGCGCGGACGGTTCCGGTATCTTGTGACATGGTGCATCCCCTCCCAGTCTTATGTTTCAAGAGGATGCGCCGGAGGGCAGGCCGGATCAAGTCATGTTGAGGCTGAGATGCAAACGCCGCCCTTCGTGAAGAAGGGCGGCGCTGGCTTGCCTGGGTGCCGGTGCCTTAAAGATGGCTGCGCCACTGAGCAATGGCCTTGCCGATTTCATGGGGGCTATCTTCCTGAATGAAATGCGAGCCTTTGACGGTAACCTCCGTCTGGTTCTTCCAGCTGCGGCAAAACTCGCGCTGCGCGCCGATCAGAATCGCGCCGGGATCGGCATTGATGAAAAGCTTGGGCAGATCGTTTTGCGCCATCCAGTCCGCATAGGACTGAACGATTTCCACCACATCCGCCGGCTCGCCCGCCAGCGGGATCTGCCGCGGCCAGGTGAGCGTCGGGCGGCGGTCCTCGCCCGCCTTTGCAAAGGGGCGGCGGTAGACGGCCATCTCTTCTTCGGTCAGGCCGCGCAGCACGGAGCCTGGAAGCACGCGTTCGACGAAGATATTTTTCTCCAGCACCATCTCCTCACCGGCGGGCGAGCGGAAGCCTTCGAATACCGGGCGCGCATCCGCGTTCCATTCGTCCCATGTCATGGGCCGTACGATCCCTTCCATATAGGCGATGGCTTTTACAGCGCCGCGGTGGCGGTTTGCCCAATCGAAGCCGAGCGCCGAGCCCCAATCGTGAATGACAAGGGTGAGATTGTTGCCGATACCGAGCGCCTCGATAAAGCCGTCAAGATACTCGCGGTGTTCCTTGAACGTGTAGCGGCCGGGCCCAGGGCTTTCCAGTTTCTGCGAATCGCCCATGCCGATCAGGTCAGGCGCGATGCAACGCGCCCGGTCCGTCAGATGCGGCATGACATTGCGCCAGAGATAAGAGGATGTCGGGTTGCCATGGAGAAAGAGAATGGGCTCGCCATTTGCCGGGCCAAGGTCCACATAGGCCATGGACTTGCCTTTGACGGTGACGGTGTTTTTCGGATGCTCGGCGGTGGAAATGTCGCTCATTCTTTTTCCTGTCTTTTTACTGCGGGTCTTAACTGGGATCGTTATCGGAGAGCCCTGTGTCAGGCCGGTTGCTGGCGCCATAGGTCAGGGCGGCCTCTAGAATGCGGTTGGAAAGGGCGGGGTCGTCCACGGCGCGGGCAAGGCTCATGGCCCCGACGCACAGGCTGAGAAGGCCGATGACTTCGCTCTCGCAGGAAGCTGCATCGGCGTTGCCGTCTTTGTCGCCGAGCAAGGCCGTGAGCCGGTTCAGCGTGGTTTCGATCTCATCGGCAAAGGCGCGGCGCTGGGCGGCGGTGCCATGGGCAAATTCCTGGGTGCAGGCGGCAAAGGCGCAGCCTGCCGCCGGGCGGTCGCGGTGCTTGGCATTGAGGTAGCCTTGCAGGAGACGCGGTACGCGATCCTCCCGGCGCGCGCCTTGTGCAGCGGCAAGCCAGCTTTCCCGGTAATTGAAGGCGGCGCGGAAGGCGGCCTCGATCAGCGCGTCCTTGTCGGGGAAATGGGAGTAGAAGGCGCCGTGGGTCAGGCCCGCGCGGGCCATGACATCGGCGACGGAAAAACCGCCGCCCCCTTCCTCGCGCAGCATGTCGGCTGCGGCGGCGAGAATCCGCTGGCGGCTTTCATCCTTGCTTTCGGCCCTTTTGCCGGACGGCTTGTGCTCTTTTGCGTTCATCTCTCCCCCTTTGAGAGAGGAGACGCTAATGGGCGCCGTTTGCCGCGTCAACATTCGCATGATGATCATCATGCGAGTTGGGGGCTTAAGGCACGCCCCGGCAGACCTGCCGCCCGACGCAATAATCCTTGTTGCTCACCGGCTTGCCGTCCTTGTCATAGGCGGTGCAGTTGGGGGCATTCTGGCAGAGATCGCGGGCGAATCTCTCCCGCGCGGCCTGGCTGCAGGCTGTCAGAAGCACGGCGGCAAGAAGAACCAGAAGCGCCGGTTTCATTCCGCCACCTCCCTGCCGAGGGGTGAAGGCGGCCCGTTGGAAGGTTCATAGACGAGGAGATCGCCCGGCTGGCAGGTAAGCGCACGGCAAATGGCCTCAAGCGTTTCAAAGCGCACACCCTTCACCTTGCCCGATTTCAAAAGCGAGAGATTGGCCTCGGTAATGCCGATCTCGCGGGCAAGCTCCTTGGAGCGCATTTTCCGGCGGGCCAGCATGACATCCAGCGTAACGGTAATGGGCATGGCAGTTCCTTAGACGAAGGCGGCGTTTTCTTCCTGAAGGCGCACGGCATCGGCCATGACCCAGGAAATGACCAAAAGCACGATGCCGGTCAGAAGCATGGTGAGCTGGGCGGAGGAAAGAGAGATGGCAAGCTCCCGCTGCCCGGCCGGATTGTCATAGGAAAGGGCGACGGAAAGCGCCGCGCCCGTCAGGATGCCCGCCGGCGTTGCCGCGACAAGCGCCCAGGCCATGTTCGTGAAGCAGCGCACGGTGGCGGGCGTGAAATAGACCCCTGCCGAATAGAAGCTGAAAAGCCGGCGCAGATTGATGAGCGCAAAGAGGGTGATGGCCAGCGGGATCAATGAGAGCCCAAGGCCGAGGCCCCGCTCCAGCGGCGTGTCGGGCCCCATGGCAAAGCCCGGACCGAAACGGGCGGGATCGGGCTCGGCGAAGACCAGCCAGAAGGCAGCAAGGCCGAGGGGGAGGGTGATCAAAAGGAAGCTGCAGGCATGTTTCGTGACGGCGCTGAGGACGGTAATGCGGCGGGTGCGGTCGGTCATAGAACTCTCCCTTGAGGTCGGGAGAAATTGTATTGAGGAAATTAATTTCTGTAAAACAATAATTTAAAATTGTGCCGCCTGACCTTCAAGCAACAAAAAACGGGGCCGAAGCCCCGTTTTCCGAAATCCATATCCGTCCGGCTTAGAAGCGGTAGCCGTAGCGGATGCCGACATTCGTCAGGCCTTCATTGTCATCGCACAGGCTTGCGTTGGAGATGTGCTCCAGCGTCAGCATCAGGCGGTGATTGTCGGTGAGGTTGTAGCCGAGCGAGGCGCTTTCATGGAACGCCCAGGCGCAGCCGAGTTCGTTTTGCTGTTTTGAGGAGCCGGTTTCGCCGTCATGCAGGGCTGCGCCGAACGCGCCTTCCACGAAAAGCGGACCCCAGAAATTCCAGTCCCAGGCAAGGCCGGTATAGATGAAGCTGGTGGAATCTTCATGGGTCGCGATGGTAGCGCCGAGATGCGGGCGCGGGGAGCCGGCCCATTCCAGCCAGTCCGGAGAGGTGAAGAGCACTTCGCCGTTAATGTCGGCGCCGTCTTCATCCGTCTCGTCGCGGAACAGGGACAGTTCATGGTTCAAGACGCCGAGGCGCACTTCATCGACGATCGAATCTTCTGCGGCAAATGCTGGGACAGCGCCAAGGGTCGCAAAGAGCATGGCGCAAGCAAGGGTCTTTCTAAGGATCATGGGAGCCCCCTTCATATAAATTCACTCTGCGCTACCCCAGAACAGCGCAGCAATTCCTGATCCCATCCTATCTGAAGGAAGGGAATTGAGGAGTTAATAATGGTTACGGGAGGGGCTTGTCCAAAGCAAGTGCGGGGGAGACCGGTCGGTTTCCCGAGGGGCGTTGCCAATCTGCATCAGATTGGTTCCGGGTCATTCGCTCCGCCTGCGCTCTCTCACGCGGCCGTGAAGTAAAACGCCGCCATCAGCACGCAGATAGCTGCGAATTGCAGAGCGACTCGCCAGCGCATCAGGGTCTGGGAGCGCGAGGCGGAACCGCCGCGCATCATGTTCCAAAGCCCGGCCAGGAGAACGACCAGCACGGCGGCGAGGGAAAGGGGAATGAGATAGTCGAAAATATCTGTCATGGGTTTGATCTAGTCGAATGAGCCTGTTTGTCCAGCTTGTTCCGTTTCCCGCCCGGCCGTTGCGCGCCGGGCCGTTTCCCGATCAGCCGTTTGCCGGGTCTCATGGCCGGTCGCCGCCAGAAAAAGATCGATCTGGTGCATCGTGGCGTCGGGGTGCAGCAGATAAGCGCGCCCATGGGTGCCCCAGCGCCCGGCGGGGCCCATGGCCGGATGGTCGGCGGGCACATCCGGGGCGAGCCAGAGTTTCGTCCGTTTGTTGAGGCGGGTGAATTCTTCGGCAAAGCGGCGCTGGGTCACGGGGTCGCCCGCATCCTGGAGGATGAGGATGGGCAGGCTCACCTGCGAGGCCCGCTCCAGCGGCCGGTCGGCTTTTCCGGGAAAATCGTAGAACCGTTCCGCGGTCCAGATGGCGGGCCCCGCCATCGCCCCTGGAATGCCCGTCACCGCATAGGTGCCGGCGCGCGTTGCGCTTTCATAATCGAGCAGCGGGTCGAGCAGAATCAGCCCTTGCAAATCTCCCCTCAGCGCTTCGCCCGTCTCCTCATCGGTGAGCGCATGAATGAGCGAGGCCCCGCCCATGGAAAGGCCGAAGGCGTAAAGCGGCTTGCCGGGCAGGCGCGCTTTCAGGGCAGCAAGGCCCGCGCGCACATCGTGGCGTTCTTTCAGGCCGAGCTCGAAGCGGCCTGTACCGTCCCCATCCGACTGGCCGTGATTGCGCAGATCGATGGCAAGAATGGAAAAGCCGCGCGCGTTCATGTCCTTGTAAATGCCAAGGCCCTTGGTGGCACGCATCTCGCGCGTGCCGCCGGCACCGTGAATGGCCAGGAGCCCGGCTTGTGGATTGGCTGCAGGCATCCACCAGCCGCGCAGTTTGAGCGGGGCATCTTCCGGCTCCACCACGGCTTCTTCGAAGTCGAGGCCGACGGCGCGCGGGGTTTCGGTGATGGGCTGGCGGGCGGCGACCGCAAGCTGAGAGGGCATATAGACAAGAAAGATCCCGGCCCAGAGAAGACCGAGAAAAAGGGCCGTGCCGCCCAACACCCAGACAATTTTCCGCATGAAATGTTCCGCCCGCTACTATCCGCCAGACCTGCCCTATGCGTCAGACCTGTTTTGGCGCGAGCCTATCCCGGCGGGCAGCTTTCGAACAGGACCGATTTCAGTGCCACGCTCAGTTCACCCCGTCGAGAAGGCGGCGGGCGATGACCTGGGCCTGAATTTCCGCGGCCCCTTCGAAGATATTGAGGATGCGGGCATCGCAGAGCACGCGGCTGATCGGGTATTCGAGCGCAAAGCCGTTGCCTCCGTGGATCTGCAGCGCATTGTCCGCTGCCGCCCAGGCAACGCGCGCGCCGAGCAGTTTCGCCATACCCGCTTCCAGATCGCAGCGCCGGCCCTGATCTTTTTCGCGGGCGGCAAAATAAGTGAGCTGGCGGGCGATCAGAATTTCCGCCGCCATCAGCGCAAGCTTGGTGAAGACGCGCGGGAAGGAGAAGATCGCCTTGCCGAATTGCTGGCGCTCCTGCGCGTATTGCAGGCCGATCTCCAGCGCGCTTTGGGCAACGCCGATGGCGCGGGCGGCGGTTTGAATGCGCGCGCTCTCGAATGTCACCATAAGCTGTTTGAAGCCCTGGCCTTCCGCCCCGCCTAAAAGATTTTCCGCTTTCACCTCGAAATCGTCGAAGCCGATCTCGAATTCCTTCATGCCGCGGTAGCCGAGCACTTCGATCTCGCCGCCGCTCATGCCTTTGGCGGGGAAGGGCTCATCGTCATCGCCGCGCGGTTTTTCCGCCAGCAGCATGGACAGGCCTTTATAGCCCGGCGCGTCATTGGTGCGCGCCAGCAGCGTCATGACATCGGCGCGGGCGGCATGAGTGATCCAGGTCTTGTTGCCGGTGATCTTGTAAACGGCGCCGTCTTTCTTGCCGCGCGTGCGCAGCGAGGCAAGGTCGGAGCCGGTATTGGGTTCGGTGAAGACGGCGGTGGGCAGAATCTCGCCGGAGGCGATTTTCGGCAGCCAATGATTTTTCTGCTCCTCCGTGCCGCCGCCCAGAATAAGCTCGGCGGCGATTTCCGAGCGCGTGCCGAGTGAGCCGACGCCGATATAGCCGCGCGAAAGTTCTTCGGAGACGACGCACATGCTTTCCTTGCCAAGGCCAAGCCCGCCGAATTCTTCCGGGATGGTGAGGCCGAACACGCCAAGCTCGGACATTTCCGCAATCACGTCGAGCGGGATATAGGCATTGTCGAGATGCCATTGATGGGCATGGGGCAGCACTTTTTCATCGGCAAAGCGGCGCATCTGCTCGCGGATCTGGCTCAGCGTTTCATCGAGGCCGCTATCGCCGAAGCTCGCCGTGCCCGCCTGTTCGGCCATGAGCTGGGCAAGGCGCGCGCGCACGGCAGGCGTATTGCCTTCTACGCAAAGTGTGCGCACGTCTTTCGTATGGAAGGCGGCATGCACCTCATCTGGAATGTGAAGATCGTGCGGGCGCACGATCTCCGTCTGGTTCATCTGGATGCCGCCGGAGATTTGGTTGAGATATTCCCCGGCCCCGATCTGCGTGAGAAGCTGCTCGATCTCGCCGAACCGGCCTTCTTCTTCCATGCGCGCGGCATAGGCGTGAAGCTGGCGCAGCGCCTCTACATAAGTCGCAAGCCATGCCAAGCCGTGGCAGGCAAACTGTTCTTCATCGAGCCGGGCTCTATCCGGCTTGCCGTCCACAGCCACAAGATCGAAAACGCCTCGCCGCGCCGCCGCCAGCATTTTTTCGGCTTCTTGGCTGCCCGCTGCAAGAAGGCGGGTCAGGTCGGGCAAAATCACGGATGCGGTCATGGCAGGGCAGGCCCCATTTGCTGAAAGGAAGGACAGATTGCCGGGTATATATCCCGCTAGGTCCCTTGCGGCAAATCGGCGGCAGGGTCGATATCCGGCCAGGCTCACAAAAACGTGGCTGGCGGCTGGGCGGGGCGGTGCCCACTTTACCCTCTGTTCAAAGGCGCGCCGGCGCGCCGATTACATGAGGGGCATTGAATGAAACCACTATCTTTGTTGCTGCTGCGTCTGTCGACGGGGCTTTTGCTGTTGATCTGGGCGATCGTGCGCCTCGGCGCGACCGAGGAGGCGATCGGCGTTTCGGACAAATATTATGGCGGGCTGTTGAGCAATGAGACGCTGCAATATGTGCTCGGCACCGGCCAGACGCTGCTGGCGCTTTGCGTGATCTTGGGGCTTTTGCGCTCCATCGCTTATCCCGCGCAGTTTATTTCGCTGGCGCTCGGCGCCGCCGCGATCTGGCCGTCGCTGGTTGACCCGCTCGGCCTGATTTTTGGGCGCGAGGCGGTGAATATCCTCTTCTTCCCCTCGCTCTGCGTCGTCTCGGCGACCGTGGCGCTGATGGCGTTCAAGGATGAGGACAAATGGGCGCTCGATGTGAAGTTTTTCGGTTCGCGAAGCTAAGCATCCACCCGGGCACAAAGCGGGCGGAGCGGCGTTGATGGGGTTAGATGAACAAACTCAGGGAGTTTCCCATGACGCGCCGCACTGCCCGCCCCGGCTGCTCTGGCCGGCCTGAAAAACCCGTTTCCTTTCTGCGCGCCTTTTTCGGGCCCCGCCTTCTGCTGGCGGTTGTCCTTGGCTTTTCGGCCGGACCGGCGATGGCCAAGAGCGACAAGGCGCCGGGCCATGCAGGACCGCCCGGCCATGCCAAGCAAGGGGCCGAGGGTAGCGGCGATGTCGATCTTGGCCTTCATGCCGAAATCCGTTTCGGGGTCAATGAAACGGAGATCATCCGCGACTATTTCGGCCGCCACGGCATGACCAGCAAGCCCTTGCCGCCGGGTATCGCCAAGAATCTCGCGCGCGGCAAACCGCTGCCGCCCGGCATTGCCAAGCGCTATTTGCCGCAGGACCTCCAGCTGCGCCTGCCCGTCTATGAAGGCTATGAGCGGCTGATCGTCGGGGATGACGTGCTGCTTGTGGCGGCGGCGACGGGCATCATCGTCGATATTCTCTCCGACGTGCTCTAGGGCCACTTCTCCTTAAGAGCTCGGAAAACGCAGCGTCGCGCGGGCCGTCAGGGTTTGGCGGCGCGGGCGCGCTGTGCTATTGGCTCCGGAAACATGCCCACCCGGAGATGGCAGATGGCCGAGACGCCCTTTCAGCACGACAAAGACCGCCCCTGGATTTTCCGCACCTATGCGGGCCATTCCACGGCCAAGGCCTCGAACGCGCTTTACCGGGAAAATCTGGCGCGGGGGCAAACGGGCCTTTCCGTCGCCTTCGATCTGCCGACCCAAACGGGCTATGACAGCGACCATGTGCTGGCGAAAGGCGAGGTCGGCAAGGTGGGGGTGCCCGTTTGCCATATCGGGGATATGCGCGCGCTCTTTGATCAGATCCCGCTCGAGCAGATGAACACCTCCATGACGATCAATGCGACGGCGGCCTGGCTCTTGGCGCTTTATATCGCGGTGGCGGACGAGCAGGGCGCGGACCGGGCAAAGCTCACCGGCACGGTGCAGAATGACATCATCAAGGAATATCTCTCGCGCGGCACCTATGTCTTTGCGCCCAAACCCTCCATGCGGCTCATCGCGGATGTGATTTCCTATACCTACCGCGAAGTGCCGAAATGGAACCCCACCAATGTCTGCTCCTATCATTTGCAGGAGGCAGGCGCGACGCCCACGCAGGAGCTCGCCTATGCGCTGGCGACCGCCATTGCCGTGCTCGATGCGGTGAAAGCGGGCGGGCAGGTGCCGGAGGCCGATTTTGCCCGTGTCGTCGGGCGCATCAGTTTCTTCGTCAATGCGGGCGTGCGGTTTATCACCGAGATCGCGAAGATGCGCGCCTTTACCGAGCTTTGGGACGAGATTTGCCGGGAGCGCTACGGCGTTGAAGATGAAAAGCTGCGCCGCTTCCGCTACGGGGTGCAGGTGAATTCATTGGGCCTGACCGAGCAGCAGCCGGAAAACAACGTTTACCGCATTCTCATCGAAATGCTGGCCGTGACCTTGTCCAAGAATGCGCGGGCGCGCGCTGTGCAGCTTCCCGCCTGGAACGAGGCGCTCGGCCTGCCGCGCCCCTGGGACCAGCAATGGTCGCTGCGCGCCCAGCAGATCCTCGCCTTCGAAACCGACCTTCTGGAATATGAAGATATTTTCGAAGGCTCCGCGGTGATGGAAAAGAAAGTCCGTGAGCTGAAAGAGGCGGCGCTTGAGGAGCTGCGCCTGATCGAGGAAATGGGCGGGGCGGTGGCCGCCGTCGAAAGCGCTTTCATGAAAGAGCGCCTCGTGCAGTCGAATGCGGCGCGCCTGGAGGCCATCGAAGAAGGCTCGCTTTCCGTTGTCGGCGTCAACAAATATGTGGAAACCGCGATTTCCCCGCTGACGGCAGGCGAAGGTTGCCGCGCTCAAAGCCTGGCGGGAGGCGCGCGATGCGGGCGCGGTGAAAGCCGCGCTCGATGATTTGCGCGCCGCGGCGAAAGAAGGCCGCAATATCATGGAGCCCTCCATTGCCTGCGCGAAAGCGGGCGTGACGACGGGCGAATGGGGCGACGTCTTGCGCTCGGTTTTCGGTGAATACCGCGCCCCGACCGGCGTTTCCAAAGCCGCGCGTAACGATGCGGGCGGGCTTGACGGACTGCGCGCGGCGGTGGATGCGGTTTCGGCGAAACTCGGGCGGCGGCTCAAATTTCTCGTCGGCAAGCCCGGCCTCGACGGGCATTCCAACGGCGCCGAGCAGATTGCCGTGCGCGCGCGCGATGCAGGCATGGATATCGTTTATGAAGGCATCCGCCTGACGCCGGAGCAGATCGTTGCCTCCGCGCGCGACGGCGATGTGCATGTGGTCGGGCTCTCGATCCTTTCGGGCTCCCATGTGCCGCTTGTTGCCGATGTCATGACGCGGATGCGCGCGGCGGGTCTCGATCATATCCCGGTCATTGTTGGCGGCATCATTCCGGCCGAAGACGAAGCGCGCCTGCGCGAGGCGGGCGTTGCCGCCGTCTATACGCCCAAGGATTTCGACCTCAACAAGATCATGGCCGATGTCGTCACCCTCGTGGACCCGGACGAGCGGGCGGCGTGAGCATCTTGAAATATTGGTTGTAGGAAGATGCGGGTTTCTGCATCATAAACCCCTTGTTTTCATTAGGGGGTATGTATGTCCAGTATTCTGAAATCCGTTGTTCTTGTCGCGTTGTCCGGTGTGTTGCTTGCCGGCTGCGCGTCTCACCGATCAAGCGCGAGCGTCGACAAAGCATCCGCGAGCTCGAGCTCCGCCTCTGTTTCTTCCCGCCGGGCCGCGAAAGATATCGTTCTGACAGAGGAAGATGTGACCGACCGCAAATATGCCGTGTTGGGTGACATTTCCGTCAGTGTTTCCAAAACTACCCTGTTCGATCAGGACCCGACGCGGGAAATGGTGAACGAGCGGCTGCGTGAAGAAGCTTACAAGCTGGGCGCGGATGCGGTGATTTTGACGCGCTATGGCACGGTCGGTATCGGCCTCGCGAGCTGGGGTGTTCTAGAAGGGAAGGGACGTGCCGTTGCCTTCAAGGAATAAAGCGTTTTTTGCAGTTCTGGCTGCAAGCCTTCTTGCGGCTTGTGTGCGCAGTGCCCCCGATTTGCCGACAGCGCAGGCTGCATCTGTTCAAGTTGATGCAGGCGAAAACGAACGTTTGGCAAAATGCGCGGCATTGCGGGAGAGGCTTGCGAAACATCAAACCAAGGCCCGCGATCTGAATGCTGTTGTAGAAGGCAACCGAACCAAAAATCAGACCTTGGGATACTTGTCTGCGACCGTGCTTTTTCCGCTCGCGCTTGGCACGGAGGGCAATCAGCAGGAAAAGGATGCGCTGGATGCTCTGCAGAAAGAACGCGATGCTGTTTATGCGGAGATGAAGACCTATCGCTGTCCGCAATCACTCAAGAGCGCTGAATACTGACGCATCGCACTCAACCAAGTGTGATGTGCGGTGAAGACGGGCCCGGTTCATGCTGGGCCCGTTTCGTTTTCAGGCTCAAGGAGGCAGCATTGCGTAGCACGGCAGCGATATACGGATTTTTGGCGGCAATGCTGGTGAGCGGCAATGTCTTGGCGCAAGACCTGCCGGAGGTCGAAACCGTCAAAGTGACGGACACGCTTTACATGCTGATCGGGCAGGGCGGGAATATCGGTGTTTCCGCCGGGCCGGACGGGGTTTATCTCATCGACGATCAATATGCGCCGATGACGCCGGCCATTCTGGAAGCGGTGCGCGCGATTTCTTCCGGGCCTATCCGTCTGGTGGTCAACACCCATTGGCATGGCGACCATACGGGCGGGAACGAGAATCTGGGCAAGGAAGGCGCGCTCATCTTCGCACATGAGAATGTCCGCTCCCGGATGGAGAAGGGGCAGGAGATCACCGCCTTCGAGCGCCCAGCGCCGCCTGCGCCGAAAGCCGCCTTGCCGCATCTGACCTATAATGACCGCTCGGCCATTCACCTGAACGGCGAAGAAGCGCAGCTTATTCATGTGCACGGTGCGCATACGGATGGCGACACGTTCATCTATTGGCCGCGCTCGAATGTGGTGCATACGGGCGATCTTTTCTTCAACGGCTTTTATCCGGTGATCGATGCCTGGTCGGGCGGCGGCATTGACGGGGTGATCGCCGCGCTTGGCGATGTGCTGGCGAAAACGAATGAAGAGACGCGTTTCATGCCGGGCCATGGGCCGCTCGCCACGCGCACCGATCTCATCGCCTTCCGCGATATGCTGAAAACCGCCTCCGCCAGCGCCCATGGCGCGCGGGGTAAGGGTCTTTCCTATGCGGATTGGGTGGCCTCCAAGCCCTTCGCCGCGCTCGATGCGGAATGGGGCGACGGGTTTTTGAAAGCCGAGCAGTTCGCCCGCATGGTCTGGGCGGGGATCGAAAAGCAGGGCGAATAGGCGCCGTACCCTCGAAATTACCGCCGGGCTTTCCTGCCGGTTTGACCGCCTGCGCGGCGGGCAAATGCCGTCTTTGCGGGCAGATTGGTGTGTCTGGAGCCCGGTGCGGCATGGCGATCTGCAAAAAGATCACATTTCAGCCGCATTTCAGGACTGGTTTCGTCATATTGATTGCGCAAAAGTAAAGAGCTTCCGGTCTTGTGCGGCGTTACCGGGAGCAGGGCTTTCAGGCGCATCGACAGGCGCGGTGAAAGCGGGCCGGGGGGCCGAAACGCTGATGTGCCGCCCGCCCTTCACATGCAGACCGGCGTTCGCGCCGGAGACGAGCCCGCCCTCCCGCGCGGGCCGCAAGGAAGAGGTGAGACATGGCGCAGGCAAGCCGATCCTATTCATCCGCCGGAAAAGCCGCAGGTGCCGGGCGCACGCTCGATGCCGCTTATGATTATGGCCGCAACGGCGAACCGCTTCCCGACATTCACATCTATGCCTCGCTCACCGCGCTCGATGAGGCCTATATGAGCGAGCTGCACGGGCTGCGCGCGCGCCAGGAAGTGCTGGAGCAGGAAATCGTGGGACTCGCCAAGCGCCTTGCCGCGCCGCTCGAGGATGAGCATCCGAAGACGGGCGGGTTTTGGGACCGCTTCCGCCGCTCTTCCACCAAAAAACAGGCGTGAGGAGGGCGAGATGAGATTTCAGATGAATTCCCTTATCAGCGACGGCACCCGCGCGCAGATCCAGGACAATTACATTGCCAGCGAGCGCCAGGCGCGCTTCCGCCCGTTCTATATGGGCGCGGTCGTTCTGGCGGTGCTGGTGACCTGCGGCGCGCTTTTCGTCGATTACGCCATCGTCACGGAGTTCTGGACGCGCGCTCTTGCCAATGAGTTTCTGGAACTGCCGGGCACGCTGGCAACCTCCGTTACGTTCAAATCGCTGCAAGTGCTCTTCGCCACGATCGCCGCGCATATTCTCATCGAACATATGTCGGGCTTCGGGCGCGGCATTTTCGTGCGCGTCGTTTTCCTGCTCGCGCTCTTGATGCTGGGCGGCGTAGGCTTTCTCCTGGCCATGATGTCGCTGCCGAACGGGCTTGCGGAAGTGGGCGCGGGCGGCTCCGGCGGCTCGCTCGGCGGGGCCTTGGCCGAGCTCGGGCTTGAAACGGACGCAACGCGCGGGGCGGAAGCCGCCGCCGGTTCCGTTGCCACGGTGCGCGGTTAT
>ERZ1673962.1074-NODE-1074-length-14851-cov-4.299540_pt1 | contig 14851 bp, 8 predicted proteins | sample MGYA00580188_ERZ1673962 | MGnify/ENA primary metagenome ERZ1673962 (study PRJEB41334, sample SAMN05608104) | rock metagenome | biome: terrestrial subsurface; feature: shale formation; material: shale | place: USA: Pennsylvania ... | reverse complement strand
CTGCGGCTTCGCTGAATTTATCCACAGCCAGGCGCATGCCGAAACCGAATTCCGCCGTGTCCTCGAACAGCGAGTTGGACCAGGCCGGCCCCCGTCCGTCATCCCGGGTGGCCCAGGGGGTTGTCGGCAGATTGCCGCCATAAATGGATGTGCAGCCGGTCGCATTGGCGATCAGAGCGCGATCGCCGAACATCTGCGACATGAGTTTGAGATAGGGGGTTTCGCCACAGCCCGAGCAGGCGCCGGAGAATTCGAACAGAGGTTTCAGCAACTGGCTGCCCTTAAGGGTGTCGCGCTTGACCTTAGCCGGATCGGTTTCGGGCAGGGCCATGAAGAAATCCCAGTTAACGGCTTCCTGTTCGCGCAGGGGAACCTTGAATTGCATATTCAGTGCCTTGCGGGAAGGATCCTGACGGTCTTTGGCCGGGCAGACTTCGACACAGATGCCGCAGCCGACGCAGTCCTCGGGAGCTACCTGGAGGGTGAATTTTCCCCCCTCGAATTCTTTGCCGCGTGCATCGATAGCTCGGAAGGTCGGCGGTGCCTGGGCCAGGTAGGAGGCATCGTAGATCTTCATGCGGAGGGTTGCATGGGGGCAGACAAAGGAGCACAGACCGCATTGGACGCAAAGGCGCTCGTCCCACACCGGAATTTCCAAAGCGATGTTGCGCTTTTCATAACGCGAGGTGGCGGTGGGGAAAGTGCCGTCCGCGGGCATGCTGGAAACCGGCAGACTGTCGCCCTGGCCGGCGATGATGGTCGCGACAACGTTCTGCACGAAGGCTGGTGCGCCGGGGGTCACCAGGGGCGGTTTGCTCAGGGCGCTGTCGGCCTTGGCCGGTATGCTTACCTCGGCGATTTGGTCGAGGGCGGCATCGGCGGCGCGGCAGTTCATGTCCACCATTTTTTCACCGGCTTTGCCGTAGGTTTTGCGGATCGCGTCCTTGATGGCATCGAGGGCCGTATCCATGGGCAGGATGCCGGTAATCTTGAAGAATGCGGTCTGCATAATGACGTTGATGCGACCGCCCAGACCGATCTTTTCGGCGATGTCCACAGCGTTGATGACGAACAGGCGCAGTCGTTTGTCGATAATTTGCTGCTGTACTTCGCGGGGGATCTGCTCCCAGACGGTATCTTTATCGAACAGGGAGTTCAGAAGGAACATCCCCCCGGATTTTACCTTGGAAAGCATGTCGCACTTTTCAAGAAAGGTGAAGTTGTGACAGGCGACGAAATCGGCGTTGCTGATCAAATACGGCGAGCGCAGCGGGGTTTTTCCGAACCGCAGGTGCGAGGTCGTTACCGTGCCGGCCTTTTTGGAGTCGTAGACAAAGTAGGCCTGCACATGGTTGTCCGTCAGGTCGCCGATGATCTTGATGGAGTTCTTGTTGGCGCCGACGGTGCCGTCGGAGGCGAGCCCGTAGAACATGGCCGAGTAAATTCCCGAGGCGTCGTTGCGATAGGAGGCATCGACGGGGATGCTGGTTCCGCAAACATCGTCCTCGATGCCGACGACGAAATGGTTTTTCGCTTCGGTAAGGTCCAGGTTGTCGTAGACGGCCTTGACCATGGCGGGGGTAAATTCCTTGGAACCGAGACCGTAGCGGCCGCCGACGATGGTCGGTGCGGTCCCGGTGGTGGTTGCTTCGGCGATGGCGCCGCGCACATCGAGATACAGAGGTTCGCCGAGGGAACCGGGCTCCTTGGTGCGATCCAGTACTGCGATTTTACGCACCGAGGCGGGCAGAGCAGCAAGGAATGCTTCCGCGGGGAAGGGGCGGTAGAGGCGGATCTTAAGCATTCCGACCTTTTCGCCGGCGGCGTTCATGGCTTCGACGGTTTCGTGCACCGTATCAGCGCCGGAGCCCATGAGGACGATGACTTTTTCGGCATCGGGAGCGCCGACATAATCGACCAGGTGATATTGACGCCCGGTCAGGCCGGCAAATTTATCCATCTCCTTCTGAACGATGCCTGGCGTGGCCAGATAAAAGCGATTGACCGTCTCGCGCCCTTGGAAATAGACATCCGGATTTTGCGAGGTGCCGCGCAATACCGGATGATCCGGGGACAGCGCTCGGGAACGGTGGTCGGCAATCAATTCCTCGTCGAGCATGGCTTGCATGTCTTCAAAACCGAGTTGCTCGATTTTCTGGATTTCATGAGAGGTTCGGAATCCGTCGAAAAAGTGCAGAAAGGGGACCCGCGAGCGTAGCGTAGCTGCCTGGGCGATGAGCGCGAAATCCATGACTTCCTGGGGATTATTGGAGGAAAGCATGGCAAAACCGGTAGAACGGCAGGTCATGACGTCAGAGTGGTCGCCGAAAATGGACAGGGCCTGGGCTGCAATGGCGCGCGCCGAAACATGGAACACCGTCGGAGTCAATTCTCCGGCGATCTTGAACATGTTCGGAATCATCAACAGCAGGCCTTGACTGGCGGTAAAGGTCGTAGTGAGAGCACCGGCCTGCAAAGACCCATGAACTGCACCGGCAGCCCCGGCTTCCGACTGCATTTCCGTCACCAGCGGCACGGTGCCCCAGATATTCTTCTCTCCCCTGGCGCTTTTGATATCTGAAATTTCGCCCATGTTGGAAGAGGGGGTTATGGGGTAGATGGCAATGACTTCGTTTGTGGCGTGTGCGACATGCGCCGCTGCGCTATTGCCGTCGATAGTAACTGTTTTTCGCGACATGCCTTCCATTCTCCTTGATTTGAAAGTTGCAGATTGCTATTGAAAAACTATGTCCATTCCGTTTGGCGGCGCAGGCAGTTGGCGGACGTTTTCATAATCATGTACCGCCCGCTCGATAATCTGTCTTGACAAAGCCGCTTTTTAAGTAGTAATTATTTTTCACATAAAAAAGTTCGTATGTTGATCGAAATTACCCAAAATCGTTCCGGCGAGTCAAGAAATTTTTGCGGTTTTTTTCTGTTATGGAGAAGAATTGGAAAAAACGGGCTGCGCCTGAAAAGGCAGATTTTCCCGGGAGTATGGCGGGTGAGAAAAGAACCTTGGCTACGGCCGGAAGTCAGGTCGTCGTATTTGCGTTTTTAGCCGGCGCATGCTCGATGTTTTCGCAAAAAACATCGAATGGGCTGGCTGGGCAACAGGCGCCAGATGCAAGGCGCGCAATGGTCGAGCCATGAGGCCTACTTACGTAAGTCGAAGCAGCGAGGCAGCCGCAGCAATGCAGCAGCCCCTTTAACGTTATTTTCAGGCAATAAAAGAGCACGCATCAAAGGAGAGGAAGGGTTTGAATACTACAAATGCCGGGGGAAATGCATCGGGTTACGGACACGGACCCAGGCAATGGACTTTTTTGAACAATCATGCCCATGTGCTTTTGTGTCTGGCCCGCAATCCCGACATGGTGTTGCGGGCCGTGGCCATGCAGGTCGGTATTACCGAGCGGGCAACCCAGAAAATAATCAAGGACCTGGTGGAATCCCAGGTCCTTGAGCGTTCCCGCGTAGGACGATGCAACAGTTATCGTATCCGTATGGATACGCCGCTGAGACATCCCCTCGAAAAGAAACATACCGTCGGAGAATTACTGGCCATGCTTCTGACGGAACAGGAAATGGCGAAGGCCCGCTTGCAGGCTGCACCCGGAAGGTCGGACTCGACCTGAAAACGAGCATGGCAAGGGGTTAAATCGGCAGGCTGTCGACGAGTTTTTTTACTTCCGCTACGGAATGATCGAGCAGACTCTGCTCATCGTCGGTCAAATCGAACTCGACGATCTTTTCGACCCCTCCCGCCCCGAGAATGCAGGGCACGCCGACATAGTAGCCGCTGACACCGTACTGGCCGCTTAACATGGCGCAAACCGGCAACAGGCGTTTCTGGTCGTGAATGACCGCCTCGACCATGGAGATGGCACTGGTTGCGGGGGAAATGAAAGCGCTGCCGGTCTTGAGCAGGTCCACCACCTCGCCGCCGGCATTCTGGGTACGCTCGACCAGTCCGGCCATAAGCTGGCGGGCTTTTTCGGCGCTGCCGTATTTACGTTCCAGCAGTTCAAGGGCGGGAATGCCGTTGACATTGGCGAACCGTACAATGGGCACCATGGCATCGCCGTGTCCGCCCAATACCAATGCGTTGACGTCCCGGACCGATACGCCCAGTTCCCAGGCGATGAATGACGCGAATCGGGCCGAATCGAGGACTCCCGCCATACCCATGACGCGCTCGACGGGAAAACCCGTAAGTTTTTGACACAGAGTCACCATGGCATCGAGCGGATTTGACAGGACAATGACGATCGCGTCCGGTGCGTGGGTTTTGATGCCTTCGGCGACCGTGACCATGATGCGGGCATTGATTTCAATAAGGTCCTCGCGGCTCATGCCGGGTTTGCGGGGCACCCCGGCGGTGACCACGATGATATCGGCGCCGTCGATACAGCTGATATCGCTGCGGCCGCGAAGCTGTACATCAAAGTTTGCAATGGGGGCTGCTTCGGCGATGTCCAGGCATTTGCCTTCTGCCAGCCCGTCCTTGATGTCGAACATGACCACGTCGCCAAGTTCACGCAAGGCTGCGAGATGGGCGATGGCGTTGCCGATCTGGCCGCCGCCGACAAGGGCGATTTTAGGTTTAACCATACTGTTTCCCTCCATTCAAAGCCGACGCTGAAAAAAATGGAAGCGTCGGACCATTGTGAACATTCAATCCATATTGTCAATAAGGGCGCTTCCGAATTCGGAGCATTTGAGCAAGGTGGCGCCGTCCATAAGGCGCTCGAAATCATAGGTTACACGCTTCTGGCCGATGGTCTTCTCCATAGCCCGGACAATCAGGTCGGCTGCTTCCTTCCAGCCCAGATGCTCCAGCATGAGAACCCCGGAGAGAATCACGGAACCGGGATTGACCTTGTCGAGGTTTGCATATTTGGGTGCGGTACCGTGCGTCGCTTCGAAGATGGCATGGCCGGTCTGATAGTTGATGTTGGCACCCGGAGCGATGCCGATACCGCCCACCTGTGCAGCCAGGGCATCGGACAGATAGTCGCCATTGAGATTCATGGTGGCGATGACGTCGAATTCGCCGGCCCGGGTCAGAACCTGCTGCAGGGCGATGTCGGCAATGGCGTCCTTGATCATCACTTTATCGCGCCACCGCCCCTGGCCATGGGTCGTATGCAGGCAGGTGAGCGTATCGGCCACTTCCTGGCGTATCTCGGCCTGCTGTTCCGCGGTCATCATATCGTAGCCGGGGTCGATCATGCGTGCGATGGCCTCGTCGTCCAGTTCGGGATTGTCATCCTTGTTGGCGAGAATCCAGCTTTCCCGCGCGGTCACCACCTGGTCGCGGAATTCCCTGGTCGCAAGTTCGTACCCCCATTGTTTAAAGGCCCCTTCGGTGAACTTCATGATGTTCCCTTTGTGAACGAGGGTTACCGAGCGGCGCTGGTGGTCGATGGCGTACTGAACGGCGGCCCGGATCAAACGCTCGGTGCGCGGCCTGGAGATCGGTTTGATGCCGATACCGGTGGCTTCGGGATACGGGATCTTGCCGACGCCCATCTGCTGCTGCAGATAATCGATGACCTGCTTCGCTTCGGGGCTGCCGGCCTGCCACTCGATACCGGCATAGATATCTTCGGTGTTTTCGCGGAATATCACGATGTCGACATCCTGAGGTTTTTTTACCGGAGAAGGGACGCCTTCGACATAGCGCACCGGTCGCAGGCAGACGAACAGATCGAGTTCCTGGCGCAGGGCTACGTTCAGAGAACGGATACCTCCGCCTATCGGGGTGGTCAGAGGACCCTTAATACCCACAAGAAATTCGTTGAATGCCTGCAGCGTTTCATCGGGTAGCCAGCCGAGTTCCATGTTGAACGCCTTTTCTCCGGCGTAGACTTCCATCCAGCGGATGCGGCGATTACCTTCGTAAGCTTTAGCAACGGCCGCATCGAATACGCGCACGGCGGATTTCCATATATCCGGTCCCGTACCATCACCTTCAATGAAAGGCACGATGGGGTTGTCGGGGACCTGCAGCCGTCCGTCTTTGAGGGTTATCTTTTCGCCTTGAGGAATCGTCGTATATTTGTAAGTCATAGCCTATTCCTTTTCGTGCAAATTGCGTCCCTCGGGGACGGTCAGTTGTGTATACAGTGTGCTTAGTCTACAAAAGGGGGGGAGCCTGTCAAGGAATAACAAGGCAACCTTCCGGAAAGCACGTTCCGATGTTTATGCCGGTCGGTCATCGCGACGAGCCGGATTCTTGCGTGGCCGGACCCCGGTTGGGTGGGGTGCCGTCTGATGATCCGGGGCCGACGGGAAAAATCCCGGATCTGAGAGCCTTTTCACGGGCGGCGGTTTTTTCTTCAGCAGTCAGTTTGCGTGGAATGCTGAGGGATTGTCCGGGATAGACCTGCCGTGGATCGCGGATCTGGTCGCGGTTGGCCTGATACAGCAGAGGCCACAGCAGGGGGTCTCCGTAGATGTTCCGTTGCGCAGCAATGGTCCACAAGGTCTCTCCGGCCCCGACCCGGTACTCGGTCGGCGCCGGTCTCGATTTCGGTTTGGGGGGCGCGGCGGGCCTGGTGGTGATCGCCTTATGTGTCTGCGGCGTTGGTTGGCGAATCGGCTCGTTGGGCAATTGCGCCGTTCGCATCAACTCCTGGGCGCGGATTTTCTGCAGTCCCCGATCCGCCTGCTCTCTTTGCGCCTGCAGAATCGCACGGCGGGCATGGGCTTCCGCGAAAGGGAGTATTTCTCTGGCCAGTTTGTACTTTTTTTTCTCCACCAGGGTTTCGCCGTCGTGCAGCGCATCCTGGGCCGCCTGGTATTCGTTTGGTGCCAACACCGCAGCTTCGGCGGCGGCGGCTTCATCCAGGGCGGATCGGGCGGATTGCAGCTCTTGCAGCGGGGGGGCGACACACCCCCCCGCCATGATCAGCAGAGCCAGCAATAAGAAGACAAGTCTTGCCATAGTCCACTTTCGTCGTCTTTGCAATCGTGGTCGATTGCGCCAAGGCGATCGATGCCTGTCGACCCCAGGCCTGAGCGGCTACTTGTTGCGGACCGCGCGCCGGATGGAGAGTTCCCGCAACTGTTTGTCGTCTACGGCTCCAGGTGCCTCAGACAACAGGCAGGTGGCTTTCTGGGTTTTGGGGAAAGCGATGACGTCGCGGATCGAATCGGAGCCGGTCAGGATCATCATCAGGCGGTCGAGGCCGAAAGCGATGCCGCCATGGGGAGGCGCGCCGAAGCTGAGGGCTTCCAGGAGGAAACCGAATTTTTTCTCGGCTTCTTCGGTGGTGATACCCATGAGGGAGAACATTTTGTTCTGCACCTCGCTGTTGTGGATACGTATGCTTCCGCCACCGATTTCAGAGCCGTTCAGAACCAGGTCGTAGGCTTTGGCGCGGGCGCTGCCGGGATCGCCTTCGAGCAGGGCGATATCCTCGTCCAGAGGCGCGGTAAACGGATGATGAACCGCCACGTGGCGGCGCGCCTCACCGTCCCATTCCAGCAGCGGGAAATCGGTAACCCAGACGAAGCGGAAATCGTCCCTGCGCGCCAATTCCAGTTTCTGGCCCAGCAGACCGCGCAGGCGGCCGAGGGACTCGTTGGCCACTTTGTAGGTGTCGGCAGCGAACAGCAGCAAATCGCCAGGCTCGGAATCGGCCGCCTCGTCGATGAGGGCGATTTCCTTGTCGGTGAAGAATTTGGCGATGGGCGACTGCCAGGAACCGTCTTCCTGTACCTTGACGTAGGCCAGTCCCTTGGCTCCGTAGACTTTTACGAAGTCGGTCAGGTCGTCGATCTCCTTGCGGGAGAAGGAAGCGCACTGCTTGGCATTGAGGAGCTTGACGATGCCGCCTTTCTTTACGGCATCGGCAAATACCTTGAACCCGCAGTCCTTGACGATATTTGAAATTTCCACCAGCTCCAGATCGAAACGCATATCGGGGTTGTCGACGCCGAAACGGGCCATGGCTTCGGTATAGGTGATGCGCGGCATGGGCAGGTTCAGTTCAATACCGAGAGTATCGCGGAACACGGTGGCGATCATGCCTTCCATGACATCCATGATGTCCTGGCGGTCGACGAAACTCAGCTCACAGTCGATCTGGGTGAACTCGGGTTGACGGTCGGCGCGCAAGTCCTCGTCGCGGAAGCATTTGACGATCTGATAGTAGCGGTCGAAGCCCGAAACCATGAGCAGCTGTTTGAACAGCTGCGGCGACTGTGGCAGGGCGTAGAACATGCCGGGATTGACGCGGCTCGGTACCAGGTAGTCGCGGGCTCCCTCGGGCGTGCTTTTGGTCAGCACAGGCGTTTCGACTTCGATGAAACCGCTGTCGTTAAGGTAATTGCGCACAATCTGCGCTACCTTGTGGCGCAGTATGAGGTTGGATTGCAGGTTCGGACGGCGCAGGTCGAGATAGCGATGTTTGAGACGGATGTTTTCCGCCACGTCGACATTGTCCTCGATCATGAAGGGAGGTGTCTCGGCACCGTTGAGTATGCGCAACTCCTTGACCTCCACCTCGACTTCGCCGGTGGTCATTTTCGGGTTGACCGTCCCCTCGGGGCGTGCGGATACGATGCCCCGTGCCGCAACCACGAATTCGTTGCGAACCCGCTCGGCCTTGGCATGGGCTTCGGGGTCGCGATCGGGGTCCAGGGCCAACTGGGCAATGCCCTGGCGGTCGCGCAGGTCGATGAAGATCAGGCCGCCGTGATCGCGGCGTCGCTGTACCCAGCCCATGAGACAGACTTCCTTGCCGATGTCCGCGGCAGAGATGCTGCCGCAGAAATGGCTTCTTTTCCAATCACCCAGAATATCGATCAAGTTCGGCTCCTTGTTCATGCAGATAAAAATTCAACCAGTTTTCATCCGGAAACGGCCCTTTATCCCAATCTCTGCGTCAGTCTGCACCCTTGCGTGTGCGGCGTAGACAGCTACGCTTCCATGTACGGGCTTGATTTCCTCGGCTTTGGGGTTCGTTCCCGTTTGAAAACTGCGCTGTGTCCATCCGGCGTTTCCGGATGGACACCAACCAGGCGGCACATTTCACTGAATTTTACCGGTAAAGCGAATTGCAAATTATACGGGGTGCCGCCAAAGGTCGTCAAGCTGTTAGTTTTCTGGTGTCCATCCGTTGATGCCAGTCAGATCCCGGTTGGTTGCAAAACCGTCGGCCGTCAGCAAAGGCGGCACTTATCGGCCAGGGCCTGTTCGATGCCCGCCAGGGAAACAGGCTGCTGATCCTTGTTGTCCATGTCGCGCAACTGAGCCTCGCCGGAAGCCAGTTCCTCTTCGCCGAGGATCACGACGTAGCGGGCATTGAGCTTGCCGGCACGGCGCATCTGGGCTTTGAGGCTTTTTCCAGTGAAGGCCATTTCGGCGCGCAGGCCGAGGTGTTGCAACCGATGCATGAGGGCGAAGACTTCGTCGCCTGCCGCATCGCCGAGGGCCGCCAGGAATACGTCCGGGCGGGGAGCATCAACGCCTTGTTCGCCCTTCATCAGGACCAGTCTTTCAACCCCCATTGCGAAGCCGATCCCGGGCAGCGCGGGACCGCCCAGGTCCTGAATAAGACCGTCGTAGCGTCCGCCGGCGGCAACGGCATTCTGGGAGCCGAGCTGGCTGGTGACCATTTCGAAGGTGGTTTTGGTGTAGTAATCGAGACCGCGTACCATACGGGCATTGATGGTGTAGCTGATGCCGAGCTTTTGCAGATATTGCTGTACCTGCTTGAAATGCACATCGCAGTCGCTGCACAACAGATCGAGCACGGATGGTGCATCCGTGGTGGCCTCCTGACAGGTGGGCACTTTGCAGTCAAGTACCCGCAGAGGATTGGTCTGGTAGCGGCGCTGACAGTCGGCACATAAAGACTGCAGGCGGTTTTCCAGGTATGCGGTAAGTGCCTTGCGATACTGCGGTCGGCATTCCCGGCAGCCGAGGGAGTTGACATGAAGCTCTACACTGTCGATGCCGACGGCTTCGAAATAGTGGCAAAGCATGGCCAGTACCTGGGCATCCATCATGGGGTCGTCTACTCCGATGGCCTCGGCGCCGATCTGGTGAAACTGACGGTAACGCCCTTTTTGCGGGCGCTCGTAACGAAACATGGGGCCCAGATAATAAAGCTTCGAAATCGGGTCGAGCGCGTGCATTTTGTGCTCGATGAAAGCGCGCATCACCGGGGCCGTGCCTTCGGGACGCAAGGTCAGGGAGTTGCTGCTGCGATCCTCGAAAGTATACATTTCTTTTTCCACGATATCGGTGGTTTCGCCGATGGAACGGCAGAACAGTTCGGTCTTTTCGACGACCGGAACGCGGATTTCGGCAAAACCGTATAACTGAAAGATGCGATGCGCTTCGCGTTCCAGAAACTGCCAGGTTTCTACTTCGCCCGGCAGGATGTCGTTCATTCCCTTGATACCTGAAATACTCACGATAGGTCCCTTCGTTCATGTAGTCTTGGTCGCTGCGGCAAAGGCATGGCCGTGGCGGCAGATCTTCGCCGGCGACAATAAGAGACCCGCTGGCTCAATGGCGAGCGGGTGGATAGTTGATGATCGTTCCTTGGAGGCGGACGGTACCGTGGCCGGGTTATTCCTGATCCGCCGTTTTTTCTTCCTGTTCAGCCAATTGCCAGGCCCCGCGTACCGCGTTGCGACATCGTTTGCCGGCATACATGGCCTTGTCGGCCAGATGCATGATTTCCCTCTGGGTGCCGGCATCGGCAGGGAAGGTTGCATAGCCGACGGTAGCCGTAATTCGGGCGGGATTGCCGCTGTCGGAGAAAAACACGTGATCCTCAATCGATTTACGTATGCGTTCGGCGGCTACTGCCGCACCCTCGCATCCGGTTTCGACCAAAAAACCGGTGAATTCATCCCCGCCATAGCGGAACAGAATATCCGATTCTCGCACGCATTGCTTCAGCAGTGTCGCTACTTCCTTGAGTGCCTGACTTCCGGCCAGGTGGCCGCGGGTGTCGTTGACTTCCTTGAAGAAGTCGAGGTCGATGAAAACCAGAGAAAATTCCAGTCCGTAACGTTCGGCACGCACGATCTCCTGTTCCAGGATCATCTGCAGATAGCGGTAGTTGTGCAGGCCGGTAAGGTCATCGATGAAAATAAGATCGCGAGCGCTTTTGAAGCGACAGGCGTTTTCAAATCCGAGGGCGGCCTGTTCCAGCAGATATATCAGGTTGTTGCGCGGCAGATCGGGAGCGAAATCGTTCCCGAGTGGATTGCAGAATACCATGGCGCCATGCAAACCGTAGGCGGAGCGCATGGGGAAGATACCGACGGTCTGCAACCCTTGGGGTAGTTGTGGTGCGGCGGGCAACTCCTCCCCGCTCAGGATGCACAGTTCGATGCCTTGGGTCAAAAAAGGCTTCAAAATATCGATGAGGGCCATGGCCTCGGTTTCCTGGAGGCTTTTAGTGCCGGCCAGCTCGGTAATCTCACCATCGCTCATAAGACATGCCAGTCCGCGCCCACCGCCGGCTTCCTGGAGGATGGCGGATAATGCCTCGTCGAACAGGTGATCGAAATCCAAGTGGGACGCCAGCTGCTGTCCACGCTGATAAAGCTGGATCTGAGCCTTTAAAACGGTATTTTCATCAAGCAGGTGGCGCTGTTCGAGACAGGTACGGACGACATGCAGAAGCTCCGTCGGATCGAAAGGTTTGACGAGGTAATCGCGCGCCCCGTTTTTGAGTGCCTGGATGGCCGATTCGACGGACGCATGCCCGGTAACCAGGACAACATCCGGAGGATTTCCGCGTTTGCGACAGTGCTCGAGCAGCTGCATGCCGTCCAAGCCTGGCATGACCAGGTCGGCGAGAACAATATCGATGTCCCCCCGTACAAGTCGTGTCACGGCTTCCTCCCCAGACGATGCGGTTTCCACCTGGTAACCGTTTTCATTGAGGAGGTTGGCATATAGACGGCGGAAGAAAAGCTCGTCATCTACAACCAGGATGGTTGAGGATTTCATCCGGATAGTCTCCAAGTTTGATAATGGGTCAAATTAACAAAGCCATATCACACTGTCAACGGAAAAGCCCGTTTTGCCAGGATCTTACATGCCAGATCCCGTTTTTCAGATCGAATGCGACGGTGCCGTGCAGGTCGGTGCGCCAAAGGGGCAGACGGTATTTCTCAAGGCTTGTCAAGGTTTTCCTGTGAGGGAATCCGAAAGGATTGTCAAATCCCAGGCTGACAAATACCTGCCTGGGGGAAAAACGCGCCAGCAGCAGATCGACGGGGCTGGAGCGGCTGCCGTGGTGTGGCAGTTTCAACAGGGATACCGGTCGGGAAGGCATCGCTTTCAACAAACAGTCGATACCGGAGCTTTCCAGATCGCCGGTTAAGAGTATGCCGTCCTTACGGAAGCGCGTGTAAAAAACCACAGAGCGGTCATTGACATTGGCCATCGTCAGTGGCGGAACGAATACGGCTGTTTCCAATACCGACGTGTCTTCGATCAGCGTCCATCCCGGTTGGAACATCCGCACTGGAATACGGCGGTCTTCGAGTTGTTTGCGCAATGGCGGCCAGAGGTCTTTTTCGGGGATGGCGCACCAGAACGCCTGTACCGGAAAATGCTTCAGGATGTGTACCAGGCCATTGCGGTGGTCGGGATGATCATGGCTGAGGATGACAGCGGTGAGTTTGCGTATGCCGAGACGCCCGAGGGCAGGAGCTACCAATCGTTCTCCCGTATCGAAGGTGCTGTGGGCCATGCCCCCTCCGTCTATGAGATAATGCCGTCCCCGACAGTCGGATACCAGCAGGGCATCGCCCTGTCCGACGCTCAGAGCGGTGACGCGCAGCTGTTTCGGACGGGGCGGCGGCCACAAGCATAAAGCCGCCAGCAAGGCCGCCAACAGCAATGCGTGACGTTTCCGCCAGGGCAGCAGGAGCATCGCGACCATCAGGCTGATCAACAATAATGCCGGCAACGGCAGGTAAAGCTTGCGTGCAGCCAACAACGGCAAATCCGGAACTTTTGTCGAGAGCTTCAAAACACTTTCGACCAGGACTCCCATGAAACGAAAACAGACACCGGCGGCTGCCGGCCACAAAGGCGACAGCAGCATCCCTCCCAAGCCGACCGGGATGGCTATGCCTCCGATCACAGGTCCGGCCCACAGGTTGATGAGCAGTCCGGCCGGTGCAAGCATATGAAAATGCCAGAGCACCAAGGGGGTGGTGACGATGCCGGCGGCCGTGGTAACCATGCCGAGTTGTGCGATTCTTCGCAGGAAAATCGGACGTGCGGGCAATATGCCGATCCAGCGGGGCATTAAAGTAAGAATGCCGAACACGCCGGCAAAGGAAAGTTGGAAGGAAGGCGAGAACAGAGCCGTGGGGGTTGCGACGAGAATCGTCCCGGCGACGGCCAGCGCAACGCGAATCGGCTGACAACAACGTCGTGACCAGAACAATGCCGCTACTGCGACGGTGGCCAACCAGGCGCGCGTGGCGGGCAGGGCCTGGCCGACCATTTGCAGATAGCACCACAACAATGGCATGAGCAGGCAGGGGAGGAGGCGGCGCGGGGGTACAAGGAGCAAAAAACCTTCGCTGCTGCGAACGACTGCCAACATGATGAAATAGCCGAACATGGCGACCAGTCCCAGGTGGAACCCGGAAATGGAAAACAGATGGGACAGACCGAGTTGCGCAAGGCTTTGACGCTGCTTGCGGGAAAGAAGGTCTTTGTCGCCGATGACCAGCGCCCTGATCAGGGCTGCCTGGTCCCGTGAAGTTGCCGAGCGATCGATCAATTGTCCGGTATGGCTTCGCAGGCGCGGCCAGAACGCCTGTTTGGCGCGCTGAATCATGGCGACGCCAGTGTCGTCAGGCACAAAACCGGTAAATTTTATTCCCCGGTCTGCCAGATAGCGTGGATAGTCGAATTCTCCAGGCGTGCCGAACCGCCTGGGAATACGCAGGCGGGTCCGCACGGCAATTTCATCTCCGGGCATGAAGCGACGTTCCGATTCGGCCACCGAAAGCCGCAGGCCGCCTGAGGCGGCGAAAGGGCGTCCTTGGCGGAGCATGTGGTGAATTTTGAGATCGAGCCGTTTGCCGCCGTCCGAGGTTTGGTGAACGCGCAGGATTTTGCCGAAAACGGTATGCGGGGTATCTCCGGGAAGGGTAAGCAAGGGGGACGTTTTATCGGAAAAACCGGTTTGCGACCCGTAGTTGCAATAACCGCAGGTCATGACCAGAAACATTAGCAACAACGGAGCGTACCGGGCATGGCGCAGCGGAATCCATAAACAGTGGTCAAAAGCGCCAGGAGAACAGGCCAGTCAGCGGCGGGAAAGCTTCTTGCCGCCAGCAGACCCGCAATATACGCAGCTGTCAGACAAGGCAGGCTCGCTATGGTTTGGCGAACTTTTCCTTCGGGTCGATTTGCAGTTATGCATTCTGTCGCAGCGAATCGTGATCGGAATCGGATGTTTGCGCCTCATGGAGTCTTGTGAGTGCCGACTAATTTTCGCAACGTGTTGAGATTAGCAAATTCTTTTTTTATGCACAACCTTTTTCAGTGCCACCCAGGTGGGGTGGGACTTCCGGGACCCGGAAAGGTGATGACGATTTTTCTTAGGGGAAGTTTTTTCGGCGCGGATAGATGCCGGAACGGGTGGAAAAAAACCGGCATACACAAATCCGATGAGCAGCAGCAATTCGAACATGGGCACCTCCTTGTTGGTGCCGCCAGTTTTACGCACGCTTGTGACAGAATATGTCGCAGGTTGGTTTGGGGCCCGAGGTCCGAGTGCTGAGTGCTGAGTGATGAGTGATGAGTGATGAGTGATGAGTGATGAGTGATGAGTGATGAGTG
>ERZ1673962.1073-NODE-1073-length-14854-cov-28.160484_pt1 | contig 14854 bp, 21 predicted proteins | sample MGYA00580188_ERZ1673962 | MGnify/ENA primary metagenome ERZ1673962 (study PRJEB41334, sample SAMN05608104) | rock metagenome | biome: terrestrial subsurface; feature: shale formation; material: shale | place: USA: Pennsylvania ... | reverse complement strand
ATTGATTTCATCCGCCAAGCTGGCGAGCGAATCACCGACGTGCGCCGCGTGTATATCAACGACGGCAACATGCAGCTGATCGACCAGACCGGGACGTGGGAGTTTCTGGGCCAGAAGTGGAAGACAGTTGGCTGTGATAATCGCTATTGGCGCAACTACTGCAAAGTGATGGTAGTTCGCATTGATCCTCAGACTGGTGGCCCAGCATGACGAACGAAGAGCTATTCGCAAAGCTGCGGCCTATCGTGCTGGCTGCGACCGGAGTGCCTGAATGCATCTTGGCTGACCAGTACAGCGAAGAGCAGGTGCCGTCACCGCAAGGTCCGTACGCCACGATCACGCCGCGCCAGTCTGTTAGCGAGCGCGGACAGGCAAACGTCATCCAGCGCAACAAGGTTGGCGACTTGGTGGAAACCGAAGTTCGCGCACAGATCATGGCGTCGTGCAGCGTCCAGTTCTATCGCGGCGAAGCACTGCAATATGCCGAGCGCCTGAAGCAAGCCAACAAGCTGCCGAGCATCAGCATCATGCTGTACAAGGCCGGGCTAGGGTGGAACGGAACTGACGCCGTGAACAACCTGACAGCGCTGCAATCGGCCAATTTTGAGCAGCGGGCGCAGATCACCATTCGCATCATGTACGAATCGGTGCTGCTGGATGAAATCAATAACATCCTTAGCGCCTCGGTAATAGTTGAAAACGAAAAGGCAGACGCGCTAGCGGAGTTCGACGTTCCGTAATGCGCGTGGTATTATTGAAGAGAATCAAAATCATTCGGAGTTAGCGTAATGAGCTATCCAGCCACAAACATCATTCGGGTGAACACCCGCATCACACCGGCAGGGCTGGGCACTGCGAATTTCGCTAGCGCCACGCTGTTTGCGCCGCAGACCGAGCTTCCGGTAGGCTTTGACCCAGATACCCGTCGCACCTACTTTGACCTGACCGACGTGGCTGCTGACTTTGCCACCACGACCGAGACCTACAAGTCTGCACAGCGCTGGCTCGGTGGCACTCCTGCTACTCGCCAACTGGTTATCTACGGCGCTGCAACACTGGACGCATCCCCTGCCGCTACGCTTGCCAAGGCGCGCGACGCCTTCTGGTGGTACTGGACTATTTTCACCGCTCCGGTGCTTGCCGTTGAGGCGTCCGTTCTGTCGATTGCCGAATGGTGCGAAGACAACGGCAGCATGATGATCAACACGCAGACCGGCGCGTCTGCTACTGGCATCCGCGACCCAGGCGTGACGACCGACATTGCAAGCCAGCTCACCACGCTCGGCTATCGCCACGTCTACACCGTTGCACACGCAACCGATGGTAACGCAGGCAACGCGCTGGCTAAGCACTTCGCCGCCGTGAACTATAGCGCCGTCCGCTCGACTATTACCGGCGAGTTCAAGAAGTCGCCAAGCGTAGCCGCTGAGTCTCTGACCTCCACCGCTTATGCGGCGATGCAGCAGGACACCAAAAAGGTTGCATTCTACACCGTAGTAGACAATCAGGGCAGCACCGATCAGGGCCGCTGGCTGAACACCCGCACTCACAGTTCGTTTGGCGAGTTCATTGATGACGTTGTGAACCTTGATGCGTTTATCAACTTCCTGACCACTCAGCTGTATAACACCGTTGCAGGCCAAGTGACCAAGCTGGCGCAGACTCCGGCAGGACAAGCGGTGCTTATCGGCTCGGCTCGCAGCGTATGCCAGCAGTTCATCGAGAACGGCTATCTCGGGCCGCGCAACTACACCGACCCTGATGATGGCCTGGAGAAGTTCACCGTGGGCTATGAGATTCTGACCAAGCCGGAGGACATTCTTGATCTGTCCGACGCTGATCGCGATGCTCGTAAGTCCGCCCCGCTGCGTATTCGCCTGTTCCGGGCTGGCGCAATCCATATTGTTGATGTTGACATTGACGTTTACTGAGGATAACTGACTATGGCACTCCAGAACTTTAGCACTGAATCGTCGGTCGTCACGGTAAACGGTCGCCGCATCCAAGATTGGGGCGACACCGCAACCCCGTACACCGATGCGCCGATTGACCCGAAAAGCCAGCTGCGTCGCGGCCAGGGCGGCTCGGCTGTGCGCCTGGATCGTATCAACCCCGGTCGCACCGTCACTCTGTATCTGAATCCAGGCTCAGCCGACTCTGCGTACATGCAGGGGCTGTTTAACTCTGGTGCGAATATCACGCTGTCGTTTACCCAAATCGGCACACTGGAAACCGCTGTAGGCGCTGAGGGCGTTATCGTCAACGACGGACAGCGCGGACGCGCTGGTTCTACAATCAGCGATGACCAGTTCATTATTGAGTTCAACAGCTGGACTGCGAGCCGGGGTTAATCCATGAGCCACGTCAAGCAGTTCACTGTTGGCAACGTATCGTACAACGCAGGCCGGGCAAGCGCGGTAAATCAAGACCGCGTGCTTTCTCTGCTGACTCAGGCCATTATTGAGCGCGCAATGGCCGCAGCTTCGGCAGGCATCGAGCTTGACTCTCAGGTGCTCACCAGCATGTTCCTGGCGATGCCTACCGCTACCAAGCGCGAGATTGCCGATATCCTCATGCATCAGGTGATGATTAACGGCACTCAGCAGCGGGTTGGCATTGAAGACTTCGACGGCAAGATGGTTCAGTACAACCAGCTTTTGGCTGAACTTCTGCGGTGGAACCTGTCCGATTTTTTCGACTGGCTGCCCAGCGTCCTCGCAGACGCTCGGGCGGAAAACAAGGGCGACGCAGCGCAGTAAACTGGTATCTGATGCGGCCATGCGTGGGCGTGCAAGGCATCTGCCCGCCGCTGTGTACATGGGCGCAGCTTGAAGACGGATCAGTCACTATCGGAGACGTTGAGCGGTTTAATCAGGCCATAACTGAGCTAGTAGACGCTCACAACGAAGCCAGGAGCGCCGGGTAATGGCACAAACAATCAAGCGGTTCCTGATCGGGCTGGGCTTCGATACCAAGGAGTTTGACCAAGGGCAGCAGAATGTTACGACCGGGCTGTCGTCTATGCGTGGCGGCGTTCTTGCCGTCTCTGCCGCGATGGTCGGCGCGTTCGGCGCTGCTGCTGCTAGCGTAATCTCAACAGCCAACCGCGTTGACCAGCTTGCACTACGCACCAGCAACCTCAAGACCTCTACCCAATTTGTTTACGACTACGGGAACGCCTTGCGCACGCTTGGCGGCGATGCGTCGGAAGCGGAATCTGCCGTCAAGTCGATTGAGGAGGCGCTAAACAATCTGCGCGTGCGCGGAGAGCTTGGCCCGCTGCAAGACTTAGCGCTGGCCGGGATTGACATCAGTCGATTGCAAGCAGCGCCGGACGCCCAAGAGTTCTTGCGCACGCTGGCAGACCAAATGCCGCGCCTAAGCATCGAGCAGCGAGCCGTTGCACGCGATGCGCTGGGCTTGTCAGACGCAGCACTCAAGTCGCTGACTATGGGTGTTGACGAGTTTGATGCGGCGATTAAGCGCGCCGGGGGTATCACTGGCGACATTGACGGCCTCATCGACAACAGCAGGCGACTGAATGAGGCGTCAGCCGAGCTGGCCCTGACTGTCGAAGGCATCCAGAACGAACTGGCAAAAGAGTTCCTTCCGGCGCTTACAGGGGCGGCAAACTGGATAAATGAGTTTCTGCAAGAAAATCGAGGATTCTTCTCGACGACAGAAAGTGTCAGATATGCCCCTTTTGTGACTCCATTCTTTGTTGCCAAAGACATTATATTTGGGGGCGACGAATCGGATGGCGGCGGAACATCCGGCGCGCCCTACGCTGGCCCGCGCCGCGACATGAGTCCGACCGGCGGATTCTTGCCGCGCGGAAATATCCTGATTCGCGAGGACTACGACGCATCAAGCGCAATCCCCATGATGTCACGCGAGACAAGAGCGCAAGAGCAGGAGCAGGCAGCGGAGGCAATCGCAAACGCTATCAGCCGCGCGCCTGTGCGCGTCCAGAACGACATTACGCTACAGCTCGACGGGCAGGCACTGGAAACCAAGATCATCGACGTGACAGAGCGTCAGGCGTATGACACGCTTGAGGACCTTCGCACTACTACGGACCGCTGACAATGAGCATTATCAACATCTTCACGCGGCAGGCTCCGACCATTGCAGGATATGCGTTTGATGCCGTGCTGGAAGACACTTTCGAGGCGAACATCACGGTCACATCATACCCAGTTGAGTCTGGCGTGCGTATCTCCGATCACCGCATATTGCAGCCGTTCAAGTGGACGCTGACAGGAGCCGTATCGAACAACCCGCTCAAGGTTCAGCCGACTGACTTCGCCGCAGGGCTGCTGTCCAATCTGACAGATAATCCGCTCGTGGCAACGGTGGCTGGTCTGTCAGCAGGCTGGCTGGCAGGCAGCGATGAAACGCGCTCGAGTACTACGCTCCAGTTTCTGCTTACCCTGATGCAGTCAGGCGATCCGTTCGACATTGACGCGGGTGATATCCTGCTGAAGAACATGGTTATCACGAGACTGTCACGCACAAAAGAGCCGCGCAACGAGAACGGCCTTGAGTTCGTCGCAGAGTTGCAAGAGCTGATCACGCTAGACCGGATCCAGCGAGACGACGCGCCGTCACAGGATCAGCTACGCGAAGGCGACCCGGCAGAGTCGGCGGTATCGCGTGCCGTGAACCGTGGGCAAGCAATCGCAAAGCAGGCAGCCGACAACATCCGGGCCGCTGTCGATAACGTATTGGACGGGGTGATCTGATGCAGACGATTCCGCTTCGAGCTGGCGCAGCAAACGCGCATCAGCGCTTCTCTGTGCAGCTAGGTGGTAATCTACTTGCATTTGAGATTGATTATGTTTCCTATTTAGATTCGCCTTCGTGGACAATGAATATCCGCCGCGATGGCAGCTTGCTTGTGGCTGGCGCAATGCTTGAACCTGGAGCCGACGTTATCCAGTCTTACGGGGCTGGTATCGGGCGCATGGTGTTCGTTGGCGATGAGGTGACGCTAGATAATCTCGGCATCGCTAACGCTTTGGTATGGGTGGACGATACGCCATGAGAGAGCGCGTTTGGTCTATCGACATTGACGGACAGCCGTTTATCGCTGAGCAGACAGGTCGTCGCCAGCTTCGTTGCGCGTTTGACGTGACGATATCGCCTGAAGAGGCGCTGGCATTTGCCGACATTCGCATTTATAACCTTGCCAAAGGATCGACCGTTGCGCAGCGGTCTAGCATCGTGCTGCGCGCCGGGTTCACTGACAGCGTGGATGCGATCTTTACCGGGTTCATCACAAACGTGCTGCGCGAGCGGGAGCCGGGAAGCCCTGACATTATTACGCGGTTTGTGTGTCGATCTGGGCAGCCTGTATCTGATCGCGCGTCCGCTCAGGTGTCGCTTGGCCCTGGCGCTCGCATCGAAGAAGTATTGCGCGCGCTTGCCGCTGCGTGGCCAGCGCCGATTGATATCGACAACGGCCAGTTTTCTGATGCTCCCGTGTTTACCACTGGGTACGTTATCGACGGCGATATCCCGGCAGCAATCGACAGCTTGGCATACGCTTACAAGTTCGATTGGGTGTTTGAAAATGGCCGCTTGGTTATCAGCAAGCCAGAAGCGCCGCGAGTTGCAGCGCCGATCAGGGTAGACCAGTTCAGCGGAATGATCGGAATCCCTGAAGTCACGCGCGGCCCAGATGGTATTGGCGTGTTTGTCGCAACGCAGCTTAACCCGTTTGCCCGCGTGAATAGCGTCATTGACGTTGAAAGCGAGTTCGCCACGTTCAACACAGGGAACCTGTTTATTGCCGAACTGTCTGGCGACGCTACTGCCAATGGCGAATACAACGTTTTCGCCATCAAGCACAGCGGCGACAGCCACAGCGAGCAGTGGCGGACTGAGTATGACGGCATTCGGGTTGGTTCGGTGACGGCTATTCCGACAACGCCGGACAATGGCGCGCTTGTCTGGGGCGCTCGCGTTAGCCAAGAGTTCCGCGTTCGCGTGCGAGAGATTGGCGCATCGCTGAGCATAGACCCGAATTGGTTGATGGCTGTTATGGGATTCGAGACCAGGTACACATTCAGCCCATCCGTTCGCAACCCAGGCAGCAGCGCAACCGGCCTGATTCAGTTCATCGAAAGCACGGCGCGCAAGCTTGAAACAACTACCGCTCGCCTTGCGCGCATGACCGCAGTCGAGCAGCTTGACTTTGTTGAGAAGTATTATCAGCAATATCAAGGGCGCATCCGCAACATGGGGGACGCCTATCTTGCCGTCTTGTGGCCTGCTGCGATTGGCCGACCTGACAGCTATATCATGTGGCATCGTGATACCGGACCGTATCAGGCTGAGTACGCGGCAAACTCTGGCTTAGACGTCAACCGCGACGGAAACATCACACGCGGCGAAGCTGTCGCGTCAGTCAATGCGTCATACCAGCGCGGGCTGCTATTCCTGCGATAATGGATGAGAAGCATTAACAGTGGTATTATGAGAATCACTCGCATGAGGTGGGCGCATGAACGACAACCGGGCCAAGCAAACCAGGATGATCAGAACGGTTTTTCGGGAACTCCTGAAAGACGTCTGCACCTGCGTGCCCGGTCATGTGCTGGCGTTTGACCCTGTTAGGCAGCTTGCGCAAGTTCAAGTTGGCATCCAGCGCGTAGACATCAATAACGCCTCGTTCACCGTGCCACCAATCATCGAAGTGCCCGTGTGCTTTCCGGGCGGAGACTTCGCACTTGAATACCAGATCGACCCAGGATGCGAAGGACTGATTCATTTCTCGCAACGCTGCGTTGACGGCTGGCTGCAATCCGGCGGCGTGGCAGCTAACCCGATTGGTCGATTCCACAACCTGCAAGACGCGCTCTTTATGCCGGGATACCGCAGCCTGCCAAACGTGCTGCCTGATTTCCAGAACAACGGAATCCGGCTGCGCAACGAAAGCGGCGATCAGTTCGCGTGGCTCAAGAATGACGGCAGTATAGCGGTAGAGAACGCAGCCGGACATATCCGTATAGCCGCTGACGGAACCGTGACCATCAACGGCGCGACCATTACGCCAGCTGGCGACGTCGTGAGCGCCGCTGGTGTCAGCTTGAGCACGCACGTTCATGGCGGCGTGCAATCTGGCGGCAGCAACACCGGAGCGCCGGTATGACCGTCCGCAGGCTAGACAAAGAAACCGGCGATATCGTCACGCGCGGGCAGCAGTTCGTCAACGAAGTGTACGAGGTCGAGCAGACGATCAAGACGCGGCTCAATCTGTTCCTCGGCGAGTATTTCCGCAACATCACAGACGGCACGCCTTGGTATGAGCAGATCCTCGGCAAGTTCGCCAGCCTGAATGCTGCTGAGTCGGCGTTGCGGGCGCGGATCGCCAACACGCCGGACGTGGTGCGGCTGACCAGTTTTGCGGCGCAGTACGACATCAATACGCGAGCCTATACGGTGCGGGCTGGCGTGCTGACGACTTTCGGAGAGGCTAGCGTTCTGCTGACCAACCCGTTCGGCCCGTCTGACCCTACGCCTATTGTTCCGCCAGACCCGCAAGCGACGCAGGTAGTCATTAACGAATTGTCGGTGGTCGTATGATCGCCAGTTGGAGATACTGAGACATGGCCAGCCTGACACTAAACGGCTATCAGCTTCGCACGCAGAACGAATGGTTCGCGCTTGAGCGCCAGTTTTACGTTGATATTGATCCGCTTTGGAATCTTGACCCGTCAACGCCGGATGGGTTGAAAATTGCGCACGACGCAGAGATATTCTATGCGCTCGATGAGACGCTACAGCAGGCGTACAACTCAAAAGACCCGAACAAGGCAAAGGGGATTGACCTCGACATTATATGCGCGCTGACAGGCACGACGCGCAGTCAAGGCACTGGCTCGACCGTGCAGCTCGACTTTACCGGAACGCCGGGCACTGTCATTCCAGAAGGCAACCGCTTTGAGTCTGCGACAACTGGAAGCCGCTGGACGACTGACCAAGTTGTAACGCTTGATGTTACCGGTACGGCTAGCATTCAGGCGACATGCACGGTCACCGGGCCAACTCAGGCAGACGCGGCCACCATTACGCGAATCGTTGACGTTGTAGGCGGGCTTTCAGGCGTCACCAATCCTGATCCAGCAACGCCTGGCACTGAACGCGAGAGCAATACGCAATTGCGCGTCAAGCGCGCTACCGCAGTAGGTCGTCCGGGTAATAATCAAGTTGATTCCCTGCTTGGCGAGCTGTTCTCTGTCGAAGGGGTGCGCCGAGTCAAGGTTTACGAAAACGACACGAATGTTACCGATAGTAAAGGACAGCCAGAACACTCGATTGCGGCTGTCGTTGACGGCGGTGATGCTGATGACATTGCGCTCGCTATCTACCTGAAAAAGAATCCCGGCGTTCTGCTGCACCCTGCGGCAACCCCGGTAGTGGTTGAGGTCACGTCGCCAACATACCCGACGCAAAAGAAAGACATCACATTCAGCCGCCCCAATTACGTGGACGCGGTTATCGTGCTGGAGGTGACCGATGACGGCACCCTACCTGCTGGCGTTGATCAGGAGCTTATAGACGCCATTGTCGAGTTCGGCAACGGCCAGCTTATCCCTGCAGACGTGGGTTTCAAAATTACCGGCTTCGATATTGGCGAGAGCGTCCCGTACAGCACGGTATACACGCCAATCAACAAGGTGCTGGGGCAGTACGGAAACAGCTACGTTTCAAGCCTAACCCTGAACGGCGGCACGTCTAATCTGGCCATTGCGTTTAACGAACTGTCGCGATGGACAACGGCAAACATCACGGTGACCGTAGTATGAGCTTAGCCAACGTTCCTGACCGCATTTATGCGCAATACCGCAACAAGCCAAAGGCTGTAGCGTGGTTTGACATTGCGCAGCGGCTGGGCGGCGATCTGGACGCAGCGGCGCAGGCTGTGCGCAGGTCATACGACATTGACACGGCAGAAGGCGAGGCGCTGGACGTTATTGGACGCATTGTTGTTGTTCCGCGCTCGTTTCTCGCTGATGTTCCTATGTCTCCCGGCCTGTTTGCGCTTACTGACGGCGACGAGTTCGGTGACACAGAAGCCATGTTCAGCCCGCTGACGATCAATCAAGATCAGGAGCTTGCCGATGAGCTTTACAGGATCGTCATCAGGGCAAAGATCATCAAGAACACTGGCGACGCGACAATAGAGAACATCTTATACGGCATGAACTTCCTGCTGCCGAACGCGCAAGTGCTGCGCGTGGCGGACGGCGAGAACATGACGTTCAGCATTGAGTTCTACGGCGAGATATCTAACCTTGAACGATTCGCATTGCTAAATGCTACACTAGTGCCTAAACCGCAAGGCGTCGAGTTCAGCGGCTTTCTTGAGGGGCTTGGCATATCAGAGTTTGGCGACGAAAGCGCCGAGTTCGGACGCGAAAGCGCCGAGTTTATTGGATTCATAGGAGCGTAAAACGATGGCACTTAATCTGCCGAACAAATATCCGGGGCGATTCAATGCGCCTTCTGCTGGATACCCGCAAGGCTCATTCAAGAACCGAACCGCGCCCGGCGCGCTTGATGGGTCATACCTCGAAAAAGACTGGGCCAACGACAAGGAAGGGTTCTTTCAAAGCCTGATCGCTGCTGCCGGTATCGTGCCGAATGAGCTTGTTGACAAGGTTGGCGCGTCGCAATACTTCGATGCGTTGCAACAGGTAATTGCTGACGGCTTGGTTGTGCCGGATGCGAGCGAGACGGTCAAGGGCATCATCGAGCTTGCGACCAGCGCGGAGGCGCAGGCTGGGTCCGATACCGTTCGGGCTGTTACGCCTGCTGGCCTGCTGGCCGCGCTGAACGCGCTGACGCTTGGGCGCGGTCAGACTTGGCAAGATGTAACTGCTAGTCGCACGGCAGGAGTCACTTATACAAATACTACCGGCAGGCCAATATTTGTATCCGTCACCACAAAAGCTATTCCTGTGGGCGATGTTCAAGATGTATACCTTGTTGTTGGTGGCATTATTCTCTCTAGGTTCTTCGCTAACACTGACACGCTAGGCGAAAACTGGGCCTCTGTATCTGCGCCGATTCCTGCTGGCGCGACCTATTCCGTTGTAATAAATTCAACCGTGGCGGGGGCTGTCACTATCAATACTTGGGCGGAGCTACGCTGATGAAATACTACAAAGACAAAGCTGGCGAAGTTTTCGCTTACGAAACTGACGCTGACCGCGAAAAGTTCGGCGCTGATGAATTGGTTGAAATGACCGAAGCAGAGGTCAGTGCGCACCTGAATCCGCCCGTTGTTCAGGTGGTCCCGGCAAAAGTTTCCCGCTTCCAAGCCAGACGCGCCCTAAAAGACGCTGGCGTATTCGACACGGTAGAAGCGGCAATCGCACAAGCTGACGAATTTACGCAGGATGCATGGGCAGATGCTCAAGAGTTCCGCCGCGATAGCGCCCTTATCCTGTCGCTTGGTGAAAGCCTTGGGCTAGATTTGGATGCCCTTTTCATCGCCGCCGCAAAGATTGAGGCATAAACATGGAACTGAAAAACTACTTCGCGCAAGACGACGCCGGTAACGTTCTTCCTGGTGCTGAGTGCTCGGTATTCTTCCCTGATACCACAGAGCGCGTAACCACGCTTGAAAACGCAAACGGCGGGCCTCGCTCAAATCCGTTCTTTGCAGACTCGCGCGGGCTGATCCAGTTCGCAGCACCAAACGGGAGGTATGATTTGCAAGTCAAGTCTGGTGCGCTGTCTTATACGATCCGTGTTCAGTGTGCGGATCTTGATGAAGCTGCTGCTGCCGCCGAGGCGTCCGCTGACGCTGCTGCTGCTAGCGCCGCAGAAGCAGCTAGCGCTGTTAGCGACTTCGCCGCCGACCTAGCCAACACCACCGACCCTGCTAAGGGGGCGGCGATTGTGGGGTATTTTGGCTCAGACTTAGCGTCTGCGATTGGCGGGTTAGATGGCAGGACCAAGGGCGCGAATGTGTATCCGGCCCCGCTTGGCGTCAACCTCAGCATTGGAGATACAATACCAGCAGGCTCAAATGCGGTGAGAATTGGCGGGCTTGTGTATTGGGTTAGAGAGCCGATTACAAGTGATGTTGTGGTTTCCGGAATCAACACGTCAGCAATGACGCTAACTTATGAGGGCGGAGCTACCAGTAGGTACTATTTCCTGATAGGTATGTTCGCGCAATATGCGCTGATTGCAGACTCGTCGTTTTTCCAGCTATGGAATACCTCGACAAATTCAGCGGTTATTAGATGGTCCGACGGTAGTGATCCGTCACAAAGCCACGTATATAGCATCCCGATTGAGGTACGTGCGGATGGACACTCCATGCTGTCTGCACCAAAAACATTTAACGGATCAACAGATTTTCTTTTTAGAACTTCAGCCTTTAGTGACTATTTTTATATGGTCGGTAAATCGACGTATAACAATAGCGCATTCATTCTCTCCCACGACACTAGGCCAGCTCGCAATGACGGAACCAGAAAAGACGGGACAGGTGGTGGCGGGCTTACTCCGGCTGAAGATGTCTATGCATTTGACGACGCGATGGTGATTCCCTCAAATACTGGCGGGTCACAGACTGACATAGCGAAGCAAATAACATTCCCGGCTTTGTATGCCTGCTTCAACCAAGGCGTCGGAGTTAAGCGTCGAACTACAGGGACAAACCTATACCAATGGTGGCACGGAAACAGCAATACGTCATCGCAGCTCGGCTGTATCACCAGCGGGGCTAAACTCCTGCACTACACTGCAAAATCTGTGACGGTTGGAGGCGTTGTGTTCCCGTCACGCACTCGTACCCGCATGTCTTCTCCGTTAATTAGCAATAATTTTGAGGAAGATAATACCGTGTTAATAACAGGGTTCTCTTACTCGGATTATGAGCCAGCGGTAACAATCTCAAATCCCTACTCTGACAAAATAGTAAAGTCCGGCGTGATAAAAGTTGTGACTGCGACAATGAACATCTTTTCATCAGGCGGGTTGCCGTATTACTGGATTGGGAAGTTTCAATTTACCGGGAGTGCTGTTGTCGCGATTGGAACTCCTGAAACAAACATCCCAGCAGCCGTTACTGTGTCTGCGTCAGTCGATGGTGCTGGTGACATGCTACTTACTGTGTCTGCGTCATCTGGTACATACAGAGTAGGGATTCGATACGACGTAATATAATGCTAAATGACACCTACTGAGCGGGTAGGAGATTGCAATGTCAGAGCCAACTGGATGGCTAAGCCAAGCCTCTCTTTTTGGCGCATCCATAACCCGTAGCGGATATTGCCGTGGAGGCATGTAATGACACTCAAAGCCGCAGAATACACAATCAGGCTCACCCGGCCAGCAGAGCAGCCTGTTTCTGTGGCCTGGGCAACAAAGAACGGCACCGCCATTGGCGGGCTGGACTTCAAGCCATCATCCGGCAGCGTGACCTTTGAGCCGGGTGAGACGCAGAAGCAGATCAGCATCGACCTGATCGAGCGGGGCGTTCAGCTTGAGAGGGTGTTTTATGTGATGCTGACCGGTGCCGTGGGGGCCGAAATCCTTGACGATGAAGGCCGCTGCGTTATCCGGCCCGCCGGCGTGCTTGGCCCGCTGATCAAGAGCGGCCTTGTGACCAATGCGTATCACAACGTCGAGGGTCGCGGCGGTTACTTCCATGAGCTTGCCGGCACCTCTGAAGGGCAGACCATTGCAATCGAGGCCGCATTGCTGGCGCATCAGGTGCTTGGCGATACCGAGGCGGGCAACTGGTACAAAGCGCTTGGCCTGACCATGCTTGATGCCATGGGCGACGGCTCGCTTGACGGGCCTATGCTTCGCCAGCCATTCCCGACATCGACCGATTTTGCCCTGCTGCACTGGCTGTTTGCAGCGCGCGGCGACGTGCCGGCGCAGCAGATCACGTCAACCGGAGTCATCGTCCCCGAGGCGGTGGCTATTCGGCATCGGTATTCTGACTGCGCTTGGTACTTGGCTGGGGAGGTTGCCGGTACTACACATCCCCGGCTTGGAACGCCCACATCCCTGTAGAGCCAGAGCAGCATGCCCGCCTCAAGCGGGCCTCCCCTCTTTAAATATCCGCTTAGCCTCCGCCCTAAACCGCTCCCCTCTTAACGGCCGCATCATGCAGACGCCTCACGCTAACCTCATCGCGGCCTAGCTCTTTAGCGATGGCCGCCCATGTCATCTGACTCTTGCGCAGCCTGTTGATCGTTGCAGCGAGCGCATCAGCGCCAGGTCGCGCTGGCGTGTTGCGGATGATGGCCTGGCATTCGGTTGTGATACGTCCGCCGCGTTTGATGTATTCTGCTGTCATGCGATCGATGCGCTGGCGGTCTGATTCGCGGCTGAGGATCTCGGTGTTTAGTCTGGTCATGGTATTTCTCCTGGTTATAGTTTGGGTGGGGTATCGGCTTCGATCTTATGGCCGCAGTCTTCCACGGCCATCACTACCGGGATACCTCGGTAGTCAGGCAGTCCCGCCGCCTTGTCCCATTGCGTGAACGCAAGATAGCGCTTGCATGTGTCGCGATCCGGGCACCACTGGCCGTCCGGCAGAAGATCAAAGCGCCCGGCGCACCGGGCTATGTCGAAGGGGATGGTGGTCATCGCTTGACCCCCTTCATTGCCCTATGACACGCATCAGAACCGGCGATATATGACTCGCCCATAATTGCCCGCATTTCATCGCGCATGGCCTTGAGCGTTGATGGCATCGTGTAGTTTGCCAGCCTGCTGCCTGACGCCCTGAGAACCCGGTCCAGCGCTTCGTCGATGCGCTGCTGCGGTGTACGATCGCTCACGTCTCACCCTCCTTGCCCTGCTGGGATAGGGCTGCGCGAAACCGAGCGACAGTGCCGGCAAGGTCATGCTTTTCCTGAAAGTATTCCGAGGCATACGCGCCCCATTCCTCGACCTCCTGCGTGGCGTCAGCAAGCACCCCCTCCAACTCCGCTATCCGCGCCTTGTCTGCTGCGCGGGCGGTTTCGTGGTCGGTGAGGCGGATGATTGGCTCTGCGTGCTCGCCATCATCCATCAGCTGCTCTGCGTATGCAGGATAAACGAATGCGCAGAGACCGCGGACCCACCACAGATACGCAATCACCTCCGGCTTACTCGCTGTCATGGGGTTGCTCCTTAATATCCTCAATCCTGATCATCGACGGCGCGTAGCCAAGCATTGCCAGCCTTGATCGCATATAGCGCATAGCATCAGCGTATGCCGCTCGCTCTGTCCTGAAGTGACGCCCTGTCCGAGTTACTTTCAGCCCTGTTGGTTCGTGCGTGATGCAGACGCGGAACCGCTCAAGCGAACCCTGCGCTATCATCACTCCCCCTCCCGCTGCTGGTGGGCGGCGAGGGCGGATTCCGCATCAGCCACCCAGCGAGGCTTGCGGTTCTTGTACCGTTGCTGCCGGTCTCTCCAGTATTCAAGGGCAAGCTCCAACGCCTCAACCAGCCCCGCCACATCCTGCGCGGCAGTGGGTGCGGGTTGTGGGGCGGTGTAGACCTTGTGAAATCCGGGGACCAGGTGGCAAGGCTTCCTTACGGCATCGACGATCATCCCCCTGCTATCAACCAGAATCTCTGCCACAGGCTCCTGCTCCACCCGCTCAACAGGCGCAGGGGCAGGCGCAGGCGCTGCCGGTTGTGGGGTGGCGTATAGCGGAGTGATGGTCTCGTCGGGTGGGCACCAAAGCTCGGCCGTTTCTTTCCCGAGGACAATTTTTGTTCGGCCAGCATCGTCGGGGAAAAGGTACGCCACCGGCTCCCGCTCCACCCGCTCAACAGGCGCAGGGGCGGCGAGCATGGCGCGCACGTCCTCGATGAACTC
>ERZ1673962.1072-NODE-1072-length-14862-cov-4.678463_pt1 | contig 14862 bp, 13 predicted proteins | sample MGYA00580188_ERZ1673962 | MGnify/ENA primary metagenome ERZ1673962 (study PRJEB41334, sample SAMN05608104) | rock metagenome | biome: terrestrial subsurface; feature: shale formation; material: shale | place: USA: Pennsylvania ... | reverse complement strand
TCTGCACTACTTCCAGGCCATCTCCGGCAACCGCCTGGCCTGCTTGCCACTGGAACTGCGACTGCGAGGCAAGTCCACCCGCCAAAGCCACGGTACGCCGATCTTCTACACCGACCTGACTGTACGCAGCGGCATGGACATGACCGAGGCGCTGCGCTTGGCGGGCGAGTTGGATGAACAGCGGCAAGCGGCGGGTTTCGATCAGAACGCTCTGGACGAAGCGGCACGGCGCGGCTTCGGCAACGGTGCCTTCGAGGACAGCGAGGAAGACGTCGGCGCCATCGTCGAGGAGTTCTTTCCCGCCGAAACCAGCAGCGAGCAGCCATCGCCCAAACCCGCATCGCACCTCAAAGGCAAACCCAGCCTGGCGGGAAAGCTGGATGCCCTGCACCAATCCCTGAATGCCTGAGCCTGATAACCCGACCCAAGGAGCTCATGATGAGACTGCACAAAATCAAGGCGGGCGAGACCGCCGGCACCTACCTGATCGAATCACCGGTCACCGAAGCCGACATCCTGCTAATGGCCAAGCAGTTGGCCAGCTGCCGCCTGCGTCGTGGCCGCCAGCTCACAGCACCACGCGACGTCTTCAACCATCTGCAGACGCTACTCGAAGCCTATGAGCACGAAGTCTTTGCCTTGCTGATGCTCGACAGCAGGCACCGGGTGATCGCCTTTCACGAGCTGTTTCGGGGAACCCTGGATGGCGCGAGCGTCTATCCCAGGGAGGTCGTCAAGATCGCCCTGGAGCATAACGCTGCTGCCATGATCCTGGTGCACAACCACCCTTCCGGCGATCCCGAGCCGAGCCAAGCCGACCGCACACTCACCACAAAACTGCAGGACGCACTGAGTCTGGTCGGCGTGCGGACGTTGGATCACATCATCGTGGGTCACGAAGGCTGCGTGTCACTGGCGGAGCTGGGCTACTTATAAGGAGGTGAGCATGAAGCTGCTGATGCGGACCTTCGCTGCGGTGTTCGTGTTTGGCGGCATCCTCGCGGGTTGCCTGGCGATGTTGCTGCTGGTGATTGTGATGGTGCGCTTTCCACCACTGCTGATAGCGGTGGTGCTGGCGTGCTGGATATTCAGTCGACTGCAGACAGCACCACCTAGCCAGGGATGACGTCGATGAAAACGGATGTCCCGCTCCACTGAGGGCGGGATACTTTATTTTTTGTATCTCGCTGATAAGCCCGATGCGCGTTCACTAATCAGACAAATCCCACAGGCACTCAGCTATCTGAGTCCCTGATCTCAAACTCAGGGTTCGATTGCACGACTACATCCGACGGCGCACTGACAAGCGCAACGTCATCCACACAGTCATCAGCATCGCCGGTTCTGAAGAATACGTGCCAAATGAATTTCCCTTGGGCGGTAGTCGCAGCGAACGTAGCTCGACGAGCTTCATCGTTACCTTTAAACGCTGGTGTTGATACCTGCGTCGTCTCATCAACGACTTGCTTGATCTGACCGGCGCTGATCTTCCTGGCTTGCCCAGCGTGCACAATCTCAGCCCCACGGCGGCACTCGATAAAAAATCCCATCTGAAGCACTCCTTCTGCGAGAAGGAGAGACTCTACCAAATCTGATCCCACGACCAGCTTAGAAGCAAGAACGTAGCTTCCGGCATGCTTGCAGGGAACGAATGTTCACGAGACAAATGCTCGGTTCAACCGGCACTTCGTAACGTTGCCGACTTGGGATCGTAAATGACTCCAGCGATTGAACCGTCGCGAATACGCTCCACAGCCTCGTCGATCACGTGCAACGGCACCAGAAACCACTCCTTGGGCTTGACCGGATTACCGAAGCGATCAGGGATCGCCAGCTCAATCTGGGCCGAGCTGAAAATGCGGTGGAACAGATTTTCCATCCGTATGCGATTGATGTTGTGCAGCTTGTAGGTGGCGACTACCTCAACATCCGCCAGCAGGTAGGTGGCGTCTTTGTCAGCTCCGGCGATGCGCGTTTCCACCTTGCCACCGGTGACGCCGATCTTGTGGATCAGCTCGCGATGCTCAGCCACGAAAGGATGATTTGAATGGCTGCGCAGCACATAAATAGTGCCGCTCTCAATGTCGTCGGGTTCCAGGCTATCGCCAAACAGCGGGCCGGCATCTGCATCGGTAATGCGGCGACCCGCGTCATCCTTGTATAGCGCGCGTTGCAGCGAACGACGTAAAAGGTTGCTTTCGGTGCCGTTGGAGTAGATCACTCTCAGCCGAGCATCGCTCTCACCATTCGGAGCTTTGATTGGCTCACCGACCTCCGCAACATAAACGGTCTGCCCACCGAGGATGAAGAATTGGCCCTCCTCGATGCTCGCATCCCGGATGAAGGTACGGGTAACTCGAACGCCCGACTGCAGCTCGCGCTGAACCTGTTCAAACAGCGGCTGGAAACGCTCAAACTCCTCGCAACGCTCGCGCTGTGCAATCTCTTCGGCCTCACGCTTTTCGGCATTGCTGCGCACGTAACGGAGGTTCTGAATATCCGAACCCTCGTCGTCGCCGGCCAGCTCCGCCAGCAGCTCATCGTCCGTCATGCTGTAGTCGCCTTGCGGCTCCCGCACCTCAAGCGCATTCAATAGGCCCTGGTGGTCGAAGGGCATTAGCAGGTTGCGGCATTCTTCCTGCTCACGCAGACGATCCAGGCGCACGGCATACAGGCGTTCGAAGATGTCTCTATCGTCCCCGTGGCGCGGCGCATGGCCGTGCTCCTCAACAAAGCGTTGAATGTCTTCGAAACCGGCGATGATGCGCTCCTCGCGAGGAGTGCGACCTGTCTTCTTGTCTGACGTGGCGAAATCGGAAAGCTCCGCTTCCAGCTCATCCAGATCAAATTCGTTAGCCATAACGGCCCTCTTTCTTGAAACGCATAAAGGCTGCGGCGCCTTCCGCCATGCTCCGCTCCCAGGGATCTTGAGCAGTCAGCGAAGGCACCCGGCCATGATCCTTCTTGAATTTTACCGCTCGTATAGCGAGATCTTTGGCCTCTTCTGGCGTGAGCCGAGTGCGCTTGGCACCGATAACCGCAGCGACCTGCTTGAGGCTATCCTCGCTCATGGTCTTTGCGAGAATGGCATAGGCCTCGCTGAACGGGTTGATCCGGTCGATCAGGTCGATATCCAGCTCACGCACATCCATCGCGAACTTTCTGATCCCCTCGATCAGCGCCGTGCTGCTCGGTGCGGCACCTGCGTTCGCGCTACCCTGCAGATCGGCGCCCGCCACCAACTGCTTGGCTTGCTGGGTCAGATTCAGCGCCGCAATGGCGTGCTGGCGAACTGCTTCTTGATCCTCGGCATCCAGCTCGGGGTACTTGTCGCGGATAATCTTGCCCATACGCAGCTGAGTCAGCTCTTCGGGAACCAGCTCTTCGTCGAACAGGCCACGCTCGATATTGCTCTTGTCCTGCACGAAGCTGGCTATCACCTCGTTCAGGTCTTCCTGGCAGATACGGTTGGCCTCAGGGCTCTTGGGTTCGACCAAGCCTTTGATCTCGATCTGCAGTTGCCCGGTTTCATGGTTGAAGCCCACGTTGCACTTGTCGTGCTGATAGCCCGCATCGCCGTAGTCAAAGCCTTCCTGCGGCCCAGTGGTGGGCGTCTTCGGCTTGAACTCGAAGCGCGGAGCCAGAACCTGCTCCATCAACAGGCTGGCGGCAATCGCCTTGAGGGTATCGTTCACCGCCTCGGCCACCAGCTTCTCGCTGGCATCTGGCTCGGCGATCAGGTTGGTGAAACGAGCCCGCGCTTTGCCTGGCGCATCTCGGGTTGCACGTCCGATGATCTGTACGATCTCGGTCAGGCTGGAGCGATAGCCGACTGTGAGAGCATGTTCGCACCAGATCCAGTCGAAGCCCTCTTTGGCCATGCCCAACGCGATGATGATATCGACATGATCGCGGTTGTTCTTCTGAGCCGGGTCTTTCAGGGCAGCCGAGACTTTATCGCGCTTGGCCGGGTCATCATCCACCAGATCGGCAATACGCAGTACACGCCCATCAGATGTCTTCACCAGCTGGAAGCCCGTCACCGAGTCAGTGCCTTGCCACACACCCAGCTCCTCGATGATGTGCTCCACCTCACGGATCTTGTCCTTGGTGCTCTCACGGGAGTTTACGTTGGGGATGTGGAGAATGGTCTTTTCGTTCGGGTCGAGCACCTTGAGGATGTCGTCGGAGTAAGCCCCTGAATAGAAATAGTAACCAATGTCCAGCTTCTTCAGGTGGTCATAGCCGTTGAGCTGCTGATAGTAGGTATACGTTACGGGAACGAAACGGGCTTCGTCGGTGGGTGACAGCACTGCCTCGGCATCCCCCCGAAAGTAGGAACCGGTCATCGCCACGATGTGCACCTTGTCGCGGGCAATCATCTGACCCAGGTGCGTACCCAGCCTGTTCTCCGGGTTGGCGGAAACGTGATGGAACTCGTCCACAGCGATCAAGCGGTCATCGAACGCCGCCACCCCGAATTTCTCCACCGCAAACCGGAAAGTGGCATGGGTACAAACCAGCACCTGGTCACTGCTTTCCAGAAACGCGCCCACCGCATTGACCTTGCCGCCATCATCGGTACCGGGGGCGTCACACAGGTTCCAACGCGGCTTCACATGCCAGTCGGCCCAGAAACCGTATCGGCTTAGCGGCTCATCGTGAAAACTCGAACCAATGGACTTTTCCGGCACGACGATAAGCGCCTGCTTGATGCCCTGATGAACCAACTTATCTAGGGCAATGAACATCAGGGCGCGACTTTTACCGGATGCAGGCGGTGACTTGATCAGCAGGTACTGCTCGCCACGCCGCTCATAGGCGAGCTCCTGCATGGGGCGCATGCCCAGTTCGTTGGCCTTGGTGGAGCGTCCGTTCTGGGCATAGGAGACGGAAACGGAAGGAACGGTTTGGGTCATGGCTATGCATCCATTCAGGGCTTCTTGCCCGTGTTTTTAAGGGTGTTTTCGAGCTGCTCGATTTCCTTGAGGTCATCCGCATCGGCCTGCAGGCGCTCCGCCTCACGGCGCTTCTGATCGAATGTCTGGTAACGCTCATGGGCAAGCTGCTCCATCCGCTCGCGGCTGACTGAGCCAGCCCCCTGCAGGATGGGCTGGTCGTTAAAGGCCAGCATCTTGTCCACGTTGCTGCGCCAGAAGTCCAGGGTCAGCTCCTTCTGCTGTTTGACCCGTAGCTCAGCCTGCTCCAGGAAGATCACCACCAGGCGGTTGAGCGTGTCGATCTCGTCAGCCGTCAGGTAGTTCTTGGCGACGATTACGTCTTGCTTGCGCACGCGAGAACCGCTCCAGGTGCTCAGAGCCATATTGGGCTGGCTGGGGTCGGCACGCTTGACCACCAGTTCAGCGGCAGTGTGGCCGGTGGTGGCGTAGAGCAGCTTGTTCTGTACCTCAGCAAAGAACAGCGCGGTTTCCTGTTCGCGGATGCGGTAATCGGAGCTCAGGGCAAACAGCTCACGCACCTTCTGATAGAACCGCTTTTCCGAGGCGCGAATTTCGCGGATGCGCGCCAGCAACTCATCGAAGTGATCCCAGCCACCAGGGTTCTTCAGACGTTGGTCATCCAGTACGAAGCCCTTGAGCAGAAACTCCTTGAGGTGCGTGCTGGCCCACTGGCGGAACTGCACGCCGCGCGGCGAGCGCACCCGGTAGCCGATGGCCAGGATCAAATCGAGATTGTAATGGGTCAGCTTGCGCTTCACCTGGCGCTGCCCCTCGACTTGAACTGTCAAGGATTCCTTGACAGTTGCCTCCGAGCTCAGCTCCCCGTCCTCGAAAATGTTCTTGGCGTGCAGAGACACGTTCTGCTTGGTGGTCTGGAACAGCTCAGCGATTTCCAGCTGGCTCAGCCAGGCGCTTTGGCCTTCAACACGCAGATGGAGCCGCGTTTGGCCATCTTCCGAGCTGTAAAGGATCAGATCCGTCATAGCTTAGCCTTCCCTGTTTTCTGCTTCGCCGTCATCTCGGTGTACAGCTCAAACAGCTTTTCCAGGCGCTCGGTATCGTTCTTGAAGCGACGGCCGATGTAGATGCGCTCCAGTACTTCGTCATTGCGCTCATGAGCGGCGCGCAAATCGTCTGGCATGGCCTCAGGACCGTAGAGATCAGCAATCGTTGCGGGAAAATGGGCTTCGCGAGCCAGAAGGATGTCTTCGGCGCAACGGATAAGGTCAGCTTTGTTTTTCTCGGTAAATAAAGGGGCTGGGAATGTATTGTAAACAACGGTACTCCCGTATCTAACTCCGTTCCCAAGCCTACCCGCGATTGTCTCCGCCCAAACACGATGCAACGTAGAAGCAATAACGGAGAACTCAACAAGCGGCGCACCGTAAACAACAAAAGCATTATGATTAGATACAAAACCCTTTCGCTTCAAATCAACCGGAACGAACGAAAATGAATTACCAATAGTGTTTCCAACCTGCAGGAAGTCTTCATCTTCGTATGTCGAATAGCAAAACGCATGGGATCTGCGAGCTGCTTTTCTAGCGTCTCGCCCGGCACCCTCTCGATAGACTCTGCACTCTTGGATGGCTCGTCGGATTGGCGGTATAGACTCCGCCTCTTCTAAGGAGTCATCCTTCACCCATACGCACCATCGGTGACTGCCTGAAACCATCTCTTTTGTGCCGCCATACCTGCGGATAAAGTGATGAGCCTCTGGATGCTCCTCAAGCATGCGCGAAAAATCTTCAGATGCATCAATGATAAGCTTTTTGCCATCCACGGAGTTGCTACCCATCTTCATTTTTGCCAGTTCAGAGATAGGGTTATCCGAAGGAGAGCAGATCACTTTTGGACCTGATATTAGATAGGGGGCGATGCTTTCACAGATCTGCACGCTTTCACCGGAGAACAACCTCTTGGCTTTTCGGTCTTCTTTTTCCAAGCCTATAATCGTGCAAAAAACGCCGGCATTGTTTGCGGCAGAATTCGCCCACTTAAATGGCCTATATGCAAAGCTAATTGATGCCGTTTTGAAAATTAGCGGCCATAGCAATGAAACCTGCTCACCCTGGCAGATTGAACTGGTCGAGACGAGCGCCATACTACAATTAGCATGACTTATCATCTCTAACCCTTTAACAATAAAGGCAGCCACATAATCTAACAACTGGGCGTGTTCAAGGCCAACTAGAGCCATATCCTCCGCCTGACTTCTGCTTTTCTTCTTAGCGCCCAGATAGGGAGGGTTCCCACATACAAAAACCTCTCCCCCTTCATTTTCAAAATCAATCTGTGGCTGATCCAGCTGACTGCCAAACAGGTCATCAGAATACAACTTTACGCTTGTTCCAGTTGGCGGACATATGCTGATCCAATCTAGTTGCAGGGAGTTTCCGCTGGTGATCCAGTTCTGGTTGCTCAGCGGAAGAAACTCCAACAATGCCTCCATTTGCCCCCGATAGATCACATCGCACTGATACTCAGCAATAATCAGCGCCAAGCGGGCGATTTCGGCAGAGAAGTCCCGCAGCTCGATACCTCGAAAATTCGTGAGAGGAATATCGCTCTTGCGACCTAGCTCGCCACGACGCTCATTGATCGTGTTTTCAATTTCACGCAGCTGCTTGTAGGCGATGACGAGGAAGTTGCCCGAGCCGCAGGCCGGATCAAACACACGAATACGCGCCAGACGCTTGCGCAGGTTAAGCAACATGCGAGGGTTGTCGCCAGCCTCCTCCAACTTGGCGCGCAGTTCATCGAGTAACAGCGGGTTCAGCACCTTGAGGATATTGGGCACGCTGGTGTAGTGCATGCCCAGGGCGCCGCGCTCTTCGTCATCGGCTACGGCCTGGATCATGGAGCCGAAGATATCGGGATTGATCTGCTTCCAATCCAGTGCCCCGATGTGCAGCAGGTAGCTACGCGCAATGCGGGAAAAGCGCGGCACGTCCGGCTCGCCCGAGAACAGCCCACCGTTAACGTAGGGGAAAGCATCCGCCCAGCGCGCCAGATTTGCCGAAGCTCGCTGAGCAATCGGCGTGTTCATGGCGCGGAAGATCTCGCCCATTACCTCATGCAGATTGCTCGAATCGCGGTCGCTCATCTGAGTGAGGGTGTTCGTGAACAGGCCGGTGCCATTGAAAATGTCGGTATCTTCAGCGAAGAAGCAGAAGATCAGCCGCGCCATGAAATGGTTCATCTCGTGGCGGCGTTCGGCCGTGCCCCAGGTCGGGTTGTCCTTGAGCAGCTCTACATAAAGCCGGTTAAGTCGGCTGGTCGCACGGATGTCAAAGGAGTTCTCGCGAATCTGCTTGACCGTGGAAATGCCTGCCAGCGGCAGGAAAAAACCAAAGTGATCCGGGAACTGAGGGTAATCACACGCGACCGTCTCGCCGCTTTCCAGCTCCTCCGCCTCCAGCGTCTCGCCATCAGTGGCGAGCACGTACTTAGCCTTGGCACGGGCCGTAGAAGGGCTGGCTTTGAGCGCCGCCAGGGTCTCTGTAACCTTACCTGGCTCACACACAGCCAGGTGAATATTGCTGGTTTGCAGCACACCGCCCAGGTCAGACTTGTTGGTTGCACCCGAACGCAGACGCTTGAGGGTGGTGTCCTTGTTACCGAAGGCCTGCAGGAAGGCATAAGGGAACTCGACCCGGTCAAACGGCTGACTGGCCAGGTCGGTGATGGCTTGTTCGATTTCTACGGCGTTCATATAGGGCTGTTCCGATCACTGCTGCCAAGGCGGCAAAGGGGGCCTCTAGGCCCACCATCCATGCGAAGTGCATGGATGATAAAGGAACGTGCTTTGGCATGTGAAAAAGATCCAAACCGACCGATCGATACGATTGCCGCTACCGCCACCAGAGCAGTTAGGAGCCCTGAGATGCGGCTTGTCATCCACCTCAGCCAGAGCTAGTAGTAGCTGCAAAGAAGGGATGGTGATCAGCGCGTCTACCCTCGCTACATTTGATGGTCGTACCGAGCGATCTTCAGCATGTAGTAGACGTAGTCCAGCTTCTCTTCGGTCGGCTCATCATCACGTAGCCAGCGCACCTGAATGCCCAGGTACTGAGCCCATTCAATGCCCTTCTTGAAGCCCCGGCGATCATCATTCTTTGCCGCGACCTCGACGTACTGGTTCACCAGCTTGTATTGGTCTTTACCTGCCCGGTACTTGGCATTTTCAAAGGCTGCCTGGAAGTGCGGCATGGCGGCCTCGAACTCATCTTTACGGTAGTGGTAGACCCCGCGCAACCAAGGCACCAGCCAGCACAGTTGCTCATCCAGCCCATAGGTCGTCACCTGAGCGGCATACTCGTCAATTTGCTCCAGTCGAGTGGCGGAATTGTTCTTGAGATCAAACCCGTAATGCAGCAGCTCACCAAACCATCTGGGCGGAAGAAAAGCTGACTGCCGTTGAATACGATCCAAAAGAGAGCACACGGCAAAAAGGCCATACTTACTCTTGAGCGCAGCGAGCACATCGTCTCGCAATGGCGCTCCCGGACGAGCATCCATGAGCAGCTGCACGGTGTCGGCGACGGCAGCCAATTTGCCGTCGAAAAAATCCCAGTAATGGCTGCAAGCATTTAGCCACGTATACAGCGCTGACTCTGGGGAATCTTGTCGCTGCATAACCGGCACCAGTTCGGCCTTGAATTCGTCGACGTCATCGGCGATCCACAGGGCGTACTCGCGAAATTGCTCGCAGACATCGGCGAGGTACTGATGATCGTAGGCTTCATTAATTTCCCTCGCGAGGTAGCTCGACACCCTAGCGATCATTAATGCCACGAAGATGCTGGCCTGAAGCTCTTTGGGTATCTCTCGCCCGATTTGCGCCAGCGCGGCGAAGGATTCTTCGAAATTTCTAAACAGGGCAGGAAGCGCCGGCAGTCTTGCACCCCGCGTCCACTTGATGGCGTTGTAGAGGTTCTGCTGAAGCGTGTTGTTGTCGCTTCGCGGGTTCTTGCCTGGGTAGTGGAACTGCGTCTGCGAGAGATCACAGCGCACATAGACCCAGCGCATGACCTTTTCCAGCGGCATTACTAGGCGGCCATCTTCAGCGACCGTCGGCAGGTACCAGAATGCGTCTTCTGGCACTTCGAGCGCCAGGTCTGCAGTTCTGTTTTTGAGCAGGCTCTGATTCAGCGAAACGACCAGCAAAGGGATTGCCCTGATCGAGATGAAGTACCGAAGGGTTTCCGCCTTGCTGAGGTAGGTACCCTCTTCGCGAACCAGTCGGCTGTATGCTTCCAGCAGATCATCAAGGGGATCGCCTATGGCACTCATGACCTGGATGCTGGGCAAATACGCCGTCAGGATGCTGCTGAGCGTTTGAATCACCTGCTCGAAATTCGATAGCAGCCCGCCTTCTTCTTTAGCCAGTCTCGCCAACTGCTTTTGAATGGCCTTCTTCTGCGTCTCATCAATGTCGTCATGGCTGGCCTCCTTGCGGGGAAGCACGCCGAATGCATCGTAGGCCAGCTTGACCAGCTCGCCCTGGGTGGCAAAGCAAGTATCTCTACTCATCTGAAATCCTTGATACCCCCGGCCATTGACGACCGGGGAAACGCACTCCTAGCGCTGGTTGGGATTGAGCTGTTTACCGCGATTGCCATGAACGTGAGCGTTGGTCGGATTGGTGCCCGACGTTCCGCGATTATTGTTCAGCGCATCCGATCGGTGGTTATGCTGCTGGCGCTGCTGACTGGTGGTGCTGGGTTGCTTGGACATGATGGTCTCCTGCTGGATGGTTAGTAAGTCGCATCCTAGCCACCCGACTTGATGCGGTATCTAGGCTTTTTGGAGACGAACATTTGGGAGTTCTGCCGCATCCCAGATATGCCAAGCCATTACCCGCAGAGCCCTAACAGCTACCGAGCCACAGCTCATCCAACTCGACCACGGTGACAAATCGCCCAGCCACTACCCTCGGCTGGCGCCGAATCCACGCTGACGATCCCCATAGGACTTGGTCGCTTTCTTACACAGGTAGCTGGCTCGGTAGAACAGATCAGCCAGCTCATCGCCCTTGCCTTGACGCTTTACTCGATCGATCAGGTACTCAGCATTCTTCGGGATGTGCGCCAGCCCCGTCATCATGTCGACTGGCAGTCCCAGCGCACCTGCCCAGGACTCCTCGATACGGCCGATCATGTTCACCCGGTCTGAGCCCAGACGCCCAATGGTGTAGTAGGCATCGCGGTTCAACAGGATCAGCAGGTGATAATGCTGCCGACCTCCCTGACCGATCTCTCTCGACCAGACGTACCGTACTTTGCAGCCTCGCGAGTAGCTACGCTCAGCCACCCGTTCCTGGTGGTACTGGATCTTCTTCGTAAACGATTCGAAGAACCGGCTAATGACCTGGTTTGTATAGGCGTAGTCGGGTAGCTCAACACCCTGAGGCAGACGCAGATCCACCCTGAAGGCCAAGACCCTCGGATACTCAGCCAAAGCCAGGTCGATGGTGCGCTTGAGATCAGACAGGCACTCCCGAATAAAGGGGCCTACTTCGCTCTGCAAGGGAAAGCCCTCGAAGGTATTTCCGTAGTGCAGATGGAGGTTGGGATTGTCAGGGTGACGGAGTGGGTAGCGCCGGGTGGGTTCGTTATCGTTGAGCATGGTTATGACCTCTCGTTGGTTGAGTTTCATAACCTGTGTCTGCTGTGTACTTTTTAACCGCTACCTGTCCTCGCCTGATCAGTTGGTTGTTCTTTCTGGATACGCTGTAGTGTTAGCCCTTCTGGTGTAGGCTCAGTGTCCGACTACCTGTGTAGGTCAGTGAAGGTTACTACTCGGTTAGGCGTGAACCCTTCGGGTGGTAATAGCTAGTAGAAGCATAATACCCGCCCCGCAATTTCCTTCTCCGACCAGCTCGGGCAAAGCCACCTCAATCCTCCCGCCATAGCGGCAATTTTTGGCGAGTTCGGATTTCGGAAATAAATCAATCCGAAGAGGCCGGAGCCAGATATCGGAACGGAGGCTGTCGGGGCGGCGGGAGCGACACCGCCACGACTTGCCATGCTAGGCCGAACAGCCATTGACTGAGCGGCGGCATAAGCGCCATGACCAGCCAAAGCCGGTCATGGCGTAGATCGCAGTTCTAGCTGGCCATGCTCAGATGGCCACCCGTGCGTGGTACAGCATTTTCACTCAGGTCTCGCTCCTCGATCCTAGCCAGGATCCAATCATGCACCTCGCTATCGACCCAGCCGACGCAGCGGTCGCCAAGTGACACCGGCTTCGGGAAGGCGCCTTCCGCGATGTATTTGTAGATGGTCGACCTTGCCAGGCCAGTCGAGTCGATGACTTCTTTCAGACGGATGATTCGCATGAGCAGGCTCCTCTGTGGCTCAGAGGATCTGCGAAGGCTGTATAAAAAAACTGCCCATTACCCAGCAGCTCGTGCTGGCGTGAGCAATCCCGACTGCTCACGCAGTTCCAGAGGAATATCCGTCTCTCTTGCAACGCTTACCACTATCGGCTCATCGATCCCCTTGGTGACCATCCAATGCTTGGCCAGTGCTTGGCCCGAAGCTTTTTCAGTCAAGAGAGCGATGCAACGATGCCCAATCGACACATGCGCTGGCACCAAGGTGTAACTAGCCCTGGAAAAATCAACGATGGATAGCTGCGAAAAACGCTGGACAACCTCTTCGGCCAGCTCAAAGACTTGGTGCTGGATAAAGCTAATAACCTCCAGGCGGCCCAGGCACGCATTATCCCTTGGACCAAGCTTCGGCCGGCGAAAAAATTTGGCCACTTGCTTCTTCACTTTCAAATCCACACCGCGCACCTTTCGCCATGCAGCAGAATCCCCCACCCAATGGCGCGCCAGAAAGCCCGACACACAATCACAAATGAAAAGCTCAAGCTGATCAAACGCATGATCGGGCACTCGCCTGAGAAGACGAACCACGCTGCGAGGCGTCAAGTACTCCCCACCTTTTAGGGAAGAGTTGCGATCAAACCTGACGCCTGCCATAAACTTGTAGTCGATATCTGGCTCAGCAACTTTCTGGTGTAGCAATACGGAAACCACATCGTCAGCAGGTGAAAGCTGAAGATGGTTCAGGTTCAACCAATAAACGCTCTTGAGCTTCTCGGCGAAAACCGGGCTCGCGATCCCTGGTATGTGCCTTCGGATAAACCCCAGCTCCGTCAGCCTTCGCAAGCGCTGCTTGAGCGCAGCGTCATTCATCCCCGTCAGCAGGCACAGCTCCTTGCTACTCAGCCCCCTGACAACCCCGAACGGATCTGCGTGACTTAGCAGGGTCACGAGAAGCAAACGATTCGCCAAGCTGAGCTTACCCGCCCGCACTGGAGCGACTCGCTTCTCGTCTCGCGAGCGTGTGTTGAGCTCCTTCGCAGTCGGCGCATCGTCCTTCCAGCCAGCCCAGATGGCCCTGATGCGCTCGCCACCCAAGACATGCTTAACCAGACCTGGGTGGTTCAGCGTCCTTTCCTCGACATTCCGCAGAGCCGACTGAATAGCCTTGCTCATCTCGTAGGTACACCTTGGCCGCCCCTTCCCTTCGGGCTGAGTAACGACTCGCAGCACCCCCACATCAACCAGTTGGGCAACCGCTTTTGAAACAGCTTGCACCGGAAGCCGCAGGTCTTCAGCCAATTGCTTCCGCGAACGAGGCTTAGGCGTCACGGCGCCATAGTGGTTCCAGAATGCAATGAGCAAAAATTTAGCATCTGGATCACCTGGCATTAGCTTCGTATCAAGAAGCCTAGCAAGCATAGAGCCTCCAATTTTAAACTCGTAAATATACCCTATATCTACGATACCGCAGTTACAGTAACGGATCACATAACAATACGTGACGTTTTAGTAACACATCACTAACAGATTAGTGACAAAGCTGATAACGGTTGCGTAACGGGCAGTAACGATATAAAGCTCTCCCGAACGCTTGGCTTTGGCACAGAGCCCAAACGGCCCGCCTGGAGGATGAGATGTCAGAAAACGAGAAACCGCTGAAGTGGCTACGAAGGCAGGATGACGAATGGAAATGGGCCGCCGCGTACCTTAGGGAACGGCTAAGCGCGAAAGAGATGACCTCCCTGAGTAGCGATGCGCTTACCCAGTTTTCATCGTATGAAAACACCGCCAGCAGCATCAGACAGATCCAAGAGACCAGACTGGACCTGATCATCAAGCTTCAGGGAGCCATTCGGCAGCGCCGTTACCGCTCTGACAGCAATGGCCGAAAACCTCGAACATTCACCCTCAGCAAACAAACCCTTTCCAAGCTGGGCTCAATCGCAAAGCGAAATGACGCTGACGAGACAGCTGTAATCACAGCGCTCATAGAAAGAGAAGGACTGGCCGCCGAGGCCGAGAGGGATTACAAAAAACTGCTCAAGGAAGCCATCGCACAGGAGCAGAAAATTGCTTCCCAGGTAGAAGCCTCTCTGGCAGCCCAGCGAGACGAGGCGCTTAAACACGCCGAGCGCTTTCTAAAGCTTCTTGCCCAGTGGGAACTGATGAAGCCAGACGAAAAACCACCAGCCGCCAGCGAGGAGGATATCGCCAAACGTGTCGAGCCTAGAATGAAGGAGCTGCAAGACGCCATAGCCTACGTCGCCTTCAGAGGCTCGGTGTTTACGGAGCGCTGCCCTTAGCCAGAAACGAAAGGAGCAGCCTACCGAGAGAAAGAGCGCACCGAGTAACCATATCCGAAAACCATAGGGCCAAGCCGAAGCGGGCTCTACACCCGGAGCTCAAATCCAGGCAGGCGGTATTCCAAATGGTATTCCAGTCGATTCCTTAACCGTAGTTTTTGTTTATTTTTCAGATAGATAGCGAATCAATTCAGATTACCCCGGCCCACCAATTCAACACTGAAACCCGTCTAGAACGCGGGTTTCAGCCCAGATTTGA
>ERZ1673962.1071-NODE-1071-length-14865-cov-3.332816_pt1 | contig 14865 bp, 25 predicted proteins | sample MGYA00580188_ERZ1673962 | MGnify/ENA primary metagenome ERZ1673962 (study PRJEB41334, sample SAMN05608104) | rock metagenome | biome: terrestrial subsurface; feature: shale formation; material: shale | place: USA: Pennsylvania ... | reverse complement strand
ACTGCAAGCTCGAAGGCCGCCGGGTTAAATTGCCCGCCGGACTTGGCTGGATCAAGTTTCGGAAGTCCCGAGAGATCCTTGGCACGATTAAAAACTGCACCGTGGGCATGGACGGCGGACACTGGTTCATCAGCTTCCAGGCCGAGCGAGAGATTGCCGACCCCAAGCATCCGTCCACCTCGATGATCGGTGTCGATGTCGGCATTGCCCGCTTCATTACCCTGTCCGACGGCACCTTCATCAAACCCGTCAGTTCCTTCAAGAAGCATCAGGACAAACTGGCCAGGGCGCAACGCGCCTTGGCCAAGAAAGTGAAATTCTCGGCCAACTGGCAAAAGCAGAAGGCCAAGATCAACCGGATTCACACGCGGATCGCCAACGTTCGGCGAGACTACCTTCACAAAACCTCGACTGCGCTCAGCCAAAACCACGCCATGATCGTGATCGAGGATCTGAAGATCAGCAACATGTCTCGCTCAGCCAAAGGCACCGCCGAGAATCCTGGCACCCACGTCGCCGCCAAATCAGGCCTGAACAGATCCATCCTGGATCAAGGTTGGCACGAGTTCCGGCGACAACTGACCTACAAGCAGGGCTTTTCAGGCGGTGAAGTGCTGGCGGTTCAAGCTCACCACACCAGTCAAACCTGCCCTGTCTGTCAGCACGTCAGCGCAGAAAACCGTAAATCTCAGGCACGCTTTGAGTGCGTTGAATGTGGTTTTTCGGAAAACGCGGATCTGGTGGGTGCGATGAATATTAAAGCGCGGGGTCACCGCGTGTTAGCCTGTGGAGACTCGGCGTTAGCCGATCAATGAAGCAGGAACCGGCTGCCCGAGCAATCAGGTAGCACCCTTTTGGGGAATCCCCTTCCTGAGTCGCGAAGCGCGAAGGTGGGGGAGGATGTCAAAACACGTGAGTTCATTAATGAAGAATACCTTGAGCGTTTTGATGTCAAATTCACCATCGAAAGCTTGTCTTATCTTTGCCGGATGCTTTGGCTATGCCGGTCTGACAAGCTGAGGCAGACGGAAATTCCGTTTCTGGTGGATATCAGCAATTCAGCCTTCCAGGCCTCCGAGCAGTTCTCTCATCTCCCGAAACTTCCAGTGGATGATCGGGCTTATCGGATGGGAGAGGTGTTCTTCAAAGACTGCAATCATCGCGATCTTGAGCGTGCGGTAATTGCTTTCTTGGAGAAGGAATTTTCCCCAGAGGAAACGCCAAAGCCGGGTTTTCTCTCATCCATCAAGGAGAAACTCAAAAAATGACAAACACCAACCACGAAAAATCAAAATCCGATGAAATCGGCGATATCATCCGGGCCAATACCAACATGAGTTGCCTACTCATAATGGATGAGGTTCACCAGGTGATGCCAGCAGGTGAGGAAAAAGCAAAGCACATCCAAAACCTACGAACCAAATACGGCGGAAAAATCGAGACAGCCAATGACTGATAGCTCTCAAAGCAATTACCTCCCCGCTTCGGGCTTCACAAAAACGAGCACAGAACACCATCGTTGGGCTGGCGCCGTCGTCAAAGAGGCACGCTCTCTGTTCGGCGATGGCCCTGTCCAGGCATGCGTTTGGCCCTACCGGGAACAAGGACTGGATTATCTTTCCTGCGACTTATTTTCCGGCAAAGAGTCACTGCCGGTTACTATTTGCGTCTGCGGTGAAACCTATTTTCCTGAGGTTACCGGCGGTGCCGCAGAGGCTGATGTCTGCAATATGCCTGACGCCATTCACATTGCCGGCATGATCGCCAAAGGCCTTGGTGCCGAAGTGGTTCTTGGCCGAAGCCAAAATGAAGTCAATGAGGAAGTACTTGCCAAGCCTCTGGCACCAGGCCACACAAACGGCCCCATTGACCTCAGCTTCAAGCAGAATGCCTGATCAGAAATAAAAATCCCCGCTCCAGGCGGGGATTTCTCATAAGGTAGGTTCAGCCGTATTTCGTTGCCTGACCCGGCTCAAATACGGCCATATCGATTGCGACAGCACATCCTCAACCATTGCCTTCGACATACCCTTCTCAATCAGCCTGACATCCCCCGTCACCTTGGCAATGACAACAACCGATGCGGCCTCCGGTCCATTCTGAACCGCCATGTCTGCGCCTTTGTTCAGGTAGATCAGATAGGGTTCATGGCCTTCTTTAACCGCAAGGATTTTGTCCTCAATGGCCTTTTTGATCAGCCCAGCCTCTCCCTCGTAAAGATACGGAGACTTGCGAGAGATCATTCTCCCCAATACCTTGGAGAACAGGCTCTGATCTTCACCATCAAAGGCATCAACATTGAGCTGACCTTCGAAAAGAAGATTCCCGTCGCTGTAGAACTCCCGGATCAGCTCACTCAACTTGCGTTTTGCAGCATCAATCCTCTCATCCACTTTTCGGATACTCTCACCCAACACCAATGCGTTTTGGTCCAACTCCAAAGCCAACGCATCTTCATTGCGCTCTCCCCAAGCATTCGAGAGCGCTTTTCCAAGATTGCCATCAACTTTGTTGATCTGTTCGATGCACTGACTAAGGGCCCTTGCCAGGCCGGCTGGATGATTTTCACCGTCTTTCAGGAAGCCAAAATAAACCATTCCCTGACTCAGGTTCTCGCGCTCCAGCCATGCCATCAACCAGGCCTCGATAGCCTCGTACATTCCCTTAACCTGTTCCGCCTTGCTCATGCGTCCAATACCTCATCAGTCACTGTGTCGAAATTGACGTACCCAGGAGCGTCTTCATGCTTCATTAATCTTGCCAACACGATCAGAGGCCCAACCATAACCATTTCCATAAATCCGATAAGTCCGGTCTGCAATCTCCTTCCAATCAGCCACGGAGAGAAAACACACCGCCAATGTTTGATCATGTCCTTTGGGCGTACAAAGAGCGCAGTCGTAAGTACAAAATTGAGCAATCCCGTGCCCAACCAGAGAACAACAAAACCCAGAATGAAATTGACGATCATCTCCAGCATACACGCCTCCTTTAATGCCACACATATTATCCTTATTTGACTTATTTTTCAATATGGAAATTGACTTTTCCTTGACTTATTTTCCATTGTGGTTATAATGCTTCCAAATTCTGAACTGAGGAGTAAGCACATGGGTTGGGACGTTACCGTTACCATGCCTGGCGGAGATCACCCACTGAGCGGTATGGGAGTCGATGAAAAGATTGCCGGCTTTGCATCCAGCCCCGGTAGCATGGTCTGCGCAACCGAAATGGTGGGCTTCCCCAAGCTGCCTCATTGCGAGTCTCCGGAGCAGTGTATGGAAGCACTGGCCGCCCTGATCGCCGAGCTTGAGAAAGGCAATGACGGTAATTTCAGCGATGACTGGGCCGTTCAGGCTGATCAGTCCTGGTCAGGCGGCCGGGAAAGTCGTGAGTCCTGGGGTGACATGGAATGGCACAAAGACAAGCTCCCTGAGTCTATGAACACCTACGAGAAATGGACCGGTCACTGGAAACGCAATCAGCTTCGTGACGATGCCCAGCGTTTCTACCTTTACTACCTGGCAGGCTGCAAGGTGGAGCTCGAATGGTGATGATTAATCGAACCACACTGACCGTCACGGCGGAAGGCGAGGTCAGGCAATCAGACCCCTACAACTTCCAGCCCTCCGTTCAATATCAGGCCGTACCCATTGGCTCTGACGAACCCGTGGTCTCTCAATGGAGCGACCACCTGGTCAGTCGCTTTCAAGAGCGATACAACGAACTCGCTCGAAAGTTCTTCGGTAACGAAGGCCATTATTGGGACCAACGAGAAGGCAAAACCATAGAAGCCTTCCTTCGGGAGATTCTTGAGTTGCCTTCTTTGAACCTGACGCGGGTCACCATGCATCCTTCTGCTAATGGCTATCCGGTCTGGCAGTTTCATTTCCAGCTATTCAAGGAAGGTCGGTCTTGAGCATCACACACGAAGACTGCCGATCACTCATGAACATTGATGGAGATGTCTTTCGGTTTCTCCAGTCGACTCACATGAATACCCATCATAAGTTCGTTAATAGTGAGCTGGATCTGGGCTTTCACTTCTCTGACACTCTGAATGGCTATATTGAAGATGTGCTTGGCCAGGACCTGGTTCCTGTTGCCCAGCACTATGAAGACTTGCCAACGGACGCTCTGGCCATCTGCGAGTACGCTTATGATCGCCTCGCAGAGCATTATGATCTTTCATGGAGCAAGGAAAGCTGGCTCAAGACCTGTGTTAAAGATGGTCAGGCTTTTGGGGCTACGGCTGTAGCACGACATGATGACGCTGGTGTTGCCAAATATGACAATCGCCTTTTGATTGTTGTCAAAGCACGAGAAGGCCGCACGCTTCATGTGTATCCTGGTCAGGATTACGACAATCCGGACTTCTCCCATCAAATTAAAGATGGGGATCTTATTCAGTTTGATGAGAGCATCATCCACGAACTGACTTGGGCCACCAAAACCATTCCTGGTTTTGATGGATGTCTCGACAACTGGTGCGACGAGAATGGCGGTATTCCCGAAGAAGTGCTTTGCTACCTGCTAACTCATAAGGATTATTATGATTCCCAACGACGAACACCTGGCCTGGATTGACTTTGAAACGGGTGGGCTTTGTGGCGCATCTCACATGGACGATTCCCGCATTCCGGAAGGCTCCGATGGTGCCCGCCACTACGCCATTCTGGAAATTGGCGTGCATGTAACGGACGCCAACCTGAATATTATTGACCCTGGACTCCAGATTATCATTTATCACGATCAGAAATCGCTGGATGAACGAGTCGGCGACTGGTCCCGGGAACAGTTCAAAAACACTCTGATGATCGAGTGTCAGAATACCAACCACCCTACTCTCCAGGATGCTGAGCGCATGGTGATCGACTATCTGGAAAGCCACGGCGTGGTTGAAGGTAAGTCGCCTCTGTGCGGCAACAGCATCTATCTGGATCGTCGATTCATTGAGACTCAGATGCCGGCCCTGAATCGCTTCCTCCATTACCGCCAGCTCGACGTTTCCAGCGTTGCCGAGATGGTTTCTCGCTGGTATCCGCAGGTCCGCCAGGCAATGCCCGAGAAAAATGGCAATCATGAGGCCCTGGGTGACATTCGTGAAAGTATCAAAGAATTGAGTTACTACCGGGAGCACTGCTTCGTCTGAAGCAATCCCCATCGATTTTCTTGTCCGCAGCCAAGCTGCGCTCATACCAAACCGAAAGGTTATTGCTGATGAAGAAGCTGTTGTTGATTACAGAAAAAACCAATCAAACCCTGATGATCTGCGCTGGACTCTACGAGCACGGCGTTATTGATGCCAATACTCGCATTGACACAGTCCACGTCATGCCTATGTCCTGGTGGCACTTTAAGATCCCAAGTCATATTCCAATGGCCAATGTTCCCTTCACAGATCGCCCTGGAATTGGAGATTTGGTCGATCACCCAACGGTAGCTCAACGTCCGGCAGAAACGAACGAGCGCTACCTGAGTATGCTGTCCAAGTTTGACGTGAAAGTCGTCCCTCAAGGATTCTTCACCGACAAAGACGGCGAACGCAGGGTAAGCTGTCCCAAGCTTGAATTTGACCACAACCCTTTGATCCAGTCGGACCCCATCAAAACCGTTGCAGAACGATTGGACGGGTACGATCAGGTCATTGTCTCTCCAGACTCAGACCACAGCGGCTGGTCCAGTGCTTATCGATGGCTGGACATGCTCGATGAGCGATTAAAACAAATGGGATCCAAGTCCAGACTTCCGAGCGACACCAGGGCCATGTGGCTTCACAGTGGGATTGATCCGGACTCTGTGTATGAGAGCTATCGGGAGAATACACCACTGAGCGACCCACGGGTTCAGCAAGCCAGACGATTTGGCGATGCTAAGCGGGTGTTCGATTATTGGTGGCTTTGCAACAGTGCCGCCGTATTTTCCAAGCTTCAGAAGCAGGTTGACGTCGAGCGACCAAAAATCCTCTCGAAATACGAGCTGATGACCCTGCATTTACTGGCGCTTCGCAACAAGCCTATTTCGGAGAATAACCTTCTGTATGGCATGCAAAACTGGCTCGGAACGGGAAAATATCTGCCACTTCATGATTTTTGTCGTCCTTCCCTGGAAGGTTTTCACTCGATGTGCCTGGGCACACGGGAGGAAGCAGACCAGGATCAAAGTCAAAAAGATCGAGTGTGGGGAGCCATCGGAAGTCCCATGTCCCGTCATGAAATAATCACGAACCTTGTTGAAATGGGTTTGGTGGAAGACGATCGTGAGGGTGCTCGAATTGGCCTAATGGGCGGAATCTCGATCACTGATCGTGGCCGGTATTTCATCGCCCGCTGCCACAAATCAACGTTCGACCCCGACTTGCCGTTTCGATTGTCAATCTGGTGTGAGAGCGCCGACTACGACAAGATGGAACGCTACATTCGAACCGTTTTTGGCAAGCAAAAGCGTTTTCTGTCAAAATCTCAGCATCAACCAGGGAGCTCATCATGACCAGCCATCCAATCAAGAACTGCCAGTGCGGAGCGCCGGCGCACAAACCAGAAAAACTCAAAGGCGTAAGAGATACCTTCATCATTCGATGCAGTGGCCCAGACTGCCCGGCAAAGGTCCAGAGGGTAGGTCTTGAGCTTTGCATCGAAGGCTGGAACGAGATGTCCTATCGCGGCGAAAATGTAATCACCAAGCCACTTCGGTAAGCTCCCAAAAGTTCGTCAATACCATTGTATTTAAACAGTGGTATTGACTTTATTATTTTTTACTGTATATTACTGAGCATCAAAAACATGACTACCGAGGCTCAGTTATGAGTGACAAAGTAGAAGCTCACATTCTCAATACAATTTCCGACAAGGGCCTTAAGGCGGTTTTTGAGGAGTCAGAATCATACCGGAATACCGGCATTCTCCCCGAAGGAATCATCCGCTCTCTGGCGCGTGACCTGAAGGAAACTTTCTCGCTCCCATTGCCACCGGTCTCAATCAACGACCTGGTCATTCAGATCTGCCTGCGTGAGATTGCGCGTCGATGGATCGCATCCAATCAGGATTAATTTCCAGTTTGGTATTGACAAATTGATTCAAACCCCTATAATTAGGTGTGTTGAATGACGAATGTGCTGGAGTAGCTCAGCTGGTAGAGCACCTGGGCCGCTAACTCGGGAAGGTCGGGGGTTCGATTCCCCCCTTCGGCACCAAACTTTTGGAGCGTCGTCATGAAGAAAGAAGAAGATTGGGGTCAATTAGGAACCCGTTGCGAGGACTTCAGAAATGACTTCACAGGCTGGTGATAAGAAACCCGGCGTTTGGTGGAAAAAGCCAAAGGAGTGGGGCTAATGTCCGATAAAAATCCTGGCATCTAACCACAAAGGTGTGCTTAAAATGAAAAAAGTAACCACTTGCAAAGTAACTTCAGAGAAATACGGGGTCTAAACAGACCTCAAATCCAAAGCCTAACGGAGGCCATATGAAACACGAAATGATGCACTAGCTCTTGCGGACGGATTGGACCGCACCTCAGTCTTGAGGAACTTCACACCCTGACTCCCGAGGACATTGCTCGGAAGCTCGCACGTCCCATTGCGGACGAAGATCATCTTTACCAATACGCCATTATCCGCAAAGACCTGGAGATGCCGGCTGGCAAACTCTCCGCCCAGACTGGTCATGCTTATGGCGATGCCCTGGCCGATGCCGAGCGCATTGATCCCGACCGTGTTGCCGACTATCGCAACGATGAAACCGGCGGATCCAAGGTCACCCTCAAAGCCAAAAACGCCCATCAGCTGATTCGTGCTTATCGTGAAGCACTGGAATCCGGCTTGCCGTGTTCTTTGATTGTCGACCAGCACCATGTATTACCACCCCATTTTACCGGTGACCCGGTAATCACCGCCGTTGGTATTGGTCCCTGCACCAAGGCCGAGGCACGTCACATTACCAAACGATTCAACTGTCTTTAACGGAGATTTACCTATGACTACTGAAACTTTCACTGTGTTTTCCGACGAGCGCCGTGCTCTGATTGCCAAGATGAAGCGGACCATTAAGGCTCGCAATTACAAAGGCGGCCTTACCCACGCTCACTTTGTTCTGTACGCCGCCCTGCGTGGCCAGGATATTCGTAAGACCAGCCACTTGCCTGACGGTGATAATGCCCGCGACGTGATCGAGGAGTTCGAGAAGATCATGAGCCGGTACACGAAATGGCAAAACGTCTACCCATTGAACCGGATCAAAAACGAAGAGGGCAATGCCTTTTTCACCTCTGAGGACAATCAGTTCCTCAAGGAGCTCTTTGCAGAGATCAAACAGAAACTGGAGGCCCCGATGAAACAGGCCAGCTAGCTCTTGCGCACGGGAAGACCGCACTCGCTTTCGCGAGCTGATGCAGGCAATGAATGCTTGCGAACAAACCAAGGGGCTGTCTGTTCTTCAGCACGGCGCCTCGGTCTGGGAGTACTTTGAGGACCTGCATGGACACCTTAAGTACGGAAAGCCACTCAAATACGAATGGCGACTTCCGGAATGGATCCATGCCCCCTGGCTCATGGAGAATTTGCTGCCAATCAAGATCATTCGTGAATACCTGGTCTATCACGATTGTGGCAAACCCTTTTGCCGAACGGTGGATGAGGACGGGAGACACCACTTCCCCGACCATGCCCGTATTTCGGAAGAAACCTGGAACTCTGTGGGTGGGCATCCGGTGGCGGCAAGACTCATGGGGATGGATATGGATATCCATCTGCTCAAGGGTGATGGCGTGCCTGAGTTTGCGGCCCGGCCGGAAGCCGCAACCTTGTTGATGGCCGGGCTGGCGGAAGTCCACAGCAATGCCAACATGTTTGGTGGGATCGAGAGTCAGAGCTTCAAGATGAAGTGGAAGCAGATCAACCGACGTGGCAAACGTATCGTTGGGAAAAACTCGAAGTGAGACAAAAGGCTCAGGGATGAGCCTTGATCATAGACCTGGTTCGGCCGGCGCCTGGGCACAATGCTCGGCCAGGTCGGCCCGGGTCAGCCTCTTCTGGAAAGATCGAATGGCCCAGGCTTCTGACGGCAGCGTCTGGCGCTCCAGAAGTTGGTCACTGCCTCCCAGCCACCGGAACAGCTGCTCACCGTTCTGAAATTGCTGCGAGTTCTGATAACCCAGCTTGGGTGAAAGACGAATCCCTCGATACTGGATTCGGTCTCGAGGCGACATAGTCAGTAACAGTTGCCTCAGCGGTGTGTCCAACGGATCCCTTAGCCTGGGGACCTGGCCGGTGGTCTGGAACCGCATCTGGGCCCGGGGATTGGTGGCCAGCTCTTTCATGATTTTGGAATTCATCAGACTCTCCTCTTTCCAAGAACTCTAACTCGATCCAGGAAAACGTCAACCTCAGTTGGTCTGAACGCCAGAGACGGACAGATTGTTCAGGTCCACTTCGACGTACCGGGTACCCGGTTTGTTGAACGTTTCAAAAGCACGTGAGATGTGTTCTTTTTGAGACACCCAGAGGTAATCCTGCCCTTTGGCTTTGCAGGCTTTTCCAACCTTGAGCAGATCATCCTGCCTGGGATAGTCCCTGGGAATGTCGCCGCCAATAAAGACAATGATGTCGGGGCGCATCATCATGGCTTGATCAATACAAGCCAGGGATTCCTGATAGAAAACGGAGGTGGTCATAACGTGTCCTTTTATGATTATTTTTAATCATAGTTTACGCCTATCGGACCAAATTCGACCAGGCGCAAACAAGGACACGCTTTAATCAGGCCATTGCCAGCATCCGTTCGGGTTCATTGGACTGAGCTCCAACGAGCTCCCAGCTGTCCTTCTGCTCAAGCATGGCCATAACCAGCTTGTGATTAAGGGCGTGACCGGAGCGGAAGCCTCGGTATTCACCAATGATATGGCCGGCCATATACAGATCACCGATCGCGTCCAGCAGCTTATGCTTCACAAATTCATCGGACGACCTCAGGCCACCTTCATTGGCAATGCCGTCATCATCAACCAGGATCGCATTGCTCATGCTGCCGCCAAGCGCCAGGTTCATCGAGCGCATCTTCTCCAGATCCTGTCGGAAACCAAACGTTCTGGCCCGAGCAACCTCACGAACAAACGTTGTTGGGTTCAACTCAACCGAGGCTCGAGATGCATAATTGTTGATAACAGGATGATCAAAATCGATCTGGAATTCAAAGCGTGAGCCCTCATACGGCAGCAGCTCCGCTTCCTTGTCACATTCCTGAACACGGATCGGCTTCAGAATACGAATGAAGGAGCGCTGTTGATCCTGACGCCTAATGCCCGCTGATTGAATCAGGAACACGTAGGACCAGGCGCTGCCGTCCATGATCGGCACTTCCGGGCCATCCAGTTCGACGATGCAGTTATCAATCCCAAGGCCACTGAACGCTGACATCAGATGCTCTGTGGTACCAACGCTCACGCCGTCTTTGGCAATTTTTGTCGAAAGAAGGGTATTGTCGACAAATTCCGCCTTGGCTGGAATATCGACGACTGGCGAAACGTCCACTCTACGGAAAACGATACCGGTATCCGCAGGTGCCGGCTTAAAGGCCATCTTGATCGTACGTCCGGTGTGAATGCCAACACCCGAGGCCCGAATGGTATTGAAAATAGTGTTCTGGTGGATCATTCTCGCGTCACTTTCGGCGGCTAACCGATAACAAGGTTAAAGACAATTCCAAGATTGAAATTATATTAATCCAGTAGACCAAAGTCAAAGAAAAACCGCCAAAAATACCTTATCAAGACAATATTTTGTCCAGATCCACAATCTCTATTTTCTCACCTGGCAAAACATGACCGTCTAAATCTCTATCCAGATTTTTTCCGGACTGAAACCAGAGGGAATGCTGGCCCAGCTGGTCGCAATAACTGACAAGGCGATAGATACTCATTTGACGATCATCACGAAAATCCGGATTACCACCTGTGAGCACCAAAACATCGGGCTTTGACTTCGACAATATGGCCTCAATGGCCATCAGGCCTTTTTGATAAAAACTATCTTCTGACATAAATTAATTACCTCCTACTATCAAGAATACCATTTACCAGGTTTTAGGAATCCCTCAGATACACTTTTTTACACATTTAATTAACTTGACCTTATGCAGTCTTCGAATTATAATCTATAGCCTAAAATAAACGCTGACCTGAGATGCTTATGGATTCTGAACAGAAAACTCTCGACACCGTTAATTCGATGGTTGAGCAGTGTTTGATGAGCGGTATCGTCGCTCTTGATTACGAAACCATGAAGCTCAGTGTGGATACGAACTTCTATGACCTTGGTGACACGCTGACGAAAATCAAAGCCCTACAGAACAGTTTAGGACTTCTTTCAGCCACCCTGGAAACTGTCGGAATTGACTGCAAGGATTGTTACCCGGTCGAGAAAGACACAAACGAACTCGGAGAGGTTTTGTGGTTGATTCACGGAGTCTGGATTCCCCTTTCCATTCATAATGGCACTCCTGAAGGGGCGACTCGTTGGAAAAAGATCCCAAATCGCGCCGACCACTTCTGATCTTGGTAGTTACCAATCAACAAAGGCGCCAAACTCGGCGCCTTATATCCTAATTCTGCATTTTCCTCACTCTCCTGACCGTTATTCTTGAATTTTCATCGATAAAGGTCGCTAATTTTGGTTTTTCCTCAATATATCGACCTCTTAATTTTGGTTTTTCCTCAAATTAAGCTAAGATGAAGAGGCTTAATTTTCTCTTATCCACATCTGGAGCAGCCATGGCCAAGATCATCTTCCCCGGCACGAAATCAGAATCCAATAAGCTATCCAGGCTCGTTAACAAGGGGGAGCTCAATCGGATTCGTCAGGGTATCTATACCGATGCTCCCCTGGCCGATATTCCAGAGCTTGTGATCAACAAGTGGCATGAGCTGGCGGCCCATCTCTGTCCGGATGCCGTTGCTTCCTATCGATCAGCCGTCGAACTTACCCCCAATGAAGGAAGAATTTACCTGGTTGGAGACGTTCCTTCCCGACGGTACGTCCATGTGGGCCCATGGCTTACGTTCGACCTCTCCCCGGGCAATTCCAGTCTCGGCACCGAACCGTTTCTTCCTCACATCATGAGGTCTTCACTGCCAAGGCGGTTATTGGAAAACTTGTCGGAATCCAGATCCCATGGCAGTGGTCGAAAAACCCTCGGTCAACCCTGGGTGGAGGAGGAGCTTTGCAAGATTCTTCAGAGATACGGCGAGCCGGAGATCAACAAGATCCGGGACGAGGCTCGGTCTATGTCCAAAAAACTGGACCTGGAAGCCGAATTCTACCAGCTGGACCAGGTGATCGGCGCGATCTTGAGCTCTCAGACCGTTGAAGGTACGCTTACTACAGATCTGGCCATTGCGGTCGCCAGAAGGGAGCCTTTCGACGCGAATCGGATTGACCGGTTTCATTCCCTGGCCGATTATCTCGGCAAAACAGAATTCCGGCCGGCCAGCTTTGAGTTTAACTCGGCCGCCTGGCGTAACCTCAGTTTCTTCGAAAGTTACTTCTCGAACTTCATTGAGGGGACGGAATTCCTGATCGACGAAGCAGAAGACATCGTGTTTTCAGGAAAGATCATCAAAAATCGGACAGCGGACAGTCATGACATCATGGCGGTCTACCGCCTGGTGCACGATCATCAGGAGATGCTGACGGTACCGGAGGATCCGGATCACTTCCTGGAGCTCCTCCAGTCACGTCATGCATTGATGATGGAGCAGCGTCCGGAAAAGAACCCGGGCATTCTGAAAACACAGCAAAACAAAGCCGGAAACACCGTTTTTGTTCTGCCAGAAGATTTGACGGGGACATTGACGCGAGGATTTGAGATCTACCAGGCACTGCCACCCGGCATGGCCAGAGCGATCTTCATGCAGTTTCTGATTTCAGAGTGCCACCCGTTTGACGACGGCAATGGTCGGCTGTCCCGTGTCTTCCTGAACTCGGAACTGGTCAGCTGCGACATGTGCAAGATCATTGTCCCCACGGTTGCCCGGGAAAATTATCTCAATGCCCTCAGGCAATCTACACGAGAAGGGTACTTCCGGACACTGGTCCGCGCCTTCTGCCAGCTACAGCAGTATACCGCCAGCATTCCCTGGATGGATTATGGTGAGGCAAGGGAGACACTGGAGTCCGACAAGGCCGATCAACTACCTGACGCCGGCCTGGGGATCTTTAACAGGAAGCTGAGAAACTTTAGGATCCAGCTTCCGAACTGACGGTTTGCTTGTACGCCAAAACGTACATAAGCAAGGAAAATGTACGTTTTGGTGTACATTCCAAGAAATCAGGAGATGACCCTAATCCCTGGCCACCTTCTCCAGAGCCGCATTGACGACAAAATCTTCTGCCATTCTGGTGGCTGAATGGGCGTCAATTTCCTCGCAGACCTCCTCAAGTTCTCTGATGGCAGCACTCTCCGGCAGTACACCTCGACGTCGCCAGTACAGCAATTCCTCGCTGTACTGCTTCAGATTCTTCTGCGCTAATGCTTTGGCTCGTGCAATCGTATCTGACATCACTGAATCCCTTATTTGACGATCTTTCCACCGGCTGCCTTAATGGCAGCTTTTACGTCATCTGCCTTCTTGCGATCCACCTGGACGACCAGCATGACTGTAGTCGCTTCCTTCTTCCACTTTTTGAAGTGTGCTTCCAAAGACCGAACCGGCTCACCATCCTCCTCGAACACATGACCCGCTTCAATCCTGATCACAGCGTCATCGGCCACAGTGTCCACATCGGCATCCAGGAAGTCGTCAGACTCCTGGCCATTGATTGATACCAATACATCATCGTGCCAATAGCCTTCTGGCCAATATTCATTGTTGCTATAGAAGGCTTTCCATTCCGCGCCGGTGCATTTAACCATTGTCTGCTCCGATTATTTCTATCTGTATGAACGATTGTCCCGTCTTACGACGGCGTGTCGAGTTTGCTGTATTCCACCAGCCCGTGTTCTCTTTCAAACCTTACCTTTTCCCAGAGCTGAAGCATGCGGCGATCCAGCTCTTTGACGAGATGAACCTTCTCTTCCTCAGACAGCTGAGACAGGGTCGTCTCTGGGTTATCTCTCAGTTTGGCAATCAAACCATCCTCTGGCGCCCAGAAAACCGATTTGTGAAGTGATCGCAAATTAAGCGGCTTATTCTCTGGTCGTTCCATTATTGTTTGATCTCCAGGTGTTTCAGAATCATTTCGATGTCATGTCCTTCGATGTCGGAATAGAACCATCCCAATCTTTCGCCGATCACCTTCAGGCTTTCAAGCATGACACCTTCGCCCTTCTCAACCTCCTCCATCAGGTTGTCTCTGATGCACTCCTGAAAGAATACCTGGAAGCGGATGTGCTCGCCCTGATCCGCCAACGCCAATATGGCAATCGGGAGTGCAATTTTACGAAGATTGGCCCGGTAAAGTCTTGCGATCAGGCCTGTATAGACGCCGGCCACCAGATAAGATTCATCCCTCTTTCGGTTGTCAAAGTGAATACCTGAGGTGGTCATCGGCTCCATAACATCAACAAACTGATCGATCAGTTTTCTGGCCTGTGCCATGACATTCCAGAGCGTCTCAAGATTCTCCTTGCCGAAAGTTTCCGTCGGTGCAACCAGGTCCACGTGCAGCTTTACCTGCCCCTCTTCACGAACAAACATCACCGTAAAGAACACTCGCACCAACGCATCGGCAGCTGATCGTTGCCAGACATGACCGGAGACACCTGGAAGTCCACGCGTGTCCTGGGTACCGCGCTGGGTCAGAAAATAATCCAGGTTGACTTTGGCACCGTCCATCGTCATCTCGCGAACTAGCTTTTCCATCCGTTTTCTCCGATC
>ERZ1673962.1066-NODE-1066-length-14889-cov-10.685250_pt1 | contig 14889 bp, 12 predicted proteins | sample MGYA00580188_ERZ1673962 | MGnify/ENA primary metagenome ERZ1673962 (study PRJEB41334, sample SAMN05608104) | rock metagenome | biome: terrestrial subsurface; feature: shale formation; material: shale | place: USA: Pennsylvania ... | reverse complement strand
TAACGCCTTGGTTTAGCGGCGGCCCGACAGGGGCGTCCGGTGGAGGCCGCAGGCCGGAACGAACTACAACAACTTGTTATATTTCGTCGTCCTCGATTGGACCGCCAACCGTGTCGAAAATCATGGTGTGGCACTCGACCGTGAACCATTCGTCAAACAATTTCAGGGTCAGTTTCTGAGGCCATAAATCTGGATCAACATACCACCCACCCAGCTCGCTTTCGAACAAAGGACGAAAGTTAGCCTTGATCCATTTTCTGAGTTGCTCGGGAGTGTCGGCCACCTCCTCATCAATGAGGTAAACGGTACGCTCCTCGTTGACATCCTCGAGCGTGATTTCCGGGCCGTCAGGGTTCGGATCAGCTTCGTTGATCCAGCGCACTGCCGGCTCTTTGTAACGGAGGATTAAAGCTGACCTATTGAGCAATTTGGGACTCCCTGAGAAATATAACGCGGAGATAAGCGGCGGCCCGTAAGGGGCGTCCGGCGGACGGCCCTTAGGCCGGGAGCGAACTTAATTGACTGGTTAAAGGCAGGTACTGACACTGCCTGCTCCCTGGCAACGACCGCGACGGCCTACTCCGTTTCCTTGCACCAGCTTACGCCGATGCCGTTTTTTGAAACCACCGCCACGCTAGCGGTGGATGAATCTGTACTCAAAGGTACCAGATCCCGAATAAATTGTCGGCGGACTGCCCATAACGGCGAACACCGATTTTGCTACCAACGCCGCTGACGATTAAAGCTGCCAAACCGGACGCGGACTCTGCTGGCCTTGGTGCTCACCAGATTAAGCGGGTTTAGCTACCAAGCCCGACACCAAGGCCAATCCTCCAGAGCCACCCCAAAGACCGAAGCCTTTGCCATTAACGCTGAGCTTAGCGGCGACCTTGTAATGGAGGCGCAGCCGCAATGAAAAGGGCGTCCGGCGGCCATCGGCCGCGTACTACAGCGACTTGTTAAATTTATCTCTTGCCATAGTAGGCATTAAGCAATTTCGCATCATCCTCACAGAGGTGTTGCCGCTTACGAACAATGAAACTCTCATAGTCATGATCTTCTGCTTTTACCAAAAGATAGCAGGACCAACCGCCACTCCGGCCTATCGATATGGACCAGAAACGTTCTATTTTTTCTGGATCTAATGAGACACGCTGCCCATTTTTCTGCTCCAGAGTTACACCGCTCTCGTCGTATGCGAGTCTCCCAAATTTATTGCTTAGCGCGTCATATTCCCAGTAAAAAAGCAACGATGCCGTACACAAGGCCCAAAAAAGCTTCAGTAGAGACCCTCTACGCTTGTGGTAGCTATAGATGAGTGCGAAGGGAATGAGCCAAAAGTAAAAGCGCAACATCCCCAAGCCCGCGTAAAAGACATTTTTCGAAAAGCTATATGCGTACTCGATTTCCATATCAATTTAACGTGGAGCTCAGCCGCGCGCTTTAGCGTGTCGGCTGCAGCGGCTGGTTAGAAGCCGGTTCACCCGGCGGTTTCCGGTCCATTCCGAGTTCGCATGCGAACTCCAAAGAGGCAGCGCACCAAGTAGCGGGCTGGCACCGATACAAAGCACCAAGCTACCCGGTCAATTCCGAATGTGCGGCGAACGGCCCCACAACTTGGGGACACTGCCGAAATCCCGAACAATGCCAACACTGGCTTCCAAACTGGACGGCGAGGTTGACGGCCTTGGCCATGCAAGAAAACCAGAACTCAACCGCCCAATTTTCCGCCAAGGCCTATGCACCGAACCACCCTCAAAATGACCGGAGTCTTGGCTTATAACAGCTAATTATACGAACCAATTCACCTATTCCGCGTTCGTATAATTCCAAAATTTTCCGAGGAAGGAAGAAGAGAAAAGCTGACGGGAAACAGCCACATAACCCCAATCCACCACGGCTACCGCAGGAGTTATGCGCCCTGTTTTGAGCCACCCCTGCTCACGTTTGTGGGCGTATAATTCCACCCGATTCCTTTCCTGTTTCCAACCTTATCAGAAGGTTACCAATGTTTCCCAGCGCTTTTGCGCCCTGGTTCGTATAACTCCGCTTAAAACTCCGGGTTTGACAAATCTTCTGAAACTTATACTGTATATTTATACACATCAAGGAGAGCCCCGGATATGGACATCCGCACGCCCATTCCCTCGCAATCAACCCGCTTTTTGGATCGCCTGCGCAATTTCATTCGCCTGCGAGGTCTGGCCTACAAAACGGAACAAACCTACGTGTTCTGGATCAAGCGCTTCATTCGCTTCCACGGCCGCCGGCACCCGGAAACCATGGGCACCGTCGAAGTAGAGGCATTTCTATCTCACTTGGTACTTCAGGCCAACGTCAGCGTTGGCACTCAGCGAGTTGCCTTGAACGCGCTGATCTTTTTGTATCGTGAGTTTCTGGATACTCCGCTCGAAGACCTTCAATATGAAATGGCAAAGAAGCCTAAAAAGCTGCCAGTAGTATTCAGCCCAGAAGAAGCTGCCAGCGCCATTGGCAACCTGGAAGGCGAGTACAAACTGATCGCCATGCTGATTTACGGCGCAGGCCTGCGAATCAATGAGGCCCTTCGTTTACGCGTGAAAGACGTGGATTTCGGTATGCAGCAGCTCGTTGTGCGGGACGGCAAGGGCGGTAAGGACCGAATCACGTTATTGCCAGATCGACTGGTGAAACCACTACAGCAGCAAATCGATACTGCGCTTCACCTGCACAAGGCGGACCTGGCTCGAGGCTTTGGTTCGGTGTATATGCCGGCGGGACTTTCCCGGAAGTACCCCAGCGCCAGCCAGGAGCCGGACTGGCAGTATGTCTTCCCTGCCCCGGACTTGTCTGTTGATCCCCGCTCAGGCATTAAGAGGCGGCACCACATGCTGGATCGTACGGTCCAGAAGCATTTCCGAATCGCCATCCGGGCAGCCGGCATTCGCAAGCCGGCAGGCAGCCATACTTTTCGGCACAGTTTTGCTACCAGACTGCTGGAGGCGGGGTATGATCTGCGCACAATCCAGAAACTGCTGGGCCATTCGGACGTGCGCACCACGGAGATCTACACGCATGTGGTTCGCAAGGGCGGTTTTGGCGTACGAAGTCCGGTGGATGAAGCATTCTGACTCTGGCTAAAAAGCCGAAAATCGACCACACCGAACCATCTGGCCGCCAGCAGAACCAGAAACTTCAAGCCCGCTCATCCTTCGGAGACCCCATCACAAGATACGTGGTAATGGCGCTGACGTGAGGGTGAGTGCCCAGAATGTCGGTGTGGAAGTGTTTGTAGCCAGCCAGGTCCCGGCACTCGATTCTCAGAAGGTATTCAAACGAGCCGGCCACGTTGTGGCATTCAACCACTTCCCCGGCGCCCTCCATCGCGTGCTCAAAGTCCTCAAGCGCCGCTTTGGTGTGGGATGAAAGAGAAACGCTGACATAGGCCACGAAACCACGGCCCATGCGATCCCGGTCCGTGACAACTCGATAGCCCCGGATAACGCCCGTTCGTTCCAGTTCCTGGACACGGCGCAGGCAGGTTGAAGGCGACAGGTTCACACGTTCAGCCAGCTCGACGTTGCTGATTCTTCCGTCACGCTTCAGCTCCTGCAAGATTCTCCGAGAGGGGCCGTCTATTTCGCTCATATATTGCACACCTGCCATTTAAGTGGATTATTTAGACCATTAATTGCACCTCAATGTCCATATAATTGCACAAAATGAATGGTTATTGGAGTGTATCTGTCATGAGCCTTTCTGTGCTGGCCGCCCTTTTTGGTTTTGCCTTCGTGACCACGGCAACGCCTGGCCCGAACAATCTGATGTTGCTGGCGTCCGGCGCCAACTTTGGTTTCCTCAGAACGATCCCGCACATGGTTGGCATTGTGGTCGGGCTCACCGTGTTAACACTGCTGGCCGGTGTCGGGCTGATGGTTTTGTTCGAAGCCTTTCCTGCCCTGCGTACCACTCTTGAGGTTCTTTGTGTCGGCTATCTGCTCTGGCTTGCCTGGAAGGTGGCCACTGCGGCGCCCTTGAAAGAGACGGCCGCTTCCGGCCAGCCCATGACATTTTTGCAGGCGGCAGCGTTCCAGTGGGTGAATCCGAAAGCGTGGGCGATGGGCCTGTCAGCCATCACCATTTACGCGCCGGACCGGTCGCTGCCATCGGTGATGCTGGTGGCCGCAGCGTTTGCCATCGTCTGCTTTCCGGCAATTTCAGTGTGGGCCTGGCTGGGCACCGTCGTCCGCCAATGGTTGTCGAGCCAACGGCGCCGGCAAGTTTTCAACATCACCATGGCGGCCCTGCTCGTGGGGTCACTTTACCCGGTGATGGGAAGCCTCTGAGCCCCGGAAACTATTCAGAGTTATCAAATGACAGACCGGGACTCTGCCTATAACCTAGTTGAGTCGATTATTTAGCGGATACTTGGTTACATGGACCGCCACTGGCTTCTAAGCCTTCTTCTGATCATTGTGAACTTTGCAGGCCAGGCTCTGGCCGAAACCGGTGGCGGCGGCACCTCTGTACCGGTTCTGGATGTTCGCACGGTGCATCAGAACGCAATAACGGATCAGGTTGCCTTTGTGGCGGAACAGGGAGCCGCGCTCTCTGTTGATGAAGTCCAATCTATGATTCGTGAAAACCCGGCAGTTCTGCAATACACCAAAACCAGTGTACTGGCCCGGGGCATCGATTCCGGGGCGATCTGGCTCGTGGCGATGGTGCTCAACCCCACCAACGAAAGCGTGTTACGGCGAGTGTCGGTGCGTACGGGCTGGCTGGAGCGGGTCGATTTCTTTTTTGTGCCCTCCGGGCGCCGGCCTCAACAGTTTGTGAGTGGCGATGCCCTTCCCCTGAATCAGCGCTCCATCCCCAAGCGCATTGCCAGTGCCGATTTTTCGTTTGAACCCGGCGAAACGCAGTTGCTGGTTCGGGTGGAAACAGCCGACCCCATGGTTGCCCCCCTGTATATGTCCACCATGGCCATCAGCCAGGGCCACGAGCAGTTCGAGACAGCATTCTACAGCTTTGTCTACGGGGTGATGTTTGCGCTATCTGCCCTGACCCTGATGCTGTTCCTGGTCATCCGCAAACCACGCTACCTGAGTTATTCGCTTTACACGGGCAGTTTTGTGGCCATGACGGCTTCCTACAATGGCATCGGCATGGCTTTGCTCTGGCCCGAAGCCATTGTCTGGCAACAGTGGGCACCGCCGTTACTGATGCTGTGCTTCACCAGCTCCGGGCTGGTGTTTGCCATGAACTTCCTGCGTACGCGGCGTCAAAGGCCGGTGCTGCACCGTGGTATTCAAGTGCTCATTCTGGGGTATTTTGCGCTACTCAGTGTTTTCTTCGCCCTGGGCAACCAGGGACACGCCCTGAAGCTGGCATTTGTGGTGGTGCCGATATTCAGCGGCCTGATGCTCTATATGGGCATATCAAGCTGGATGGGGGGCAATCAGTCCGCACGCTACTTCATGTTCGGCACATTACTTTCGGCGATTGGGGCATCGATTACGGCGTTAACGGTGGCAGGCCTTGTACCTTACACCAAGCTCGGCTTCTACGCGGTGGATATCGGTATGGTGGGGGACGCTCTGCTGCTCATGCTGGCCCTGGCCGACCTGGTGCGCAAGAACGAGGAAGCCCGGTTAATCGCCGAGCGGACCGCAAGGATTGATCTGCTGACCGGGCTTAACAACCGCCGGGGGTTTCTGCCGGTTGCCGAGTCACTGTGGAACCTGGTTAGCCGCCAACACCGGCCCATCTGCGTGGTCATGGCGGACATTGATCATTTCAAGGACATTAATGATCAATACGGCCATGCCACGGGCGATAAGGTGTTGAAAGCCATCGCCAGCGAACTCGACCGTTCTTCCCGCGAGAGTGATATTCTGGCCCGTTGGGGCGGTGAGGAATTCATGCTTTTGTTGCCGGAAACCGATGAAGCGGAAGCCTTCCAGGTGGTTGAACGTTTTCGCCGCAACGTTGAGCAACTGGTGGTCAAAGACCGGGGCAATGAGATTCGGTGCACCATCAGCGCCGGAATCGCTGGCCGAGACGCCACTCACATCACCCTGAACCAGGTCATTATCAGAGCCGATGAAAGGCTCTACCAGGCCAAAGTGCAGGGCCGCAACCAGACCTGCTTCAACACCCCTCCAGATCTGCCTGATGAAGCCCTTGCTCAGGCATGAATAGTGGTGCCCTGAAAAATGGCTAAGACTCCCAGTTACTTTCCGGAATACGCTGTATGTGAATGTGGCTCGCCAGCCGAATGGCGGGGCGTACCAGAAACTGGAAGCTGCCGATGATAAACAGCCATATGGCGGCTTTTTCATACTCTGGGAAGAGGAACAGGATGCTGCCAATCAGGAACCAGACGGCGATACAGAAGTCATTGGCAATGCTGATCACTTCATACCGCCGCCGTATTACCAGCTCTTCCTTTCCCAGCTTTACCGTCATTGGATTGTCAGCCTGATTCTCAACCATGAAATCCCCTGTTCCACGTTTTGAAGAAGCAGCGAGGCCCGCCAGCGCGTAGCCAGGATCACTGGCTTTGCCCTCGCCATTTCTGGTTCTTTTTAAAAAGTGGTCTCGGACCTCAGCTTTATCAACCCATCCTTGCAATCCGGTCATTTTCGAAATACTGTATATTTAAACAGTATTCGGAGATTGCCATGAGCGAGTTACTGAGCACCCTGCTGCACGACGCCCGGGTGTGGCAGGGCCACCGTCACCACAGCACCACACAACCGGCTGAAACCACGGGTTACCAGGCGCTCGACAACCAGCTTGGCGGCCTGGGCTGGCCCCGTGGGGCGCTCAGCGAATGTCTGCTGGACGCCAGTGGTATCGGCGAATTGCAGCTGGTGATGCCGTTGATGAAGCGCATGACCGAAGCCGGGAAAACCGTGTTCTGGCTGAACCCGCCCCACACACCCTACGCCCCTGCCCTGGCCCGTGAAGGCGTTGGGCTGGATAACCTCGTGGTGATTCATACCGAAGACGCCAGTGATTTCCTGTGGACGCTGGAAAACTGCCTGCGCTCGCCGGTCACCGGGCTGGTGCTGGCCTGGCCGGGCAAGCTGGCCACTCGGGATGTTCGCCGCCTGCAACTGGCTTCCGAAGCCGGCCAGAATGTCTGCGTGCTGTTCCGGGAGCGCCGGCAGGCCGAGCAGAACTCCCCGGCGGCGTTGCGCCTGGAACTGGTGCCGGATGAGCAGCAGGCACTGAAAGTGAATGTGCTCAAGCGCCGTGGCAGCTGGTCTGGCCAGCGCTGCACCCTGGCCATGGCCCACCGGGCAGACATCCATGTGCAGAATTCGCCCCGGGTCGTTCAGGGCCCCTGGCCCGTCACCGCACGGTAATTGTCATGCTCTGGCTTTACCTGCATTTCCCCCACCTGCTGCTGGACCACGTTCGCCGCAGCCAGCCCATCGAGAACGCCCTGGTGATTGTTGAAGGCACCGGGCAGCACGTGCTGCAGGCCTGCCCGCTGGCGCAGGATCTGGGCATTCAGCCGGGCATGCGTCTGAAAACCGCGTTGGGGCTGGCACCGGATCTGCACATTCTCCAGGCAGACCAGCAACAGCAGGCACAGCTTCTGGAAGAACAAGCCCGCTGGCTTTACCGCTATGTGGCCCACATCACCCTCGCGCAACCGGACGGCCTGTGGGCCGAGGTGAGCAGCCTGCAGCGTTTGTATGGAGGCCTGACTGCCATCTGGCAAACCGTGGAGCAGGCCCTGGCCGAACACCAGCTCACCGCCTGGGCCGCGCTGGGCCATACTCCCTTGGCGGCACGGTTGCTGGCCCGGGCCGGCAAGGGCGAATGCAGTGCCGACAAAGGCCACATCCAACGGGCCCTGTCACAGTTGCCTTTGGCCGCAGCAGAATTTGATAAAACCGCCTGCACCCGGCTGAACCGCCTGGGCCTGGAAACCCTGGGCGATGTCTTCGCCCTGCCCCAGAAAGAGCTGGCACGGCGGCTGTCTCCGGAGCTGCTGGCCACCATCCAGAAAATCCAGGGCACCCGGGCAGACCCACGCGCTCCCTGGCAGCCACCGCACCGGTTCCGCCAGAGGGCGGATTTCATCCAGGAAGTGGAGCATACCCAGGGCCTGCTGTTCGCCCTGCAACGCATTTTGGCGGAGTTGGAAGACGACCTGTGCTGGCGTCAGCAGGACACCGACACCCTCCTGCTGGTGTTGCAGCACCGTCACCAGGAACCCACCCGCTTGCGCCTTCGCACCACCGGGCCGGAACACCGGGCTGAGACGTTCATGAAGCTGATCCGCCTGAAGCTGGACCAGCAACCGCTGAGCGCGCCGGTGGTCAGCCTGGTACTGGTGGTGCGCCGGTTTATCAGCCGGGAAGCGCCGGGCGGGCAGGACTTGCTGGGCGAAACCCAGGACCTGAACGAGGCCTGGCACACACTGATCAGCCGTCTGCAGGCCCGGCTGGGCGACCAGGCACTGAAACAGCTGTCCCCTCAGGCCGATCATCGCCCGGAATTTGCCTGGTCTGCCGGGGAAGTGAAACGGTCTAAAGGCTCGGGGCCGGTGAACCCGCAATCCCTGCCGCGCCGCCCGTTATGGCTGCTGCCCGGCCCCTGCCCGCTCACCGACACACCGGTGGCCTGGTTCTCCGGCCCGGAGCGTATCAGCGGCGGCTGGTGGGATGGCCAGCGGGTGCACCGGGATTACTACATTGCCCAGCTACCCAGTGGACAACTGGCCTGGGTGTTCCGGGATACACAGAACGCCTGGTTCGTGCACGGCTGGTTCGGGTGATGGCCATGGGTTACGCGGAACTGTGCTGTTTCAGCAATTTCACCTTCCTGACCGGCGCCTCTCACCCGCAGGAGCTGGCCGAGCGTGCTGCCGAGCTGGGCTACCGTGCCCTGGCCATCACCGACGCCTGTTCGGTGGCCGGTATTCCCCGGGCCTGGGCCGCGCTGAAAGACAGCCCGGTGAAGCTGATTACCGGCAGTTGGTTTGCCCTGGAAGACGCCCCGCCTAGCGCCGCCACACCGGAATTCGTGTTGCTGGCCCGCACCCGCAAGGGCTACGGCCAGTTGTGCCAGCTGATTACCACCGGCCGGCGACGGGCCGAGAAAGGTCAGTACCAACTGTTCGCGCAGGATCTTGAAACCCACGAGCTGGGCGATTGCCTGTGCCTGTGGCAACCGCCCTCCCCCGTCAGCGCCGATGCCGACCAGGCCCTGGCCTGCGGGCAATGGCTGCAACGGCTGTTCGAACACCGATTGAGAATCGCCGCCACGCGCACGCTGGAAGCCGGGGAAGATCAACAACTGGCGCGGGTGCGCTGGTTGGCCGATAACTTGCGCTGCCCGGTCGTGGCCACCGGTGATGTGCACATGCACAGCCGGGAGCGCCAGCCCCTGCAGGATGTGCTCACTGCCCTGCGCCACCACCGCACACTGGAAACCGCCGGTCACTGCCTGTTCCAGAACGGTGAACGCTACCTTCGGCCCATCCCGGTGTTGCAACGCCTGTTCCCGGAGCCCTGGCTGCGGGAAACCCTGGCCATTGCCGAAGACTGCACCTTCGAGCCCGGCAGCCTGCGCTACGAATACCCGCCCGATCTGGTGCCGGAGAACGAAACTCCGGCCGCCTTCCTGCAACGACTGACCCGCGAAGGCGAACGCCGCCGCTACCCGAACGGTACGCCCATGAAGGTACAGGCGCTGATCCGCAAGGAGCTGGGCCTGATCTCCGAGATGCGTTACGAACACTACTTCCTCACCATCCAGGACATCGTGGCCTTCGCCCGCAGCCGGGGCATCCTGTGCCAAGGGCGGGGGTCGGCGGCCAACTCGGCGGTGTGCTACTGCCTGGGCATTACCGAGGTGAACCCGGCGAATGTGGAACTGCTGTTCGAGCGCTTCATCTCCAAGGACCGGGACGAGCCGCCGGACATCGACGTGGATTTCGAACACCAGCGCCGCGAGGAAGTCATTCAATACATTTACCAACGCTACGGTCGGGAGCGCGCGGCCCTGGCCGCCACGGTGATCCGGTATCGCCCCCGCAGCGCCATCCGCGATGTGGGCAAGGCCCTGGGTTTTGATGCCGCCCTGGTGGAACAGCTGCTGGATGGCATCGACTGGCGCGACCGTGCCACCAACTGGCGCCAACAGATCCTGGACAAGGGCCTCACCCGCAATCCGAAAGTGGCGGACCAGTTCTTCACCCTGGTGAATACACTCCTGGGTTTCCCCCGCCACTTGTCCCAGCACGTGGGCGGCTTTGTGATCAGTGCCGGGCCGTTGGCGGAACTGGTACCGGTGGAAAACGCTGCCATGGAGGGGCGCACTGTGATCCAGTGGGACAAGGACGATCTGGAAAGCCTGGGCCTGATGAAAGTTGATGTGCTGGCGCTGGGCATGCTGACCGCCATTCGCAAGGCGCTGGCGCTGGTCAGTGAGCAAAAAGGCGAGCCCTTCCGGATTCAGGACATCCCCCAGGAAGACCCGGCCACCTACGCCATGCTGCAGCAAGGCGACAGCATTGGCGTATTCCAGGTGGAATCCCGCGCCCAGATCAACATGCTGCCCCGGCTGAAGCCGGAGACCTATTACGATCTGGTGATCGAAGTAGCGATTGTGCGCCCCGGCCCCATCCAGGGGGATATGGTGCACCCGTACCTGCGCCGCAAGCACGGCTTGGAGCCGGTGGATTACCCCAACGACGCCGTGCGCCAGGTGCTGGAGCGCACCCTGGGCGTACCCATCTTCCAGGAACAGGTGATCAAGCTGGCGATGGTCGCCGCCGGTTTCTCCGCCGGGGAAGCCGACCAGCTGCGCCGGGCCATGGCCGCCTGGAAATCCCACGGCGACCTCACGCCCTTCCGCGACAAGCTGATCAAGGGCATGCGCGAACGGGGCCACAGCGAGGATTTTGCCGAGCGTCTGTACAAGCAGATCTGCGGCTTTGGCGGTTATGGTTTTCCGGAATCCCACGCCGCCAGTTTTGCGCTGCTGGTGTATGTGTCCGCCTGGCTCAAGCGCCACCATCCGGCGGCGTTCTATTGCGCCCTGCTCAACAGCCAGCCCATGGGGTTCTATTCCCCTTCCCAACTGGTGCAGGACGCCAAACGCCACCAGGTCACCGTGCTGCCGCCGGATGTAAATCACAGCCAGCGGGACCACACTTTGGAAGGTCCGAGCAACCATCTGCGCCTGGGGCTTCGGCTGATTCAGGGGCTATCGGCCCAGGGCGCGGAACGCATTCACCAGCACCGCCCGCCCAAAGGCTACCGCTCCGCCGCCGAAGTGCGCCAGCTCGCCGGCCTGGACCAGCGCGATATGGAAAAACTGGCCGGGGCGAATGCCATGCCCGGCTTCACCCGTAACCGCCATCAGGCCTACTGGCAACTGCTGGAACACGAAGAGCCGGCCGAGCTTTTCGCCCGGGAAGCCCGGCAAAGCGGTGTCCAGGAAACCGAAGATGACTACGAGGCCGAACCCTGCGATTACCTGCCCGAGCCCACCGAAGGCCAGAACATCCTGGCGGATTACAGCAGCCAAGGGCTCACCCTGCAGCGCCACCCGCTGGCCCTGCTGCGGGAACAGGGCCACCTGAAGCACTGTACCCAGGCCGAACAACTCAAGGGCCTGAAACCCGGCCTGCCAGTCCAGGTGGCCGGGCTGGTCACCGGTCGCCAGCGACCCGGCTCGGCCGCCGGTGTCACCTTTGTCACCCTGGAAGACGAAACCGGCAATGTGAACGTGGTGGTCTGGCTGGAAACCGCACGGCGGCAGCGCAAGCCGCTGCTCACCGCCCGGCTGTTGCATGTGAAGGGCGTTTTGGAAAGAGAAGGCGATATTGTCCATGTGATGGCCGGCAAGCTCACCAACCTGAGCCATCTGATCAACTCGTTACCCGTGAGCTCCCGGGATTTTCACTGATAAAACCGACCCGGCGGCATTGTTCACCGTTTATACACTGCCTCCTACACACCAAACGGATAAGTCTCCGGGGTTTCGTCCAGCCATTTGGAGACGTGATCCAACGGTTTCAGTGCGTGGGTGCGATCAAAGTGAAACACGGCATCAAACTGCCTGGGCAGCTCACTCATGAAGTAGTGGCTGGCGCGCTCCGAATGGGGCAGGTAGAGAACGCCGATGGCCCGCTCCAACCGGGGTGAACGCAGTATCCATGGCGCGTCTTCCCCCAGTTTCAGGAAAAAAGCCGCTTCACCGGTTTGATGGAACAGGTATTCATAGCTTTCGGGCAACGCCTCCCGGACCGCCTTGTGTTGAACCTTGCCACCCCAGGACGAGGCCGCCGACACAGTCCCACCGTAGGTAGTGAAGCCCACCAATAAAGCCTCGCTGCCAAAACGCTCCCGCGTGAGCTGACCCACGTTGTGGTCGCCCCGCTGCCCCATCTGGGTGGCTCGGGCATCGCCCAGGTGGGAGTTATGTTCCCAGACAGCCAGCTTGGCGGGCTTCCCGACACGGACGGAGAGGTGTTCCCTCAACGCCGCTAGGGTTTCGGTCATGTGCTCGTCGCGCAGGTTCCAGGTATTGTCCCGGTCGCCGAACATGGCCCGGTAATAGTGCTCGGCGTTGCGCACCAGGCGGGCGTTCTGTTCGGCCTGAAACTGCTCGTCCCGGGCCACCATGCCATCACGGCGCACATACTCCGGTGCCTTACGCTGAAGCTCGACCAACTGGGCCACCACTTCATCCTCACAGGAGGGCCGCCGACCGGTCACCACACCCAGTCCGTATTGCTGCTCATCGGTCATATGCCCCAGGCAGCCGTAATGCCGGCGGGCTTCTTTAGCCGCCTCGGCATCCACCGAATCCAGGTAGGCCAACACCGCATCGATGGATTCATACAGGCTATACATATCCAACCCGTAGAAGCCCACCCGGCGCTCGGGCGGCAAGGACTCATTATGGGTGCGGAGCCACTCGATAAATTCCAGTACTTCCGTATTGCGCCACATCCACAACGGAAACCGCTGGAAATCCTCCAGGGCCTGCTCGGCCGACGTGTCTTCCCCCAAACCCTGAACATAACGGTTCACCCGGTAGGCGGCCGGCCAGTCGGCTTCCACAGCCACCGCCTGCAGGTCCTGCTCAAGGATCAAACGCTTGGTGATCTCCGCCCGGGCTTCGTAAAACTCGTGGGTGCCGTGGGAGGCTTCCCCCAGAAGAATCAGGGATTTGTTCCGGCTCAGTTGCAGAACAGGGTCGTAATCTTCCGCCCGGTTTTGAAGTGGCACCAGCGCCTGCTTGAGTTCCTGCAACGATTGGTTCGTGCTTTCAGCCATCAGAGACCTCCCTAGGGTTGTCCCTCGAATCACCTCCAATCAGTGTAGCAACGCCTGAAACGAAAAAACCCCGCCGAAGCGGGGTTTTCTCAGTACCGTGGTAGGCGTGAATCAGCCGAGCAGCTTGATCATCACACCCGCAGCCACCGCCGAACCGATAACACCGGCCACGTTCGGGCCCATGGCGTGCATCAGCAGGAAGTTATGCGGGTTGGCTTCCAGGCCCACCTTGTTGGATACCCGCGCGGCCATGGGCACGGCGGAGACACCGGCCGAACCGATCAGCGGGTTGATCTGTTCCTTGGTCAGCTTGTTCATCAGCTTGGCCATCAACACACCGCAGGCGGTGCCAATGCCGAAGGCCACGATGCCCAGCGCCAGGATGCCCAGGGTCTGACCATCCAGGAACTTGTCGGCCATCAGCTTGGAGCCCACGGACAGGCCCAGGAAGATGGTCACGATGTTGATCAGCGCATTCTGGGCAGTGTCGCTCAGACGCTCCACCACACCACACTCGCGCATCAGGTTACCGAAGCAGAACATACCCAGCAGCGGTGCCGCATCTGGCAGGAACAGCACCACGGCAATCAGCACAACCATCGGGAAGAAGATCTTCTCCTTGCGGCTGACCGGACGCAGCTGGTTCATCTTGATGGCACGCTCTTTCTCGGAGGTCAGCGCCTTCATGATCGGCGGCTGGATCATCGGCACCATCGCCATGTAGGCGTAAGCCGAGACCGCAATCGCACCAATAAGGTGGGGAGCCAGGACGCTCGAGACGTAGATGGACGTGGGACCGTCCGCACCACCGATAATACCGATGGCGGCGGCTTCCAGGATGGTGAAATCCAGAACACCGGTCCAGTCCAGCAGGGCTGCGCCCAGAACCGTACCGAAAATACCGAACTGTGCGGCAGCGCCCAGCAGCAGGGTTTTCGGGTTCGCCAGCAACGGACCGAAGTCAGTCATGGCACCCACGCCCATGAAGATGAGCAGCGGACCAACGGTACTGCCGATTACCACCTGATAGAAGTTGTACAGCATGCCGTGGCCGTAGCCGAAGTCCGACGCCAGGTTATTGGCCATGGCAACTTCCGCCGAACTGGCTTCCTTGAAGGCGTGCTTGAACGTTTCCATCACTTCCGGGGTCACCGCCTGTCCGGCCTGGTAGGACACATCCAGGGCACCGGCCAGGGCCGCCAGTACTTCCGGCTTGGCAAAGTGGATGGCGTTCTCCGCCGCAGACAGGGCCAGCCCCGCCTCCGGAATGTTCGCCAGGATGCCACCGAAGCCAATCGGCACCAGCAGCAGCGGCTCGAATTTCTTGGCAATCGCCAAGTACAGGAGCAACAGGCCAATGGCGATCATCACCACCTGCCCGATCTCTATGTTGAACAGGCCACTGCCTGTCCACAGCGTCATTAATTTATCCATGGAATGCTGGCCCTTATGCGATTGTCAGCATTTCATCATCAACAGCGACGGCATCACCGACCTTGATGAAGATTTCACCCACGGTGCCGGCCTTCGGCGCCCGCACTTCGGTTTCCATTTTCATGGCTTCCAGGATGATCAGCACATCGCCTTCTTCAAC
>ERZ1673962.1065-NODE-1065-length-14919-cov-3.497040_pt1 | contig 14919 bp, 8 predicted proteins | sample MGYA00580188_ERZ1673962 | MGnify/ENA primary metagenome ERZ1673962 (study PRJEB41334, sample SAMN05608104) | rock metagenome | biome: terrestrial subsurface; feature: shale formation; material: shale | place: USA: Pennsylvania ... | reverse complement strand
GCTCAGGCCCCCGCCGGCCTACTACCTCGATGACCCCGGTCCGCCGAACGAAGAAGCCGACATGTGCATCCGTGTCGATCTGATCGGCTATCGTCAGACCAACGCCTTTCTACGCACCGTCCATCAAGACATCCAGTGCCCCGAACAGCGCCCGCCGGACTTCCCGCGTTATGTCGCGGCGATCAATGTGCAGCAGGCCGTCCACTGGCGCATCAACCGCCACCTGCTGCACTGGACGCGCCGCCTGATCGCCCTGGTCAACGCCTCAACCGAGGACGCCGGCACCAAGCCCTTGCGGGACTGGATCAAAGACACCCTGTATCGCCCCACCCAAGGCCCACGCAAACGCTTCGAGCCGTGGGCAGAATTTCTCGACAGTCCGCTCGCCCGCCGGGCACTCGACGAACTCTGTCCCAGCGATCCAAACGCCGAACCACCCCCGTTCTATCTGCCATGGAAGGCTGATCATCGCGGACGCATCTATGCCGAGACCCCCTGGCTCACACCGCAGGGCGGAGACCTGCAACGGGCCTTGCTGGAATTTGCTCGCGGCCAGGTGCTCAATGAATTGGGCGTGCGCGCCCTGCGCCGGCATGGCGCCAATCTGGTCGGCGCCAAACGGCTCATCGAGGATTTGGGCATCACAGATCGCGCGCGTCAGGTCGTCACACTCGACGAGCGCGAACGCTGGACGCTCGACCATGAAGCCGACATCCTCGCCAGCGCCGCCGACCCGCTCGCCGAATCCTTCTGGCGTGACGTGGCCGATGAGCCGATGCAGTTTCTCGCCTTCTGTCTGGCCTACCGGCAATGGAAGCAGCATCCCGACGCCCCCATCCATCTGCCGGTGCAGATCGACGGCACCTGCAACGGCATCCAGCACATCGCCGCCTTGACCGGGGATCCAGTGCTCGCCCGGGCCGTCAACGTACTGCCAAACGCCGATGGTCTGCCGGCGGATATCTACAGCGAATTGGCCGAGGCGGCACTGACGACCCTGGGTCGGCTACCCATCCCCAAGGGACAGAACATCCATCGTCATGGATTGGAGTGGGCCGATGCCTGGCTGGCGGCTGAGGAGAAACCCAGCGCCTGGCTCGACCGCAAGACCGCCAAACGAGTGGTGATGACCATCCCCTATGGAGCCAGCCGCAGCGCGCAGGCAGGCGCGGTGCTGGAATCGATCGAGGACAAGCTCATCGAGGTTTGGGATCAGTGCCCACCGGATGAATCCGAACTCAACGCACTGATGGAGTGGAAAAACGCCTCGAAAGAGCGCAAAGAGTTCGTGCGAAAGTGCACCAAGGGCTTGTTCGCCAAACAGCGTAAGGCCGCGTTTCCCAAACAGGACGAGCACTCCGCGATCTCGATTCGGATGACCCAGTCGGCAGAGAAGACGCCCAAGCGCTCGCGCACCAAGCCGGACACCGAGGAAGCCTGGTCACCAGAGCGTGCCGAGTGGGAACGTCTGCGCACCTTTGGCGCCTATGTGGCGCGCGCCCTGGTCGAGCATCTGCGCGGCGCACTCGACCGGAATTACCCCAAAGTCGGCGAATTTTCCGACTGGCTCGGCCGGAGTGCCGCGGCCTGCGCGGGAACCGGCAAAACGCCGAAGGGCGAGACCGATAAGGATATCGGTCTGCCGCTTCTGTGGCTGACCCCACTGGGATTTCCGGTGGTTCAGAACAAATTCACCTCCACGCGAACGACCACCAGCGCCCAGCTCGGGGCGCAGTCGATCCGGTTCGATGTGCAGCGCCTGACCGAAACGGTCGATCCACAAAAACAGCGCGATGCCCTGTTGCCCAATCTAATTCACAGTTTGGATGCGACCCATCTGATGATGACCCTGCTGGAGGCCAAGGCGCGCGGGGTGCATGACATCGGCAGTATTCACGATTGCCTGTTGTGCCATCCGAATCAGGCCGAAACCCTGGCTCAGGCGGTGCGCCGGACCTTTGCCGAACTCTATGCGCCGGATACCTCGACAGGGTGGTCCAGGCCGCTGAGTGCCTGGTACAAATGGATGAAGCAGGTGACGGCATTACGAACCTTGCCGAACGCCTATGCGAAACTGGTCAAGGGCGCTTTTGAACACCCGGGCAAGGAGGGTGAACTCCGTCTCGATGCCGCCCGGGACGCCGGTGAAGAGGACGCGATCCACGCGCGCAACGTCCTGGACGCTCTGCGTGGCTTTGCCGCCCCCGAGCGTCTGCTGCTGGGGCTGTTGCTGGAAAGTGTCGTCCAGCGTGCAGCGCCGAAGACCCCGCCGACCCTGGAGCCTCCGCCCAAGGCCGGCGATCTGGATTTGACCGAAGACCGTATCTCCACATACTTCTTCTCCTGAAGGTCGACCATGGCACGCCCCAAACGACGGCTCATCATTTCCTTCATTGGCAATACCGATCTGAAGGCGCTGGGTTTCAACCCGCCCAGACCCGACCAGCCCGGCCCGGATCAAAGTCCGATCCAGCGTCTCCTGGGCGGCTTGCCGTCTGACAGTCAGTCGGTTCGCCTGGTGCTGCTTGACGATGACCGGACTGGCGCTGATCTGCGTGCCCGTTTCTGCGACCGGCTGCGCGAGCAGCTGCCGGAACTCGGCATCGACGGGGTGGAGGTGGAGCACTGTCCCGTGACCCTGCCCGACGGCCCGACCGATCTATCCGCCCTCTATGAGCAGGTCTGGAAAGCGATTCCCACCTCGGGGCCGGACAGTGCCGATGAGGTCGTGTTCCACCTGACCTCAGGCACACCGGCGATGCAGCTGACACTGATGCTGGCATCGCAGAGTTTGCGCCTGGACGAGGCGCGGCTGTTCGAGACGTCGCGTGAACAAGGGGTGCGCGAGCTCAAGCCGCCCTATACCTTGGCGTTGCGCCGAAAACGCGAGCGCGAGCGCGTGGCCTATCAAAGCCCGGGGTCGCTATCCGACGCGGCACGCAAGGGGCTGCTCAAGGGAACCGTGGTGGAGGACACGCTGGCCGAAAGCGCCTATGCCGCACTGCACAAAGCCGCCGGCAACCGCAAGCAACCACCGCGTGTTCTGATCAGCGGCCCGACCGGCAGTGGCAAATGGCACGCCTGCCGGCAGTTTGCCCGGTGGCGCAAGTGCCAAGACCCCGTGATCTGGACGGATCCCGCACACTGTCCTGAACTGCCCAAGGGCACAACCCTCCTGATCCGCCGGCTCGATACCTGGCCGGAATCGGCCTGGCAAACGCTCGCCCAGCTGGCCGATGAACACCGCGATCTGGCCATTGCCGCAACCTTTCGCATTGATCGCCGACCGACTGACGCGCTCGTTGGCCTCCTGCCCGTACAGATTCGCTTGCCTGCGCTGGGGGCGCGCACAGACGTGGTGGCGCTGGCCGAGTCGTTGGCCGGCGAGCTCGGCATCCTTGACGGCAAGCTCAAGGAGCGGCTGCAGCATGATCTTTTCACCAACGTCTACCCACGCAGTCTGCACGAGCTCAAGTCATTGCTGGCAACCGCCAACGCCTACAGTCCAGGTGCGCATCCCGAGCGCAAGGCGTATCTGCAAGCCCGCGATCTTCACGAGGCGCGGCAGCTGCTCGATGAGGCCTGGCAGGTGCTCACCGGCATGGATTTTGGTGTGGGGCGGCATCAGCTCGATGACGTCCTCAAAGCCATCCGCGCGGCCGTTGTGCGCTGTGCACTGACCGATGGGCGCAGTCAGGAGGAGACTGGCGCCTTGCTTGGCCTCAGCCAATCGACCATCTCGGAGATCCTCAAGGCCGAATTGGATCCGCAGCTCTGGCAAAGCCTGACTGAAAGCGACCATGGGACGCCCTGAACACCGGCCCGAGGTGCGCGGTGCGCGCGATCTGACCAATCTCTGGCGCGAGCTGCCGGCGGCGGTGCTGGCGTATCCCGCCTCAGCCTGGTCGCCGGAGCGGGGCCTGGCCACGCTCAGCGACACCCTGCGCGCGCGTGCCTGGCGCGAGCACTGCGCGGCGGCCACCGTGCAGAGTTGCGCCGAACGCGGACGGAACTGTGAACGCCCCGGACACTGTCGCGCCGACGCGCTCTTTCCGATGAACATCGGCGGCGGCGCACCGTCCTGGCGTCAGGCGACCTTGTTCGTGCAGTGGCGTCCGGCGCTCGATCAATGGCGCCTGACGGCCCTGGGCGCCCAGGCCGGCGACTCACTCGGCTGGGCCGCGCGTTGTTTGCGCGAGCGCCATGGTCTGGAGGGGGCCGTATCTCTGCCCGTGTCGACACTGGCCGACCTGGAATTGACGGGAGCGACACGTTGGCGGCTGACGTTCGTCACGCCCTGGCTGGTCGGCAAGGGGCAGACGGAAACCGCCGCCCCTCCGGATAACGAAACCGTGGCGCATGAACTGCGCAAGGCGATGCGCCTGCGCGCCCACAAGCTGACGGCCTTATGCTTCGACGATGCCCGCGCCCAGCGTCTGGCCTCCCATCTGGCACATCATGTAGCCGAGGCACGGTTGCCGGACGGGCTGCGTGTCGAACAGGCGCAGGTCGAGCCGCATCCCCTGGCGCTGGCCAGCCGTGGCAATGGGGCAAGCTTTGTGGCGCTCACCTGGAGCGGGCAGGCGATGCTGCGGGTGGAGCCCGACATCCTGCCCTGGCTGAGTCTGATCGCACTCAGCGGCGGGGGCGAGAATGCGGACAAGGGATTTGGTGGTATCGAGTTGACCCCACTGGATTGATGAATCGATTGACGCGGAGGGAGAGCCGGTATGCGTTGGCTATGGTTGGTCTCGGTCGGTGTGACCGATGTGCAGTGTCCGGTTTGGACGAAGGACGACTATGGACGCTGGCAAGGACCGCAGCGCTTCCAGCTCGGGCGCGGCGGGGTGCGCAAGACCCATGAGGGACTCCTGGCACTTCTGCGTCGCGAGCGGATTCGCTTCGATCCTGAACTTCCGCCCCTGGTCGAGCGTGAACTGGCCGACCGCCTGCGCTTCGAGTTCGAGCACGATCCCGCCGGCGACGAATTTCTGGCCGCGCTGCACCCGGCGGACTATCGCCTGTCGCCGCAGGCGGACACCATCCCCAACGACCAAGAAGAACGGCTGCCGCTCTACTGTCCCAAGGTCGCGCCGCTGGCCGACAAGGCGCGCGAGATCATCGGTCGTGACACGGTTTCGGTACTGGTGCTCAACACCCGCCGCGCCGAGGACTTCGGCCCCGAAGCGCGAGACGAACCCGTCGCTTCCGGTCCCCTGGTCGCCCGCTATCTGGCCGAACGTCTGGGACTGACCTGGCTCGACAGCGACGGTCGGCTGCCCGAAACCTTCACGTCGGGAAGCGCCACCTGGATCGACATCCTGACTGAGCGCGAGGCGATGGAAGCGCCGGAAGCACAGGAGCGCGTGGTCGAGCGTCTGAATGCGGCGCTGTCGCTCTGGAGCGGCACGGGATCAGACGAGCGGCGCGTGCTGGTCACCACCAGCGGCGGGATGCCGCCGCTCAAGCCGCTTATCGAGCGCGTGCCGGCGATTCATGTCGGTCAACAGCATGTCACGCTGCTCGATCAATCCGAGCGGCGAGGCCGGGGCACCCCGGTCGCCGCTTCGGCCCTGAACTACGGTGAGCGCGTCGCCGAGCGCGAGACGCTACGTTTTCACTGCGCCGAGGCGCTGCGGGCCGGCGATTATGCCGGCGCCTATGGACTGGCGCGGCGTGCCGGTCAGTGCTCCTGGGCTGACGCCGTGTGCAACCGTCTGGGGTCGCTGCTGGAGCTGCCGGGGCAACCGCTGCACATCAAGGGGCGCGTGGTCGAACCCTTCGTCCTGCATGCCGTTCAGGTCGAGACGCGCCTGTGCATGGGCGATTTGACCGGCGCGCTGTTGCGGATGGGGCCGTTCGTCGAATCCGCCACCTGGAAACTCATGGCAAGCGATGCCCGGATCCGGGCGCTGGGACTGAAGGTCGATCGGGCCAATGAGAGCCTGTTGGGGACCATTCCCCAGGATCATCCCCTGCTGTCCGGCGAGACCGGCTATTTACGCCGTTTCGAGGACAAAGCTTCCCCTCCATCGAATTCGGACGGCCTCGATCAACATCGCATCAATGGGTTGACCTGGGAGTGGCCCAAGTGGATGGCTGAGCCGGAGGGCGGACAGCAGACGGCGGCCCAGGCACTCATCCACGTCTGTGCGCCCTATAACAGTGATCAGTGGGGGACGAGTCCACGTCAGTATCGCAATCTTCTGGCACATGGTGCCGATCAGGCCGTGGCCTTGGGCGAGATCGAGAGCTGCCTGAAAAAACGCGGCCTGATCGTCGGTACGGCAAGACCGTTCGGGGACGGCTTCCTGGCCACCGAGCGCATCGCCACGCTGTTGGACGAGCTGGGTATTCCCGATCTGGCCGACATCCTGCGCACGTATCTGGCGGATCTTCTCAACCGCGTCATCCGAGGCTGACCGACGATGGGGACTCCAACCGTTAAACTTACTCTCGAACTCAAGCGTGTCCAGACCTTCATCTTCGAGGTGCCGCGTCTCAAGGCCATGCTCGGCGCCAATGCCCTGATCGGACAGACCATGCGGCATGAGTTGCCGGCGCTACTGGCGAATCAGGGCAGCCAGCTCGACTGGCCGAAAGAGATCGCCCTTCAGGGCACAGCGGATGATCCGCTGGATCGGCCCGAAACCGATGCTTCCGACCGTGACGACCCGGCGGCCCTCTATCAGCGCGGCATTCTGGCGCGCGATGGCGGGCATTTCATCGTGCTGTTCGACGACAAATCAGCCGCCGAGCGCTTTCTGGAACAGGCCGAAGCGGTGCTCGCCGAGCGATTGCCGGGGGTGCTCTACGAGGCACGGATCGATCCGTTTCGCGAGCCGAAGGAATCACCCCTGCGTCAACCACGCGATCCGCATGAAACCGCTCTCCTGGATCTGCCGGTGTTGCAGGTGTGCCAGGAGACCGGGCAGGGGCCGGCCTCGGCACGCAACAACAAGGGCTACTGGCAAGGCGAATCGGTACGCTATCGCCTGGATTGGGGCGACTGGTTTTATAAAGGATGCACGCAAGACATCATCGGCCTGTTGCGTTCCACGCTCTATCCCGACCACGCCATGGACTGGCAGGAACCCGACGATCTGGCACAGCTGGCGGCAGGCGGCTATCTGGCACTGATCCACGCCGACGGCAACGGCATCGGCAAACGCTACAAGTCGTGGCGCGACCAGGCCAAGTCTCAGAATGAGGTCGTCAAGGAAGCCCACGGCGAGGCGTTCTTTCACAGCATGCGCGTGGCGGTGCGGCGAGCGGTCGTCACAGCGCTGGCAAAGACGTTCACCGAACCCGGCGGCGTGCGTCCCTACGAAATCCTGATGCTCGGCGGCGATGATCTGCTGCTGGCCTGTCGCGCCAACCGGGCACTCGATTTTGCGCGCCACTATGCCGCTGAACTGACCCGCCACACCCTCGCCGACGGTCAACCGCTCACCGTCGCCATCGGCATCGCTATCGCCCAGAAGAGCTACCCACTGCACCGGCTGCATGAGCTGGCTGAGGAACTGGCCTCCAGCGCCAAGCGGCTTTATCGCGCATTACCCGATGACGCGAAGTCTTCGGTCATCGACTGGCAGGTCGTCACCCAGTCCTGGTTTGCCGATGTCGCCGAGGCACGACGCCAGACCGAGCGCATTCAGTATCAGGTCAACGGTCAAGTCGACACCCTGTTGCTGACCGGACGGCCTTATCGCGTGTTGGGTGCAGAAGGATTGGATGAATTGCTCAGGGACGTACAGCAACTCGACGCCCCGCGAAAGCCTGACGAGTCCGGTGACACTCAAGATGAGGACAAAGCGGCTCGCTCGCCACTGCGCGCCTTGCGTGCAGCCTGCGAGCAGGGACGCCTGATGGCGGAGATGGCCTTCGCCCGGCTGCCCGAATCCGTGCGCTTCCGGTTGGCCTGGAACGATGGCGCACTCTGGAAGCCCCTTGCCCAGGGGAACCAGACCTTCTATCTCACCCGCGCACTCGACATTATCGGCCTCCGCGAGATCGAACACCTGGGCAAACGGCAGGACCAAAGCCCTTCTCCCCCCGGGAGAGGGGTTGAGGTGAGGGAAAACGCATGACCGATACCACAACGGCTCCGGCATTCATCCAACTCCGCGTCGAAACGCTGGAAGACCTGCACACCGGCTCCGGCACCGGCGGCGGCGACATCGACGCCCTGGTGCAACGCGACCGCCGCGGGCAGCCGGTGATCCGCGCCAGTCATCTCAAGGGACTGCTGCGCGAGGCCGGTGAGGAACTCATCGCCTTTGGCGCACTGACAACCGACGACCTGCACGCGCTGCTCGGCACACAGGGTACAGGACGCGGCGCCCTGCGTCTGACCTCGCTGCGCGTGCCTGATGGCGCAGAGGGGAAGACCCTGATCTGGGGTTCGACCCAGCGCGTGGAGAACGGCCGCGCGCCCCAGCCCGATACCCTGCGCTTCATCGAGCATGTGGCGGCGGGGACACGTTTCGATGCGACCCTGCGACTGGCCGATGCCCGACTGCAACCGCGGCTCACGCGGCTCCTGAAGCGCGTCGACCGCCTCGGCGGGGCGCGCAATCGCGGCGGTGGTCTGGTGAAGCTCGATTGGGAACCGATCACCTTCACCCCCGGCCCGCTCCCAATGGAATCGGGGCGATCCGTGCGCTTGGTTGTGCGCAATCTGGAGCCGCTGTGTCTGCCGGCGACCGGACATCCGGGCAACCTGATCAGGAGCCACTCCTTCATTCGCGGCCAGACCCTGCGCGGCGCGCTCATGGCCTGGGCGATTCACAACGGGCAAGCGCATCGGCTCGACCTGTTCGAGCGCCTCTCGGTCGGCGATGCACGGCCGCTGCCTGAAGGCTGTGACAGCACTGAGCAGGTCATTCCCATCCCGCTGTCACTCCTGACCGATAAACCGCGTGGCGGCGATTCGGCGCTTCCCTGGTGGGCCGGCGGCGGTGGAAGCGCCGACACCTTTGATGCGTTGGGCCACATGCCTGAGGCTGAAGAAAAGCGCAAACGCCCCGGTGCGCACGAGTATCTGTGCCGCATGGCGAATGGCACGAATTGGCAACGCTACAGTCCAGCCATGCGGGTGCGACTGCGCAATGCCACGCCGAAGCGGGAGTCCGACGAAGACGCTAGGCTCTTCAGTCTGGAGGAGATCGCCGAGAGCACCTGTTTTCAGGTGGATGTGCAGGGTGTCGACGCCGACGCCGTCAAGGACTTTCTCGACGTCTTCGCCCCCGTACTTGCCGGCACGGACTGGCTGGCGATCGGGCGCGGCGGACAGCCGACCTGTATCGTGTCGGTGCAGCCGACACCAACGCCACCCCTGCCGCCTGCGCTTGGGGATGACTGGACCCTGACCCTGACGAGCGAGGCCATCGTGCGCGGCGAACGGCTGGGGTTTCTCGATAACCTCACGCTGGAGCATCTGTGCCGGCTGGTGGGGATCGACGCTCAGAACCACTGGAAGATCGTCACCGATGTGGTCGAGACCACACCCGTGCACGGCTTCAACGCCGTCACCGGCCTGACCCGCGCGCCGGCGCTGGCACTGCGGCGCGGCTCCTGCTGGCGTATCACGGGAGCAGGGAGTGGCGAACTGGCCCGCGCGCTGATCCGGATGGGCGCGCTCGGCGAACGCGCCGATGAGGGATTTGGGCAGTTTCTGATCGGTCTTCAGCCCATCGCCTCAGAGGCGCTGGGCAAGGCATCGAATGCGTTGAGGACACCCGACGAAAATCGCTCAGAGACGTTGTTGGCCAGGGCGCGGGAATTGGCTGATCGACTGGGTGATCATGGCCCAAGTCTGAGTCAATTGCAGTGGGTGCGCTCGCAAGCAACGGCTGTGGATGCGGAGGCACGGCTGCGGGAATTGTTGAACGACATCGAACAGGCCCCTCACCGCCGCCCGCAGGGCGGCAAGGCGTGGCAGCACTTCCCGCATCACCCGCTCCACGAAGCCCTGGACGGCTGCCGCACGCTGACCGAAAAACGCCAACTGATCACCTATCTGGTGCAATGGCGCGTTCTGAAAGCGAAGGAGGAACGCTCATGAGTCAGCCCTATCGCACCCTCTTCGTGGGAACCCTGGTGCAGGACTCCTTCCTGAGCGTCGGTGGACGCGAAGATCCGGTCTCCAGCCTGGACAGTCCCTTCTGCCTGGATGGTCTGGGGCGTCCGACGCTGCGCGGCACCGGACTGGCCGGAGCACTGGTTGCCACACTGCGCCGGATGCAGCCGGTGCCGGCCACCATTTCGGGTAGCCAAAACGGGCGTCAGCCCTCGGTCTGGCGCTGCTTCAACAGTCATCCACTGTCCCAGCCGTCGTCCGTTGTGCGTCAGCATGTTGCCATCGATGCCCGCACCGGCGCGGCAGCAACCGGTATGCTGTTCGATGTCGAGACCCTGCCGCCGGGGACGCGCTGGCCCTTTTTGCTGGAGGTCGATACCTCACGCGACCCTGAGGCGGCCGATCTGGCCCGTCAGGTGCTGGGGCACTGGGCCGCCGGGCGCTGTCTGCTCGGGCGGGAGGTGGCACGCGGACTGGGCTGGCTGCATCTGGAGCGCGGTCGGGAATATGTCCTGACGAGCGAACATCTGGAGCAATGGCCGTGTGCCTGTGATGCCAATGACTATCCGGGCTATATCGCGTCGCAGTTTCAGGCGCTGGCCCGCCCGATCGAGCCAGCCGCCGCGCCATTGCCGGACTGGTGCGAAATCAGCGGCACGCTGACGGCGGGTGATTACAAGCCGGCCTGGCATGGGGATGGGGACAGCGTCTGGGGTCTGGACAGCCTGTCCATCGGTGGTCATGCCGGCGACGAACTCATCGCCCATTGGAACGACCACTTCATTGCACCCCATGGTTTGGCGAAAGAGGCCCGAGACAGCCTGTTCGATCCTGATTTCACCGTTGTCACCTGTGCCCGGGAAGGCGATGACCGGCGTCTACCCTACATTCCCGGCTCCAGTCTGCGCGGACCGCTGCGTCATGCATTAGCGCGATGGCGGCGAGCCCAGGGAGAGGGCACGGAGGATGTCGACACACTGTTCGGCACAACCCGGCAGAGCGCGAAGCTATTGATCCAGGATGCCTTCCCCGATCCGGACGCGGAGCTAAGCCTGGCGTGGTTCCAGCATCATGCCGAGGACGAATTCACCGCTAGTACCTATGGGTCCGGCAAGTTCGACCGTGTGGCGGTGATGCAGGGACGCTTTCGCTGGCGGATGGTGCTCGAAGGGGCGAGTCCGGAGCAACGGCAGGCGCTCCGGGAACTGTTGGCGCTTGCGAAACATGGCCAGATCGGCATTGGCGGCGGTCAGTGGCGCGGGCATGGCTGGCTACGCTGGCAGATCGACCGCTTTGACGGCGAGGAGGACGGAGTATGACGGGCAACACCTGCGCCTTGCGCATCCAAACGCAACAAGAGACGCGCACGGTGATGGAGATCATCGCCGACGAGGCCGGCAAAGCGCCGCCGCTGCTGGCCTGGGCCGATCCGGATCCCCGGCATGTGGCGTTGACCAATGACAGCGGACGCCGTCAGGATTTCGAGCCCCTCGTACAGGGAGTGCCGTCCTGGCCGGCTGACCTGCGACTCAGCGAGGCCCGGCTGTTCTGGCCCGATGCGGCCCTGCATGTCGTGGCGCGCGACGTGGGCGGCTCGATCTGGACGCGGATCGAGGAGACGTCCGGCACCGCGTTCAGACGCGAGGCGTTTCCGGTGCATCCCATTCGTGATCGCCAACGATTCGGGTTGCCGGATGAATCCTTGAATGCGGATCTGTGGGCCATTGGATACCGGCAGTTCGGGCGCCTGGTGGCATGGCGGTTGACGATGGCAGCTGATGAGGAGTCGCGCAATGCCTAAAGGAATCATCAAAAGACTAATGGCTGACAAAGGATTCGGTTTCATCGCGGCCGCCGATGGTACGTATGATCGTGACTACTTTTTTCACAAGAGCTATATGGCCAAAGGGACGTTTTTCGGTACCCTGACTGAAGGTGCAGCGGTGAACTTCGAGTTGCGTCCAAGCAAAAACAGGCCCGGAGACTTGGAGGCCTTCGACATTCACACGGTGCCGGGTGCCTCTCTGCCGCACGCCGAAAAACATCCTGCCGTCAAGCACGATCCATGCAAAGCACCGGCTGTACTGCCCTACGGTTTTATCTCCATTTCCACGGATCATGCGGTGACCGACAGCCCGGTCTGGCATGACGGATCCGGCGGCGGCGATCTGCTGTCAGGCGAAATTCTCTGCGAACTCGAGACTCTGACTCCGATGCTTCCCGGCAATGTGCGCTATCAGGCGCAAAACGCCAATCAGCAGGACTTGCAGCGCTGGGGCTTTGGCGAGATCTCGCCGGAAAAACAGATTGCCGAGCCGCTGCGCTTGCCCGATGGCCGGGTCGTTATTGCGGGCAGTGCGTTGAAGGGCATGATTCGCCAGAGTTTGGGCGCCTTGACCTCGGCGCCAATGGAGCGGGTGGGGGAGCGGCATTTCAGCTATCGTCCGAATCTCGATTTCAACAAATTCGGCATCAAGGAACGCTATGTCGTGCGTCCTGCACGCGTCGTGGCGGCCCGCGAGGGCGGGTGGGATATCGAAGTCTTCGACGATGCGCGAGCCGCGTTGTTTGTGCGTCAAAACGCTGAGCAAAAAATCCGTAATAAAGCTGTTGATGGTGTGGTCTCTGGCAGTGTGTCCGGAATCAAGCAAGAAAAGAATCGTATCCAGTCTGACGGCCTGTCTTCGATCCGGCTTGATCACCGCCTTGCCGATTACAAGGGCGGAATCGACGGCCAGGGCTTATTGGGTGCGGCCTTTACGCCGCCGACTCGAACCTATCGCCTAGCCTTGGTTCCGCGCAACGCTGATTTTCGACTCGAAATCACGGCGGACCTGTATCAGCGCTACTTGCTGGATCAGGATCGTGTTCTTGGGGATCATATCAAGGGGCATCTTACTTGCCATCCATTGAATTTCGATGTCAACCAAGTATCCAAAAGCATCCGCGACAATGCTGAATTCTTGCTAGGCCAATTGATTTATGTTGAATTGACGACCGATTCCACCGGCAAAGTTTCCTCGTATTCTAAGGTCGTATCATGCGGCCATCATTTCCGCTATCGCTGGGCCTACAACTCGTCGATTCGCAAGAAAAACGGCGAACTCCGCGACGGCCTGACCCCGCTTGCCGACGAGCGAACCGCCGGCAAGCCCGAGCACCTCACCGGCGCCCGCCTGCTCTTCGGCTATGTCCGCGACGACCAGACCAACCCCATCGGTCAGGATGTTTTCGTGCGCTTGGCCGGACGCATCGCCATCAACCACGCTGTCAGCGATGGAACGCCGCGTTTTCTCGGCGACCCGGCGCGCGGCTATTGCATCCCGTTGAAGATTCTCGGTCAGCCCAAGCCCTCGGCCTGGGAGTTCTATCTTCAGCAACCCACGGATTCCAAAGATCCGCTCAACACCTACGGCGACCTGCCGGGGGATCCCGGCGGCGAATTGGCCGGACGCAAGTTTTACCGTCATCAGCCAAGCACAAACCAATCTGACATTACAGCCAGCGACACAGACATCATCAATTCCGACCGAGCGACACTGGCTAGGTTTGTCTGTGATTCTGGAACCCGTTTTCGCTTTGCCATTCGCTTCGCCCGACTTCGCCCCTGGGAACTGGGCGCCTTGCTTGCCGTGCTCGAACCCCACCACCTCGCCCTTGATGGCAAACCGGATGACTACGCTCACAAGCTCGGTTTAGGACGGCCATTAGGAATGGGGAGTGTGCGTATCACGCGGCAGGCTGTACGGATACGGATGGAAAAAGAAACCGTGTTTCTGGATGAGTCCGCTCGAGACAGCCTACTCAAAGAGGCGTTGCAAACGCTGCAAGAGCGGCTCAATAATGATCAAGTACAGCAGTGGCTTTCCGTCCATCGAGTCGTTAAGGGCCAGCGATTGGAGTATCCGTTAGCCGAAACCAAAAATGACAAGAACGATTGGAGTATTTACAACTGGCATACGAAAGTGCGCCGCGATTACAGTCAGTTAAGACGTCAGCAATCACCTGCTTGGTCAGAAAAATTCGCTCCACATGATAAATACCGCCCCCTGCGATCCCGTGATCGAACGGTCGCTGAGGCACGAAACAGCAGCCTGCTACGAAGAGCTTTCCGATCATTCTGCGGCTCGATAATCAGCGGGGTCTCCGATTGCTGAAGCAACGACGCAGATCCGTTGTCCAGTGTGACGACTGGCGTCTTGTTTTCCAGTCACATATCGCGTTGATCTTGTCCCGGAATTTTTACTGACAGGAGCATAAAAATGGAAATGTCGTTGCCCGAGGATTCAGGGTTTTTATTGAGCCCAAAAAGTTTGCGCAAAGTGCTTAACTACAGCCCACAGCATCGCATCGTTATCGGCAAAACCCTGAAAAAAGCTTTTGCGGATCGCTGGCCTGATGAGCGATCCATCACTGAGCAGTTGTTTTACGAGTCGTTGTTTTTACTTCTTGAAAATATTGAATCACGTAGCGCAGTTTGTAACTCATTAAATGCTCTTGCTGAAAGAAAAAACAAATATAATTGGAAAGAAGTTTTAATTATTCCACTACGTATTATTGGATGTTCACTTGATCTTGTCAAGGATCGGCAGATAGTGAGTGATGTTTTGAAGAATAAAGAGTCTGGATTTAAAGCGCTGTTTGAACAGCTCGATGCTGAGGGACATCCTGAATTTCGCTGTTGGTATCGCTGGTCGGATATCTATCTTGACTACGCCGTTGAAACAGACGACGCCACCACGCCCCCTGAAACGCCAAACACGCCCCCCGATGCGCTACTGGCACAATGGCAAGCTCTGATGGACGAGCTGGACATCAGAACCCATTCCGCCAGAGAG
>ERZ1673962.1063-NODE-1063-length-14928-cov-3.856720_pt1 | contig 14928 bp, 16 predicted proteins | sample MGYA00580188_ERZ1673962 | MGnify/ENA primary metagenome ERZ1673962 (study PRJEB41334, sample SAMN05608104) | rock metagenome | biome: terrestrial subsurface; feature: shale formation; material: shale | place: USA: Pennsylvania ... | reverse complement strand
GCGCCGATGTGGCGTGGATCGAAACCATCTCTGCCGCCGACGAATATAAAGCCGCCGCAGAAGGCGCGACTTTGGCCGGGCTGCCCTGGGTCGGCACGATGAGTTTTGACACGGCGGGGCGCACCATGATGGGCGTCACCTCGGCGCAACTTGCGGATATGGTTGAAAAAATGCCAACACCTCCCGTGGCCTATGGTGCCAATTGCGGCACCGGCTCGTCGGATTTGTTGCGCACGGTTTTGGGCTTTTCAGCACAAGGCCATGAGCGCCCGATCATTGCCAAAGGCAACGCAGGTATCCCACGCTACATGGACGGGCACATCCATTATGATGGCACGCCCGAATTGATGGGCGATTACGCCTGTATGGCGCGCGATGCCGGGGCGACGATCATCGGCGGCTGCTGCGGCACCACGCCCGAACACCTGCGCGCCATGAAAGAGGCGCTTGAAACCCGTCCGCGCGGCGAGCGCCCAACCTTGGAACAGATCACCGCGAAACTTGGCGGATTTTCTTCGGCCTCAGATGGCACCGACGACAAAGGCCCCGCCAAACGCGAACGCTCCGGCCGTCGCCGGGCCCGCGATTGATCCATAGAGGAAAATGCAGATGACCCGCCCGGTCTCAGAACAGGCTCAATTGATCGCCCGCTTTGGGCGGCACCGCGAACAGATCCTGTTTGAGCGCGGGCAGCTTTGTCATGAGGCCGGTGCGGTTGAGCGCGATGTCAAAGCGTTGCGCCATGAGTTCGGCCCATTCGCCCTCGCCTCTCATCCGCTTGCCCCAATGGCTGTCATACACTTTACCGCCATGCAGCTCGCGCACGCGGTTCATCACCCGCTGCGCCCTGTCGGGCACATGGGTGGCCAGCCAATCTTCGAACAGGGGCGCGACTTCCAAAGGCAGACGCAACATGATGTAGCCTGCGGCCCTGGCGCCGTGACTGGCGGCGGCGCCCATGATGGCCTCCAGCTCGTGATCGGTCAGCGCCGGGATGATTGGCGCAATCATGACGCGCACGGGGATGCCCGCATCGGTCAAAAGGCGCATGGTTTTCAACCGCCGCGCCGGCACCGGAGCCCGAGGTTCGAGTTGCCGCGACAGGCGCGAGCCCAGGGTGGTGACGGACAATCCGACCTGCACCAGCCCCTTGGCCGCCATCGGTTTCAAAAGATCAATGTCGCGTTCGATCAACGTGCCTTTAGTGGTGATCGTGAGCGGATGATTGTACGCGGACAGCACCTCAAGCAGCCCGCGCATCACCCGATCACGCGCCTCGATCGGTTGGTAGGGATCGGTGTTTGTACCGATGGCAATCGGGGCCACAGTGTAAGATGCGGCGCTGAGTTCACGGGCCAAAACCTCCGCTGCGCCCTTTTTGCGGGTCAGTCGGGTTTCAAAATCCAACCCCGCAGACAGCCCGAGGTAGGCATGCGTGGGCCGCGCGAAACAGTAAGAACAGCCGTGTTCACAGCCCCGGTACGGGTTGATCGAGCGGTCAAACGGAATGTCGGGACTGTCGTTGCGGGTGATGATTTTGCGCGGACGTTCGTCCACGGTCGTGGTGCGCGCGATGGTTTGCTCAAGCTCGGCATCCCAGCCGTCGATAAAGGTTTCACGCGCCAGCCGTTCAAACCGGCCGCTGGCATTCGACTGTGCCCCGCGCGCCTTGGGCACCAGCCCAAGCGGCAGCGTATCGGCAAGCAAATCTGGGTGTTGAGTGGAATCATGAGCCATGCGCAAAATGTAGAACAAAATGAGAACATATGCCAATCCCCATTGCGCGGGACTTGGCAGAAATCACCGCACACACAGGCGCAGTTTGGCCCTGTCCAAGAAGGAAATGCAGATGTCTGACAATGAAGACGACCTGATCCTGTCCGATCTCAACGACGATGAATTGACCGAACAGATGATGGATGACCTCTATGACGGTCTGAAAGACGAGATCGAAGAATCCGTGCGCATCCTGTTGGAGCGGAAATGGACCCCTTACGACATCCTGACCAAAGCGCTGGTCTCGGGGATGCAGATCGTCGGCGACGATTTCCGCGACGGGATTTTGTTTGTCCCCGAAGTGCTGCGTGCGGCGCAGGCGATGAAGGGCGGCATGGCGATCCTGAAACCGCTTTTGGTCGAAACCGGCGCGCCAAAAATGGGCAAAATGGTCATCGGCACGGTCAAAGGCGACATTCATGACATCGGCAAAAACCTTGTGGCGATGATGATGGAAGGCGCGGGATTTGAGATCATTGACCTGGGCATCAACACCGAGGCCGCGAGTTACATTGGCACGGCAGAGGCCGAGGGCGCGGACATTATTGGCATGTCCGCCCTGTTGACCACGACCATGCCCTATATGAAAACCGTGATCGAGAGCCTGACCACACAGGGTCTGCGCGACAAATATATCGTGCTCTGCGGCGGTGCGCCCTTGAACGAAGAGTTCGGTCGGGCCATCGGCGCGGATGCCTATTGCGATGATGCGGCGATTGCGGTGGAAACCGCGAAACGCCTGATCGCCGCGCGCCACAATCAACTCTAACCACGTGCCCACGACCGCAGGAGCCAGACATGAAAATTGACAAATTGGCCTTAATCCTCGTGGTCGTGGGCGGCGCAATTTTAGGGACGCTGTGGTTGGGATCCATGATTTTGGCCAGTTTGCAAATGCCCCTGATGTGGCCTGTGGTGATCGTCGCCCTCGTCGTGGGCTATATCGCATGGCGCGTTCTGGAGGACCGTCTGTCGAGCGCCGAAGACGATCATTACGACAAAATTGAAAAGTAAAAGGGTCTATAAATGCTTGTTTTGACAACTGAAACCGTCGCCGGGAGTGAGGTGCCCGTCTCTCTTGGACTGGTGCGCGGATCGACCGTGCGGGCCAAACACATCGGCTCTGACATTGTCGCATCCCTGCGCAATATCGTCGGCGGCGAGGTGAAAGAATATGCCTCCCTCTTGGCCGGAGCCCGCGAACAGGCGATGGATCGGATGATCGCAGAGGCCACAGCACTTGGCGCAGATGCGATTGTCGCGGTGCGGTTTCAAACCTCGGCCATCGCCCAATCGGCGTCTGAGGTCATGTGCTATGGGACCGCGGTCAAACTGAAATGAACCCCGTTCCGCTCAGTGATGAGGCCCTGCGCGATCAGGGCCTCGATCAGGTCGGCACGGGCAAGACCTTGGTCATCGCCTGTGGCGCTTTGGCCCGCGAGGTCTTGGCCCTGATTGCGGCCAACGGGTTGGATCATCTGACGCTGACCTGCCTGCCCGCGATCTTACACAACACGCCCGAAAAAATCACCCCGGCGGTCGAGGCCGCGATCCTCAAGCACCGTGGGAAATATGACCATATCCTCGTGGCTTATGGGGATTGTGGCACCGGCGGGCAGTTGCAGAATTTATGTGAGAGATACGGGGCAGAGATGATCTCAGCCCCGCATTGTTACTCGTTCTTTGAAGGGGCCGAGGCTTTTGCCGCCCATGGCGAAGTCACGAGTTTCTACCTGACGGATTTTCTCGCCCGGCAATTTGACGCCTTTGTGTGGAAACCGTTGGGGTTGGATCGCTACCCGGATTTGCGTCACATGTATTTCGGCAATTACGAAAAACTGGTCTATCTGGCGCAAACCGAGGACGCGGATTTGACCGAGACGGCGCGCGTGTGTGCCGACCGTCTGGGCCTGACATTCGAACGTCGCTTTACCGGCTACGGCGATCTTGAACGGTTTATCCGCGCCTGATGCGATTACGCTTTGGCTTTGGCCGCCGTTTCGCGAATGCGGGTGACCATGGCCCGCAGCCCGTTTGAGCGTTGCGCAGACAGGTGTTCGTCCAAGCCCAACCGCGCCAATTCCGCAGGGGCATCGACGGCCATAACCTCGGGCAAAGTCAACCCGGCGTAGAGTTCGTGCAGAATGGCAATCAGCCCCTGAACGATCATCGCATCCGAGGCCCCGGCAAAGTCAAACCGTCCCTCTTCAACCGTTGGCACCAACCAGACTTGCGAGGCACAGCCCTCAACCTTGGTGGCGGGCACTTTGAACGCATCATCCAAGGGGGCGAAGGCCTTGCCCATCTCGATCACATGGCGATAACGGTCCTCCCAATCGTCCAGAAACTCAAAGGTTTCAACGATGTCTTCAAAGCGCTCCGTCGCCATCGGGTCTCTCCTTGTTCCGTTGATCCTTCACATAAGGCGTCAGGGGGAGAAGGTCCAGCATCCGCGCCGATTGCGACCCTTTTCAAGCCCGCTGTTTTCAGGTAGCCCTTGGGCAAAGAGATTTATGGGGAGAGGCCCGATGCGGCGTCAGGTGATTGTTTCTGGGTTGGTGCTCATGCTGGTAACGGGCTGCGCCTCGATCAAAGAGTCGCGGATCAACCCTCTGAACTGGTTTGGCAAATCCGAACCGGTCACCGTGTTGAATGATGGCACCGCTGTCACCGTCCTGCCCTCCTTGGCGCCGCGCAAAGGCTATCCGAACTTCGTTGATACCCGGCCCTTGGCGCCGGCCATTTCGGATGTCAACGTGGTCAAATCGGCCTCTGGTGCCATCATCACCGCCACCGCAACCCTGCCCACGCTTGGCTATTTCGACGCTGAACTGGTCCGCGTGGCCTCTGCGGATGCCTCTGTCGCCGCCTATGACTTCCGCTTGCGCCCACCGACCTCCGCCGCGCCCACGGGCACCGCCGCACAACGTCGGATCACCGCGGCCAAATCGCTCTCGAACGAAGATCTTGCGGGCATTCGTACCATCCTCATCAAAGGGGCCGCAGGCGCACGTCAAGTGCGGCGCTAAAACGGCGCGGGCCGCGCTCTGGCCCGCCTTTACATCCCGGCTTTGCCAAGACATCCTGCGCCTCGACGAAACACCTAAGAGGCGCGCGATGTCCCCCAACTCCCCCCGCAATATCATCATCGACACCGATCCGGGCCAAGACGACGCCATGGCGATCCTTTTGGCGCTTGGCTCGCCCGAAGAGGTGAACGTCCTCGGCATCACCGTGGTCGCCGGAAACGTGCCTTTGGCATTGACCGCGAAGAACGCGCGCAAGGTCTGCGAAGTGGCCGGGCGGCCCGATGTCAAAGTGTTCGAAGGCTGCGACCGCCCGCTGGCGCACACGTTGGTGACGGCGGAACATGTGCATGGCAAGACCGGGCTGGACGGTATCGAATTGCCCGATCCAGTGATGCCGCTCCAGGATCAAAACGGCGTCGATTTCATCATCGACACGTTGCGAGCGGAACCTGCGGGCACGGTGACGCTCTGTCCTTTGGGGCCTTTGACCAATATTGCGACAGCGTTCAACAAGGCGCCTGATATTATTGAAAAGGTTCAGGAAATCGTTTTGATGGGCGGCGCATATTTTGAAGTCGGCAATGTCACTCCTGCCGCCGAATTCAACATTTACGTTGACCCGGAAGCCGCTGATATTGTGTTTAAATCTGGCGTTCAACTGACCGTTATGCCACTCGATTGCACCCATAAGGTGCTGGTGACCGCTCCGCGCCTTCAGGCCTTTCGCGACTTTGGCACCCATCTGGGCGATGTTGTGGCCGGGTGGCTGGACTTTTTTGAGCGCTTCGATGTCGAAAAATATGGCTCGCTGGGCGGCCCGCTGCATGACCCGACCGTGATCGCTTATCTGATCAAGCCCGAGTTGTTTTCGGGGCGGTTTATCAATGTCGAGATTGAAACCCATTCCGATCTGACCCGTGGCATGACCGTTGCCGATTGGTGGGGGGTCACAAACCGCGCGCCAAATGCAATGTTTATGGCGGAGGCTGATGCGGACGGGTTTTTCGCGCTTTTGACCGAAAGGGTGGCGCGGCTGAACGGATGAGCTAAGTAAACGCGTGACACGAAACGGAGGGCGCGACATGGTCCAATTTGACAACAGCTACGCCCGCTTGCCGGAGCGGTTTTATACCAAGATCGCCCCCGAAGAGGTGCCCGCCCCCGAGATGGTGCTGTTCAACGCAGAGCTTGCGGCGCAGTTGGGTGCCTCCGATTGGGACGCATCGGTGTTTGCCGGAAATGTGATCCCGGACGGGGCCGATCCTCTGGCACAGGTCTACGCCGGGCATCAGTTTGGCGGTTGGTCGCCACGTTTGGGCGACGGGCGCGCGGTGTTGTTGGGTGAGGCTGTCACAGAGCATGGCCGATTTGACATCCACCTCAAAGGCGCGGGCCGCACCCCCTATTCGCGCAATGGCGATGGGCGGGCGTGGATCGGTCCGGTGTTGCGTGAATTTATCGTCAGCGAATTTATGCATGCTGCGGGGGTTCCGACCACGCGCGCCTTGGCCGCCGTGCGCACCGGCGCGCGGGTGCAACGCGAACGCGCCCTGCCCGGCGCGATCCTCACACGGGTCGCGGCCAGCCATATTCGCGTCGGCACGTTTCAATATTTCACCGCGCAGGAGGATGTGGAAGCGGTGAGTGTTCTCGCCGATCACGTCCGCGCCCGGCACTTCCCCGAAGCAAAAGGCACGCTGGGCCTATATGAGGCGATCCTTGCAGCACAGGCGCGATTGATCGCCAAATGGATGGGCTTGGGCTTTGTCCATGGGGTGATGAACACCGACAATATGGCCGTCTCCGGCGAGACCATCGACTATGGGCCCTGCGCCTTTATCGACGGCTATTCGCCCAAGGCGGTGTATTCCTCAATCGACCGACAGGGCCGCTATGCCTATGAGCAACAGCCCTCGATCGCGCATTGGAATTTGGCGCAGCTTGGGTCGTGTTTGGTGCCTTTGATGGAGGCCGAACTCGGGTCACAAGCGCAGGCGATTGACGCGCTCTCCGAGGTGTTGAACCGCTTCCCCGCACTCTACCAAGCCGAATGGCGGCAGGTGTTTGGCGCCAAAATTGGCCTTGCGGATGCGGGTGAGGACGATGTGGCTTTGATCCAGGATCTGTTGGGGTTGATGGCCGGGGAAGGGGCCGATTTCACCAATGTGTTCCATGGCTTGTCGGACGGCACTGCGCGGGATTGGATGTTGGATCGCGAGGCGTTTGATCGCTGGTCTGCGCGTTGGGAGGCACGGCGGTCGTCGGATTATGCCGCCCTGATGGCGCACGCCAACCCCGCCGTGATCCCGCGCACGCATCGGATTGAGCAGGCGATTGAGGCCTCTTTGGCGGGCGATGACAGTCTGGCCCTACGGCTGGTACGGGTGTTGTCCACGCCGTTTGATCTGGCGGAGGCGGACCGTGATTTGATCCAGCCGCCCGCCGAGGATGAGGTGGTGGCGCAGACGTTCTGCGGCACCTAAGGGGCTTGGAGAGGCCGGAGAGAGGCCCGTCTATTTGGAGCGATATTTGCCAAACAAACGGGCATTGCGGGTGATGAAATCGCGAAACAATCCGGCGAACGGGCCCGCGAACAGCGACCCCCGCTCGCGCGCCACATAGAGCGCGCCTGAGATGGCCCCAATCAAACCGCCGCCGGCATCGACGATCAAATCCCACATCGTGTCTTGTAGGCCGGATTTTTGCATGTTGGTGCCAAAGGCTTGGTCCATCGCATATTCAAAAATCTCCCAAAGCGCGCCGATGGACATGGCAAAGCAAAAGGCAAACATGCCGATGGCCCAAGGCGGTGCGGCGTAGCGGTCGCCTTGGAACAGGATGAAAATCGCCACAAACCCGATCAAGCCAAAGCCAAGCGCGGAGCCTGCGTGCAGCACCACATCCCACCACCAATAGCGATTGTAAAAATCGCCGACCTCGCCCAAAAACAATGTGGCAAACAGGAACAGCACGATCCCCGCCATGAAAGAGCGCGGGACATAAATGTGGTAGCGGCTTGCAAACAGCAGCGGCAAAAGCGTCAACCCAAAAGTACCGAGCGCCACAAAGGACGACGCGTAGCGCGCCGTGATCAGCCCGGCACAAAATTCAAAGATCAGCGCCAGCCAAACCAGTCGCATCACCAATGGCTGAGATTTGGCGTTTTTGAACAACCGTTTCATATCTGTCCTTCACTGTCGCGCCGCACTGCCGCACATAAGGGGCAGCCCAAACAAGACCTCTGCGATGGGATGCAATCCAAGGCCTGCGTTCCTATGTTAGTCATATGATGACGAAGAAGGAAATGGGCGCCCTGCGCCTCGCCTCGTATAACCTGCGCAAATGCCGCGGGACCGATGGGTTGCGCGCGCCGGGACGCATCCTGGATGTGATCAACACGATGGAGGCCGATGTGGTGGCGCTGCAAGAGGCGGACATGCGACTGGGCGCGCGCCCGGCCGCCCTGCCCGCCCGGATGATCGACACCCATACGGATTTTGTCGCGCTTCCCCTCAACACCTCCCCGGTGTCTTTGGGATGGCATGGCAATGCAATTTTACTGCGCAAAGGGACGGTGGCGGAGGCCACGCATCGGCTCACCCTGCCGGGGTTGGAGGCGCGCGGCGCGGTGGCCGTTGATGTGCCGGGGCTGCGGATTGTGGGGGTGCATCTTGGGCTGTTGCGGTCGTCGCGGCAAAAGCAACTCCATGCCATTCTCGATCAGCTGCACGCGTTTGACACCCGCCCCACCGTGATCCTTGGCGATTTCAACGAATGGTCCGCGCACAGAGGCCTTGATCCACTGCGCGCCACCTTTGACATTCTCGCCCCCGGTCGCAGCTTTCACGCCGCCCGCCCGATGGCGGCACTGGACCGGATCGCCCTGACCGAGGGGCTTGAAATGCGCGACGCCGGGGTGATGGAAACGGTCCTGTCGCGCCGGGCCTCCGATCATTTGCCGATCTGGGCCGATGTGGCACAGCGGGATGCGCATATTTTCCCCTAGGCGCGCGCGCCTCGCCTGTTAAACAGACGGCATTGACTGGCAAAGGCTTTCCCCTATGACACTTCTGCAAATCGCCTCGCTTTTGATCGTCCTCGCAGGCGCGTTCGGCGCGATCAATTACCTGTTTCTCAAACTCCCGTCCTCCATCGGCATTCTCGTCGTCGCCCTGATTGCCTCGCTGGTGATCATCGGCTTGGACGCGATTTTCCCCGCCTCCCTGGTCGAAGAAACCATCCGCACCGAGGTCATGGCCTTTGATTTCTCGGACACGTTGCTGGAGGGCATGTTGGGGCTGTTGCTGTTTGCAGGCGCGCTGCATGTCAAAATCTCTGATCTGCGGGCGCAATGGGTGCCAGTGTTTTTGATGGCCACCTTGGGGGTCGGCCTTTCAACCGTGGTGGTTGGCGTGGGCTTTAGCTGGATGACCGGGATGCCTTTGTTGATCGCGCTCACGTTTGGGGCGCTGATTTCGCCGACCGATCCGGTGGCCGTTCTGGGTGTGTTGCGTCAGGCGTCTTTGCCGAAAAGTCTTGAGACCAAAATCGCCGGAGAAAGCCTGTTCAACGATGGGGTTGGCTATGTGGTTTACCTTGTTTTGGTTGGGCTGGCCTTTGGCGCGACAGGTGGGCATGGCGACACGCATAATGCGGACAGCGCGGTACAGGGCGCGGCAAAACTTTTTGCTCAGGAGGCCATAGGCGGCGCGCTTTTGGGACTCGTTTTGGGCTGGCTGACCTTCCGCGTCATGCGGTTGATTGACGATTACGCGCTTGAGGTGTTGATCACGCTCGGGCTGGCATTTGGTGGCTATGAGCTTGCCGTGGCGCTACAGGTCTCCGCGCCGATCATGGCGGTCTGTGCCGGGCTGTTGATCGGTGACGTCGGCGCGAAATACGGCATGTCGGAAGAGACCCGGCGCTATGTCGATGCGTTTTGGAAGATGATCGACGAGATTCTCAACGCCATCCTGTTCTTGATGATCGGGTTTGAAGTCTTTGCCGTGGCCTTTGACATGTCGTCGGTTTTGGGCGGTGCAATGGCGGTGCTTTTGGCGCTTTTGGCCCGGCTCACCGCCGTGGCCGTGCCCGTGCTGTTGCTCAAACCCTTCCGCTCCTTTTCCAAAGGCACCATCCCGATCATGACATGGGGTGGGCTGAAGGGCGGCATCTCGGTCGCCCTCGCCCTCTCACTGCCGGACAGCGAATGGAAACCGGTGATCCTGACCGCGACCTATATCGTCGTGGTGTTCTCGATTATCGTTCAGGGCCTGACCGTTGCGCCTTTGGCCAAACGCATGGGCCGCGAACCGGGGTTGGATGTATGACGACCTATCTCACCTATGATGTTTTTACCGATCGCCCGTTTGGCGGCAATCCTTTGGCGGTGATCCCCGATGCGGCACATCTGCCCGAGGATCAGTTGCAAAAGATTGCGCGGGAATTCAATTACTCTGAAACGGTGTTTCTTTTGCCGCCCCAAGACCCCGGCAACACCGCACGTCTCCGAATTTTTACGCCGACGGTGGAGGTGCCCTTTGCCGGGCATCCGACCATCGGCGCGGCTGTGGCGCTCTGCGAGTTGGGGCACGGGCCACGGATGCGGTTGGAGTTGCCTGTTGGCGTAATCGCGGCTGAGGCCAGAGACGGCGCGGCCGCGTTTACCGCGTCGCAGCCGCTGGACATCCTCGCGGAGCCCGCCCCCGACTTGGTGACCCGCGCTTTGGGCCTTATGGTGTCCGATCTCGCCACCGCCCCGGTGATGGCCAGCATGGGCTTGGCCTTTACCTTTGTCGAACTGACCTCACGGGAGGCGCTGTCACGCATCACCATCGACATTGCGGCCCTGCGCGACGGTCACGCCCGCCATCCGCAGGGGTTGGATTTTGCCCTGGCGCCCTATGTCCGCGATGGCGAGACGATCCACATGCGGATGTTTGCGCCACTGGACAATATTCCCGAAGACCCGGCGACCGGATCAGCGGCAGCGGCTTTAGGGCGTTTGCTCTGTGAGGTGGAGGGGCGCGATCTGGCTTTGATGATCCACCAGGGCGAAGACATGGGGCGACCGTCGCGCATCGCCGTGACTGCCACGCCAAAGGCCGTGACCATCGAAGGGCGCGCGGTCCGGATGATGCAAGGGCGGCTCTGCTTTTAGCTGCCTCGCACAGGCCGCGCGCCGCAACACGCCTTTTCAACCCGTGTGATCAAAAACTGGGCTGGACCATTCCGGCCCGTTTTCCTACCCTAGAGCCACATTGACCCGGAGGCCCGATGTCTAACACGATCCTATCTCGTTGCGAGGCCAAGGGGCTGCGCCTGACCGAACAGCGTCGGGTGATTGTCTCCGTGTTGGAGGAGGCTGAGGATCATCCCGACGTCGAAGAATTGCATCGGCGCGCTGCCGCCAAGGATCAGGGTATTTCGCTGGCCACGGTGTACCGCACGGTGAAATTGTTTGAAGAGCGCGGGATTTTGGAAAAGCTGGCCTTCGGCGATGGCCGCGCCCGCTATGAGGCGGCAGATCGCGCCCATCACGATCACCTGATTGACATCGAAACCGGGCAAGTGATCGAATTTGTCGACCCTGAAATCGAAGCCCTGCAAAAACAGATCGCGGACCGGTTAGGCTATGATCTCAAGGGCCATCGCTTTGAATTATACGGCGTGCGCAAAAAGCCCTGACCCCTTTTTGCACCCCCCATCTGCGGCTTTGATCCGGGGTGCGGGCTTGCGAGACGCGCGAGAACACGGCAAGCGGGAGGGCAACACAAAGGTCCGCTCCGATGAACAATCTCAATGCCATCCTCCTCGTCGTCGCCGCCATGGCCAGTTTCACGGTCGAGGATATGTTTATCAAACGTCTCTCGGCGACCCTGCCGGTGGGCGAGATTTTGGCGTTGATCGCGATCGGGAGTTGTATCGTCTTTGGGATTATCGCCTGGATCAAGGGCAATGCGATCTTTGCCCGGCGCAATTGGCGCCCGGTGATTTTGGCCCGCGCCGGGACCGAAGCCTTTGCCGCGCTGTCTTTTGCCACGGCGCTGTCCTTGGTTGATATTTCCACCGTCGGCGCGGTGTTTCAATCCATGCCTTTGGTGGTGACCATGGGGGCGGCGTTGTTTTTGAATGAATCGGTCGGCTGGCGGCGCTGGGTGGCGATTGTCATCGGCTTCGTCGGGGTTTTGATGATCATTCGCCCCGGACTTTCCGGCTTTGAACCTGAGGCCTTGTGGGTGCTCGTCGCGGTACTTTCCGTGGCGATCCGCGACCTGATGACCCGCGTCATGGACGCCGCCGTGCCCTCCAATGTCGTGTCGTTTCAGGCCTATCTGACGGTCGCAGCCGCATCTCTCGCAATGCTTGCGCTCACCCCCGGCACACCACCGCTGATGCCCGATGCCCCTGAGGCGCTGATGGTCCTCGCCGGGATCGTGTTTGGCACCATTGGCTATGCCTGTATCGTGGCAGGGATGCGGTTGGGCGATGCCTCCGCCGTCACCCCGTTTCGCTATACGCGCCTGGTGTTCACCATGTTGGTGGGGATCGTGGTGTTTGGCGAACGCCCCGATCTGATGACCTATCTCGGCTCCGCGCTGATCATCGCTTCCGGCCTCTACGCCTATCTGCGCGAACGCAAACTGGCGCGGCTTTCGGTGGCGACACTTGGCGAGGAAGTACAAACGCACGGGTTTTGAGCGGGGTCCTGATGAATTGAAGACATGGATGAAAGGCGTGATCTGCGACGGAAATATGCCGAGTTGATTGCGACGATAGAAAAGACTTCGTCTATGAAATCTGCGTCAAATCCCCTGAGTATGCGCAGGACAAGCCAAAGTGAGGTCAGTCTGCATAGGGCTCAAATTCACCATTTGCCCAAACCATGACGATCTACTTACGCCAATCTCCCCACTTTGACCCAAATAAGTTACCGCTAACGCCACTTCTGTCATACAACCCTCAAAGAAGCGCGCGATGTTAGCGCTCAATTGTTGACGCGCGCGTCTTGACTGGTATCAAAGCACCAACGTGACGCGCGAGGCTTGCGCCGAACACCCATGCTACCCAATCTCACAAAGGGACCTCCGCCATGAGCACCATCATCGACATCATCGGCCGCGAAATTCTTGACAGCCGTGGCAACCCCACCGTCGAAGTCGACGTCATTCTGGAAGACGGCACCATGGGCCGCGCCGCGGTGCCGTCAGGGGCCTCGACCGGCGCGCATGAAGCCAATGAAAAGCGCGACGGCGACAAATCCCGTTACATGGGCAAAGGCGTTTTGGAAGCTGTGGCTGCGGTCAATGGCGAGATTTTGGAAGCGCTGGTCGGCATGGACGCGACCGAGCAGGAAGCCATCGACGCGGTGATGATGGAACTCGACGGCACGCCGAACAAATCCCGCCTTGGCGCCAACGCCATTTTGGGCGTCTCTTTGGCCTGTGCCAAAGCCGCCGCCGATTACTCCGCCTTGCCGCTCTACCGCTACATCGGCGGGTCCGCCGCGCGCATCCTGCCGGTGCCGATGATGAACATCATCAACGGCGGCGAACATGCCGACAACCCGATCGACATCCAGGAATTCATGATCATGCCGGTCTCCGCTGCGAACATCAAAGAGGCCATCCGCATGGGCTCCGAAGTGTTCCACACGTTGAAAAAAGAGCTCTCGGCGGCAGGCTACAACACCGGGATCGGCGACGAAGGCGGCTTTGCGCCTGCCATCAACTCCGCCCGCGAAGCGCTTGATTTCATCATGAAATCCATCGAGAAAGCCGGCTACAAACCCGGCGAGGACATCTACCTCGCACTGGACGCCGCCTCGACCGAATATTACGTCGATGGCAAATATGAAATGAAGGGCGAAGGCAAATCTTTGACCTCCGCCGAGAACGCCGATTACCTCGCAGCCCTCTGTGCCGACTACCCGATCATCTCGATCGAAGATGGCATGGCCGAGGACGATTGGGCCGGTTGGAAACTGTTGACCGAGAAACTGGGCGACAGCGTGCAACTCGTCGGTGACGATCTGTTCGTGACCAACCCTGTGCGCTTGGCCGATGGGATTGCTCAGGGCGTGGCCAACTCGATGCTGGTCAAAGTCAACCAGATCGGCACCCTGTCTGAGACACTGAAAGCCGTCGATATGGCCCACCGCGCCCGCTACACCAACGTGATGTCGCACCGCTCGGGCGAAACCGAAGACGCCACCATCGCCGATCTGGCCGTGGCGACCAACTGTGGCCAAATCAAAACCGGCTCCCTGTCGCGGTCGGACCGGATGGCGAAATACAACCAGTTGATCCGCATCGAAGAACAGCTGGGCGCAACGGCGGAATATGCCGGGACGTCGATTTTGAAGAAGTAAGCCGTGAGCCACGGCTGGCATATGCCTGCCAAATTAAAGAAAGCCCCGCCATTTTGGGGGGGCTTTTTGTTGAGTACTGTATTCTAGCTTACGCCCAGCCAAAATGCCTGCGCACAGCAGCAATACTTACTAATATTGAACGCTGGCAGTCCTGCCAGTTCGCGAGAGCAAGAGTCGGAATTCCATATTCCAAAGCCTTGTCGACGTCGCAATCCTTTGCTCCCAAGGTCACAATAGACATCACCTCCACATCGCCTTGCCCAATAAAGTAATCTAGATACTCAAATCCAGCACCCTGCCCCTCACCATCATTAAGACGCAAAGCAAGTAAGCAATTTGAATGCTGTACTAACCCTTTTTTTTCAAATTTCTTCCTGATGTATGCCAGAGCCCCTACGGGGCACTCTTTTCCTCTTGGGTTCTCTTGCAAAGCACAACGCATTGAAAATAGCTTCAAAAGCCCACCACCTGACAGAGGTACATTACTAAAATCTGTACCATTACGCTTTAGTCCGTTGTCCGACTTCCCAAACTGCCCCGTTAAATGGCCAATAAGCGTAGATTTTCCAGCTTCGCTTTCCCCCATTATAACCCAAATTCTCAAAGACATATTCTTCCCTCCCCAAACACATTCCCCTAATTTAGGGTCCACACATTTGATTGCACATTTAGGCGAATTATACCACTTTCCCTCCATGACCAACACATCCCCCCTCCCCGCCTCGCCTCTTCCTGACGGTATCCACCCCCTCC
>ERZ1673962.1061-NODE-1061-length-14933-cov-5.802594_pt1 | contig 14933 bp, 17 predicted proteins | sample MGYA00580188_ERZ1673962 | MGnify/ENA primary metagenome ERZ1673962 (study PRJEB41334, sample SAMN05608104) | rock metagenome | biome: terrestrial subsurface; feature: shale formation; material: shale | place: USA: Pennsylvania ... | reverse complement strand
TCAGGCTGATCACCTGCTGCAGGCTGTCTTCCTTGAGGCGCAGGCGGCGCATCAGCGTGCGATAGTCATGGCTGCCCAGCAGGTTCAGGTGGTCGCGCACCAGGCGCAGCGCATCCTTGAGCAGCGGCGTGTCCTCCGGCAACTGGCGCAGCTGCAGCTGCAGGCACTCGCTCAGATCGCGGGCACAGACGCCGGCGGGGTCAAACTGCTGCAGCCGATGCAGGACGGCCTCGATCTCATCGGTATCGCTGTCGTTAAAGTGTTCAGGTTCACTCTGTTGAAAATGCTCGAGCACCTCTTCGGCGCTGGTGCGCAGATAGCCATCGGCGTCAACGGCGTCGATCAGCGCCAAGGCCACCATGCGATCGTTGTCGCTCATGGGGGTCAGGTTGAGCTGCCACAGCAGATGATCCTGCAGGTCCTCTTCGGTACTGTCATTGTCACCCGGTTCCCAGTCGCTGTCGCGTTCGGAGCCGGCAGAGCTCTGGTGCTGGAAGGTATCGTCCCACTGGCTGTCGGTGGCCAGTTCGGCCGGTATCTGCTCATTCCAGCCGTCTTCGTGTTGGCCTTCGTCCCAGTTGTCCGACTCTTCGCCGTGGGCAGCCTGTTCACTGTCATGATGGCTGTTCGCTTCTGCCCCCGGGCCCTGCTTGTCGCCCTCGGCTTCGGTCGTGGCCTGATCCTGCTCTTCATCGACTTCGAGCAGAGGGTTGCTGTCCAGTGCTTCCTGAATCTCTTGCTGTAGATCCAGCGTGGAAAGCTGCAGCAGACGAATGGCCTGCTGCAGCTGGGGTGTCATGGTCAGCTGCTGGCCGATCTTGAGTTGTAACGACTGCTTCATATGCACACTGCCGAATGAAAAAGTGACATGACCGATGAGTACCTGAAACGAGGGGGATTAAAGCGAGAACTGCTCGCCCAGATAAGCGCGGCGGACCTGTTCGTTGTTCAGGATTTCCTGCGGCGTGCCCTGGGCGAGAATGCCCCCTTCACTGACGATATAGGCCTGCTCGCAGATATCAAGGGTCTCACGCACATTATGGTCGGTAATCAGAACGCCGATGTTGCGCGACTGCAGGTGGCGAATGGTCTGCTTGATGTCGCTGACCGAGATCGGGTCGACGCCGGCAAAGGGCTCGTCGAGCAGGATGAAGTCGGGTTCGGTGGCCAGAGCACGGGCGATTTCGACACGGCGGCGTTCACCGCCGGACAGTGCCATGCCCAGGCTGTCGCGCAGATGCGTGATGTGGAACTCTTCCAGCAGCTCCTCGAGCAGCGTTTTGCGCTGGTCAGCCGACAGATCTTTGCGTGTTTCCAGAATCGCCATCAGGTTGTCATGCACGCTGAGCTTGCGAAACACCGAGGCTTCCTGGGGCAGGTAGCCGATGCCGCGGCGGGCGCGTTCGTGCATCGGCAAGCGGGTAACGTCATCCTGGTCGATGCGAATCTGGCCGTGGTCGGCATTGATCAGGCCGACAATCATGTAAAAACAGGTGGTCTTGCCGGCGCCGTTGGGACCCAGCAGGCCGATAATCTGGCCGCTTTGCATCTCCAGTGAAACATCGCGTACAACCTGACGGCCCTTGTAACTCTTGGCGAGGTGGAGCGCCTGCAGCTGTTTAACCTGTCCGCTCATCAGTTCTCCTCGTTCTTGGGCTGGATCACCATCTGTACGCGCTGGCCCGAGTCCTTGTTGCTGCCGAATGCGTCCACCACCGCCTTTTCCATGTTGTAGACGATACGTTCGCCGGTAAAGGTGTCTCGGCCCTGATCAACACGGGCCTCGTCGGTGATGGTGACCTCCTGCTGCGGCACGCGATAGTCCATGCGCAGGCCATAGGCCTTGGTCAGCGGCTGATCCAGGCTGGGTTGTTGCTGGAACTGGGCCGGGCTGCCGGTGGAGATGATGCGTTGGACGCCGGTATCATTGCGGTGCAGTTCGACGCGGGCGCCACGAATCACCATGGTGCCCTGCACGATCTCGACATTGCCGGTATAGACAGTCACACCGGTGCGCTCATTCATGGTGGCCTGATCGGCACTGATATGGATCGGTTGCTGCCGGTCTTCAGGCAGGGCCTGAGCCAGTGTCGGCAGGGCCAGAAGGGTGGCCAGAATCAGAGGCTTGAACTTATTGCACATGGTATACACCCTTCACATCCGAAAGCAGATCTATCCGTTGTTGATCGAAGAAAACGTCCATGCCGACCGCCGTGGTGTTGTCCTGGCCACGCTGCATCTGTACCGGCAGATCGGTATGGGCATAGTCGCGTGGAGGGTACAGGGTCAGCTGATCGGTTGTCATCAGGCCCGGCAGGCCGGCAACCGGATTATCATGAAGCTGCACATCGCCTGCAAGCAGGATCTCATCCTGGGCATCCGGCAGGGTGCCCTGGTTGGCACTGAGCAGATAATGGCCACCGCGGTCGCGCGGCACGCGGGTCACAGGGCTGTCCAGCTGCATCGCAGCTCGCTGCGGGTAGTGTTGCATCAGGGGCGTGGTCAGTACCTGGGCGATGCTGCCATCTTCTTTCCAGCGTGTGACCTCCGCCGTGCGGATGAAAAAATCCACCTGCTCAACCTGGCCGTCTGCGGTCTCCTGCTCGGTATCGTCCGGCGTGACCAGCCCCCACCAGAGCAGAGGGGCCGCGATCAGAGCGGCGGCGATCAGCAGGCGCGGGCGCTGACTCAGCATCCACGGTACTCCGCGTAGATGGCATCCAGTTTGCCCTGCGCGGCCAGAATCAATTCACAGAACTCGCGTGCCGCGCCCTTGCCGCCGGCCGCCGTGGTTACCCAGTCGGCCTCCTTGCGCACCAGCGGATGGCCATTGGGGACGCAGGCACCAAAGGCGCTGGCACGAATGGCGGCCAGGTCGGGCAGATCGTCACCAATGTAAGCGGTATCCTCGGCCGTGTGGCCGCTTTGCGACCAGAGCTCATCCAGGGCGACCAATTTGTCTTCGCGGCCTTGGCGCAGATAGGTGATGCCCAGTGCTTCGGCACGTTGCTCCACTTGTGGCGAGCGACGCCCGGTGATGATGGCGGTTTCGATGCCGCAGCGCTGCAGCAGTTTGATGCCCAGTCCATCAAGGGTGTGGAAGCTTTTGACTTCACGGCCGTCGGCAAGGAAATTCAGCCGACCATCGGTGAGGATGCCGTCGACGTCGAATACGGCCAGGCGGATGTTGCTCAGGGCATCGCGCAGTTGGGGGGAAAGACTGTCCAGATGCATCAGATCACTCCTGCCTTGAGCATGTCATGCATGTTGAGAGCGCCCACCGGGCGGTTGTCTTCGTCTACTACCAACAGGGCGTTGATCTTGCGCTCCTGCATCAGGCTCAGCGCTTCCGCAGCCAGAATGCCGGGGCGTATGCTGGTGCCGCCGGCGGTCATGACGTCCTGGATCGGCGTACTGGTCAGGTCAACACCCTGATCCAGGGTGCGGCGCAGGTCGCCATCGGTAAAGATGCCGATCAGGCGTTGTTCACTGTCGGTCACGGCGGTCATGCCCAGATGCTTGCGGGTGACCTCCAGCAGCGCCTCGCGGACCGGAGTGTCGGACTGAACCTGCGGAATCTGCTCGCCGGTATGCATGATGTCGTCCACCTTGAGCAGCAGGCGTCGGCCCAGACTGCCGCCGGGGTGAGAAAAGGCAAAGTCCTCGCTGCTGAAGCCGCGCGCTTCCAGCAGCGCGATGGCCAAAGCATCACCCAGTACCAGTTGAGAGGTGGTGCTGGAGGTGGGTGCCAGACCCAGCGGACAGGCTTCGCGGTCCACCGGAATATGCAGGTTGATATCGGCGGTACGTGCCAGAGTGGAGCCGGCGTTGGCGGTCATGCTGATCAGCGGAGCGCCCATACGCTTGATCAAGGGCAGGATGGTGATGACTTCAGCGGTTTCACCGGAGTTGGACAGTGCCAGCACCACATCGTCACCGGTAAACATGCCCAGATCGCCGTGGCTGGCTTCACCGGGATGGACAAAAAAGGCAGGTGTGCCGGTGCTGGCCAGGGTGGCGGCGATCTTGTTGCCGATGTGGCCTGATTTGCCCATGCCGGTGACGATGATGCGTCCCTTGCAGTTGAACATGAGCTCGCATGCCTGGCTGAAGTGCTGGTCCAGGTGATTCAGGAGTTCCTGCACGGCCTCCAGCTCGAGCCGGATGGTCTGGCGGCCGGATTTCAGATAGTCGGTGGCTGTCATGGGATCGGGATTCTGCCTTCATTGGAATTGCAAAACATCATTCTACCCCAGACCTGCAGCGAGCACGAACCCTGCAAATCCCGTTGGATTCACGTTTGCATGGGGAAATGGTATATTCCGCAGTCAATTTTCGGCCGGTGCACGCCTGTACCGGGGAATGAAAGGAAGCAGGAGTTTCAGGTCAATGAAGCCTGAGCACGATAGCATTATCGATATTCGCGGATTGAGTTTCTTTCGTGGCGATCGGGCAATCTTTGATGACGTCAATATCAGCATCCCGCGCGGCAAGGTCACGGCGATCATGGGGCCATCCGGCACCGGCAAGACCACGCTGCTGAAGCTGATCGGCGGTCAGCTGCGTCCGGAGCGCGGACAGATTCTGTTGGAAGGTACGGACATTCCCAAGCTGGGGCGCCGTGAACTGTTCGAAGCACGCGAGCGTATGGGGATGCTGTTTCAGAGCGGTGCCCTGTTTACCGATATGACGGTGTTCGAAAACGTGGCCTTTCCGCTGCGAGTACATACGGCGCTGCCGGACGACATGATTCGGGACGTGGTACTGATGAAGCTGCAGGCCGTCGGTCTGCGCGGTGCCCGTGATCTGATGCCAAGCGAACTGTCCGGCGGCATGGCACGTCGTGTGGCCCTGGCGCGCGCCATTGCGCTGGATCCGGATATCGTCATGTACGATGAGCCTTTTACCGGCCAGGATCCGATCGCTATGGGGGTGCTGGTCAATCTGATTCGTCGGCTGAATCAGGCACTGGGCCACACCAGCATCATCGTGTCGCATGACATCAAGGAAACGCTGGGCATAGCGGACTACATCTATCTGCTGTCCGATGGTCGGGTGATCGCTCAGGGCTCGCCCGAAGAGCTGGCCGATATCGACTCCGAGCAGGTGCGCCAGTTCATGCAGGGGCTGCCTGACGGTCCCGTGCCTTTCCATTTCAAAGCGCCTGATTACCATCAGGATCTGTTACAGGAACACTGATCATGCTGGATATTCTGCAGAGACTGGGGCACAAGGCCCTGTCTCGTCTGGCCGCCATCGGGCGAGCCGGACAGCTGCTGCTGCAGTCGCTGGTGGCGGCACCTCAGCCGCTGACCATGCTGCCGCTGGTGTTGAAGCAGATCTACTTCGTTGGCGTGCTCTCACTGGTGATCATCGTGGTGTCCGGCGGTTTCATCGGCATGGTGCTGGGTCTGCAGGGCTATACCATTCTGGTCGACTACGGTTCCGAACAGGCGGTGGGGCAGATGGTGGCGCTGAGCCTGGTGCGCGAGCTGGCACCGGTGGTGGCGGCACTGCTGTTTGCCGGCCGTGCCGGTTCCGCGCTGACCGCCGAGATCGGCTTGATGAAGGCCACCGAGCAGCTGGCCAGTCTGGAAATGATCGGTGTCGACCCGCTGCGGCGCATCATCGCGCCCCGACTCTGGGCCGGCTTCATCTGCATGCCGATTCTGGCGATCATCTTTGCCGTGGTCGGTATCTGGGGTGGTTCACTGGTGGCGGTAGACTGGCTGGGTATCTATGAAGGTTCCTTCTGGGCCAATATGCAGCAGTCGGTGGATTTTTATGATGACGTGGTCAACGGCATCATCAAGGCGGTCTGTTTCGGCATCGTCGTCACCTGGATAGCCGTTTTCGAGGGGTATGATTGTATCCCGACTTCTGAAGGAATCAGTCAGGCGACAACCCGGACTGTGGTGTATTCATCGCTTGCAGTGCTGGGGCTGGACTTTATCCTGACCGCACTGATGTTTGGAGAACTGTAAACATGCGTATGCGAACCGTCGAAATCGGCGTAGGGGCGTTCATGCTGGCGGGCATTCTGGCGCTGGTGGTGTTGGCACTGAACGTAAGCGGCCTGAATCCGGCCGAGCAGACGGGCGGCTACAAGGTGTATGCCCGTTTTGACAATATCGGCGGTCTGACGCCGCGGGCCAAGGTGGCCATGTCCGGTGTGCAGATCGGTCAGGTCAAGGCGATCCGGATCGACAAGGACATGCTGATGGCCGAGGTCGAGATGGAGATCTTCAATGACGTCGATTATCTAACCGTCGACAGCTCAGCCAGCATCCTGACCGCAGGGTTGCTCGGCGAACAGTATATCGGTGTCGTCCCCGGTGCCGAAGAGGACCTGTTGGGCGAGGGTGACTTTATTCAGGACACCCAGTCGGCGCTGGTACTGGAAGAGTTGATCGGCAAATTCCTGTTCAACAAGGTGAGTGAGTAAAACGATGAAACAGTGGATAACAGCCCTGCTGGTGGCCGCAACGCTTTGGGTCAATCCGGCCCTGGCTCAGGCCAGCTGGCAGGAAGCCAGTGAAGTGGTGGACGCCGCAACGCGGGACATGCTGGCGCTGATGAAGCGCGAAGAGCTGACCCGTGACGAGAATACCGAACTGCTGATGCAGGAGATCGAAACCATCATTTCGCCGGTGGTGGACTTTCCCTATATCGCCAAAAGCGTGATGGGCAAATATTACCGCCGTGCCAGCGCCGCTGAGCGCGAACGTTTTGCCGAGGTGTTCAAGACCACATTGCTGCGTACCTATGCCAAGTCGATCGCCGGTTTCGAGCTCAAGCAATACAGCATTCAGCACCCATCCGGTGAAAGCCCCGAGCCGGAAAAACAGGTGGTGAGCGTGGATGTCAGCTCCAGCAATGGTCAGGTCTACACCCTGGTGTACTACATGCTCAAGCAGGAGCAGCGCTGGACCCTGGTGAACGTGATGGTGGATGGTATTAACCTGCGTATCACTTTCCGCAACCAGTTTGCCGATCTGTTCCAGCAAAACCGTACCATCGCGGCAACGATTGATGCCTGGGCGGTAAAAATGCAGGACATGAAACTGGACGATACAGGCAAGAGTGATGATGACAGCAGCGAAGGTTGAAACGGCCAACGCGGGTGTGGTGCAGGTGAGCGGTGATCTGACCTTCGCCACGGTGCTGCAGATTCGCAAGTCGCTGTTGACGCAACTTGAGGCCTGCGGCGATCGCTGTACGCTGGATCTGAGTGGTGTCAAGCGCGTGGACAGCTCGGCCCTTTCGCTCTGGCTGGTCTGTCAGCGCCAGGCACAGCGTCTGCAACAGACGCTTACGCTGACTGGCGCACCGAGAGATTTCAATGCCATCGCCAGGCTGGTGGGGCTGGATGAGGAGCTGGCCGGGGCAGCTGGGGCGTAATCGCCTTTTGCCCCTGTTTTCGGTATGATTTCGACCATCATTTCCGAGTACATCTTAGGCAGGGGAGTCCCGCATGCAGGCTGAAGAAGTCAAACAGATCCTGGAGCAGCAGCTTGAAGGCTGCACCGCGTACACCGAAGGCGAAGGCTGTGATTTCAGGGTAACGGTGGTCGGTGATGTCTTTACGGGCCTGAGCCCGGTGAAAAAACAGCAGCTGGTCTATGCCTGCCTCAGTGATCAAATTGCCAGCGGCGCCATTCATGCCGTGACGATCAAAACCTACACTCCGGAACAGTGGGCTGCGCTGAGCTGAAGTCACACGGGAAACCCTGATGGATAAACTGATTATTGAAGGCGGCGCTTGCCTGAACGGTGAAGTGCGCATTTCCGGTGCCAAAAACTCGGCATTGCCGATTCTGGCCGCCACGCTGTTGGCGGATGAACCGGTCACCATCTGCAACCTGCCCCATCTGCACGACATCACCACCATGCTGGAGCTGCTGCGTCGCATGGGGGTTGACCTGGTGGTTGACGAGAAGCTGAGCGTTGAACTCAACGCCAGTACCATCACCGATCTCTGCGCCCCCTACGAGCTGGTCAAGACCATGCGTGCTTCCATCCTGGTACTGGGGCCGCTGCTGGCGCACTTTGGCCGTGCCGAGGTTTCTCTGCCCGGTGGCTGTGCCATCGGCAGCCGCCCGGTTGACTTGCATATCCGTGGTTTGGAAGCCATGGGTGCCGACATCAAGGTGGAAAACGGCTATATCCGTGCCAGTGTTGATGGCCGTTTGAAAGGCGCGCGCGTGTTCTTCGATACCGTGACCGTGACCGGCACCGAGAATATTTTGATGGCGGCAGCCCTGGCCGAAGGCAAAACCATTATCGAAAATGCCGCCCGCGAGCCTGAAATCGTCGATCTGGCCAACTGCCTCAACGCCATGGGCGCTGATGTACGTGATGCCGGCAGCGACACCATCACCGTTTACGGTGTGGAGTCACTGAAAGGCTGTCGTTATTCGGTGCTGCCGGATCGTATCGAGACCGGTACCTTCCTGGTGGCGGCTGCCGCGACCGGAGGCCGGGTAAAGTGCAAGCATACCCGTCCCGATATTCTCGATGCGGTCCTGCAGAAGCTTGAAGAAGCCGGTGCCGAGATCGAAACCGGCGAGGACTGGATCAGTCTCGACATGCACGGCAAGCGGCCCAAGGCTGTCAGTGTCACCACGGCACCTTACCCGGCGTTTCCCACCGACATGCAGGCACAGTTTGCCGCTCTGGACGTGATTGCCAGCGGTGTGGGCAAGATCCGTGAAACCGTATTTGAAAACCGATTCATGCACATGCAGGAGATGATCCGCATGGGCGCGAATATCTCCATCGAAGGCAACACCGCGGTCATCGAGGGTGTCGACAAGCTGCAGGGCGCGCCGGTCATGGCGACCGACCTGCGGGCGTCGGCGAGTCTGGTGATCGCGGCACTGGTGGCTGAAGGTGAGACCGAGATCGATCGTATTTACCACATCGACCGCGGTTATGAATGTATCGAAGAGAAACTACAGCTGCTGGGTGCGCGTATCCGTCGTGTACCTGGCTGAATGAGCGAAGAGGCCCATGAAAACACAGCTGACCATCGCCCTTTCCAAGGGGCGCATCCTGAAAGAGACGCTGCCGTTGCTGGCGGCGGCCGATATCGTGCCTGCGGAAGATATCTTCAGCAGCCGTAAACTGATCTTCGATACCAACCATTCCCATATCAAGCTGGTGGTGATCCGTGCCACCGACGTGCCGACCTACGTGGAGTATGGTGGTGCCGACATGGGGGTGGCGGGCAAGGATGTGCTGATGGAGCATGGCGGGGCCGGGCTGTATGAACCCCTGGACCTGGAAATCGCCAAGTGTCGACTGATGGTGGCCGGCATGAAGGATGCGGCAGCGGTTGAGGGGCGCATGAAAGTGGCGACCAAGTTCGTCAACCTGACCCGTGAATACTTCGCTCGTCAGGGACAGCAGGTCGATATCATCAAGCTGTACGGGGCGATGGAGCTGGCGCCGATCATGGGGCTGGCCGATCGTATCGTCGATATCGTTGATACCGGCAACACCCTGCGCGCCAACGGTCTTGAACCGATGCAGCACATTGCCGACATCAGTTCGCGTCTGGTGGTGGGGCAGCCGTCGATGAAAATGAAACATGCACTGATCCAGCCGATTCTGGATCAGCTGCAGCAGGCGATCGATGCTCGTCGGGAGGAAGCGGCATGAGTATTTCCGTCAAACGTCTGGATGCGGCTCAGGCCGACTTTGAGCAGCAGCTGCAACAGTTGCTGGCGTGGGAAAACGTCTCCGATGACAAGGTCAACGGCATCGTCAACGAGGTGATCGCCAAGGTTCGTGCCGAAGGTGATGCGGCGCTGGTGGAATTCACCAACCGTTTTGACCGCACCTCCGCGACCTGCATTCAGGATCTGGAACTGGGGCAGGATCGCCTGCAGCAGGCGCTGGATGGTCTGCCGGTCGAGCAGCGAGCTGCACTGGAAAAAGCTGCCGAGCGTGTGCGTGTTTACCACGAACGGCAGAAAGGCGAGTCCTGGCAGTACACCGAAGCCGACGGCACCATGCTGGGTCAACAGATTACGCCCATGGACCGCGTCGGCATCTATGTGCCGGGCGGCAAGGCGGCCTATCCCTCTTCCGTGCTGATGAACGCGCTGCCGGCCCATGTCGCCGGAGTAAAAGAGATCATCATGGTGGTGCCGACGCCGGAAGGCGTGGTTAACGAGCTGGTACTGGCTGCAGCGGCACTGGCCGGTGTCGATCGTGTGTTTACTCTGGGCGGCGCTCAGGCCGTGGCGGCACTGGCCTACGGTACTGAAACCGTACCCAGGGTGGACAAGATCGTCGGTCCGGGCAACATCTTTGTGGCCACGGCCAAGCGTGCCGTTTTCGGTACCGTGGGAATCGACATGATCGCCGGGCCGTCGGAAATTCTGGTGGTCTGCGATGGCCAGACCGATCCGGACTGGGTGGCCATGGACCTGTTCTCTCAGGCCGAACACGACGAGGATGCACAGTCGATTCTGGTGTGCCCGGATGCGGATTACATCGATCGAGTAGAAGCCAGCATCAACAAGCTGCTGCCGACCATGGAGCGTCGTGAAATTATCCAGATCTCGCTGGAAAACCGCGCCGCACTGATCAAGGTGGCGGACATGGCTCAGGCGGTGGACGTCAGCAACCGCATCGCGCCCGAACATTTGGAACTGTCAGTGGCCGACCCTGAGGCCTTGTTGCCGCAGATCCGTCATGCCGGTGCCATCTTCATGGGCCGCTATACGGCGGAAGCCCTGGGCGACTACTGTGCCGGTCCCAACCACGTACTGCCGACCTCCGGTACGGCACGTTTCTCGTCACCGCTGGGGGTCTATGATTTCCAGAAGCGTTCTTCGCTGATCATGTTCTCGGCGGAGGGTGCATCGGAGATGGGCAAGGTGGCGTCTGTGCTGGCGAGAGGGGAAAGTCTGACCGCTCACGCGCGTTCTGCCGAGTACCGCATCAAGGACTGATGCGTACGTTGTGATGAGCACAGCGGCGACAACAAAAAAGCTCCTTCGGGAGCTTTTTTGTTGTCTGTTGTTTTTATCCGCTTTGGCCGGCTATCAACGTCACAGTGGAAGGGGTCAGTTGCGCGTCTGCGGCCGTTCAGCGATGGTCGCACTCAGGCTCATCTCGTGGCCGTTGCGCAGAATGCCCAGTTCGACCTTCTCGCCGGGCTTGAAGCGGGCGATGCGATTCATTGCTGTACGGCTGCCGGTGACCGGCTCACCGGCGATCTGCAACAACACATCGCCCGGTTGCAGGCCCGCCTGATGTGCGGGGCCGTTGCGGAAAATACCGGCGATGATCAGTCCGGAACGATCCCCCACTTCAAAGGATTCGGCCAGCCGCGGTGTCAGTTCCTGGATCTCGATCCCCAGCCAGCCACGAATGACGCGACCGTGACTGATCAGATCCTGCATGACCTGGCGCGCCAGGCTTGAGGGAATGGCAAAGCCGATTCCCTGTGAACCGCCGGATTTGGAGAAGATTGCGGTGTTGATGCCGATCAGGTTGCCGTAGGCATCGATCAGCGCGCCGCCCGAGTTGCCCGGATTGATGGCCGCATCGGTCTGGATGAAATCCTCATAGGTGCTCAGTCCAAGGCGGTTGCGGCCGGTGGCACTGATGATCCCCATGGTGACCGTCTGGCCGACGCCAAAGGGGTTGCCGATCGCCAGGGCAACATCGCCGATGCGCAGCTCGTCGCTGGCCAGGGTGATGCTGGGCAGGTCGTCCAATTCAATTTTAAGTACCGCCAGATCGGTTTCGGGATCCAGTCCCACCACTTCGGCCACGGCTTCACGGCCATCGCGCAGGGCGACCACAATGCTGTCGGCACCGCTGATCACATGGTTGTTGGTGACCACATAGCCCTGCGCATTGAGAATCACCCCCGAGCCGAGGCTGGACTCGATGCGCTCACGCTGCGGCAGCTGTTCGCTGTTAAAGAAGTTACGGAAGAAGGGGTCATTGAGTAACGGGTTGATCGGCTGGCGGACCAAGGTGCGGGTATAGATGTTGACCACCGCCGGAGCGGCACGGTCGACGGCATCGGCGTAGGATACCGGGCCATGGCTGCTGACCGGGGCATTCACTGCGGCGGCTTCACGAATCTCGACGGTGGTGACCGGCGGAGCGACCAGCTGTGGATAAAACTGAAGAATGAGCAGGGCGGCCAGTATACCGGTCACAACAGGCCAGATCAGGTAGGAGACTTTACGCATTGACTTGCTTGCACCTGTAAATCATTTCAGTATGCCCCATTATACGTTTACCGACTTCTATTGAACAACGCAGGAGACTTCATGGCCGTTGCAACCGATGAACTGGTGCGCTATTGCGATCAGCTGCTGGAAACCGGACGCTTTCGGGATTACTGCCCCAATGGGCTTCAGGTGGAGGGGCGTCTACAGGTACAGCGGGTGATCACCGGCGTTACCGCCTGCCAGGCGCTGCTCGACGAAGCGCTGGCCTGGGATGCGGATCTGGTGCTGGTGCACCATGGCTATTTCTGGAAAGGGGAGTCGGCGGCCATCACCGGTATCAAGCGCAAACGCCTGCGCACGCTGTTGACGGCCGATATCAACCTTATGGCCTACCACCTGCCGCTGGATGCCCATGCGGAACTGGGCAACAACGCTCAGCTGGCCCGGCGACTGGGGATCAATCTGGATGGTCCGCTGGAGCCGGGGCAGAATCCGGCGATCGGCAATATCGGCCGGCTGGAACAACCGCTGACACTGGCAGAGTTCGGTCTGCGTATCGAACAGGTCTTGGGGCGGGTGCCGCAGATGATTGCCGGCGGAGACCACCCGATCGAGCGGGTCGCCCTGTGTACGGGCGCGGCCGAGCGCATGATCGACCTGGCGCTGGAGCAGGGCGCTGATCTGTATCTGAGTGGCGAGATTTCGGAGCCGGTGGTACACACCGCACGCGAGGCGGGGATCCATTATTGCGGTGCCGGGCATCATGCCACCGAGCGCTACGGTGTGCAGGCGCTGGGCGAACATTTGGCGCAGCAGTTCGGGCTGGAGCACCGATTTGTCGATATCGACAACCCGGTATAAGTAAAGCACGGGCGGCGCAGCCGCCCGGTTAGGCCTGCTGGGTGATCAGGCCTTTTCGCGCCGCACCTCTTCCGGTGCATCTTCACCGTAGGCGGTCGGATCAGCGGCAGTCGGCTGAGCCTCTTCTGCCTGCTTGTGGCGGTCAAAGCCATATTCCTCGGACAGGGTGCCGGCTTCGTCCGGTTTCTTCGGCGCATAGTCACGCGGCGGCTGTGGCAGCTCTTCCTGCTCGTTGTTGTCCAGTGCATCAGTGACCGTGGGGATTTCGGCCGCCAGGCTCGGGCGCAGTTCTGACTGCAATGCAGCCGATGCCGGCAGACCCGGGCAAAGACTTTCAGCGCTGCTGGCCAGGTGCTGGTGCACCTTGCGGTACTGGTCGGTCAGGCCGTTAACCAGTTGGGCGGTCTGTTCGAAATGTTCGCTGACCTGACGCTTGTAACCGTCCAGTTCGGCACGGGCGACGTCCAGTTCATCAACCAGCTCCTGCTCACGGCTGGAGCTGCCACCGGCACGTCCCAGCAGAAAACCGATCAGGGCACCAATGCCAAGTGCTACCAGGGTCACAATCCAGATATTCGTTTGTTCCACGCATCTATCCTCGATCACATAATCCGTTCACAGGGGCATATTAAAGCAAAGTTGCGCTTAAACCCACGCCATCAACATTATTGTCTTTGCACGGCTGCTGTCTATCATCGGTTGGTCGAGAGATTGCGTTCAGCGGAAGGCATACATCAGCAAAGCCTGCGGCATGACAGCTTTTGCCGCGCCCTTTGCCATTTTGGCTGCACGAGTTTGTTATACTGCCGCAACAAGGCAACATCAGTGTTGAAGCACCCATCGGGTGTATGTGCAGGTTCGGGTGAGCGCCATAGAGACTCACCCCTTTGGGGACAGGTTGAAATTGAAGTACCAGGATACCTTGAATGCGATTTATGCACAGTTGGATCGACTGGGCGACCTGCCGGTTTTCAGTGCAACGGTAAACCGTATCCGTCAGGTGAGCAGTTCCCGTCAAAGTGATGCCATGGCGCTGGCCATGGCGGTGATGAAGGATGCCAACCTGTCGACAAAACTGCTGAAAATTGCCAATACACCCAGTTACAACCGCAGTGGCGGCCAGATCAGTGCGGTGTCGCGGGCGGTGGTGCTGATCGGTTTCGAGCGCATCCATAACCTCTGTGTGACCCTGAAGCTGATTGAAAGCTTTCGTGACGAGCAGCCTGACACGGGTGTCGAACAGCTGCTGATCAGTGCGTTTCTCAATGCCTCGCTGGCACGGGAACTGGCGGCAGCGGCCGGTGCCCTGGATATTGAGGAAGCCTACATTTGCGGGCTGCTCTATGGTTTGGGTGAAATCATCGTTGCGTTCACCCTGCCCGATACCTACAACGAGATGTTGCGCCTGCGCGAGCGGGGCCGGGAACGCTGGCCACGCATCCAGCTGCAGCAGTTGGGCGGACATTTCAGCGATATTGGCCAGGATCTGGCACAAAGCTGGGGCTTTCCGAAAAGCGTGGTTCAGGCGATGGATCCGATGACCGCAGATCAGCTGCGCGGTGGCGGGCGCCTTAACCACCGTCTGGCGGCCGGCTGCCATGACCTGCTTGAGCTGCTGTACGGTCGAGACACCTCCGGTGAACTGGAATATGCAACGCTGATGAACGATTTGGCGGATGTGACCGGGCAGCAGCCGGGTGCGCTGGATCGACAGATCAGTGATTCCTTCCGCCAGGTCTGTGATCTGGCCGACGAGTATGGCCTGCAGCACCGTCTGGTCAGTCCTCGATTGAGCCTTTCGGATGACCCGGAACTCGATGAAATGACGCGCAAGCTGGCTTACTACGTGCGCTCGCGCGAGGCGCGCAC
>ERZ1673962.1060-NODE-1060-length-14939-cov-7.037288_pt1 | contig 14939 bp, 20 predicted proteins | sample MGYA00580188_ERZ1673962 | MGnify/ENA primary metagenome ERZ1673962 (study PRJEB41334, sample SAMN05608104) | rock metagenome | biome: terrestrial subsurface; feature: shale formation; material: shale | place: USA: Pennsylvania ... | reverse complement strand
CCGATCTTCTACGATTAAATTCTTTATAGAGTTTTTTTAACTGTTTTAATTTAATATCTAAAGTTGCTTTTTTTTCTTTTATAAATTTTTTTGTCTCTTCATACTCTTTTGGTGGTAATTTTTTCTTTTCATTTTTTGCTTTTATGTAATTATTTAACTCACTATTTTGTTTAATAAAGACTTCATTTAATGCATCATATTTTGTTTTTAGAACTTTTAGTTCTTCTTCTATATTTTTGAATGAGCTAAATCTACTTTTTACTTTTGCATTTTTTTTAATTATTTTTTTATTCTAATAAATATTAAGTAAAAATATTCAAAAGTAAATATTAATTGCATTTTAGAGTTTTTTTATTAAATTACTCTTTATTATTATTTTAATTATTATAAATGAAGAAAGGACATATATTTTTTATATCTTGAGTTGCATGAGCATGAAAATGAACTGCTATAAAATGACTTTTAAAAGAAGCTATACCTAATTTAGAGCTTGCTTTATCTTGTAAAACTAGAGAACCAAGAAAATGAGAAATCTTATGAGTTGATTATAATAAATTATCTGTTGAAGAATTCAAAAGTGCTATAGAAAATTGAGAATTTTTAGAATATAATTTTATCCATAATCAAGCTTATTATTGAACAAGGATGTCAGATGTTATTGATAATTGAATAAATAAGTGAAAGATAATAATAAAAGAAATGGATATACTTATATTACCTAAAGTCTTAGAAGAAAGATCAAATTTAAGAGAAAATTTTACGTATATATTTATTGATTTACCAATTGAATCTATTAGAGAAAGAATGATGCATAGATGAGATGATGTTACTTGATTAGATTATGAAAATAGAATTAATTCAGCATTGAAAGAAAAAAATTTAAAACATTTAGCTGACCATATAATAGATTGAAGTTGAAAGCCTGAAAATACCCTAGAACAGTTAAAAAATATTATATTTAATAAAATAAACAAACTTTAATGAAAATACATATTGTTACTATATTTCCTGAAAGTTTTGATTCATATTTTTCTAGTTCAATACTAAAAAAATCAGTTGATAATAAATTTTTAGAAATATTTTTTTATAAATTAAATGATTTTTCTGATCTTCCTACAAAAAGAGTTGATTCAAAAGCATATTGAATGCATTGACAGGTTTTATCTCCAATATATTTATCAAATGCTGTAGATCATATTTTTTCAAAATTATGAAAAAAAGTCCCAGTAATATATTTAACTCCATCATGAGATCTTTTAAATCAGGAATATTTAGAACAATTTTATGAAAGTGATAATTCTCAAGAGTTTATTTTGATTTGTTGACATTATGAATGAGTAGATCAAAGGTTTATAGACTTATATGTTGATTATGAAATAAGTATATGAGAATATGTTTTAACTAGTTGAGAATTATCGTCTATGGTTTTTATAGATTCATTAATTAGGAATATTCCTGGTGTTTTATGAAACTCTTTGTCTTTAGAAGAAGATAGTTTTTCTAAAAAATTAGATAGACAAAAAGAGTATCCTGTGTATACTCGTCCAGAAGTTTTTAAAGGCTTGAGTGTACCAAGTGTTTTAATTTCATGAAATCATAAAAAAATTAATGATTGGAAAAATAATAATTTAAGATAAATATTTTTTATGGATTGATTAAATAAATATATAGAAGTAATATGGACTACTATTACTTTTGAGTTTGCATTTAAATTTTTTGTTGTTTATTTCTTTATAATTTGGATTGCTTTATTAATTTGGGTTATAAAAGATATATCTATTAGAACTAATAACTTATTTATTCAAATTATTTCAATTTTTATTATATTATTTTTAACTCCTCTTTGAATTTTTATATATTTACTTATAAGGCCAAGACATACTTTATACGAAAAATATTACTTAGAGATAGAGGAAAATTTAGATATAATTAATGAAATAGTAGAGGAAAGAAGAAAAAAAATAGAACTAGAAAAAACTGAAAAATCTAATGATAATAAAAAAGAAGAAGCTTAAGCTTCTTCTTTTTTATTATTTTTTAGTAAAAAATGAATCTATTAAATTTCTATATACCATTCTTTGTTTTAATTCCTCATAATATTTAGTTCCAGGAACATATAATTCTTTTAATCTATTTAAAACTTCTTGGTTTTCAAATTTAGACATTATTTTTTCTATTTCTTTTTTCATTTCTTCTTCAGAAATATCAGTTTTTTCAATTTCAGCTAATTTATGTAAAATTAATTCACCTTGAAGTCTTTTTAAAGCAGTTTCTTTTACATGATTTTCTTTGTAATCTTCTTCGCTCATTTTTAAACTTTCTAAGTAATCAGCCATTTTTATATTTTGAGAAGCCATATTCTCTTTTATTTCTGAAAATACTTTTTCAATTTGATTTTTTAATAGGTTTTCTCAAACTTCTAATTTTGAAACTTTTAATAATTCATCAATTAATTTGCTTTCTTCTTCTATTCTAGCGTTAGATTCTTTAGTTTCTCTTATTTCTTCTTTTATAAGTTCTTTAAATCCATTTAAATCTAATTTTTTACCTCTTAATTGTTCTATAAATTCTTCTGTAAATTCAGGTTTAACAGCTCTTTCGAATTTTTTTATAGTAACTTTAAATTTAGTTTTTTTGTTGGCAAAATCAGCATTATGATAATCTTCTGGAAAATTAACATCAATTTCTAATTCATCATCTAATTTTGCTCATACTAATTGTTCTTCAAATCAAGGAACAAGAATGTTTGATCCTAAAACTAAAGGGTAATCTTGCATTGAAGTGTTATCAAGTAACTTATCGTTTTCAAAACCTTGAGTATCGATAGTTGCTCTATCTCACATTTTTAATTTTGATCTTTTATCTGTAACTTCTTCAAATTTTGTAAATCTTTTTTCTATATCTTCTAATGATTTTTTAACTTCATCAGCACTAACTTTTATTTCAGTTTTTTCTAAAGATATATCTTTATATTTTTTATCAATTTCTACATTAGGTAAAACTTCAATGTGAATTTTTATTTTTAATGGTGATTGAGAAATTATTTCTTTAATTACTCATTGAGCAACAGGAATTAATTTTTCTTCTCTTATAGAATCTTTATACATTTTGTCTATAGAGTAATCAATAGCCATTTTATTTATATGGTCTTCTCCATATTGTCTTAAAATTACATCTTCAGGAATTTTAGAACCTTTTCTAAAACCTTTAACTTCAGCGTTTTCTTGTAAATGTTTTAATGCATTTTTTCTCGCTTTTGCAACATTTTCAGTTGATTCTTCAACAACTAATTCAACTATAGAATTTTCTAAATCTTTTCTAGTTATTTTCATGTTTATAGTTTTAAAATAAATAAATTTTTTAAACGGCGCGTATTATATATAAAATAAATTAAATATCAATTTTTTAGTTTTATTTTTTTATTTTTATATCATAATCAAAACTGTCAAGCTCTTCATTATATATATATTTTATTCAATAATCATCGTATTGTTGATAATCTTCTACATAATAGTCTAAATATCATTTATTGAATAATTCATCTTGGTCTTCAGCGTTTCTTCAATTATCATTAAAAAAATTTTTATTAGCTTCATCTATATATGCCAAATTTAATTCACGACTTGCTTTATAAATATAATTGAAACATTCTCTAGTTTCTGATTTATTTTTTTCTAACTCTTTGTATGGTCATATTGCTTCTTTTGTAGTACTTGAAATAGTTTCAATTAATTTACTATCTAATTTTATATTTCAATTTAAAAATACTCATACTCATAAGTTGCTCATTTCATTTGCTAAAAATGTACATACTTCATTATTACTAGTATTTGTTGCAAGTGATAGATTTAAAAACATAAAATAAGATTTTTCTCTATCTCATCATTTTCATTGCATTATTGCTGCCATAACTTTTGCTCAAGTAGGTGCATCTTCAGATATTCATGCTATTTTATAGTACAGTGCTGATGATTTTGCATCTTTTAGATATTGATAATAGTTGAAAGCCAAATAATAAGCAGGTTTATATGAATTACATACATTTGATAGTTCTTCACTTGTCCATAGATTTTCAAGATTTTCAATTTGATCTATTTTTTCTATTTTTTTCTTATCACAAAAATAGTCTACTCATTTTTTTCATATTATTATTGCCTCATCTATATGTTTTTTTTGTTCTTCATTATTTAAATCTTCATATCTAGGATTATAATCTGGTAATAGTAATTGGCTTATAACATAAGGGTGTTCAAAGTATGGATTTATATCTGTTACAAGGTTTGTTATATGAAATAAATATTTTTTGTATTCGCTATGAAAAGCATTAGATCATATATATTGTATTGTTTGAAGCCAATAGTAATCAGCTTTTAAGTTTTTAAATCAAAAAGAAGTTATTTTTGCTATATCACTTTTTGGTAAATTTTCTGGGTGATTAATTAATTCTTTTTTTATTTCTTTTTGTTTTGTGTAGTTTTGTTCATTTATTTTCCAAAATGAAAATACACTAATAAATAAAAAAATAATTATTAATAATTTTTTCATATTATTTCTAAGTAATTATTAAATATCATCTCAATCTATATCGATAGTAAGTTTTTCTGTTACTTTACATATGTATAATCTTCTTTCTTCACCTTCTCATATACTTTTAGTATATATTTTATCATTATTATATTCTGCTACTATAGAGTGAATTTTTTTTCTTTCGTATGCATTGTAAAAAGGTAGCTTTAAATCATTTCATGATTTCTCTACGTATGATATTTTTTCTAAAATTAACTTTTTAAATCTTTCATCTTTTGATTCTATATAGTCATTTACTTCTAAATATACCTTTGTTCTTTCCTCTGAAATTTTGTTTATCATTAGTTTTAGTATATTTGATATATTTGATAGATTTTTTCAATTAGGTCAAATAACTAGTCATGAGTCATTCGTTTTTATCTTTATATAATATATATTTTTATCTTTTTCTTCAACTTTTAAATCTTCTATATTAACTCATAAATTATTAAAAAAATTTTCTGATAAATCTTTTATTTTCTCTAACATAATTAAAAAATTAATTTTAAGTTTTAATAAGATTAATAAAAAATGGCTTTGTTGCAAGTTTTTATATTTTTTTGACTTTTTATAAAAAATACTTATCTTACTGCAAATATTTCCTTTAATTATTCAATAAATATAAATGCCAGACAAAAATATAGTAGATGATTATTATTCAAAAATAAATTCTTCTGATTGAAAAAAATCTGAAGAGGGTAATTCACCAAAAAAAGTAAAAGTTGTTACGAAGAAAAAAGTAGTAGTTAAAAAACCTGTTCCTAAAAAAGAAACAGGTTCTTTAGATAGTTCTAAAAAAGTAACAAAAACTAATAATTCAAAAGATTCTTCTCAAAATCAAAATAAAAAGAAAAAAATAGTACAAAAAATAGAAGTTATAAAAAAACCAGAAAGAAGAAATATAACAGTTGTTAAAAAAGAAGACCAAGAACCAAAAGTTAAAACTAGAAGGTCAGCTCAAAAAAATCAAAGTGAACAAAATAAAGATTGAATAGTTCCTGGTGTTAACTTAAATAAAGATAGTGTTAAAACTTTTTGAAAAAATAAAACTAAAGCTACAAAATCAGATTCTCAAGAATCTGAAAAAAGAGCTGGTAAACCAAAATTTTCTAATAGAAAAACTAGAGGTAAAGTTAACTTTGCAAGAGAAGATGAGCCAGTATTTACTAGGTCTAACAAAATTCAAAAAACTAAAAAACAAGAAAAAAATGTTGAAAGTATTCAACAAAATTTAGTAGAAAAAAAATGAGAAACTGTTGTTGTTCCTGAAGTATTATCTTTAAAAGAATTATCAGAAAAATTTTGAGTTGTTTTACCAAAATTGATAGCTGAATTTATGAAAAACTGATTAATGGTTAATATAAATTCAAAAATTGATTATGAAACAGCTGCTATAATATGAGAAGCATTTGATATATCTGTTGAGAAAGAAAATTGAAATTGAGCTTCTGTAGAAGATATACTTATTTGAGATATATCTAACTTCTTACTTGAGGATGATTGATCTAAGTTATTACCTAGGTCTCCAGTTGTTTCTATAATGTGACATGTAGATCATTGAAAAACTTCTTTGCTTGATTATATAAGAAAAGCAAAAGTTGCATCATGAGAGGCAGGTTGAATAACTCAAAGTATATGAGCTTATCAAGTTGAATTAGAACAATGAAATATAACTTTTTTAGATACTCCATGACATGAAGCTTTTACTGTTATGAGAGCTAGATGAGCTAAATCAACTGATATCGCTATATTAGTAGTAGCTTCTGATGAATGAGTTAAACCTCAAACAATTGAATCAATTAATCATGCTAAAGAGGCTGATATACCAGTTATAGTTGCTATAAATAAAATGGATAAGGTTTGAGCTAATCCTGATCATGTAAAAGGTCAATTAGCTGAGAATGGTTTAATGCCAGAAGATTGGGGTGGAGATACTCCAATGATTCCAGTTTCTGCTCATACTTGATTTTGAATAGATGAGTTATTAGAAATGATACTTTTAGTTTCAGAAATGAAAGAATTAAAAGCAAATCCTAATAGAAACTGAGTTGCTACTGTTGTAGAATCTCATTTAGATTCAAACTTATGACCAGTTGCTACAGTTCTTGTTAATACTTGAACTATTAATTCTTGAGATAATATTGTATGTCAAGATTCATATTGAAAAGTTAAAATATTAAGAAACTATAATAATCAAAAGGTTAAATTTGCTAAACCTGGTGAACCAGTTTTAATAGTAGGTTTAGATAAAGTTGTAGATGGTTGAGATATATTACAAGTAGTTAATAATTCTGATGTAGCTAAAGTAAAAGCTTTTGAGTATAAAGAATTATTAGAAAAACAAAAAAAGGAATCAGCTTCGGGGTTAGATTTACTTATGTCTAAAATTAAGGCATGAAACTTAAAACAATTAAAAATAATATTAAAAGCTGATACTAATGGTTCATTAGAAGCAATGAAGGCATCTCTTCTTAGATTATCTACTGAAGAAACTAGTGTTTCTATAATACATTCATGAGTAGGTTCTATTACTGAATGAGATATTCTTATGGGGCAATGAAGTGAAGCTATATTGGTATGATTTAATGTTTGAGTTTTACCTACTGCTAAAACAACTTTAGAATCATCAGGTGTAGAATTTATTTCTAGTGACATTATTTATCATATTACAGAAAGAATAGAAAAAATAATAACATGAATGCTAGATCCAAAAGAAGTAGAAGTTGTGTTATGAAGAGTTAAAGTTGGTTGAATATTCTTTACTGAAAAGAAATTTATGATTTTATGATTGATTGTTGGTCCAGATGCTAAAATTGAAAATAAAACTAAGGTAAGAATATTAAGAAAGAAAAAATTTGTAGGATCTTGAGAAATAGATTCTCTTAAACAATGAACTTTAGAAGTAAAAGAAGTCGAAGGTCCAATAGAATGTTGAATAAAATTAGTTACTTCTTTTAAGGTTGAAGAATGAGATGAGTTAGAAGTTTATAAAATAGAAATTCAAAAATAATTTTTAATTATATAGTTAAAATGAAAAATTTATTAAAGAGTATGAATTTACTTTCTTCTCTTTGAGAAAATGATTTAAATAATTTAAGTTTATTTTGTCAAAATAAGATTGTAAAAAAATGAGAGGTACTTTTTTATGAATGAGATGAAGCTAATGCTATGTATTTACTTAGAGTTTGAAGTTTTGATATAACTAAAACCATAAAAGGTAATATTGTTAAGTTATGAAGCGTTCAAGCAGAAGAAGTTTTATGAGAAATGGCATTATTCTGAGATCATTGAAAAAGAATGGCTACTGCAACTGCTACTATGGATAGTGAACTTATTACTATATTATCATTTTCAATTAAAGAATTAGCAAAAAAGAATCCAGATCTTTTATCAAAAATAAAAGATATAATAAATGAAAGATTGATTGATAATAAATTAGTTGAAGAAAAATTAAAATAAAAATTGGCTTATAGTCAAGCTAAAATACACCTAATGTAAGTTTTTTTAAAAAAGATTTGCAATTAGGTGTTTTTTCTATATGATACTTCCACATTTTTGTATTTTTATTGACTTTTTTATGTCAAACAAACAAGATAAAATCGAGGTAGAGGGTATTATAATTAAGGCTCTACCTGGTCTGGTATTTGATATTCAATTACCAGAAGAGTTTTGATGAGGAATTATCCAATGATACCTTAGTTGAAAAATGAGAAATAACTTTATTAAGCTAATCGAGTGAGATAAAGTATTAGTAGAGTTATCTCCTTATGATTTAACTAAGTGAAGGATTGTCTTCAGGCAAAAATAGTTTTCTCTGTTTCTATAAAAAACAGAAATGTTTATTAATTACTTATATATTGATATGAAAGTAAGAGCATCTGCAAAACCAATTTGCGACAAATGTAAAGTCGTAAAAAGAAAAGGAATTGTTAGAGTTATTTGTAGTGTTGATCCAAAACACAAACAAAGACAAGGATAATTCTGTAAAATGTTACAATAAAGTATTTTATATTTATATTATATAACAGATATTATGGCAAGAATTGCTTGAATTAATTTACCTAAGGGTAAACATGTTGAAATTGCACTGACTTATATTTATGGTATAGGTAGAACTGCTGCAAACGAAATCTTAACTAAAGTTGGGATTGAAAAAACAACAAAAATAGAAACTATTTCTGAAGAAGATTTAGATAAAATCAGAGAAGAAATAAAAGCTAGTTATGTTGTTGAAGGTGATCTTAGAAGATTAATTGCTGGTAATATAAAAAGATTACAAGAAATTAACTGTTACAGAGGTCAAAGACATAGAAAAAGACTTCCAGTTAGAGGTCAAAACACTAAAACTAATGCTAGAACTAGAAAAGGTAAGGCTACAGCTATTGCTGGTAAAAAGAAATAATATTTCTAATTTAGTATAACATTTAAAAACTTATTTTATATTATGGCTAAAACTATTGCAAAAAAAAGTAAAAAAACTAGACAAATAATACCACATGGTCAAGCTCATATTAACGCTACATTTAATAATACTATTGTAAGTATTACTGATGAAAAAGGTAATGTGTTAACTTGGTCTTCAGGTTGAGCTGCTGGTTTTAAAGGTGCTAGAGAATCTACTCCTTATGCTGCTCAAGTAGTAGCAGAAGAAGCTGCTTCAAAAGCTAAAACTCTTCATTCATTAGAAACTGTAGAAGTTTTTGTAAAATGAATAGGTATTGGTAGAGAACAAGCTATTAGAGGTTTAATATCTGCAGGAATTGACTTAACTGCTATTTATGATATTACTCCAGTTCCACACAATGGATGTAGAAAGAAAAAAGTAAGAAAATTATAATTTTTATAAACTTACTAAAACAATTTTTTTAAATTTTAAATTTTAAATTTAATTATGAGGTATACTTGACCAAAGAAAAAACTTTGTAGAAGAGAAGGTGTAAATCTATTTGGTACTGAAAAATACGATTTAACTGACTCAAAAAGAGCTCCTCTTAGAAGTAGAAAAACTAGTGAGTTTGGTACACAACTAAGAAAAAAACAATTAGCAAAAAGAATGTTTGGTTTATCTGAAAAACAATTTCTTTCTTATTTTAAAAAAGCTCAAAAATCTACTGCTGAAGGTACAACTTGAGAAAAAATGTTACAATTATTAGAATTAAGAATTGATAACGTTGTTTATAGAGCTAACTTTGCTAGAACAAGAATTCAATCTAGACAATTTGTTAGTCATGCGCATTTTACTTTAAACGGAGTTAAAATTGATGTTCCATCAATCTCAGTTAAAGTATGAGACGTGATTGCATTAAGAGACAAATTAAAAGAATCTCCATTATATAAATCATTATTAGAAGAATTAGAAGAATTCTCTAAAGCTAATAAATGAAAAGTATCTGCATGTAAATGGATAGATGTTGATTCTAAAAAATTAACTATAACAATTAAAGCATTACCTACTAAAGAAGATTTCGAACAAATAATTGATATCCAAAAAATAGTAGAATTTTACTCAAAATAATAGTTAATTTATGTTATTTTTGTAATCAATTTAAAATATGCACATCATTCACAATACAATAGGGGTTCCTAAAATTATTCAAAAAGATTTAGAAAATAATACTTCATCTTTTACAGTATGACCTCTACCAAAAGGTTATGGTGTAACATTAGGGAATTCATTAAGAAGAATACTTTTGTCTTCTATTCCATGAACAAAAGTGACTTGAATAAAAGTTAAATGAGTTAGCCATGAATATTCTACTCTTCCTTGAGTTAAAGAATCTGTTTTAGATTTAATTCTTAATATTAAAGGGTTAGTTTTATCTAAATCAGAAGTATGAGTAGAATGGTTAAAACTACACAAAACTAAATCTTGAAAAGTTGTTGCTTGAGACATTGAAACTGTTGCATGAGTAGAAATACTTAATAAAGATCATTACATAACTGAAATTGATCAAGACGGTTTAGAATTAGATATAGAAATAAGAGTTGAAAAATGAGTTTGATATATGACTCAAGAAGATTTAAAAGAAAGAGAAGATGATGTTGAGGTTTTATTAGTTGATACTAATTTTTCTCCAGTATTAAATGTTAAATATAGTATAGAAAAAGCTAGATTTGGTGAAATCATCGATTTAGATTCTTTAGAAATATCTATTACTACTGATGGTTCAATTAGTTCTTCTGATGCATTGAAGTTTTCATGAAATATGTTAAATTCTTATTTTTCAATATTTAATGAAGAATCTCTACAAGTAGAATGACAATTTATATCTGATGTTAAAGATTTAATATCTAGAGAAAAAGAAGAAGTTCAAGAAGAGTTAGAAAAAGAAACTTATACTCCTATTGAAATTATGTGATTATCTCCAAGAACATTAAACGCTTTAATAAACTGAGATATACTTTCAATCGAAAAATTAACAAAATGTACAGAAACAAAACTTTCTTCTATCAAATGATTTGGTAAGAAAGCAATGACAGAAATTAGAGAAGCTCTTGCAGAAAGAGGTCTTAAATTATTAGGTGATGACTAATATATCTAATTATTAATAATTAAAAAACAATGAGACATAGAGTTAGAAAAAATTTAAAGTTCAACAATAAAAGTTTTTCTCATAGAGATGCTATGCAAAGAAACTTATTGACATCTTTTTTCTTGCACAAATCTATTAAAACTACTGATAAAAAAGTTAAGTTAATAGTTCCAATGATTGATAAATTAATCAACGTTGCAAATACTAAAGATGAAATGAACGCAATAAGATATGCTATGAAATATCTATATACAAAAGAAGCATCATTAGAATTATTTAAAAATGTTGCTCCTAAATACAAAGGAAACAAGACATCTGGTTTTACTAGAGCTACAGCTATCAAATTAAGAGATGGTGATAATGCTAAAATAGTTAAATTAGAATTAGTTTAATATTTACTTAAGTTAATTAGACATGAAAACAATTACTCCAACACAATTAAAAGGTGATCAAAGAAACTGGTATGTAATTGATGCTAAAGGTGAAACTTTAGGTAGATTAGCAACTAAAATTGCTGTTATCCTAAAAGGTAAGAACAAAGCATCTTTTGCTCCTCACTTAGATAATGGAGATTACGTTATAGTAACTAACTGTGATAAATTTAAAGTAACTTGAAAAAAGTTAACTGATAAAATGTATTATAGACATACTGGTTACTTAGGTGGTCTTAAAGAAATTTCTTTAGAAGATTTATTGGCTAAAAAACCAGTTAAAGCATTAGAATTTGCTGTTTCTGGTATGTTACCAAAAAATAAATTAAGAGCATGAATGTTATCTAGATTAAAATTATTTACTTGAGATGAACATACTTTTGTTGCTCAAAAACCTGAACTTATAAAATAATAACAATTATTTATGGCAAATAAATATACTTATAATATTTGAAAAAGAAAAACTGCTTCTGCTCAAGTTAAACTATTTGAGTGAAAAGGTAAAGATACTATAAATGGGAAACCAGCTTCTGAATATATCAATAGAACTGATTTATTTGATGTTGTTTATTCTCCATTAAAAACTTGTAAAGTAAAAGATAATTATTACTTTGAAGTTGCAATTTCTGGTTCTGGTATATCTGCTCAAGCTGAAGCTATAAGACTTGGTTTATCAAGAAGTTTAGCATCAACTGATGAAGGATTCAAAAAATTATTAAAAGCTTCTGGTTTCTTAACTAGAGACTCAAGAAAAGTTGAAAGAAAAAAACCAGGGAAACACAAAGCCAGAAAATCATTACAATGGTCAAAAAGATAATTCTTTTTATCTCGTCATTATCTGTTTCAAACAGGTAATACTAACTATTATTATCCATTTGAAATGGATAGTGACAAAAAGATTATATTTAATTTATAAATATTTGTAGAAATGCCTACTATAAATCAATTAATTAAAAAAAGAAGAAAAACTCCTTCAGTTAAGAGTAAATCACCTGCTTTACAAGTGATAAAAAACTCTCTTAAAAAAACTACTGTTGAGTTAGATGGATGATGTCCAATGAAAAGAGGGGTTTGTACTAAAGTTACAACAATGACTCCTAAAAAACCTAACTCTGCCTTAAGAAAAGTTGCTAGAGTTAGATTAACAAATGGTTATGAAGTTAACGCTTATATCGGTGGTGAAGGTCATAACTTACAAGAACACTCTGTTGTTGCTATTAGAGGTGGTAGAGTAAAAGACTTACCATGAGTAAGATACCACGTTGTTAGATGAGTATTAGACTGTGAAGGTGTTCAAAATAGAAAACAAGGTAGATCTCTTTATGGTACAAAAAGACCAAAAGCGTAGTCTATTATCACTAAAATAAATGAGATGGAGTAAGTTTAACAATTGCTGAAAACCCATCTTGTTTATATATATTTTATAATTGTTAAAATACAAAAAACATGAGACCAAATCAAAAAATGTCAATGTTAGAAAAATTTACTAACTATGTAATGCTTGACGGTAAAAAAAGTGTTGCTATTAAAATTATGAATGATACTTTTGAAGAAATAAAAGCAAAAGGACAAAAAAATCCTAAAGCTATTTTTGATAAAGCTATTGAAAATATAATACCAAAAATCGAAGTTAGACCTAAAAGAGTATGAGGTTCAATCTACCAAGTACCTCAAGAAGTTAAACCAAAAAGACAATTATTTTTGGCTTCAAAATGGATTATAGATTCAGCTAGAAGTAAAAAAGGTGCTTCATTTGCTAAATTTTTAGCTAATGAATTAATAGAAGCAGCTAATGAAACTGGTAATGCATATAAGAAAAAATTAGAAGTTTATAAAATGGCTGAAGCTAATAAAGCTTTTGCTAGATTTGCAAACAGATAATCTTATTATTAAAAACTAAAATTTATTTAATTCATAATTTATAAAAGATGGCTCACAAGAAAGCACAATGATCTACTAATAATGGTAGAGATAGTAACGCCAAAAGATTGGGTGTTAAATTATTTGGTGGACAAAAAGCTGTATCAGGAAATATTATTCTTAGACAAAAAGGTAATAAATATTGGCCAGCTGAATGAGTTTCACAAGGTAAAGATTTTACATTATTTGCTACTACTGAAGGTATAGTAACTTTTTCTGAAAAGAAAAGAAGAAGATATGATGGTAGAGTTTATAAAGATATTTACGTATCTGTTGTATAATCGTTAAAAAAGACAAGAATAAAATTCTTGTCTTTTTTTTATTTAATAATTTCTCATGGGTTAGTATAAGAATCATTTTGAATTATTCTTCATGGCATTGAATATGACTTTATTCATGTTTTAACATTGTCTCAAATAATAACTCATAGTTTATATAATCATGAATCAATTAAATTTCATTTTACCATAACTTTTATGTTAGATTTATCGTGTCTTAGATTAGCACTTATGAATCATCATCATATGTTTACATTATTTCATATAATAGAATCTCATATATAACTCAAATGAGCTATATTAGTATTATCTCATATACTAGAATTTTTAACTTCTACAGCATTTCATACTTTACAGGTATCTCATATAACTGTTTCTCATCTTATGTATGTATTAGGTCATATAATTGAGTTTTTTCATACATATAGATTTCATTCTATATATGTACCAGATTTAATTATAGATCATTCTTCCAATATAATGTTTCATTTTATCATTACACCTTCTTCTATGATTCATTTTATTTTATCTTTTTTAATATTTGATAAAAAGTATTTATTAGCACTTAATATATCCCAAGGATATCATACATCAATAAACTCTTTTTTTATTGGTATTGCTTTTAAAGGATGATATTTTACATATTGATTTATTGCATCAGTTATTTCATATTCTCATCTACTAGATTTTTCAATATTGTTTGCTAAATCAATTATTTTTGAATTAAACTTATATACTCATAAGTTAGCAAGATTTCAAACATATTCACTTGGTTTTTCTATTATTTCTCTTACATTATTTTCTGAATCTACTTTGAAAATCCCATATTTTTCTGGGTTAGTAACTTCTTTTACTAAAACTCAATATCAATTAAATTCTATTATTTTTTCTAAATCTTTTTTATGAAATATAGAATCTCAATTTAATAATAATATATCAAAATCTTTTTCTAATCATTTTATAGCAGCTCAAGTTCATTTTTCTTCTCATTGAGTTATATAGTTAATTTTTATTCACTTATAACTCTCTCAAATTTCTTTTATTATTTCTTCTTTTTTATATTTAACAATAATTGTTATTTCAACTACATGTTTATATATATTTTCAATATTATGTTTCAAAATCGATTTTCAAAATATTTTTATTAATGGTTTAGGTTTTGTATTTGTAAATGGTCTAAGTCTACTTCATTCTCATGCTGCAAGAATAAC